>WNFC01002450.1_pt1 | contig 25270 bp, 27 predicted proteins | sample 5400541 | NCBI WGS metagenome assembly WNFC01 (sample SAMN13153342, study PRJNA577476) | soil metagenome | isolation source: 120 cm saprolite under Douglas fir tree site 2 hole 2 replicate 1 | place: USA:California | collected 2015-04-18 | reverse complement strand
TACCAGCGTCCCTGCTCCGGAGCGTAAGCCGTCACTTCGATAACAGCGGAGTTCGAATGGCTTGGATCCGTCATAGAAACACTATAGCGCCGAATACACCTCGAGATGACTCTTCTAAAGTTAAGAGTGTGTTAGGCCAGCGATTTGACGGCCGGTTTTGTGCAGAGCGGCAGTGATTCCGTATCATGAAGAAACCTCTGACGATAATCGCAAGCATGTAGTTGCTTATTACATGTGTTGCCTATCAAAAGATAAAGGCTGTCACAGAGGCTGGTCGAAAATGGGCAGACGTTCTCATTGCTCAGATTGATCGGGCTGCATGGCTTTTTCCAGTTCTTCGATGGTTCCCTTTACCTGCGGTGCCAGGCTGCCCTGAGGCGCCAGTTTCAGGTACGCGCGGAATTCATCCAGCGCCGTGTGAGCGTCACCGGCTTGCAGAGCAATGTTGCCCATGAGCACGTGCGGACCGGCGTAGTCGGGATTGAGTTCTATGGAGCGCCGGGCATGTGGCGCGGCCGCTTCCCATTTGCCCATCGCAGCCAGGCTGCGCGCTAACTCGTAGTGCGATTCCGCGGAAGCTTCGCGGATTTCCAGACTTTGCTGGAGCGCCTTTTCTGCCGCGGCATAGTTGCCCTGCTCGTTCAAGGCCGATCCCACGCCAAGGTAGCCGCGCGCGTTACCAGGCTCGACCTTTGTAGTTTCCTCGAACGCCCACTGTGCGTCACTCCAGTTGCCAAGCTGCATCTGCGCCAGTCCGAGTAACAGATAACCAGGTCCGTACCAGGGATCAAGTTTCACAGCCTTCTTCAGAAGATCAACGCTCCCTTTAGCATCGTTCTTGCGGAAAAGCAATTCCTGCGCCTGCTGCATGGCCTCCTGGGCTTGCGGACTTTTTGACGGGCGCGTTGGTGAAAGTGGCGTGATCGCGGGAACAGCCGGCGCGTGCGAGGTTACCGGGTTCCTTTCCGGCGCCAGCCTTTGCAACATCAGGTCTGCGTTGCCGCTGGTTTCAGCGGTAAGGTCAACCACTTTCACGTCTCCGTTGTAACTTGGATAAACGGCGCTGACAGCAAACGCCTCTTTGCCCTGGTGATCGCCAAGCAACTCCAGATGCGTGAAGATGAACTTTCCCGTAGCGTCGGTTTCAGTACGTGCGGCTTCCTGGCCCGAGCCCTTATCGTCCGGGTTAAACGCGATCTGCAATGACACTTTCAGCCCTTTGGGTGCGGGCTGTCCGGCAAGTTTAACCGTGCCGGTAATCTGGCGTTCTGCGGGAGCAGGCGTTGGCGCGGGATTCTGGGCTCCTGCAATCGCAGAAATCAGGCAAACAGCGATTAATCCACCCACGGCGGAAATTTTTAGAGTCATCAGTTTAGGCAAATTCATGGATATGGACGATGAAGAACGCTGCTGGCCGCGAAATCTTGCTTCGCGCAGATTCCGGTCATTCCCGATTTTAGTCATTCTTTGGTGAGTTCGCGGCCCTTGGTTTCCAGCTCTGTCGCTCTATCAACTTTACCTTCACTGCGATAATAGCCCGCCAGTGCCATGTAAAGCGGTCCACTTTTGTTGCGCTGGTTGATGGCGCCTTCCAGCAATGATATCGCGCGATTCACACTTCCGGTTTTCGCCATGCTCTCAGCGCCCTGCAGGATTGCCTGTTCGTCCGTTTCCGAAGTCACCGGGGAACGGCTGAACAGCTCAGCTACGCTGGCGTAATCCTGCTTCGCAAAATAAAGTTCGGCCAGCCGTGACCGTGCAATCTCATTCGCTGGATTGAGCGCCAACGCTGATTTGAACCAGGTGAGAGCGGAATCTTTGTCGCCCTGCGCCATGTAGGCGAGCGCCCGGTCGAACTGCGGCACTCCTTTGCTTACCTCCTGCGCCAGATCAGGGTCCGTGATGTCGAAAGGCGGCGCTGCGCCACCCTGATTGAACACCTTAAAATTCAACGAAGAGTAGACCTTCTGCGTGCTGTCCGGATCATTCAATGAGACCAGCAAACGATAGTTGCCGCCTGCCGCCTCCATCGGGAGAGCAATCTTTTTGCCAGTCAGCATGGAACCAAAAATGTCCAATTGCGACTTGGCAACTTCCTCATGCAGGTTGTGGGCATCGCCACTGGCGCCCACGCGTCCGTAGGCATAATCAACCGTGAGGTTCTTGGTGGCAAATGATTTCGGATCTGCCGGCGGCGACCAGATCTGATAAAAGACGTTCACGTTCTGTCCTGGTGAGTAAGTGAGCCCGTCTCCGGTGATCGGGGTGAACTTAACTCCACCAATGGTGAAGGGCAGATAATCCTTGCCGGCCCCAACGCTTTCCGCTGACGAGAACGCTACAACCTCTGACAGCCGCACCCCCTTGGTCACCGCTTCCGGGATGACCACGTTGCGCTCCGCCTTGTAAGCCGTTTTCGTGACTTTGTTGGTGAGCAGGAAAGTGATCCTGTATCTGCCCGGGGCCAGCGCCAGCGATCCTTCATAGCCAAACAGGCTCTTCTTGATGCGTTCGGCTTCCACGGTGTCCAGGTACTGCGAGATGTCTTTGTCCTGCTTGAAAATCAGCTTGTTGTCAGGGCCATACACCCGCGCCGAAAGATCGACGTTGTAGAAAAGCTTGTTGTCGGCCTGCGCAATGGCAAAATCAGAAGGACGATGCAGACGCAACAGGTAGTGCAGATTGAAATTGCCGGTTCCGTCGCGTAATGTCGCGGTCACCACGTCAAGATAGTCGTCGCCCAGCACGATGCGATGGGTCACGCTTTCCGTGGCGCGTTTCAGGTTCAGCTCATCTTTAGTGAGAGGATGGTTCGCCAGGTTTTTGATGGTCCCGATCATCACGTCAGAACTCAGGCTGGCGGTGCCATTCTGCATATCAACGGGTTCACCTGGGATGAGGGAGAGAGTTGTCCGCGCGACTTCGCGGCCCAGTGCGCGATCAATGTTTTGAAAGGCATGCTTGTTGTCATTCACCGTCATGACGGATGTTGCCAGCTTGCCAGGGCCATCCATGTAAGGGCTGTAAAAGCGCATGCTGCCATTGCTGTCTTTATCAAAAAACAGAACGTAAAAGTGCGTTGGCAGCGCTGGGTTGGTGTTCTGGTAAAACCAGATCTCCATCGGACGCACTTCCTGGCGCCCGTAGTATTTTGCTCGTTGCTTGGGCTCTCCCAGCGTGATGTAGGTCTGGCCCATGTCCGTGTGGACGCCGCCGAGGTATTGTTTGGCGTACTCAATTCTCTGATAAATGTCTGTCTTGTAAGTATTGACTGGACCGCCCGGAATCGGATTGCGCAGCTCCCAGAAGCGCTCAATAAATTTATCGCGCGTCTCATCATTGGGGAGGGCAAGAAAAACGTCCCGTTCTTCGTTGGTAATAATGTAATTGACCTCATCCTGTATCCATTTTCGATAAGTCGGAGGCAGATCTTTGACTGAGGTCTTCGCCGGCAGAAGAGGCGACAAGCAGCAAATAAGCAGGAAGAGGGCCGCAAACTTCTTGGTTATGAAAAGCATAGTTTTTAGACGCGTGCTCTATTTTACGCCTTGTGACAGTGCCCTTTGCAGTTTCGCCACCATGTCTTTCACGGCGGCGGCCTGCGCACTGTCAGGATCAAGCCGCAGGTATTCCTGGAATTCGGCCAGCGCGGAGTTGGCATTTTTTTCCCGCAGATAAACGTTGCCCATCAAAACGTGTGACATGGCAAAATCCCTGTCGATGGCAAGCGACTTGCGTACGTGTGGCGATGCATCTTGCCATTTCCCCAGTGCCCAATATCCGCGACCAAGCTCGTAGTGAGCCTCGGCGGAATTTGGGTTCAACTCCAGGCTTCTCATCAGCGGTTTTTGCGCTGCCAGAAATTCCCCCCTCTGGTTCAGTGATGCCCCAAGACCAAGATACGCAGTAGCGTTCGATGGTTCCAATTTGCTCACTTTTTCAAAGGCTGACTGAGCTTCTGCATACTCCCTGGTTTGCATATAAGCCGTGCCCAAAAGCAGATAGGCCGGGGCATATTGGGGCTCGATCTTCAGCACCTTCTTGAAGCTGGAAATGCTCTCTTTGGGATCGTGTTTCCGCAGCAGCAGCTCCTGTCCCCTGGCCAACGCCTGTTGTGCTTCACTGTTTGCCGGCTGCCGGGCGGAAACCGTTGTGCCGGCTCCTTCGGGCGGAACATTCGGGTGATCTCTGCTGGTGTCACGCTTCAGGTCAAGATTGACATATCCATTCCGGGAAAAAGTCATATCCACAACTTGGAAGGCATCCTGGTACCCGGGGTAATGAGCAGTGACGGCGTAAAGTTTGTTGCCAGGTGTTGGCATGCTCTCAACCTGGGTGAAAGTGAAGCGGCCGCTTGAGTCGGTGCCGGTTCTGGATAGCTCGCCGCGGGAAGCGGGTGCTGTGTCGCGTCCTGGCGCCTGATCCAGCATTACGAGAACCCCTTGCGGCGCGGGTCTTCCCTCCACGCGTATCTGTCCATTGATCACTCTGGGGCCAATGGCTTGGTTCGGCTGTGTTTGTGGGTACGTTACACAAACCATGCACAGGCTGATCGTCACAAGAGTAAAGAGACGCCGTCTCATACAAAACTCCTGCAAAAGGTGCAAGGTAAAAAGGGAGGGCCATTGCTGGTCCCTCCCCATGATAGACGTTCAATTTGACTTCTGGTTAAAACTCCATCTTTACCGTGAAGCGCCCGTAGAAAGGCGTCTGGAAAGCAAGAGGCCTCTGGAAGTCAAGGTTGGAGCTGGGCGCCTGGAAACTGATATCGCGGAACTGATCAATTGAAACGATCGGCTTTGAATTCGCGATGTTGAACATATCAGCACCGAAACGCATGGTGTAACGTTCAGTCAGCTTCTTGGCGTATTCTGCGTGCAGGTCGGCTGCGCCTGAAACAGGGGTGCGGCCCAGCGCTCCACGGCCACCGATCGGCACTTCGCCGCCGTTGCCGTAAACCGGATGGTTGGCGAGCGTGTTGAGCGGCGTTCCGCCTTGTATACGGATACCGGTTCCCATGGTAAGGCCACGCGCAACGCCCTTGTCAAAGGTGTAGCTGAAGAAGCCGTTGATCACATGGCGACGGTCAGTGTTCAGCGGACCGATGGCAAACTGATCGCCCAGCAGGTTCATGACACCCGTGCGGAAATCAAATAGCGAACTGATGCTTGGATCAGTTTGCCCGTTGTCATTGCGGAATGCGCCTTCGTAGTTGCCCTTCAGACGAGCGATGCGATAGTTGACTCGCATGAGCCAGTTCTGGCTGAAGGATTTATTGATTTCCAGTTCAACCGCCTGATAGTTGCGCCGGCCAGAGCAGCTTCGGGTGAAACGCCGCCCATATCTTCAACAATGCGACGCAGACGACGATCCACGTAACGTGCGCTGACAACGACTCCGTGACCGAAGTCACGTTCAAAGCCTGCGATCCACTCGTCCTCGTACTGCATTTTGGTGCCAGGATTAAAGCCTTCAATGTTACCTGTTGTAATTGTGCCGTTCGTTCCGGCTTGGGCAGACAGAGTTGCGGTCGTGCCAGAGCCTCCGGCGAGGGCGTTCACAACGTGGGCTGCGTCAGGCACGATGGTTACGCTGTTGTCTGCACCAATCACGGGTGCAAAACGCAATCCGGTCAAGTCCAGTTCGCTGCTGAGAGAACGGATGGCGGCATCCAGCGGCATCTGGTAGTTGTAGCGGCCAAAGTTCGCGTAGAGCTTGCTCTTGCGATCACCCTTTGGATCAATCACAACGCCCAGGCGCGGCGCCCAGTTGTCTGTAAAGGTATAGTGCTCGGAAACGCCGGCCATACGGTATTGCTCCCAGCGCAACCCGAGGCTTACGGTGACGAATTTGTTGATCTGCCAGGTATCGTTTCCATAACCGGCATAGTAGAGTCCCTCAGTGGCAACCGTAGGGGGACCATACTCACCGCGGTTAATTTGAGCAGCCACGTGCACCGGAGCTCCACCTATTGGCGTTGTATAGAGCGGGCACAGAGTGCATGTGTCTCTCTCGCGCAAAGTAAATTGGGCGTTCGTCAGGAACCCTAGCGGGCAGGTCTGCTGTCCAGTGGCCGCTGCGCAACCATAAACTGCGGCATTGCGCGTTGCACCAAGATCAGGAACGGCAAAGTGTCCGCCTGTGCGGCTCTTGATGTCGTCATAGTTCAGGAATTGGTTATTGAAACCAACCGCGAACGTATGCTGTCCGCCGAAGTTGACTACCTTTGATGTGTCGATCGTGTATGCGAAATCGTCAGAGTTGTGGTTTTCCACAAAACCGAGTCCGCTCAAGGTCGGGGTCAAACCATTCACAGTGCTATCGACCACCTGGAACGTTCCAGGAGACACAGGATTTTCTGTGAACTCGTTGTGGTTCCAGCTCACGCTCGCATTCACCAGCCACGTGGGAGAGAGCGTTCCATTGTAACGGCCCACGAAGTTGCGGGTCTGGTAGTTCTGGTTGCTGAAAACAGTGTTGTTCCGGGCGTTCACGGCACGGAACGCGCTGCTGTTGGTAGTGGTGGGATCGCCGAAAACTGACGTCTCAAACGTATTTTTGTCATTGAATCTAAACGTGAGCTTACCGGCGTAGTTGTTGGTCCAATAACGTGTATAGATCGGCCTTCCACCCAACTGCGTGAAGAGTCCCACCGGCGCCGAAGGAGCACCGGCAAAGGCCTGGCCCGAAGTGGCTGGAGGAACAATATAGTCCGTGGTCAGTGTTGGATTGTAGGAACCGAAGAAGAACAGATGCTCTTTAAACTTCGGAACGTATCCGCTGATTTCGCCATCAACGTCAAACGCGGCAGGACCAACGCCAAGTGAACCAGCTGGCAGTCCGCCTCCGGGCTGCGCCGCGCCGGTGATCTGATCACTACCAACCTGGCGGTTACGCTCCAGGTTTACGTTTTTAGGGGTCGCCTCAGCTTCGATGGGAGCAAAATAGCCCGCCAGAGTACCGTGGTAAGCATTGCCACCGGATTTGGTGACGATCTGCACGATGCCGCCGGTTGCCTGACCATATTGAGGTTCAAAGCCTCCGGTTTTTACCTGCACTTCTTTCACAAAGCTGAGATTGATGCCGCTGCCGACCGAACCGTATTGACGGGTAAAGATTCCCAGGCCGCCATATGCGCCATCTGTAATGTTCACACCGTCAGCCACATACATATTTTCCAGGCCGGAACCGCCTGAAATGGAGGGATTGGAACGACCAGACCCGCCACCGTCTGCCACACCGGGGGCAGTGTAAAAGAGACCAGCCACGTTGCGTGGAACCGGAACTGAAGAATAGAACGCATCGCTCAGATTGGCGCCAGAAGCAGTCGAAGATGTATCGACTGTCACGGCATTCGCGCTGACTTCCACGGTCTCAGTCGCGGCGCCGGGAGCCAGTTGCATTCTCAGGCTGGAGGTCCGTCCGATCGCGACCTCGATATTTTTGACATCCGATGCCTTAAAACCCTGCTTTTCCACCTTTACGGCGTACTGACCAGGATTAAGACGGGAAAACATGAAATTGCCCTCATTGTCACTGGTGACCGAGGAACTTCCTGTTGGGCCAGTCAGGGTGACTTTCGCACCCTGAACCACGGCGCCCGTCGAATCCAATACTACTCCGCCCAGGTTTCCCTTTACTGCGGATTCCTGAGCAAACGCGCCTACACCTAGCGACAGGAAGAGAGCACAAATCATTGCGCTTAGTACGATTCTCTTACCCATTTTCTGCTCCTTATCAGATTTACTTCTTTTCTCCTTACTCCTAAATCTCTCGTGGGCCGATATAAACACAGAGCCTTGAGGACGGGTGTGCACTCCTCATGCCACTTGCGGTGTTTCACCTAAGCAATGGGAAATGAATAACTTTTAACTGAACCGTGTACTTGGCTTTTTTCCATTCTTCAGAAATTCATAAGTGGGGTGCAGAATATGGAAAGGAGTGTTTAGACTGGATTGTCCTTTGGAGCGAGCTGAATGCGTGCCCGAATGGGCGATGGACTAGAGTAGTAAGGTAGTCGAAGGGTTTGATTCCAGAATAGAATCACGGACACGCAGACAACAACACGCGATCAGGTTCATCACTGATCTCGGATCTCATCGATCGCCGGCGTTTCCGCGATCACAGGAAAATTACCAAGTAGTAATTTGCACTCGTAGATTCAATATGTTACCTTCCGCTCGAACAATATTCTTAGCGGAGTTGAACCCGGAGGGGAAATGATTGGCATTATCGTGCTACTCGTCGTGGTAGGGCTGGCGGTACTGATCCTTGCCGGAATGTACAACAGTCTGGTGCAGCTCCGTGTCCGTGCGGATTCGGCATGGTCGGACATTGACGTTCAACTCAAGCGCCGCCATGATCTGATCCCGAATCTGGTGGAGACGGTAAAGGGATATGCCGCCCACGAAAAGGGAACGTTCGAAAATATCGCCAAGTTCCGCTCCCAGGCCATGCAGGCCACTACCCCGGGGGATAAAGCCCAGGCTGAGACACAGCTTTCCGGCGCGCTGAAAAGTCTGTTTGCCGTGGCGGAAAATTATCCTGAACTGAAGGCCTCAGAACAGTTCACCAGCCTGCAGGGTTCGCTCAACTCGGTGGAAGACAACATCCAGAATGCGCGCCGTTACTACAATGCCGTGATTCGCGACTACAACACGCGCGTGCAATCTTTTCCGACCAACATTCTGGCCGGCATGTTTGGTTTCACTGCCAGACAGTTTTTTGAGATGGAATCGCCAGCCGAGCGCGAAAGCGTTCAGGTGAAGTTCTAGTCGCCATTCACGGGCATGAAGAAATATCTCAGTGCGCGCCTGACTCGCTTTATTTTTTCCATCACAGCGCTTCTGCTGCTGACTGCGTCCTCAGCAATGGCGCGCAGCATCAGCGTCACACGATGGGTTGACACACTCCATGTTGATGAGGATGGCTCCGCGCGTGTGTCTGAGCAGATCACGTACACGTTCAACGGCGCTTATCATGGCATATACCGTGATATCCCCGTTGAATACCCGGGTCCCAAGGGCAGCAACTACACGCTGTTCGTCAAAGTTAATCGCATCACAGACGCGTCAGGAACTCCGCTTAAGTACGAGAAGAAAGTCAGCAATGGATATCTCAAGTTAAAAGTGACGGTGCCTGGCGCGGTTGACTCAGAGAAGGTGGTCAACATTGAATACACCGTTTCTGACGCGGTGAAGTTCTTTGAAGATCATGACGAACTCTACTGGAACGTCACTGGTAACGATTCACCGCTGCCAATTCAATACGCCGCGGCCGACGCCTTTTTTCCCCCGAGCACCGCGGGTTCGCTTCGCGCACAGGCCTTCAGCGGAGTGTATGGTTCCAAGGAAGCGGCCAAAGCATCTGTGCAGGGCGACACGGCCAGCTTTGAGACCAATGGCCCTCTGCCAATGCATGGCGGGCTGACGATTGATGTCTATATTCCCAAGGGCTTACTCCATGAACCTGGTGCGCTGACCAAACTATGGTGGTTCGCCCGCAGCAATCCTATCCTTACTCTTCCTGTATGGGCTTTTGCCGTGATGTTCAGCCTCTGGTACCTGAAAGGTCGCGATCCGAATCCCGGTATGTCGGTAGCTCCCATGTATGAGCCGCCGGAGAACATGCGTCCGGCCGAAGTCGGAACACTGATTGAAGACAGCGTTGATCCGCGCGACATTACTTCCATCCTGGTTGATCTTGCCGTCCGTGGTTACTTGAAGATCACGGAAGTCCAGCACAAGGGACTGCTGTTCTCCAGTAAGGACTATCAGCTCGACCTGCTGAAAGATCGAGAGTCGTGGGGCGATGCTTCTGATTATGAACGCGCCATGCTGGACCAGATCTTTGCAGGCGGAAAAGTCACACTTCTATCTGATCTCAAAAATCATTTCTACACGGTTCTGCCCACCATCAAAGGCGAAATCCTGGGCGCTCTTAAAGCAAAAGGTATGTATTCGGTTGATCCTGAATCCGCCGGCGGGCTGTGGGTACTTGGCGGTATTTTGATCGTTGCTCCGTTCGCCTTTCTCCAATGGACCGGCATCGCCGATTTCACGGACTCTCCATTACCTGCCGTGGTTTGCGCCGTCATTGCTCTGGCGATACTGATTCTTTTTGGCCGTCAGCTTACGGCCACCAGTCTCAAAGGCGCCCGGACGCGCGTACAGATTCTGGGCTTCCAGGAATTCATGAACCGCGTGGATGCAGACCGGCTCAAGCGCATGCCGCCGGACACGTTTGAGAAGTTTCTTCCCTATGCGATGGCTTTGGGCGTGGAACATCGCTGGGCCAAAGCTTTTGAGGGCATCATCCAGAATCCACCAACCTGGTACGCCGGTGACTGGAGTACGTTCAACACGTTCTATCTAGTAAACAGCCTGGGCAGCATGTCTCAACAGGCAACAAGCGCTTTTGTTTCAGCCCCACGAGCTAGTTCCAGCTCTTCTGGATTCGGCAGCGGAGGCTCCAGCGGGGGCGGCTTCTCCGGAGGCGGTTTTGGCGGTGGTGGCACCGGCGGCTGGTAAGGCGCTCTTCGCCTTCTAAGGTCCGGATCGTCTAAGCAGCCACTCCGGACTGCGCTCGACCTTGGCCCTCACAAACCCTGACTTACTGCAAACGCGGCATACAAATTCCTCATCCTAGTAACTGACAAAGACTAAGGTGATGGCATGACTGTGTGCCAGGGGGACGCCGCTGATGTCGGACGCAAGATATAGCAGTTCAGATATTCCAAACTTTGATACCTATCCATCCAGTTCATCGCAGGCAGGTTCACCGCTGGCGACCTCCCGAGAGAGATTTTCATTTGACTCTGAAATGCGATCTGGTCTGGAGATCAGGGCCGCGCGACTGGGAGCGGCTTTAGGACAATTTGTCCTGCTGTTGCGCAACAAACAGGAAATAGCGCAGCAGAAGCTCAGTGTCATGGCTGAGGACGCATCCGCAGCTCTCAATCAGACCGCAGACTCAGTGAAAGTTCGAGCCGGGGAAGCAGGCCAGGTAGCCAGTAACAAAGCGCAGGAAATATGGACGGAAGCCGAGCGCCACGCCGACCAGTTGCGCAACCGCGCAACGCTCAACCTAAAGCGCGCCAAGGTCCGGGCGAAGGAAATTCAACGCGACAATCCTGAGAGCGTGGCCATCGGCGCCGGGGCGCTTGGGGTGGCACTCGGGATTGGTTTGAGAATCTGGAGGGCAAACCGTGCATAGCGAAAAATCCATTGGGGCCGTGCTGGCTGAAACCAAGGAAGAGCTCAAGAACTTTGTCCAGACCCGGCTGGCGATCCTGAAGGCCGAGCTTTCCGGCAAAATTAAGAGCTGGAAAGCCCTGATTCCTCTTGCCATCACTGCGGCTCTGGTGCTGCTGACTGCCTTTTTCGCCGTTACCTTTACTCTCGTAGCCTTGCTGGCGGCAGTATTCCAACCCAGGCCATTGGCCTGGTTCTTTGGCGGGGCCATCGTATCTCTTCTTTACCTGGCGATAGGGGCCGTTCTTGGTCTCATCGCCATCAACCGTATCAAGGCCGTGCAAATGGTTCCCACACGCACGCTTGAGGTTTTGAAACAGGACCAGATTTGGATCCAGAAAGAGACGAAAGCCGCATGAACTCGGGACTTCCAGTAGAAATTCTTGAAAAACGGGCGGCTGAGCAGCGCCAACAGCTTCACCACTCCGTGACTGAACTCAAGGATACTGTTCGTGAGCGGCTGGACGTGAAACGCAATGTGCGCGATCACCTCTGGGGAGTTTCCGGCGGTCTGGCCCTGGTGGGTCTGGTCCTGGGCTATGCTGTGGCGGGTATCTTCACAACCGACTAGCGATCTATAGGCTTCAACTTCAACAGGGCATCCGGCCAGGTCGGATGCCCATTTTCATGGCGTGCCTCGGGAACCAGGTGGGTACTTTAAAGACCACGGCCTAAGTAGATGAATCCGCTGTCCTGCCCAACAATTTCGTGATATAAACCAGAATCGTTCTTCTCCACCAGACTATTAAGCCCCCCATTTGGGCGGGCCCCGGGCGTTTTTTCGAGGAGGCACTTTGTCATCAGAAGCTAGGACGGGAAAGCGATTCCCACTGGAACTGCCCATTAAGATCCATGGCAAGCGCGGGGACGACAGCGCTACCACGGCCAATATGAGTGCAGCCGGCGTTTACATCATGGCCGATCTCGATCTCGCCATCGGGTCTTCCATCGAATTTGACATCACCCTTCCCGCGAAAGTGCTGGGAACGCCCACGGACGTTGAGGTCCGCTGCACGGGTCGAGTAGTCCGCAAAGACGGTACTGCCGTAGCCGCCGCAGCGAATTCTTCCAAGCGTAAGAAAACCAAAAGCGGAGTCGCCTGCGTGATCGACCAGTATAAGTTCATTCGTAAAAGCAAAGGAACTAAATAGATGCAGAAGATCATTTTGGCTGACAACCAGGCAATCTTCCGCACCGGGGCTGCCAAAGTCCTTGCTGTTGAGGACGATCTTCGCATTGTTGCCCAGGCTGAAAATTCAGAAAAAATGCTGATGGCGCTGGAGAAGTTCCACGCCACCGTGATGATCTTTGGCGCGGACATGCACAACAATCTTCAGGAAGTGGTGGACGCGGCCAGGAAGTACAAGACGCGGCTGGTCATCATCGCTGACACCGGCCAGGACTCCAGACACTACCTGACGAATGGCATCAATGGCGTCATCTACCGCAACGTAAGCGGTGAGTCGCTGACCCAGTGCGTGCGCAAAGTCAGCAAGGGTGAAACCTGGGTGCAGGACACGCAGGAAAGCAAGGAAACCGCGGAGAATGATCTGGTGGGCGCGCGCGTCCGTGACCGCCTCACGGCCAAGGAATTAAAGATCGTTGCCTTGATTGTTCAGGGCTATAAGAACAAGGAAATCGCCACGCAGCTCGGCACTACAGAGCAGGTCATCAAGAATTATCTGCGCAACGTTTATGACAAGATCGGCGTGTCTGACCGGTTGGAACTGGCGCTGTTTACCATCCACCATCGGATACTGGCAGAAGCGGCAGCCACATCAGTGGCGGCGGCCAGCCAGCGGTAGCGCCCGTACCGGCGAGAGATAAAAATTTTTTCTTTACCGTGGAGCCGCGCGTTCGCTGCTCTTGAGCAGCTCATTCACAATTGTGACCAGCTCTTCCGGATTGACCGGCTTTTCCAGGTAGAGGTCGGCAAGCGGTTCCGCGGCCTGGAATGCTTCCGCAACATACCCCGATACCACTACCACCGGCATCGTCGTATTGTTCTTTGCTGCCTGGACCACGGCACGGCCATTGGCGTCACCCAATCTCCAGTCGGTCACAACTGCGTCGTAGGTATTGTTCTGGAGCTTCTCCATCGCGTCACGCGCGGATGTTGACGCAGTCACAGTGTGGCCGGCAGCTTCAAGAATGGCGCACTTCAGCGTAACTACGTGTGGTTCATCATCGACGCACAGGATCCTGGCCATGTTGAGGTCCTTATCCAGCGGCGCCCACTCACGCGCGCCACATGGGATGCGGCTTAGACGCCGCTTATCAAACATCCTATTCTGAGGCACCCGCAATCGTAAGTCAAATTAAGGACTTTAGGAAACCGCCCCATCTCTTAACACTATCTTCGTAACCCTTGCCGTCCGATGGGCGCGTTTGACCCTTGACCGGCAACACGACTCCATCAGCGGCGACTGATTTCTTGTCTTAGAAACGCCAGACCAATCCCACTGAAGGCTGGGCCGTGTGCGTAAACGCATCCGAGGCCAGTCCTGCAATCTGGAAGTCCGGAATCTTGTACACCAGACCGCGGTACTCAGCTCGGAACGCGACGTTATGTGACAAATCAAAGTCCACGCCTCCGCCGTAAACAAAAGCGGCCTTGGTTTGATTATTGCCGGTATTGTTGCCGACACCAACAAACGAATTGTTCAGGCTGTTGGTTGGACGGAAAAATAATCCGCCAACGCCCGCCAGTGCATACGGGCGCACGCGGCTGCTGGAGGGCGCCGTGATCACAGCCTCACCGGTAAGTTGTTGCACGTTGGCCTGAATCGCCGTGAAACCAAAGATCGGATCAAAATATTTTTGTGTATTTCTTGTGTAGCCGTAATCGCCTTGCACAGCGAACCAGCGGTTAAGGTGATAACGATAGCCGGCGAGAAAGCCACCGCTCTTGGTGGCCTCATGTGGAATATCAATATTGTCAGAGTTTTTGGTTACGTTGGCCGTGCCCTGAATGCTGACTTCAGAACGCCTGTCCTGCGCGAAACCAGAGCCAATGATCGAGAAAATAAATAGCAGTGCGGGTAAGAAAGACTTCTTACTCTTACTCATAAAGCTGGAACTCCCCATTTTGATTTGAGCTACTCACTAAGACGCTGTTGGTGAGCGTGAAGGTGCGGAAAGCATGCAGACTTGAAGATTCTTAACGCAATGTCAGGGATATGTAAGGAGGGTTCTCTTTGATACGCGAGGCTTATCTCTTAATATGTGGAGAAAAGTAAAAGGCCGAAGCCTTTTCGGCTCCGGCCCGTTTTGGCAAACAGTTTTTTACCGCGAGGACTCAGCTTTCGTTGTCATATCGTGATTGATGGGGCCGGCTTCGCCAAGTTTCTCAGCCACTGACTTGGCCTGCGTGAACAGCAAAAGGTAATCGGGACCGCCGGCCTTTGAATCCGTGCCTGACATGTTGAAGCCTCCAAATGGATGCGCCCCCACCATGGCTCCCGTACATTTGCGATTAAAGTACAGATTGCCGACGTGGAATTCATTGCGGGCTCGCTCCAGCTTTTCCCGCGACGCGCTATACACAGCGCCGGTCAATCCAAACTCAGTGTTGTTTGCGATCTGAAGAGCCTCATCGTAGTTGCGTGACTTGATGATCGCGAGCACTGGGCCAAAGATTTCTTCCTGGGCAATGCGCGCCGTGGGTGCAACATCGGCAATGACCGTGGGCTGGATGTAATATCCATCGCCGGCTTCTTTCGCCGGGCCGCCGCCATTGATTACCCGTCCCTCTTTTTTGCCAACTTCAATGTATTGAAGAATGCTCTTGTAAGCCTTGTCGCTCACGACAGGTCCCATCGGCGGATTGGTTACCGGATCGCCCACCGAGATGCTTGCCACTCGATCGCGCAGGCGTTCGAGGAAGACGTCATAAATCTTTTCGTCGATGATGGCGCGTGAGCAGGCCGAGCACTTCTGTCCGGAGAAACCAAATGCGGCCTGGGCCACGCCTTCCACGGCTGCATCCAGGTTAGCGTCAGAATCCACGATGATGGAATCCTTGCCGCCCATCTCCAGTACCGTGCGCTTGATCCACTTCTGGCCGGGCCGGGGAGTTGCGGCACGCTGGTTGATATCGAGACCGACTTCTTTCGATCCGGTGAAGGCGATGAAACGCATGAGCGGATGCTCCACCAGTCCGGCGCCAAAGCTTGAGCCTGAACCAGGGCAGAAATTCACAACGCCGTCCGGAATGCCAACTTCTTGCAGGACCTCAAAGAATTTCGCAGCAATCGCTGGTGAATCATGTGAAGGCTTCAAGACCACAGTGTTTCCCGTCACGATGGAAGCCATCGTCATGCCGGCCATAATAGCGCAGGGAAAATTCCACGGCGGAATGACCGCACCGACACCGAGAGGAATGTAGCTGAGCGTGTCATGCTCGCCCGGCAGTTGCACCGGTGTTTGTGACTTGGCGAGCCGCAGCGCTTCGCGGGCATAAAATTCCGCGAAGTCAATGGTCTCTGCGATATCGGCATCGGCTTCCGCCCAGTTCTTGCCGACCTCATAGACCATCCACGCGGCGAACTCAAACTTCCGCTCGCGAAGAATGCAAGCAACGGCATGAATCAGAGACGCACGTTGCTCGACGGTGGTCCGCTTCCAGCTTTCAAAAGCAGTGCTTGCTGCCTGGATCGCCGCATCCACGTGTTCCTTGCCCGCGCTTTGAAATACGCCGATCACTTCTGATGGCCTGGCCGGATTGGTGGACGTGATCTTCTCCGTGGTGCGGACCAGTTTCTCGCCGATGACCATGTCATACTCGCGGCCCAGCTCGGCACGCACTTTGCTCAGTGCCTGTTGCATGCGGCGCGCGGTTTCCGGGTTGGTGAAATCCGTGAGCGGCTCATTGCGGAACGGGTCAATGGGAACGCGCAAAGTGGGTCGGGAAATATCGAGGGTCGCTGCCATAATTTTCCTTTAACGCTCAAGAGGTGAGCAGATGGTGTTAGTGAACCTTCTATTTTAACGCGTCCGGCGCAGTTGTGCTCTCACGAGGGCGGATGCGATTGCAAACCGGCAAAATGCTCCTGTTAGAATCACTGCGCATTGGAGAGTTTCATGCCTTCATTGAATGCGACCGTCGCCGCCGAGTTCGTCCGGTTTTATCGCGAAAAGGCGGCCAAAATTTTCGAATTGCTGGCGCCCCTGTCGGATGACCAGCTCTGGATTCGTCCTTATCCCTATGGCAACACCATTGGACACCTGCTGCTTCACTTGACCGGCAACCTGAACTATTACATTGGGACGGAAATCGTAAAAACCGGATATGTGCGTGACCGTCCGCTTGAGTTCAGTGATCCCACGCATCCACCCAAGGACCGGCTGCTGAGAAATTTTGATCAGGCGATTGCCATGGTGGAGGCCGCAATCCGCGCTCAAAGCGAGGATGATTGGCCGGCTGCCTACTCCGCCAAAGGCATGGAACAGGCGGGCAACAGGTTTTATATTGTTTTGAATTGCGCAGCTCACCTGGGCCACCATACCGGCCAGATTATGTATCTCTGCAAGGAGTTGGAAAGACAGGCCGCATCCGCATCCGCGCCCTCACGATAGAATTGCTGCTGTGACTCGAGTGGCCCTGGGGTGCTAAAACCGGGGTGCTAGAAAATGCTTGCGTAGAGATGTCGAGAAGGAGATGCTGTGCAGTTCAAGAGATTTTCTGTCGCACTGATCGCGTTCTTTCTTTTGCTGCCCGGCGTGAGCAATTTTCCTCAGGGCCTTGCGCAGACCACGCCTGGTTATTCCACCATCACGATTCACGTGCACAAGGCGGGAATGTTTTCCGCATTCGGGCACAACCATGAGATCACCGCGCCCGTGGCCCGGGCTGATGTTGATGCCAAGGCGATGTCGGCTGCCATTGTCGTCCATGCCGCCGATCTGAAAGTGTTGGACACAGAGCTTTCGGATAAAGACCGGGCCAGCGTACAGCAGACTATGGTGGGTCCGAAAGTCCTCGATACAGAAAAGTTTCCGGAGATTCGTTTTAAATCGTCGCGCATTGAGCAGACTTCGCCGCAGCATTTTCGCGTGACGGGTACGCTTGAACTTCACGGCGTGAAGAAACCGATCACGTTCGAAATGACCGGAGGTCCGCAGGAATACAAAGGCAAAACCAGGCTCAAGCAGACTGATTTCGGGATTGAACCAGTATCCGCCGGAGGCGGGACCGTGAAGGTGAAGAACGAAATCGATCTTGAAATGGACATATACGCCGGAGAGCCGCGCCGTGGCAACCGCTAAATCTATTCCCAATCTCGAATCGCGTGACATTCGCGAGCACTATGATGACTTCTCCTGGGTTTACCGTCTCTGCTGGGGCGAGCACATTCATCACGGTCTATTTACCGGCGGTGAGAGTGCGCGTGAAGCACAGGTAGGACTTCTGCGTTACTGCGCGAAGCTTGCCGGGATCACGAAGGCAATGCGCGTGGCCGACGTAGGCTGCGGACATGGGGGCACTGCCCGTTTTCTGGCCGCCGAGTACGGTTGTGAAGTGCTGGGTCTCACCATTAGTCGCACGCAACTTGAAATCGCACAGAAAATCTCTCGATCTCTGGCGGAGCCCGGGTCGTCGCGTTTTGTTCTGGCCGATGCTGAGCACTATGACTTTCCCGCCGGCTACTTTGACCTGATGTGGAACATGGAATCGTCAGAACATTTTTTTAACAAGGCAGCGTATTTCAAGAAAGTAGCGGCAGCGCTCACCCCGGGCGGAACGTTGATGCTGGCAGCGTGGACCGGCTCCATGCAGCATCATGTCATACGCGAAATTGCGGACGTGTTCCTCTGCCCTGAAATCCTGAATGCAGAAGAATACCGGGAGCTGATTGAAGCGGCTGGTATGTCGGTGACCTGCGTGAAAAACATCGGGTCAAAGGTGGCCCGCACGTGGGATATCTGTGCTGATCAGGCGCGACTCATGTCCCCTGTCACTGCCGTTTTACCGCCCAAGTTTCGCAGCTTTGCCCAGGGCATTGAGGCGATGCGACGCGGCTACCGCACAGGTGAACTAAATTATTCAATTCTTGTAGCCAGAAGGTAAGTCGCGCATCTGATGGACATGAACAAGGTCTACGCAATCGCTTTCGTTGTATTTGCCGCCATCTTTACTACGGCCTGGCTTCCGAAGCCCGCGCCGCCAACTCCTGCCAGAAAAGCTGTTGTGGTGGAACTGTTTACATCGGAAGGATGCTCAAGCTGTCCTCCGGCGGACGCGCTGCTGATTAAATTCCGGGAACAACATCGCGATGATGGAGTGGAGATTATTCCGCTGGGCTTCCACGTGGACTACTGGAACAGTCTGGGTTGGCAGGACCGTTTTTCATCCGCAGCTTACAGCCAGCGGCAGGAAGATTATGCCAACCGTATGAAATTGGATGGTCCGTACACGCCGCAAATGGTGGTTGATGGCGATACTGAGTTCGTGGGCAACAACACTGACCGGGCCCGTGATGCCATTGCCCAGGCGGCCGGTCGCAGCCCAGGGGCACAGGTAGATGTCAGGCGTGCGGCCGGTGACAAACTGCACGTGAAGGTAAATTCCACGTCCACAAATTCAGCCGACGTTCTGCTGGCCATCACGGAAGACAATCTTTCCAGCAGCGTGAAAAGCGGCGAAAACGGCGGACATGTTCTGCGCCATGCGGCGGTAGTGCGTGATTTCCGCAAAGTCGGCCAGATCAGCGGCGGCGCATTTGAATCGGATGTGGCGTTCAACACCGGCAAAGACTGGAAGCGCGGAGATTTACGAGCAGTTATTTTTGTCCAGGAAAAGACTTCAGGAAAAATCCTGGAGGCTGCGGCAACGTCACTGGCCGGGACCGACTGAATGAGATTGATCTATCTTGGCCATTTCCTGCGGGAACAGCGGATTGCCGGGATACTGATCATGCAGGCTGGCGAAGATCTTTCGCGCCTCGATCCTGTTTTTGTGCCGTAGATCATCAAATGCGAGCAGTATCCTGGCAAAGGGCGCCAGATAGTGTCCTTTGTCCGCGGCGAGTGAAAGTTCTTTGAGTCCCTCAGCCTGATCGCCCTTGATTCCGCCAATACGCAGCATCCAGCGTACCGGCGCTGCTTTGCCGCCGATCACATATTTGCCCATTCCCGTGGCCACGTAGGCGTCGTAATAATCCGGCCAGCGCGCCAGGAGACGGTCAGCATACCCGTTCGCCGATTTGATAAAGCCCAGCGCGGCAACGTTTTTCTTGCTGATGAGCGCGGCATCGTCCGCGCGGAGGCCATGCGACAACGCGAGCGCAAACAGCGCCTTGGCATCATTGTTGTCATGCGACAAGCGGTCCTGCGCCAGCTTTTCAGCGCCTGCTAATGCGGTTTCAAATTGCTGTCTTGATTGTGGGTCCCACTTGTAGGCTTCACGTTTGTCGAAGGTCTCATCCGACGCAAACATCTCACTGCGCAAAATATGAAGGCGGTCAAATTCGCGGAAGAGGCCTGCGCAGGCTTCAGCTATCCAGGGAATGGGGTCGTCTTTGGCAAAGCTTTTGGCTTGCTCCGCCTTTTGGAAAGCCGCGTCAAAGTTCAGGTTGTACATCGCTGTATACGCCTGGTCCAGCAGTATCTGGGACTGTGGTACACGCACGGTCTGGCCATTCGCGGGTACGGCAGCCAGAGTTGTTGCCACGATCAGTGTGTCGATCCCAATCATTGTCGCTGACCAGATTCTCATCATCAGTAAAGCCTTAATTATTAGTAAAACCAGCGCGCTATGTGCGGATGTTAACAGTAGGATGCAGGTTTTACTCAACCATGCCATGCAACGAGCCGCCCGGAGGTCATATTTTGTAAAGTTCGTGAAGCCTGCGGTCAGAGCACTTGTTGCACGAGTTAGCACGAGAGAACTCTCTGGAGCGGCCTGGTTACAAGCGGCAGGCTCAGGATCTTTCGACTCCGCCGTCGCATGAGCTCTGGCTCGCCCACAATGACACAGGTTAGGCGGAATGTTTATCGTGACGATTCACAGCACGACCAAAAATAACTTCAATATAAACGTCATCCCGAATCCCCGTCAGCGAGGCGGCGCTTTCTTCAGCCGCCGAGTAGGGGTGAGGGATCTTGTGCTTCGTCACTTTACTGGCTTGCCCATCAAGAAGCAATTCATCTGTATACCAGTCGGCGGCCAGGTCTTTCCAACCGGGATTGAGGGATTCGACGAGCTTGTCTTTCTTTGGACGTCTCCAGCCCTTGATTTCTTTCTCGCGTGCAATGGCGAATTCGATATTCGAGAACTTCTCGAAATATACGAGGCGATCACACTTGTATCTCTTCGTGAAACTACCACCCAATCCACTCTTGTGCTCCCATACACGCTTTTCCAGCGAGGCGCAGACACCTGCATAAAGCGAGCGCCGGGACGCGTTGCCCATCATGTAAATGTAGGAGGATTTGTCCGCGGCGCGAGGGAGATGTTAATTGGTCATTCCGTGTATTCCAAGCCTGGTTTGTTTCGATCAAAAGCAAGCGCAAGATCCCTCACCCCTACTCGCCAGCTTAAGAAAACACCGGCTCGTTGACGGGGATTCGGGAGACGATCAAGCTTTGTTTGGGGGGAATCCCCACTATCGGCATGGTACAAGCAGCAGGCCTGGCGACCTGGATGAAGATTCCAAGGTTTGTCTCTGGGAAAGCCGGGCCCACGGCATGTTTACGGGCGGCAGGCTCGGGGTACCCCAGCTTCGAATCCCCGGGAATAAACCCTTGCACCTTTCAGTTATCTCCATTGCAGGGCTTCAATCCAGAAAAGGTCCAATCAGACGAAGCCAAGGAGAGCGCAATGGCGAACAACAAAAAAGATGAAATCGAGCACGATCACAACCATGACGGCGTAGATCGCCGCGGGTTTCTCAAATGTATGGCCTGGGCAGGCACGGGAGCATTCTGCGTCATCAAGGGCGGAGTGCTGCAATCGTACAGCCTGAGCCGTCTGTCGGAAATTGACGAAGCAACCGCCAAGGGCGCTTTCAGCTTTGTTCAAATCAGTGACAGTCACATGGGCTTTGACAAAGCGGCAAATCCTGATGTGGTGAGCACACTCAAAGCCGCCATTGCCAAGATCAATGGGCTTCCGGGGTCGCCGGAGTTCATGCTGCACACCGGCGACATTACTCATCTCTCCAAGCCCGCCGAGTTCGACACCACCGAACAGGTGCTGAAAGAGGCGAAGACGAAGGAAATTTTCTATGTTCCCGGAGAGCATGACCTTCTTGACGAAGGCCAGCAATTCAAAGAGCGCTTCGGCAAACTCTCCAAGGGAGACGGCTGGTACAGCTTTGACCACAAGGGCGTGCACTTTGTCGGGCTAAATAACGTAACGAACCTGAAAGCCGGCGGGCTCGGCAATTTGGGAAGCGAGCAGCTCGAGTGGATGGAAAAGGACGTGAAGCATCTTTCCAAGAGCACTCCAATCGTTGTCTTCGCCCACATTCCATTGTGGTCCGTGTATCCAGAATGGGGTTGGGGCACCGATGACAGCGCGCAGGCGCTTTCTTATCTCAAGAAATTCGGCTCCGTGACAGTGCTCAACGGACACATCCACCAGACCATGCAGAAGGTTGAAGGCAATGTCACGTTCCACACGGCGTCTTCAACGGCATTTCCGCAACCCAAGCCAGGAGAAGCGCCATCGCCCGGGCCGATGAAGGTGCCGGCGGAACAGCTGCGCGGCTTACTCGGTGTGACGGATGTGAATTATGTCCGTGGCCAGCACGCGCTCGCAGTTGTTGATTCGAACCTGGGATAACCCATTGCGACGGATGAGCCTTCCGGGCAGTCGCCGCAAAGAAAGCTAAGAAAGCTAAAGGATTTAAGTGATGAAAAGAAATATCTCTATTGCAGGTTTTGTTGTGATTCTCTTGAGCGTGGTGCTGATTGCCGGCGCCACGCATGCTTCCACGCCTTCAGAAGGTGAGAAAACTTCGGTGAAGATCGATAATTTCACCTTCAACCCTGCCACCGTAACCATCAAGGCCGGCAGTACGGTGCACTGGACTAACGGTGACGACATTCCGCACACCGTGGCCAGCACCGACAAGCTTTTCAAATCCAAAGTGATGGATACGAATGAGGAATTTGAATACACGTTTGACAAGCTGGGGACTTACGACTATTTCTGCTCGCTGCACCCGAAAATGACTGCGAAAGTTATCGTGCAATAACGCGAAGAATGTGGAATGATTTGATCTGAGAGTCGAGACGGTGCGCCCCTCCGCAGGAATGACTCTGCTGAGGAACGGCCGTGGCAGCGGGAATGTGGGTATCCCACAGGCGAGTCGAGGAGACGTGAGCGGACTTCCCAAGCAAGAGTTCGAAAAGCTGGCGCTTCCGCTATTGGATCCGCTGTACAACTTCGCCCGCTGGATGTGTGGTGACCCGGACGAAGCCCGCGATCTGGTGCAGGAGACGTTCGCCAAAGCGCTGAAAGGCGTAAACAGTTTTCGCGAGGGCACGAATTTCCGTGCCTGGATGTTTCGCATCCTGCGCAACACTTTCCTCACCAGCCGTACCGGACTGGAGCGCCGCAACACCGAGCAGGAAAGTGAGCAGGGATTCGACAACGCTGTGGTGACCCAGGAAACTCCGGAGCTGGCACTCATCCGCCGCGCCGACACTGAGCTGGTGCAGCAGGGAATCGCGAACTTACAGCACGGCTTTCAGGAAGTGCTGATCCTGGCCGATCTGGAAGAGATGAAATATCAGGAGATTGCGCTGGTGCTGGATATTCCGATCGGAACTGTAATGTCTCGCCTGGCAAGGGCGCGCAAACAGTTAAGGCAGTTTCTGATCGAAGCGTTGCAGGGCAAACCGGGAGACAGGAAGTTGGTAGCAAAATCATGAATTGCGATTGGCGGGAAAAAGTCGCGTCTTTTGTGGACGACGAGTTGGATGTGGCAGCGCAGCAGGAAGCCGCCGCCCATCTCGCCGGCTGTTCTGAATGTACAGCGGCCGTGGCGGAGCATCTGGCCCTGAAAAGAGCTGTGCGTGTATCCGCCAAAAAGTTCGTCGCCCCGCCGGAGCTGCATGCGTCCATTTATCGCGAGCTGCACCCGCATGCGCGCGTGAGTCCGTGGTGGAAGTGGGGAATGTCCGCGGTAAGTCTGGTGCTTGTGGCTGCGCTGGGCGCTGCATTGTGGCCGAAGCGAGCGGCGAAGGACCCGATGGTTGCCGAACTGATTGATCAACACGTAATCGCGCTTTCCAGCACCAATCCAATTGATGTTGCCAACAGTGACAGGCACACGGTGAAGCCGTGGTTCCAGGGCAAACTGCCCTTCACGTTCAATTTGCCTGAAGTCGGCGGCACGCCGTTGACATTGATTGGCGGGAAACTGGCGTATGCGCAACAGGCTCCCGGGGCAGAGCTGCTTTATCAGGCGGGTCAGCACAAGGTTTCAGTGTTTATTTTCCAGGCCGCCGAAAATCGTGACCGCGCTCCGGTAAAGACGCGCAATCTATCGTTCACCTCAACCACGTGGCAGCAGGGCGGGTTGCGTTTCTACCTGCTCACGGACGCGCAGGACGAAGCCGATCCGCTCGTCGCCAAGTTCCGCGAAGTCAACGGGAACTGATCCTCGGCCGCCGCGCTTATTGCTTCCCGGTTGGGCGAACGGGAGCAGTGGGAAGAACCGGCGTAGATCCAACTTTAGAGACATAGCGATCCGCGAGCTTCCAGGTGTTACCGTCTTTTTTCCACAGATCCACAACGTAGAATTCGCCACCGATCTGTTTCCGTTTGAGCATTGAATCCTGAATGCGGTCATAGGAGACGAGTGCTGCCGTGCCAAGATCGGCGACATCCATTTGCCGAATGACAAAAGATTTCAACGTGAAATCTTTATTCATCACAGATTCCACCCAGTCATCGCCGGGCAACGGGTCAGCATCCGGCAAGTGGATGGCTGCTTCATCCGTCAACATTGCTTTCAGCGCGCTTTTATCTTTTTTCTGGAGTGCTTCCATCATCTGTTTCTCAAGAGACGAAAACATCACCACTTGTTTAGTGGCTGTGACGATTCTGGGATTCAGTGGCGGCTTGACCGGCTCCTGCGCTCCGGATAGAGAGACGAGCAACGTCGACAGATAAAATACAGAAACAAGGTAAGCATAGAGACGAGGCATTGCGGTGCACTCTCCTGAGGATGACCCGATTGTAATAAAAAGGCCGTCCGGAGTACCGAACGGCCTTTGACATGCGAAGTTGAAAAATTAATTAGTGAAGAACGGTCCGCCGAGGGTCTGGTCGCAACCGCCGCCGCGGCTGTTTTCCCATTCCATCTGGATCATCCAGTTGTGACCGCCAAAGGTCTGGTTAAACCTGGCGCCGTTGGAAGCAGTTTGGGTAGGACCGAACTTGAAGTTGCATTTGTCGGCATCTTCCTGGCCGCTGGCGTCAAACCAGGCATTCAGGTCCGGGTCGGTGATAGCTTCTTCGGTTTCGTGCGTGATCACGTTGCTCATGCCGTCCGCGCCGCCTACGCCAACCGAGGGGCTGTTGGGGCCGGTGGTTTGAATTTCGCAACCATTCGGGCATTGATCCACGTTTCCTACGAAAGCGTACTTGATATCCGCTCCGCCAATGGTCGCGTGGGTGTGGAAGCCGCAATAGGTCCTGCAGAAGCCTGAGCTCTCCTTGACATCAGAGGAGGTGAGCACCAGATACACACCGTTGACATCAGAAGGCAGGTCATGGCCGACATGGGTGCTGACGATGGTGGTCAGACTTCTGTCGCCGAACCTGGTCCCCTGGGAGTAGTTGTCGAAAACGGCACCAGAGAAATTGAGATGGCCGCTGACGTTGCCCGTTGTATCTCCGTAAGTGGTATTGATGGCTTCATAGCTGGAGCCGCCCAGAGAATTGCTTCCCAGGAACCCTTCAATCAAACTTACCGTGGCCTGGCTATCGGAAGGCCTGGTGCCGCCGTTCCAGTTGCCGTACCAGATGATGTAGATCGGCACCGGGCTTGCTTTGAGCACTG
>WNFC01005037.1_pt1 | contig 25291 bp, 26 predicted proteins | sample 5400541 | NCBI WGS metagenome assembly WNFC01 (sample SAMN13153342, study PRJNA577476) | soil metagenome | isolation source: 120 cm saprolite under Douglas fir tree site 2 hole 2 replicate 1 | place: USA:California | collected 2015-04-18 | reverse complement strand
CCTCTTCCGCATGTCCCTCCGGCTTCACCTTGCTGAAGATATGTTTGATCCTCCCATCCGGCCCGATGATGAATGTCGTCCTCGCCACGCCCATCACTTTTTTGCCGTACATGTTCTTTTCCTGGATGACACCGTAGGCGTTGCAGATTTTCTTATCGGCATCAGCGACGAGGGTGAAGGGCAGATCGAATTTGTCCACGAATTTCTTCTGCGCCGCCGGCGTATCGGGCGAGACACCCAGCACGACCGCGCCAATCTTCTCCACTCGCTTGAACGAATCGCGGAAGCTGCAAGCTTCAATGGTGCAGCCCGGCGTATCCGCGCGGGGATAGAAATAGAGCACCACCCACTCGCCTTTGTAATCCTTCAGCGCGATCTTCTCGCCGTTCTGGTCAAGCGAATTAAAGTCCGGGGCTTTATCATTGATGTCCATGGGAACCTCCCTGTATTGTCGCCGTCCACGGTTATACCGCAAATTGGTGCGCGCCGTCACGCTAGCGTGTATTGGCGCGGTGCTGGTGGGTGCGTCGTTTTTCCATCTCGCCAATGCCCAATTCGCCAAGAAGCGTAAGCCGGACACCGGGCCGCGGGCGGTGGGACTGTTGAAAATTGACGCCAAGGGCAGAGCGCAACTGGTCCCGGTGGTGATCAGGATCGATGGCAAATTCTACGACGCGGGGGCCTACAAGGCCGATCCCGTGCCGATGGCGTTGCAGCCGGAGACGGTGTACGAAGCGGTGAAGTCGGGCGTCTCGCAAGGCCTTTTTACGACCGGCGGTGCGGCCCATGGAATGGACGGCTGGTTCGCCGACGGCAAGTGGCGGTCAAACGCGCAGATAGAAGCCGCGAAGGCAAAAGCAAAAGCCGAAGCTGAGAAGAAAGCGCAGAAAGCTTCGGAGGAGCCGGTTAACAGCGGGCCTCCGCGGCTGAAGCGGCCCGGGGATGCGTCGCCACAGGGTTCTTCTCCTTCCCAGCCTGCGACGAAGAACACTCCACCTCCCGCGCCGACCGGGGCCGGGAGCGCGAGTCCCGCACCGGCGTCCGGCTCATCTCCTTCGTCAGCTTCGCCGGCGAAAGATGCATCGGACAAAGGCTCGTCAGAAAGAAAGTCATCTGCTAAGGAAGCTCCGGATCGGCCGGTGCTTCGGCGCCAGGAGCCGTCTGAAACGTCGCACGAGCAGACGAAAGTGACCCCGGGGGACATTAAGAACCCGGTCGAGTGGATCCCTGCGGTTTCCGATGCTGCAGGGCCGGAGCCGCGCCCCTACGCCTTCCAGATGAAGCCGGACGAAGAGGCAGCGTTCCTCAAGAAGATGCTGGCTATGGCAGGCACGGAAGTCGCCGGGCGGGCAGCGGTTTTGGGAAAGGACGCAGAACCAAAGTCAAAAGCGTCCAGTGTCCGACCCACACGGACGCCGCAGTTTCAAAACGTCCAGTTGCGGGCTTTCGATCTCTCGAGCACCAACGAACCCGTCCTGATTCTGACCGCCACCGCGACCATGCCATCGCGCGCCGACGTAGTATTCATGATTGCTCTGGTGGCCCGCGAAGACATTTACGGTGAGCTGCACAAAGTTTCTGCACAGGTCACCGACAATCAGCATTTGGATGCGACGCCGAAATATGAATTTATCGACGCGGTGGATGCCGATGGCGATGGCCGGGCGGAGTTGTTGTTTCGACTGACTTCTGAAGCCGGATCGGCGTTTGCGATTTATAGCGTGATCGGCGACAAGCTGTGGCCGCTGTTCGAAGGGAAGCCGGGAACATAAAGCAAGGGCAACAACATTCAACCGCAGAGAACGCAGAGCTCGCAGAGAAGAACAATTTCTCAAATCTCTGCGAGCTCTGCGTTCTCTGCGGTAGATTGGTTTTGCTTGTGACTACTGCGACCAAAAACGTTGACTCGAAGATCGAGTCTCTGCGCGAGGAGATTCGGCATCACGAGTACCGCTATTACGTGCTCGACGATCCGGAGATCAGCGACGCGGAATTCGATCGCTTGATGAACGAGCTGAAAAAGCTCGAGGCCGAGCATCCCGAACTGGTTGCGCCTGATTCTCCTACGCAGCGGGTTGGCGGGAAGCCGCGCGAGGGATTTGTCAAGGTTGCGCATTCCATACAGATGCTCTCGCTCGACAACGCTTACAGCGAAGAAGAGCTGCGCAACTGGGAGCGGCGGGTGCATGAACTCAGCGGGCGCACCGACATTGAATATGTCTGTGAGCTCAAGCTGGATGGTATGTCGCTGGCTTTGCGCTACGAAAGCGGCAAGCTGGTGCGCGGGATCACGCGCGGCGATGGCTCGACGGGAGAAGATGTGACTGGGAATGTACGCACCGTTCGTTCTGTGCCACTGTCCATCTCTCTGGAAAAATTGAAGAAGGCCGGCATTCTTGCGGATTTCGAGGTTCGTGGCGAGATGTTGATGCCGCTTGCTTCTTTCAAGAAGATGAACGAAGAGCGAGAGAAGCAGGGCTTGTCTGTGTTCGCCAATCCTCGCAACGCGACTGCCGGAACGGTGCGGCAGCTTGAGCCGAGTATTACGGCGCAGAGGCGACTCGATTATTTCACTTACATGCTGTTGGCAGATGGGGGAACGGCTCAGGCACGCACGGGCGGGGACGCCCGTGCCTCCAAAGTCTTAGGTTCTGGAGCAACGGGCGTCCTCGCCCGTTCAGCGGCCATCTTCGACAATCAGTGGGCGACGTTGAATGCGCTCGAGGCCGCCGGGTTCAAAGTGAATCCTCGCCGGACCCTGGCGACGAATTTTGACGAAGTCTGGAAGTTCATCGGCCAGTGGGAAGAAAAGCGCGAGGCGTTGCCATATGAGATCGATGGGGTGGTGATCAAAGTCAACAGCACCGCGATGCAGCGCGGGTTGGGATTCACCGGCAAAGCTCCACGCTGGGCGATTGCTTACAAGTACGCCGCCCGTTCGGGGATTACACAGATTGAAAACATCCACGTGCAGGTTGGGCGCACCGGGAAACTCACGCCGGTTGCGGAGTTGAAGCCTGTCCCCATCGGTGGCACCACCGTGAGCCGCGCCACGCTGCACAACATGGACGAGATCGGGCGGTTGGGAGTGAAGATCGGCGATTGGGTGGAAGTCGAGCGCGGGGGCGACGTCATCCCTAAGGTCACCAGGGTGTTGGACGATAAAGACCATCCGCGCGGGCACAAGTTATTTCATATGCCGGAGAAGTGCCCCGTGTGCGGTGGGCACGTTGTGCGTGCCGAGGGCGAAGCCGACCATCGCTGTGTTAACCAAAAATGCCCGGCCAAGCTGCGGGAGACGATCCTACACTTTGCCTCGCGCGGCGTGATGAACATTGACGGCATGGGCGACGCGCTAGTCACGCAGCTCACCGAGCGCGGCATGGTGAAGGATGTCGCCGACATTTATAAGCTGACCAAAGACGACCTGCTCAAACTCGAACGCATGGGGGACAAATCCGCAAAGAATGTTCTGGATGAAATCGAGCGCTCGAAGAAGCTGCCGCTGGAGCGCGTGATTTATGGCCTGGGCATTCGCTTCGTCGGCGAGCGCACGGCGCAATTTCTGGCCGAGCATTTCGGGTCGTTAGACGAACTCGTAAAAGCCGGCGAGGAAGAATTGCAGCAGGTGGAAGAAGTTGGCCCGCGCATCGCGAAGAGCATCGTCGAATTCTTCGCCGAGCCCAAGAACCGCGAGCTTGTGGAGGAGCTTCGCACTGCCGGGTTGACCCTCCGCGGCAAGAAAAAAGAACGCGGGACTAAACTCGCAGGCAAGACGTTTGTCCTCACCGGAACTCTAGCCAACTACAGTCGCGATGAGGCCAAGAAGATGATTGAAGATGCTGGCGGGAAGGTCACGGGGTCGGTCAGCAAGAAAACGGATTACGTCGTGGCGGGTGCGGATGCCGGTTCCAAGCTGGATAAAGCGAAGGACTTGGGAGTTATGGTCATAGACGAGAAGGAAATGGAAACACTTGCCCGCTGAAAGGGCCTGCTTTCCCTGGGGCAGCAGCCAAGCCTTACATTCACCTGCCCGATTCCTAAAAATAGCAGCGTTCTTGAACCGTGAATATCCCTAGGTAGTCGCGGGATATTCATGGTACGTCCAGCGCCACCTTCACCCTCCTCCACGTCTCCTCTAGCGATTCCGGCAGCACGCGGCTCTCTCCCGTGACCGTCATGAAGTTCGTGTCCCCAATCCAGCGGGGCAGCACGTGCATGTGGACGTGGCCAGCGATTCCGGCTCCGGCGGCGCGGCCGATGTTCATGCCCAGGTTGATGCCATCGGGCGTGTAAACCTGGCGAAGGACGTGCTCCATCGTTTGCGACAGGGCCATCATTTCCTGGGCGGCGGCTTCGGGCAGCTTCTGGAGTTCATCGAGATGAGCGAAGGGGACGACCATCACGTGGCCGGAGGTGTAGGGGAAACTGTTCAGAATGATGTAGCAGTGTTGGCCGCGGTGGACGATTTTGGCCGCTTCATCGTCGAGTTTGGGCAGCTCGCAGAAGATGCAGCCTTCGGGCTTGCCGTCGTTCTTGCCGGCGGTGGTGATGTAGGCGTAGCGCCAGGGGGTCCAGAGGTAGTCCATGACAGGGAGAGTAGCAAAGAATCGGGTCATCGGGTGATCGAGCCATCGGGTGATCTAAAAAACCTAACATCAAAGGCGTCGGACAAGAGTGTCCGGCCCACAGGGGTGCTGGTGATTCCAGATCACCCGACGACCCGATCACCAGATCACCCGATTATGCCGATCGCCCGATTGTTAAGATTCTGCTTGCCTGATTGACACTCTTTCCAAGCGGTTGTTATAGTCAAAGAGTTCCCTTTGGACGCGGGTTCGATCTTTACGACCGCTGGGTCATGTCCATCCGCCAGGGTGGGCTCAACATTAACTTAGACTCACACCAGCAGTTCGCTAGCCAGCCCGCTTCCTCGATCGCCAGCTGAGAGGCAACGACCTTGTTCGAAGATACCGACGCCCCCTATTCCGATTCCAACACCACAACCTTAACCGAGCAGCCTGAACACTCTGCCCACGATCAACCGGAGCATGAGCAACCGAATCATGGTTTGGAAGATCGCGGTCAGGAAGACCGCGGCGAGCAGTCCGCTCAACTGAGTGAGACTCAGCCGAGTAAGGCCCCGTCGGCCCAAGCTCAGACCGCCGACGAAAAGCCTGCCCCCGCCGAGGACTTCGCCTCCGTGCTCGATAGCTTCACCGCCGAAGCGGCAGAAGCCGTCAGTGAAGATCACGTGCTCAAAGGCACGGTGCTCAAGCTGACCTCGACCCACGTGGTGGTGGATATCGGCGCCAAGTCGGAAGGCATGTTGCCGCTGGCTGAAGTGTTGGATCACCAAGGCAATCCCCGGTTTAAGCCCGGCGATGAAATTGACGTCATGCGCGACAAGGGCGAGGCCGAAGAGGGATACATCAATCTCTCTTTCCTGAAAGCGCAGAAACTGCGCGCCTGGGACGATATTGAAAAGGCCTACAGCGAGAATCAGCCCATTCATGCGACCGTCGTAGAGCGGACCAAGGGCGGCGTCACTGTGGATATCAATGGCGCACGAGCGTTCCTGCCGGGATCGCAGATCGATCTCCGCCCGGTGCACAACCTGGATGGGATGAAGGGGCAGAGTTTCGATGTCGCCATCGTCAAACTGAACAAGAAGCGGGGCAACATTGTCGTCTCGCGCAAGCAGCTTCTGGAGGCTGAGCAAAACGAGAAGCGCTCCAAGACGCTCGAGCACCTGCAGGAAGGCACGATTCTCACCGGAGTAGTGAAGAACCTGACTGACTACGGAGCTTTCGTGGACCTTGGCGGCATTGATGGCCTGCTGCATATCACCGACATGTCCTGGGGACGGTTGACTCATCCGAAAGATCTGGTGAATGTCGGCGATCAAATCCAGGTGAAGGTTCTCAAATACGATCCCGACAAGCAGCGGGTATCGCTGGGATTCAAGCAGCTGACGCCCGACCCCTGGCTCGATGCCGAGCATCGTTATCCCGTGGGCGCGCATGTGCATGGGCGAGTGATCAGCGTGACCGATTACGGAGCGTTTGTTGAGCTGGAACAGGGGATCGAAGGCTTGGTGCACGTCAGCGAGATGACCTGGTCGAAACGCATGAAGCATCCGTCAAAGCTGGTGAACGTAGGCGATCAGGTGGATTGTGTGGTGCTGAATGTGAATCCTGGCGAACGGCGGATTTCATTGGGCATGCGGCAACTGGCGGCCAATCCCTGGGATTCGCTGATCGACAAGTTTCCCGTGGGTGCAACGGTTGAAGGGCGTGTACGCAACTTGACCGACTTCGGCGCATTCATCGAAATCGAAGAAGGCATTGACGGACTGGTGCACGTCAGCAATCTGAGCTGGACGAAGCGGGTGAAGCATCCGTCGGAAGTTCTGAAGAAGGGCGACCGGGTAAAGGCTGTGATTCTGGCGATTGATACCGAGAAGCGTCGCCTGTCGTTGGGCGTGAAACAATTACAGCCGGATGTTTGGGAGTCATTTTTCCGCGACCGCCGCATTGGCGACGTGGTCCATGGCAAAGTGCTGCGGGTGGCGACTTTCGGGGCTTTTGTGGAAATCGCCGAGGGAATCGAGGGGCTGTGCCACAACTCGGAAGCGGTGGATGGAAACGGGCAGCCACTTCATTTGGAACCCGGCCAGGAGCACGATTTCAAGATTATCAAGATGAGCCCGGAAGAAAAGAAAGTCGGCCTCAGCATCCGGGCCGCCGGCGAGGAAGCGTCACATACTGAAGTGGAAGCCTACAAGCAGCCGTCTTCGAGCACGGGGTCTACGATCGGCGAATTGATGTCGTGGAAGCGGGCCGGGAACGAGAACGGGTAGGAAAGGCGGCTTCGGGCTCTGGGCTCCAGGCTTCGGAAAGAATCAAAATCAAAATCAAAAGCGTCGGACAAGAATGTCCGACCCGCACGGGTACTGCCCGGAGCCTGACCGCAGCTTTTATCTGGTATCAATCCGCAAGTCGATTTTCACCTGCTTGCGATCATCGAACTGACTCATCTTCTTGGTGTCGCTGGTCTTCCCATTCACTTGCGCGTAGATTTCATAGTCCACATTGGTGGCCAGCGCGGGGAATCTGTATATGCCGTCGGCGCCCACGATGTAGGTTTTCACTGCACGGGTGCGGCTATCGGTGACGTAAACCACGGCGTTGGACACGGGATTATCTTGCTTATCGAGCACTTTGCCGGTAAGCAGGCGTCCGGGAGTGGTGTCTTTTTCCTTGGCAAACGAAGGCAAGGCAAGCAGGGTAATCGTCAGCAAAGCGGCGAGCAGAAGCCGGCCGGTTTTCATGTGTGCACCTCCCCAATAGAGCTGCTGTTATTTTAGATGCACTCCGGTGTTTACACGCTCCTTATCCTCAACTTCGACCGTAACCAGTTGGCCGGGCCGCAAATGTTGGCCCTCCGGCGTCTTGACGCCTCGAGTATCCGCCCACAGTACATAAGTTTCCTTGCCTGCGGGAACCAACTGCTCGAACTCGCCGAGGCGATTGGAATGGACCTCCCAACGTGCCTTTTTGTCGCGGGCGCGGCGAATCTTCACGGTCACGCCGTATACCGGCCGGTCGTCCGGTCCCCAGACGGTGCCGAAGATTACCGCTGAGTTTTTAGCGTTGAGGCGCTGCCCGGCCTGCGCGACCGCAGGAATTACTAAGAGAACTACAAGACAGGGGAGAATGCGTGGCCGTCGGGGGCCGCGCCGAGATGAATGCATACCTCTAGGAATCATCGCCGTCCGCGATCTCTTCCTCATCATCGTCCTCGTACTTTTCTTCTTCTTCGACAGCTTTGAGTTCGACCGGATTGATGGTAATAACTTCGAAATCCAGCCCGCATTCCGGGCAGGAGAGAATTTCGCCCTCATCTACCTCATCTTCATCCACGTCCAGGCTGGTTTCGCATTCAGGACAATAAAGCACATTGGCCTCCGTTCTTATGGTTGCACCCTGTTATATTTAGTTTCTTCGGGGATGCAGGTCAAGTGGGTCATTGGGGGTTTGACCGGCTTCGGATGCCGCCGGCTGGTCCGGAGCTGCTCCTTAACCGACGGAAAATTGTGGTGATCTCTAACGACAAGGCTCTGAGGGCAGCATCGTGGCGTTCGGCGCGAAGTTGGCTACGGATCCTAGCGCTTGTTGTCTTCCCGTCCTCGCTTGTGCTGGCGCAGAACGCGCCAGCTTATATTGATCCTCAAATTAAAGCCGCTCTGAGCGAAATTTCCGCGGGACAAATCCAATCCGACATTGAGAAGCTGGTGAGCTTTCAGACGCGCTCGACCATTTCAGCGCAGGATTCGGCTTCGATTTCTGCGGGAAGGGGAGTCGGTGCGGCGCGAGAATGGATCAAGGGGCAATTCGAGCGCTATTCGCGGGATTGCGGCGGCTGCCTGGAAGTGACAACCGACACGTTTGATCAGCCGGTGAGTGAACGTGTGCCGGAACCGGTCGGCATCACAGACGTTTTCGCAGTCTTAAAGGGCACAGACCCAACAGATACGAAGCGCATTGTGCTGGTCACAGGGCACTACGATTCGAGAAACAGCGACCCATTGGACAAAACTGGATTCGCTCCAGGCGCAAACGATGACGCCAGTGGCACGGCCGTTTTAAGCAAGTTGAAGTTTCCGGGGACGATAATCTTTTTGACTGTGGCAGGTGAAGAGCAGGGTCTATACGGCAGCAAACATGTAGCGGAACTCGCCAAGGCGCAAGGCTGGCAAATTGAAGCCGTCCTGAACAACGACATCGTGGGTGGGGACCGGAGTCCCGGACAGGACCCTAAAGTTGTGCGCGTTTTTTCCGAAAGTATTCCTGACGGCGTGACCGAGGCGCAGCTTCGCATGATTCGTGCGCTCGGCGGCGAGAATGACTCCGCTTCGCGGGAACTGGCTCGCTACATCGTTCAGACGGCGCGCACCTATCGTACGGAAGTTGCTCCGCTCCTCGAATTCCGGCGCGATCGTTACCTTCGCGGCGGGGACCATATTTCGTTTAACGAGGCAGGCTTTGCGGCGGTGCGCTTCACCGAATTCCGCGAAAATTACAATCACCAGCACCAGAACGTGCGCACGGAAAATGGCATCGAATATGGGGATTTGCCAAAGTTTGTAGACTTCGACTACGTAGCCAGTGTGGCGCGGTTGAATGCGGCGGCACTGGCGTCGCTGGCAGCGGCTCCGGCGCCGCCGCGCAATGTGAGTCTGCGAACGAAAGACCTGGAGAACGACTCGACAGTGGTTTGGGAAGCTCCGGCAGACGGGCGCGCGGCGGGATACGAGGTGCTGTGGCGGACGACGGCCGCTCCGGATTGGGAGCATGCACAGTTGGTGGGCAAGGCTTCACAGGCTACGCTACCGGTGTCGAAGGATAATGTCATTTTCGCGGTGCGGTCGGTGGGTGAGGCGGGGCACAGGAGCCTGCCCATCGTGCCTGCGCCGGAACGCTAACTGCTGCTAGGATTAGTTGAAGTGGAGCGGCATCTGCGCCGGTCCACTCAAGACAGGTAGTAATTGCTATGCCGAGAAGCACACCGTCTGAAATGGGACTGCCGCCTTTTCGAGGAGCAGTGCGCCAAATCGTACTTGTTTGTGTTGCGTTCTACGTTTTTATTCTGCTATTGGCGGCGTTCGCACCGAGAGTCGGTGCTGCGGTCCTCGAAATTGGAGCACTAGATCCTGGGCATGTTCGCCACGGGTGGATTTGGCAGCTCGTTACATATGCGTTTATGGCGGGCGATCCCTGGCAATTCGCCGTATCTGTGGCCGGAGTCTATTTTCTAGGACCGACCGTTGAAGATCGTATCGGCCCCAGGAGGTTTTGGATTTTCTTCTTAGGGAGCTCGACTTTGGCTGGTCTCGCCGGTTTCGCGCTCTCGCTTACCGGCGTTATTGCCCAAGGGTCCGCGCTCACCGTCGGGGCCGCTACGAATGCCATTCTTATGGTGTTCTACCTGTTTAACCGTGACGCGCCGATCATGGCGTTCTTTGTGATTCGTATTCCCGTGAAGTGGCTGGTCCTGTTTTTTGCCGCGCTCGAAACGGCTTATTTGTTGATCTACCATTTCGCACTGTACTATTTTGTGCTGCTTCTTGGCCTGGGGGCAGGGTACGTGTGGTACTCACTGTTCCTGACCCGAAAGACGTCGCTCCACCTCTCCGAGAAATATTTCAGCCTGCGAAATTCCTACTATCGCTGGAAACGCCGCCGCGCCGCTCGCAAGTTCGAGGTGTACATGCGCGATCAAAACCGTACCGTCACTTTCGACGAACATGGAAACTTCGTTCCGCCTGAGGAGTCGGATAAGAAGAATGGTGGAGGGAAGTCGGGGTGGGTGAATTAAGAGCAGCTTCTAGCTGTTAGCTATTAGCGTTTAGCCAAAAGCTAAGAGCTAATGGCTAAGAGCTGGTTTTACGCACTCACCAGCGACCCAATCTTTTCTCCGCTCACAACTTTGCGGATGTTCCCCCGCTGATTCAGACTGAAGATAATAATGGGGAGATTGTTGTCTTTGCAGAGGGAGATGGCGGTTGAGTCCATGACTTTGAGGCCGCGCTTCAGAACGTCCATGTAAGTGATGTGCTCAAACTTCTGGGCGTCTTTCACGAGCATGGGATCGGCGTCGTAGATGCCGTCAACTTTCGTGGCTTTCATAATCGCGTCGGCCTTGATTTCCATGGCGCGAAGGGATGCGGCGGTGTCGGTCGAAAAATACGGGTTGCCGGTGCCTCCAGCAAAAATCACGATGCGGTTCTTTTCCAGATGACGAATCGCCCGGCGGCGAATGAACGGTTCGGCGACCTGATTCATCTCGATCGCCGACTGCACGCGGGTATGAATGTTCTGCTTCTCGAGCGCGTCCTGCAGCGCGAGCGCGTTGATCACCGTGGCCAGCATGCCCATGTGGTCGGCAGAGACGCGGTCCATGTCCTTGGCCTGCTCAGCCACGCCGCGGAAGAAGTTTCCGCCTCCGACGACGATCGCGATCTGGACGCCGAGGGTATGGGCATCCGCGAGTTCAGCGGCGATCTCGTGAATGCGAGGGGTGTCAATGCCGAAACCCTGGGAAGCAGCCAGGGCCTCGCCAGAAATTTTCAGTAGCACGCGTTTGAAGACCGGCTCTGACATGTCTCTCCAGATAGTAGCTTTAGATATTAAAATCGGGACAGTAAAATCGGACAGTAAAAAAGGCACCTTGCGGTGCCCTTCAGTTTACTCCGGTTTTTGTTCCGGCTTCGAGATGGCGATGGTCTCGCCAGCGTCGCCGACTTTGAATCGGGCGAAGCGCTTGACGGAAATATTCTCGCCCAGCTTGCTGATCTTGTTGGTGATCAACTGCAGGATCGTCATGGTCTGGTCCTTGATGAAGGGCTGCTGGTAGAGGCAGACCTCCTCGTAGAACTTCGCCATTTTGCCTTTGACCATCTTCTCGGCAATGTCCGCCGGCTTCCCGCTGGCGATGGCTTGCGCGAGGTAAATGTCTTTCTCGCGCTCCAGGTCCGCGGACGTAACGTCTTCCTTGCGGATGAACTTCGGGTCGCTGGCAGCGATGTGCATGGCGATATCGTGCACCAGTTCCTTGAAGTCATCGGTGCGGGCAACGAAGTCGCTCTCGCAATTGACTTCTACCAGCACGCCGATTTTGCCTCCGGCGTGGATGTACTGTGCGACAGAGCCTTCGCTGGTGACGCGCGAGGCTTTCTTCGCGGCCACCGAGACACCCTTCTTGCGCAGAACTATCACCGCCTGCTCAAAGTCGCCTTTGGCTTCGGTCAGGGCCTGCTTGCAGTCCATCATCGGCGCTCCAGTCTTTTCGCGGAGCTCTTTTACTTGTGCGGCGGAAATATTCACGGTAGTTGTGCTCATAAAATCGTCGTTGGTCGTTCGTCCTTGGTCGTTGGCGCCGAAAAACACCGCGCGCGACCGTTATATAAATTTCGACCCGCGCCGGAGATGCGCACGCGGGTCAGAATCCTCGCCCCGTCGGGGCTCGATCGTTTCGTTAACTACCCCAAGGCTGAATCATATGGCGTTGGCCAACGACCACTGACGCACGACCAACGGCCGCTCTAATACGTTTGATGCTCGACTTCCGGCGTCTCTTCAGCCGGAGTTTCTACGGCAACGGCTTTTTTGCGGATTCCTTGGCCTAGCGCTTCTTCCATGTTGATGTCTTCGGTCTCGGCAGGCGCCTGTTCAACGACAGGGGCGGCGGCCTCGATTTCGTCCTGGGCGGCTGCTTGGGCAGCTGCAGCAGCCTCAGCGCGTTCCACTCCAGCAGCCATGTCTGCGGCCTGTTTGTCGCTCAGGAGTTGCGAGCCTTCGACTACGGAATCGGCAATCTTGGAAGCGAACAGACGGATGGCGCGCAGAGCGTCGTCGTTTCCGGGGATCACATAATCCACTTCGCTGGGATCGCAGTTGGTGTCCACGACGGCGACCACGGGAATCCCCAGCTTGCGGGCTTCGCGCACGGCGATCTGCTCTTTATTCGAGTCAATGACGAAGATCGCATCCGGCAAACGGCTCATGTTCTTGATCCCAGCCAGGTTCGCCTGCAAGTGCTTGCGCTCGCGTTCCAGCTTGATGACTTCTTTCTTTGGCAGCAGCTCGTAGCGGCCGTCGGTGGCCATCTCGTCGAGTTCCTTCAGCCGCTTCACGGACTTTTGCACGGTCACCCAATTGGTGAGCAGTCCGCCCAGCCAACGCTGGTTGATATAGAAGCTGTTGGCGCGAGTCGCTTCTTCGGAGACGGCGTCCTGGGCCTGCCGCTTGGTGCCCACAAACAGTACGATTCGGCCCTGCGAAGAAAGTTCGGCGATGAATCTGGACGCTTCCTTGAACATCTTCAGCGTTTTTTGCAGGTCAATGATGTAAATGCCGTTGCGCTCGCCGAAGATGTATTCCTTCATCTTGGGGTTCCAGCGCTTCGTTTGATGCCCGAAGTGGACTCCCGCTTCGAGCAACTCCTTCATGGTGATATTAGCCAAACAACCTCCTTTGAAATCTGCATCCGTTGTTCCAGTTGCGAACTCAGGATTGCTTTCCCGTCCCCGTACCGGAGCACGGGAAGAATTAGAAAACCAGCTTTCAGCCGTCAGCTATCAGCCTTCAGCCAAAAACCAAACCACAAAACCCTGTCATTCCGAACCCGCCGAGGCGGGAGAGGAACCTGATTCTTACCGCTTGCTGAACTGGAAGCGCTTTCTGGCGCCCTTCTGGCCGTACTTCTTGCGCTCTTTGGAGCGGGAGTCGCGACTGACCAATCCTTCGGCCTTCAGCTTCTTTCGCAGCTCGGCATTGAACAGCATCAAGGCGCGTGCGATGCCCAGCTTTACGGCATCGGCCTGGCCATTGACACCGCCACCGGAAACATTGGCAATCACGTTGAAGGTGGCCGCAGAGTCGGTGGAGACCAGCGACGCCTTCGCGCTGGAGCGCTGCGATGGGGTCACGAAGTATTCTTCAAACGTGCGACCGTTAACTTTGAAATCGCCGCTACCGGGGCGCAGAAAAACCCGCGCCACTGCGGTCTTGCGTCGTCCAGTTCCGTAATATTGGACTAAGTCAGCCATTAGCTTTTCGCTCTTAGCTTCCAGCTTGGTTCCCAGAAGCGAGCGTTGTACCTTTCCTCGAAGTCGTTTAAACGTTGGAACTTCTAAAACCTTGAAACTTGACTTACGCCCGCGATATTAGCGCTTTGGCTTCTGGCTTCTGCGCCTGGTGCGGGTGTTTGTCGCCCTTATAAACTTTCAGCTTGGTGTACATGTGCGTGCCCATCTTTGTCTTCGGCAGCATGCGTTTCACGGCATCTTCAATCACCAGTTCGGGCTTGCGCGCAAAGCGCTTACGGTAATCTTCGGTACGCAGCCCACCGGGATAGCCGGTATAGCGGTGATATTGTTTCTGCTCCGACTTCATTCCGCTGATCTTCACCTTTTCGGCGTTGATCACAACTACGTGGTCGCCGGTATCGATAAACGGCGTGTACTGCGGATTTTCTTTACCCATCAAAATGCGGGCTACTTGCGATGCCAGACGGCCGAGGGCCTGGCCCGAGGCGTCCACGACATACCACTTGCGCGCAATTTCCCCCGCTTTGGGGAAATAGGTTGACATCAGAACTCTCCCAGAATAATGAAAACTTTATGAAGACCGCTGAGTACCCACTTCCAACAAGCGCCGAAGGCGCAGGGCCACCAGGCGGGCAACCGCAGAACTGCCGCAGCGTTTAATGATAGCAGGAAGTGCTGGATTGTCAACGCAAAGACTGGGGAATCCCGGGTTACTTCTTGTCGAACTTGGCCGAGGACGTTTCGGCTTTGGGTTTGCCATCTTTTTTCGATCCAGAGTCCTTTGCTGCAGAATCCTTTGAGCCAGAATCTTTCCCCGAGTCAGCCTTCGCTCCCGAATCAGAGCCGGAAGCAGGAAGGGCGGAAGACTTCTTGGCGTAGTCTGTCACATACCAGCCCGAGCCTTTGAATTGCACCGCCGGCGCGGACAGCACCTGTTCGATTTTGCCTCCGCACTCTGGACACTTCTTCAGCATGGCGTCGGAAAATTTCTGGATTTTCTCGAACCGGTGGCCGCATTTCTGGCAAAGGTACTCGTAATTGGGCATGGGCTCGAATGCGAGATCTTTTCTGATTCTAGGGTGCCAGCAAGAGCACGTCAATTTACCGACCTTTTGGCCTAAACCCCGGGCTGATCAGATGTGGATTTCTCGGTGAGAAAGGTCACCTTTGGGCGTCTCCTTTTCGGTTACCAAAGTACTGAATTGACCGTCTGGGTTTAGCCGGCAGACGAAACTCCGGTGCTATCGTTTATACGTCGCTGACCACAAAGATCCTGCAGGGCGCAGTCGCGCCTCTAACAGTCAGGGAGGCCGAAGGATTTCTCTTGATTTGCCGATGGTGATGCCGGGACTTCGCTACGCGCGTCCGCGAAATGATCCTGAATTGATTTCTGGCTAACCAGTGTTTCGCAGGAAAGGGTTCCGGCCCTGTTTATGACCATTCGCAAGAAGATCGTCTTATTTTCAGCTCTCGCACTGGGAGCGTTCTTCGTAGCTCTATACCTGGTCTGCCGATTTGCTTTGCTCAATGGTTTTGCACGCCTGGAAAGCGACTATGCCCGCGAAAATATTCATCACCTGCAGAATGAATTGACCAACCAACGGTCGCAGCTCGAACTCATGGCGCGCGACTACGGGCAGTGGGACCGCACTTATGACTTCATGGAATCCAAGGACCCGGAATACGTTCGCACCGAGCTGACCGACGATACCTTCAAGATCATTCACATCAATATTTTTCTTTTGCTCGATCCGTCAGGGCAGTTAGTGGTGCATCAGAGCTTGGGTAGTTTGACGCCCGACGCCGGCGACCTCCAGACCATCACGATTGCCAGGCTTAACGCTCCCACGGATGGGAACGGGCCTTCACAAGCCAGCGGGATTCTGCAATTGAAAGGACGAGTTTTTCTTTTCGCATACCAGCCCATTCTCACCAGCCGAGGGAACGGACAGCCGAGGGGCACACTGGTGATGGGGCGGGAGTTGGATCTGTCTCTCATTTCCTCCTTGTCTAAGTCAGCCGGAGTTCCGCTCTGGCTGGAACCGGCGGAGCAGGCGCCGCAGGCCACCATGTCCGGGGCGGCGTGGAGTGATGGTACGAATTCGGCCCGCTTTGAAAGCGACGCCACCATGCTGGAGTATGTGGCCATTAAGGACTTTTATGGCATAACGCGCCGCTTGCTGGTGGCCCGCGTTCCACGATCGCTGAATCTGGAGGGCGCCCGGGTAACGCGCTACCTGCTGGGGCTTCTGATGCTGGTAGGCGCCATCTATTGCGGAGCCCTTTTCTTCTTTCTGGAGGAAATCCTGCTGGCCCGAGTAGCGTTGTTGAGCACCGAGGTCACCAAGGTGACGGTCAGTGGCGATTTATCTCTGCGTTTGACTAAGGGTGGGCAGGATGAACTGGGAACCTTGGCTGCCGCGGTCAATGCCATGCTGACCGCGATCCAGAAGACCAAGGCCGAATTGTTGCAGGCACAGGAGTCCTTGCGGTTCCATGCCGAACACGATGCCCTGACTGGGGTCTTGAACCGGCGCGCGATTCGCGACCTGCTGCGCAAAGAGCTTGCTCGTTGCCGGCGGGAAAAGAATACCCTGGGAATCATCCTGGCCGATGTGGATCACTTCAAGAAAATTAATGACCGTTACGGCCATGGCGCCGGAGATGCCGTGCTGGTCACCGCCATGCAACGCATTTCGTCAACTCTGCGCTCCTACGATGTGGTTGGGCGCTACGGAGGAGAGGAGTTCCTGATTATTGCTCCCGGCTGCGATCTCGAACTGGCGCAAAAGCTGGCCGAACGTATCCGCGTCGCGATAGGCGAGCAACCCATCGATCTGGGAGACGAGAGCACGACCATTACTTTGAGCCTGGGAGTGACCCTGGGCACTGCCGAAAGCGATCCCGAATTCCTAGTCGCGCTGGCCGACACCGCCATGTATCAGGCCAAGCGCAATGGACGCAACCGGGTTGAAGTCAGCCTGGAGTTGCCGGAACTGGAACAGATGGAACAAGAAACGCCAGCGCCCACCCGCTGATTTCCATCCGTGGCCCAAGCAATCCTGAAAAATCCCAGTCGAAGATCCTTTTCCTCCCACCTTCGCCTCCACCCAAGTCCGGCCTCGGTTTACGTCCTCGAACCTGGCTGTTCACAGTTTGTTTTTTGAGGTGCGCCAGCGTATTATTACGTACTGGAACTGTTGTGTAGTATCAGGATTTGGCGGAACACACCAGTGGGCGCAAGCCCACTTTTTACTTGTACAAGGTTTTCGGAGCGTGGGATTGCGTCTAAGTCGCTGTTTTTATGGCAGTTGATCTGGATCAAATACACGCGATTGTGGAACGGGTGGCGGCGTCCTCCGGGCTTGAGGTGGTGGAGATTGAGTTGCGCGGCGGCGGCAAGTCGCGCATGTTGCGGATCTTCATTGATAAGCCGGGCGGGGTCACGCACGAGGATTGCGCCAGTGTGAGCCGCGAAGTCAGCACCATCTTCGATGTCGAGGATGCAATGCCGGGCGGCGCGTACACTTTGGAAGTTTCGTCGCCTGGGCTGGATCGCAAGCTGCACCGGGCCGCGGATTTTGAACGCTTCCAGGGCAGCCGGGTAAAGCTCACCACGAAAGAGCCAGTGAATGGCAACCGGCATTTCGAGGGACGCTTGGAGCGTTTTGCAGCCGGGCGGTTGACCCTGGATCTGAGTGAGGCGCGAAAGAAGTTTCGTCCCAGGCAGCAAGAGATTGAGAAGCTGGAAATTGAATTGGCCAATGTCGAGAAGGCCAACCTGGTGCCGGAGATTTAAGAAAGTGGTCAGTGGCTAGTAGCTGCCTTCGCCGGTTTACTGACTACTAACAACTGGGAACTGATTTTCTTATGGCAAGCGAGCTCTATAACACGATTGACGCTCTGAGCAGGGAAAAAGGGATCGATCCGCAAATTGTGGTGAACGCGGTGGAAGACGCCATCGTTGTGGCCACGCGGAAGTACTACAAGACCCAGGAAAACCTGCGCGCCCAGCTCGACAAAGACACGGGAAAGATCCGCGCGTTTGCGGTGAAGACGATCGTCGAAGCTCCGGAGCAGGTGGAGGATCCGACGCTGCAAGTCACTTTAGAGGAAGCGCTCAAGAGCGATCCTAATGCGCAACTGGGCGGCGAGTTGCAGATCCCGAAAGAGACGGAAGGAATCTTGGGCCGCATTGCGGCGCAACTGGCCAAGCAGGTCATCTTCCAGAAGGTGCGCGAAGCCGAGCGCGACACCGTTTATAACGAATATATCGGACGTGTCGGCGAGATTGTAAACGCGACGGTGAAGCGCATTGAAGGCCCCGATGTAATTTTCGACCTGGGCAAAGCTGAGGCCCGGGCGCCACGTAAAGAGCAGTCGCGGCTGGAATCGTTTGCCATCGGCGAACGGGTGCGGGTAGTCATCGCGCGCGTCGAAAAAGCTTCGAAGGGGCCGGCGGTCGTAGTTTCGCGAGCTGCTCCGGAGTTGGTGCAGCACCTGTTCCAGACCGAAGTTCCGGAAATCTACGACGGCACGGTCGTGATCCGAGCCATTGCGCGTGAGGCCGGGGAGCGCACCAAGATCGCCGTCATGTCAAAAGACAAAGAGGTGGACGCGGTCGGTGCCTGCGTGGGCATGAAAGGTATGCGGGTGCAGTCGATCATTCGCGAGCTGCGCGGCGAGAAAATTGACATCATTGAGTATCACGAAGATTCAGTTACTTTCGCCGAGAAAGCGCTGCAGCCGGCCAAAGTCAGCCGCGTGACCGTGGTTGACGCGGCGGAAAAGCATCTCGAAGTAGTTGTCGATGACAGCCAGCTCTCCCTGGCCATTGGCAAGAAGGGACAAAACGTCCGCCTGGCGGCAAAACTTCTGGGATGGAAGATTGACATCAAGAGCGAGGAAGAGAAACGCCAGGAAGTCGAGCAACAGATGGCGGAGCTCACCAGCGCTGTCGCGACACCGCTCGAGAGCGTAGAAGGGCTTGGCGAGGGCCTGGTAGAAAGACTGAAAGCCGCTGGCATCACCACCGTCGAAGCCCTGGCCGACATGACTCCCGAACAGCTTGAAGCGATTGAAGGCATCGGGCCTAAAACGGTGGAAAAAATCAGCGTGGCGGTCAATAATTACTTTGCTGGCCTTGAAGGCGGCGAGGCCGTCGCCCTGCCCGAAAATGAGGGCGAAGCGGTGACGGAACCTGAGGCAGGTGCAACGGAGGAAACCGCCGTTCCCGAGGGCGATGCCGTAGCGGTTGAAGCTGCGGAAGAGCAAGCCGAACCGGGTCCGGGGACCGAGGCACAAGAATCGGTGGCTGCCGAGGCGACCGACGCTGCAGAAGAGAACAAGGAATGAAGTGGTCAGTCAGCGTTGCCGCGAAACACCGGCAACTGCCCGCTGAATTCAAGAGGCTGACATGAAGATTTAGAGGGAAAACCCGGAGGCACAAAGAGGCGGATGAGTAAGGTTCGAATCAACGATCTAGCCCGAGAGCTGGAAGTCAAGAGCAAAGCCATTCTCGACGTATTGACCGAAGTTGGGGTGACCGAGAAGAAGACGCATTCCAGTTCTCTGGAAGAGCATGAAGCGGAGAAAGTCCGCGTGCGTCTGCGTGGCTCCGGCGAAGGCGCGGCTAAATCCGCTCGCAGCGCGCGCCCGGAACCCGAAGGCATCAAGACCAAGATTGATCTGTCGCACATCTCCAAACCCGGGGATGTGCTGAAGGCTATCATCGGCAAGCAGCAGGGCACCACTGCACCGCCAGCGGTTCCGGCACGGGCGGTTACGCCACCTGCGCAGGAAGCCAAGCCCTCTGCCGCCGCACCGGTTGCGAAGCCAACTGCTCCAGTGAAGGCTACTCCTGCGGCGCCTCCTCGAATGATCATGCCGCCGGTGGCCCCAAGGCCGGTTGCTGCGGTCGCTAGCGCGCCTTCGGTACCAGCGCCGTCTGTGACCACACTAACTCCGGGTGCGCCTCCAGTGGGATCAAGTTCCGCTGCTCCACCCGCGTCCGCGGCAACTAGCGCGCCACGGCCCCCAGTTGCGCCGCAGCCGGTTCGGCCACCCGCACCAGGACCGCGAATGATCATGCCGCAGACTGGCCCGCGTCCGATTTACAAAGCTCCGCCACCTCCGGCGGCGAGCACGCCGACAGTGGTGCCCGGGCGTCCAATTGCGAATCGCCCCATGCCTGGCCGGCCTGTGCCCGGTCAGCCGATTTTCCAGCGCCCGCGTCCGGCTTCTTCGGCGCCGCCTGGAACGCGGCCACCATTGCGTCCGGGGGAACGGCGTCCGATGCATCCGACTCGGCAAGGCGCTCCTGGCGCGCGTCCCATGGGAGTTGGCCCCGGACTTCCGCCGCCTGGGACAACTCGTCCCGGCAGCCGGCCCGGTGGTCCATCGCGCCGGCCCGGCCAGCGCTACGTGCCTCGTGGGGTGAAAGAAGGCCCGATGAAGGGCTTCGTTCCGCCGCCGCGGCTTTCGCTCTCTAACGAGCCCTTGCCGATTACCCGGGCAATCACTATCTCGGAAGGCGTCAGCGTAAAAGATCTCGCCGAGAAATTGGAAATTCGCGCTAAGGACTTGATCGCGCGGCTGCTGGCCAAAGGCGTATTCGCGACCATCAACCAAACGCTCGATTCTGAGTTGGCGATCGAGATGGCGCGCTTCTTCGGCGCCGAAACCAGCGTCATCAGCTTCGAAGAGCAAAACGCGAAAGATATCGCGGCCAGCAATGCCGGAGAAGAAGGCGCAGCTACCGAGGGCCTGCCTCGTCCGCCCGTGGTCACCATTATGGGCCACGTGGACCACGGCAAGACCACGCTGCTCGATTCGATTCGCTCGACGAATGTTGCCGGAGGAGAAGCTGGTGGAATCACGCAGCACATTGGCGCCTACAAGGTTTCAATTCTTGACAAAAACTCTCCGGCATACGGACGCGAGATTGTGTTCCTGGATACGCCGGGTCACGAAGCTTTCACCCGCATGCGTTCGCGCGGCGCCAAAGCCACCGACATTGTGGTCCTGGTGGTGGCCGCGGACGACGGCGTGATGCCGCAGACCATCGAAGCCATTGACCACGCCCACGCCGCTGAAGTACCCATCATTGTTGCGGTCAACAAGATTGACAAGCCCGGCGCGTTGCCAGAGCGGGTGAAGAAGCAGCTCGCCGACCGCGGGTTGGTCCCCGAAGAGTGGGGCGGCAAAACGGTTTTTGTGGACGTTTCCGCCAAGCAAAAAACCAACCTCAATCTGTTGATGGAAATGATCTGCCTGGTTGCCGACCTGCAAGAGTTGAAAGCGACCGCGGACCGTCCAGCAACTGGCGTCGTCCTCGAAGCCAAGCTCGACCGCGGACGTGGCCCGGTGGCGACCGTGCTGGTGCAGAACGGGACCTTGCGCAACAGCGACAATTTTGTCGTCGGCAATGTGTACGGGAAAATCCGCGCCATGTTTGACGATCGCGGCAACTCAATTACGCAAGCGCCGCCGTCAACCCCGGTGGAAATTCTGGGCATGGAAGGCCTGCCGCAAGCGGGAGACCAGTTCCTAGTCGTGGCCGACCGCGACAAAGCCCGCGGAATTTCCGACTACCGCGAACAGAAAGCCCGGGAGGCCACGCTGGCCAAGAGTTCGCGCGTTTCCCTTGAAGGCCTGGCGGAGCAGATCAAGACCGCAGGCACGAAAGAACTCAACATCATTCTGAAGGGCGACGTTGGCGGTTCGATTGAAGTACTGAGCGACCTGCTGGCAAAAATGTCGAACGACAAAGTCCGTCTCAAGGTGCTGCGGTCCGGCGTGGGAGCCATCACCGAGAGCGACGTGCTGCTGGCTTCGGCTTCGAATGCAATCATCATCGGATTCAGCGTGCGTCCGGAGCGCAAGGCGCAGGAGCTTGCTGATCAGGAAAAAGTGGACATCCGCCTGCACTCCATCATTTACGAACTGCAGGATGAGATCAAGCGCGCCATGACCGGCTTGCTCGAGCCGACGATCAAGGAAACGTACCAAGGCCGCGCTGTGGTGCAGGAAACTTTCCGCATCCCGAAGGTGGGCACGATTGCCGGTTGCAGAGTCTCCGACGGCTTCATCAAGCGCGACTCCGAAGTCCGCCTGCTGCGCGACAACGTGGTCGTATTCACCGGCAAAGTCAGCTCCCTGCGCCGCTTCAAAGATGACGCCAGCCAGGTCACCAACGGCATGGAATGCGGCATCGCCATCGCCAACTATGGCGACATCAAGGCGGGCGATGTGATTGAAGCGTTTGTGACCGAGAGAGTCGCCGCGGAAGTAATGGCTTAAAATCGGCTCTTGGCTCTAAGCTCTTGGTTGTTGGCAAACGCCGACGCGAAGAGCCAAGAGCCGACAGCAAAGAGCCGAATGATCGCCTTCCTCACCCTCGAACTCCGCATCGAGCACGCGCAATCCCTCAAAGACAAACGGCAAGTCGTGCGCAGCCTGAAAGACCGGTTGCGTGCGCATTTCAACGTCGCCACCGCCGAATTGGATCCGAGCGGACTCTGGAACCGCGCCACCATCGGCGTAGTCAGCGTCTCCGATTCGCGCGATTATCTGGATGGGCTAATGAAGAACGTGGAGCGGCAAGCGATGCGGATAGCGAACAACGCGGGCGCTGAAGTGACGGATTCGTGGGTGGAATTCAACTAATCTAAAGCCTTACCTGCTCGAACAAAGACGAAAAAGTTCACTCCTGAGATCGATGCCAAGCTTTACGACGAGTTCGTTACCGTTGCGGAGCAGAATGGGCAGACCAAGCGGCGCGTCCTTGAGCAGGCGCTCGCGTTCTACCTGCACAATGTGGTTCCATCTCAGCACCTGGTTCGTCCACAGGTTATGGATGCATTCGAGCAGTCGGTGTCCCGAAACCGTGACCTCCTCCAGCGTCTAGCCAAGTAAATGGCGGATTACCTGACGGTCGCGGAAGTCTATCGGATGCAGTATCGGTTGATTGAAATGTTCGGCGGCCTTCATGGCGTGCGCGATAAGGGCGCGGTTGAGTCCGCGGTGTTTTCGTCCGCAAATTGGGTACTACAACTCCATCGAAGAAGAAGCTGCCGCGTTGATGGAGTCGCTCGGCAGCAACCATGGTTCCCTCGACGGCAACAACCGCATCGCGTTTACAGCGGCTGATGTTTTCCTGCGACGCAACGGGTCCTATATCGCAGTCGAACCAGCGGACGGCTACGAGTTCATTGCTGGCTCAATGGAGCGGCACGAATTTCGCTTTGCTCAAATCCTCGACTGGATTCGCCGCCACATCAGGCCGGTGGTTTAGCTGGTGCTTCTTGCGAGGGTTCGCGCAAATAGTACGAGAACGTCAGGTACGAGGTGACGGGGCGAAGGCAGTCATTCGGTTTCGCTGCGCGACGTAACGTCGTTTGATCACTTGTAGCAAAATGACCGAGGGAATCTGGAAACACAGCTGAAGCTCACTAATCCCATCCATAGTGATTCCAGTGGCGGCAGCAACACTGAGCCCCACCGGGTCCGGTCGCCACAGCATCTGGATAACCAGGTTGTAAACGATGACCGCTAATACCCAGAGGGAGTACGAATTTATCGCGGAGAGTCGGGCCTGCATGAGCCGGATAGCCATCACTGCCAGAATCGCCAGGAAGACAGTCTCAATCGCCAGCATCACAACAAACGCCGTTTGGAAATAAGGCGCGTCCGGCGGTTGTCGGTATTTGTCAGTTGAGAAACGATAGATTGAGTCCACTACAAAGGATGTTCCGATTAGCAAAAGAACGGCGTTTACGATTCCCACGGTGCGGAGCGCGCCTCTCGCCCACCCAGGAATCGCTGGCTTCGGATCAATCATGGGATCGCCTCAACAACCCGAGTGTAGGCTACCGCTTTCAGCCGGGCCAAGTTACGTAAAGACAGGCCGCTGGCGCGGTTCGTCGCTCTTCTCGCGGCTACAGGCGGCAAAATCCCGATTCCCCACATCACTCCGTTGACAAACCCTTAACCGCAATTTCTGATATTCTCATCCGTTTTACCCAAGAGGTGCGCGTGGAGAAGCGAGGCGCCAAATATCATCGCGAACGGCTGGGAGAAGCCCTGCGGGAAGAGATTGAAACTATTGTGGAAGGCGAGTTGGGCGATCCGCGCATAGGCCTCGCGAATGTGACGGCCGTCGAGATCGCCGAGGACTCGCGGTCGGCGAGGATTTATGTCTCAGTGGAAGGCAGCGAGGAAGACGTTGAGCGCTCGCTGGAGGGACTGACCGCGGCGGTTGGATTCATCCGCCGCGAGGTGGCGGAGAACCTGCATCTGCGGCGGCCTCCGGAACTGTATTTTCAGCTCGACCGTTCGCACAAGTACGGGACCAGAATTGACGAACTGCTGAAGCGCACGCACGCGAAGAAAAGGAAGAGGTAGCGCTGGGGACCAGATCACCGATTGAAATGTGGGGACAGCCGTCCTCGGGTGTCGCTCCGGGCCGCAAGCCCGGCTTTCGGCAGCATCTCCGGTCCCGGGCTAAGAGCTGTCGAGCCGCGCTTGACAGCCGGGGACGGCTGTCCCCACATGAGCTAGAAGAATTATGCTGAACGAGGTGCTCCACCAGATCGAGCGGCGCGAGCGGTTTGTGCTGACCTCGCATGCCCGCGCGGATGGCGATGCCGTGGGATCAACTCTCGCCTGCGGGGAAATCCTGCGCCGTATGGGCAAGCAGGCAGAGATTGTGCTGCGCGACGGAGTGCCGCGCGTTTATCAGCAATTGCCGTTTGCCTCCAGCGTGATTCAGGCCGAGCGCGTGAACGGCAATTACGACGCTGCCATTTTGCTCGAATGCGACAGCATTCAGCGGACGCGCCTCGAAGGACTCGAAGGCCGGTTCCTGATTAACATTGACCATCACAAAAGCGGCCGGGCGTTTGCCGATGTGAACTGGATCGATCCCAAGGCGGTTGCTACAGCCGAGTTGGTGTACCGGCTGGCGCGGGAAGCGGACGTGAAGATTTCTCCGGAAATCGCGGCATGCCTTTACACCGCCGTGCTCACTGATACCGGCGCGTTTATGTTCGAAGGGACCAACCAGCATACCTTTGAACTCGCGCGTGAGCTGGTGCTGGCCGGAGCGGACCCGGCGCGCTGCGCCCGTCACATTTATTTTGGGCATTCGACCGCAAAGTTGCGCCTGCTGGGCGCGGCGCTTTCCGCATTGCAACGCGAAGGTCCGCTGGCGTGGATTTGGGTGACACAAGAGCAAATGGAGCGCGCAGGGGCAAAAGAAGAGGACTGCGAAGGCCTGGTCAATTATGCGCTTTCTATCGGCGATGTAGAAGTGGCAGTCTTTTTTCGCGAGATGCCCGACGGACGTTTTCGCGTGAGCCTGCGCAGCAAAGGCGGGCTGGATGTTTCTACTATCGCGCAGGAGTTCGGCGGCGGCGGACATAGTTGCGCCAGCGGCTGCGCCGTGGATGGGCCGCTGCATGCGGCGGTCGAAAGCGTGCTGGCAAGAATTCGTAAAGGCAGTGGTCAGTGGCCAGTGGTCAGTGGCCAGTAGCTCCTGTTCGGTTTGTGAGCGGTGTCGTAGCGAAAGGTTTCACTGACCCATGCCCACTGACCACCGACCTTTGCACTCCATGACTCGCTACCGAATCCCGGACTGGCTGCTGCTGGCGGCGTTCTGCGCCTTCTTTTTTTTCTGGG
>WNFC01006685.1_pt1 | contig 25304 bp, 15 predicted proteins | sample 5400541 | NCBI WGS metagenome assembly WNFC01 (sample SAMN13153342, study PRJNA577476) | soil metagenome | isolation source: 120 cm saprolite under Douglas fir tree site 2 hole 2 replicate 1 | place: USA:California | collected 2015-04-18 | reverse complement strand
CCGAATATGCGAATTCGATCGCGGCCCCAATTTCGTTGCGATCAGAGGGTTTCGGCGGCTTAAGTCCAGCAGCTTGGGCCGCAGATTCTCGATCTTGGCTCGCACTAAGTCTTGCAGTGTTTCCGTCTCAGATTCCATGGTGGTGCTACGTCTTGGCTGGAGGCAATCCGGCCGAAACATAGCCTGAGAGTCAGTTTTCAACCAGCAATTGCTTTGGGAAGTGGGGCTTAATTTGGCGCACGGCCGACCAAACAGGCGATCACGAAAGGGCTCGCACCCAGTTATTGATACGGGCGCGCCGCTGTCGCCGACCCGGCTATATTCGCGAAACACTTGTCGGGCCAATCGATCCGCGACGCTGCCAAACGTCGTCCCCGGCCGATTTCGGCGAGATACCAGATCGCGACGTCCACCCAATATTCGAACTTGGCCCTTGACTCCTGATTCGCCGCAAATTTGCGACAAAAAAGGATGCTTGCAAACCTTCAAATCCCTCCCTCCCCAAGTTCTATCAGTATGAAGTCGGGGGGAAGGCTGTCTCCCCTCTGCTCGCAACGGCGGCCGAGTGAGCGATTGAACGATCCCCGACCCGACCAACATCAGCGTGGTCCATTTCTGTGAAGACCGGGCGCTTTATCTAGATCGAAGGTTGGGTAGAGGGTAGCTCTGTTCCGACTCAGCGGTTCAAAGCCATGGATTTCATAACGTGGATGGTCGAAGAACTGAATGAACTTGGCTCGAATTTATCCAGGGTTACAAAATGTATCGGCGAGGAATTGCCTGTATCTTTAAGGGCGCCCGGTGTCCCAGGTAACGCGGTCTAAGTTTTTACATCTTCGAACTGAAGGTGTGTGCGGCGGATCTGCCTCCCAATATCGCTGTATTCAAATCGACTTTCCGAGGAATAACGAAAACCGCTATAGACGTGTTGCAACATCTCACTGATGAATGGAGCAGGAATGTTGAGCACCTCCGTGAGGACTCGAATCAATTTGAGGTCAGGTGACATTCCCATGTCCTCCGCAGCTCGGAGCGGCCATGGTTGAAATTGATAAGTTTACGAAACGCCCCGGCTTACTTAGGTGACTGCCCGAGTTGACAACCTCTCGAGTTACAGTGCCTGTTCCCTTCAGAGTACGGTCGGGAAGTTCGAAAAAACTGGTCCAAAGATCGCCGGTATCGGCTCTGCCGCTGGCAATATTTGGTACCGTCCTATGAAATTATCGGGATGCAATAGTCAAATCGCATACGGATAAAATCCCAGAAGCTAATCAGTGAAAAAGGTTGTCGACACGTCGATATTGCGTAACGTTCGTTGCTCGACGTCCACCATTGGCGCAAATCTAGCATCGATATTCCATAACAACTGATGCGCGTGCGCAGGAAACCAGACAATCGATGCGCGTGGCCTGGGCGCCGAATGGTCGCGTTCCGATAACGCGCACCCTATCGTTCCGCCAACAATCGTCTGGAAGGTCCAAAAAAGGCCGCCGCCCGCGGCGCGCGCCAATAGATCCACGCGCGTGCTTCTGGGTCGGTGAGCAGGGACGCGACCGACGAACCGCACAAAAATCCGAATCGTAAATCTAAGGTGTCCCGGTTCGACGTTTGAGGGGGACACCAAATACAGGTGATCGCCCAATCGTCTCTTTGCTCGAATGGCTAACGAAAAGACGTGACAAAGGTCTTTTCCCGCCGTAACTCGCAAATCGGTCTGGCGCTCAACCCGTCACCATAGTGTCCGCAAGGTGCGTCGATGGAAAGATTACCGCGGTAGCGTTTTGCTAGGAGCATCCAGTAAACAACCGAACATTTGTCGTCCGGATCGTGAGGAGGCGAAACGACGACGGCGTTGAAAAATCATGTTTCGACAAATTGCACAATCCGGGATTGCCACGGTCACTGCATTCGACCAAAATCTCTTGATGTCCCGCATCTTCTTGAGCCATTCGAGCAGAGACAACGACAGCGCGGTTGCGGTTCGCGACTGGCTGACGGAGCAAGGCTGGGACGATGTATTTCTTGACCTGGACCCGCTACGCGGGATTGCGGCCGGAGACCGGTGGGAACGAGCACTGAATCAGGCGGCGCTTCGCTGCGAAGCCGTGCTATTTTTGGTGTCGCGAGCGTGGCTGGCATCGGATTGGTGCCTGAGGGAGTTCAATCTCGCCCACCGCCTCAATAAGTTGCTGTTCGGACTGCTCCTCGAGGATATTCCGATCGGTGACCTTCCAGCCACGCTGACTGGGACGTGGCAATTGGTGCCGCTAGCGTTGGGCCGCGATCACATTATGTTGCGCACGGTCCGGCCGGGCACCCAGGATGATGTACACGTCACCTTCTCGCAAGAGGGGTTGACCCGACTGCGCATTGGATTGGAACGCGCTGGTCTCGATGCGCGGTTCTTTACCTGGCCGCCCGAAAATGATCGGAAGCGGCCACCTTACCGCGGATTGCTTCCGCTGGAAGCCGCCGACGCGGGTATCTTCTTCGGGCGCGAAGCGCCAACCATTGAAGCGCTGGATCGCATCCGCAGTATCAAGGACCGGGCAGCACCACGGCTGCTCGTTCTGCTCGGTGCCTCCGGGGCAGGCAAGTCCTCGTTCTTGCGGGCCGGGCTTTTGCCGAGGCTGGTGCGCGACGACCGCAACTACCTGGCCCTTCCGGTGATTAGGCCCGAGCGCGCCGCAATTAATGGAGAGGCGGGACTGCTACGGTCGCTGGAGGGCTGCTTCTCCGCGCAGGGTATGGTCATGCCGCGCGCCGATGTCCGTACGGCGATCGAGGGTGGCGCGGAAAGCCTTCGGCCGCTGCTGCTAAATCTAATTGAGCGTGCCCGGATTGGGCTGATTGCGGACGAGGCCGCCCCCAAGGCTCCCGTGCTGGTGCTGTCGATCGACCAGGGCGAGGAGCTGTTTCTGACTGAAGGCGCTTCGGAGAGTGCAGTCCTCCTCAATCTCTTACGCGAGTTATTGGCTCACGATGCGCCGGCGTTGCTCGTCGTCGTCACGATCCGTTCGGATGCCTACGAACAACTGCAGACTACCAAGACCCTGGAGGGCGTAACCCAACAGACCCTGAGTCTTATCCCGATGCCGCGCGGTGCCTATCAGGCAGTGATCGAAGGCCCTGCGAATAGGTTGAAGGAGACTGATCGTCCACTCGTAATAGAGCCCGCACTGACGCAAGCGCTGCTCTCCGATATCGAGGATGGTGGCGGTCGTGACGCACTGCCACTGCTGGCATTCACGCTGGAGCGGCTTTATCTCGAATATGGTGGTCGTGGTCGTTTAATGCTGAAGGACTATGACGCGCTCGGCCGTATCAAGGGTTCGATCGAGGCTGCAATCGAGCGCGCGTTCCGGGCAGCTGACAATGACGCCCGCATCCCGCCCGAGCGTGACGATCGGCTCGCATTGCTGCGACGCGGCTTGATCCCGTGGCTGGCCGGCATTGATCCCGATTCCGGAAGCCCGCCCATGAATCATTGTTGCGGCAGTGGGGGTCGCTGCAGGGTTGGTTGCAGGAAGACTTCGCCGCATTGACCAATCTGGAGACCGTCAAGCGCGCTACCCGGGACTGGTCCGCCAATGCGAGAGGCGAGGACTGGCTCGCCCACCGCGCCGGCCGTCTCGAAGACACCGAACGGCTGCTGCAGCGGCCGGACCTCATCGGGAAACTTGACGCAACTGATCGACTATATCTCGTAGCTTGCAAGGAACACCAGGCTGCTGAAAAAAAAGCCCAGGTGCAACATCAAGCATTTGAAAGCACTTTTCGCGCAGCGGCTACCGACATACGCATTCGCTCAAACGTTTGGTACCTTTTGCTTATTTTTTTTTGCATCACCGCAGCTGTAATCCTGCAAATAAGCGATCCATGGTTTGTTAAAACCATGAGAAACATGGTGTTTGATGAATATCAGCGGCTAGATTCAGCGCCCGCTCCCACTCGAGAAACTCGTATCGTTGCCATAGACGATCAGTCGCTCTCCGCCATGGGCCAATGGCCTTGGCCTCGAAGCAAGATGCGCGATATCATCAATACTCTAGCCGCGAATGGCGCCGGCGCGATTGGGTTTATAATCCATTTCTCTGAGCCAGATAACATGTCCGTTGAACAATTCGTCAAGAGATTACCGCCAGAACAATCCAGTCAGTTCGCTAGTTTAATTGCCTCAACGGCAACCAACGACGAACTTTTTGCGTCTGCGCTCAGGTCTACAAAAACTGTGCTGGCCACCGCGGCCGGTCAAACGAAAGCTGACTGGAAACCTACTAAGATTGGACCGCTTTTTGTGTTAATCGGCTCCAACCCAGGCCCGTTCTTATTCAATGCACCGGGCAGGATCCGCAACCTCCAAATTCTTGAGAATGCCGCAACAGGAATCGGCTGCCTGGGAATTGCTACTGATCTGGATGGGATAGTGCGCCGGATTCCCCTTGTTTACTACCTAGAGGAAAGGTATGTGCCATCATTGCCTTTAGAGTTGGTGCGCCTCAACGCGAGTTCGCCATCCGCAATCCTGGTGAAGAGCGAGGTATCCGGTGTGAAGGCGATTTCAATAAACCAAGTGAGCATCGCTACTGACGAGAATGCAAGTATCTATCTGCGATTACACCGCGGCGCCAAGGAACAGTATATTCCCGCGTGGAAAGTACTGTCAGGGGATATCAGCGAGCAAGATGTCAAAGGACGCATCATTCTGATTGGCACCACTGCAACCGCGCTACAAACTGGCGCAGAAACCCCCATGGGAGTTTTGAACCCGGTAGAGCTTTATGCTCAGGCCATCGAAAACATTCTATCCCATAGCCAGCTGCTACGCCCATCTTTAGCGCCACTTTTGGAATTGGTAATAGTTGTTATAATGGGAGCGGCTTTAGCTTTCGGTCTGCCCGGCAGAAGCCCGATTGCCTTTGTCGTCACAAATTTGAGCGTAGGCTTCTTGCTCTTAGCGGGAGGTTGGTTAGCCTATACCAAGCTTTCGATTTTGTTCGACATACTCTATCCGATTGTTTTCCTTCTGTTCATGAGTTTTGTCATCGTCGTCTTCCTGTACCTAAGTATGGAAGTCAGGCGAAGAAAAATGCGGGCCAGTCTACAATACCCGGAAGATGGAAATTAACTAAAACATAGGATTAGGTATCGCGACTTGAGGCTAGAGGCGCTTCGCCTTCAATCAACCACCCGCAAAACATCAAGTCTTCACGTTTTACTTGGCAGCGGCGCTTCGGCCCAACTCATATAGCGTCTTCATGCTTTCGGATCATCCATCGGCTGAAGTCTAATAATAAAATCAGCGCTGAAGTGCCGTCGTAGTTTTTGAACTAGGGTGTTTCAAGCTCACGATGAACCTTAGCCTGCATTCCTTTCATCGTCCTCAAGTCGCTAGCAGCACATTCAGACGCGGCAGGGCAATCCTGAGATATCGTTCATTTAACGCTTTCAACTCGATAATTAGACCTTCAGTTTCCGGATATTTGCCAAAGTTATCCTTGTCCTCGGTCTGAGCCACGTCTTTCAGTTTTTCCCAAATGGCTTTGGCTTGAGCTCGAATGCGCTCATACCCGTTCGGCGGCACCCAGGACATCGACGTCAAAGGTGCGGAAGCTATCTCCGCCGACGAGGTCGCACAGCTGCCACTCGGCTGTCATCTCGTTGGGCAGGCTGTCGAAAGGCACCGGCTCAACGATCAGGCCGAAGATTCGCTTGTGCAAGCTCGTGGCCAGCAGAAACTCGGCGAGGCACCACTTCGAAGCGAGCCAGGCCGGTGAGATCAGGAACAGCACTGCCTCGCAGCGATCGGCGGCGGCCTTCAGCGCCTCATGCCAGCGCTCTCCCGGCGTCAAGCCGCGATCGGGATCGATATCGAGGAATACGTCGTCGAAACCCTGTTCCGATAGCCATCCGCTAAGCCCGATGGCGGCGCCGTTGTTAGCTCTCGAATGGCTGATGAACAGTCGTGCCATGGGCGGCTTTCGATGGAGCCCGCAACAGCGCCGGCTCCAATCGGTGCATAGCCTACATTACCGGTAGTTGCATGGAAACAAAAAAACAGCTAAAATGCGACGGTAGTCGAGACCGATGCGGCAATCTCGGCGCCACGTTTTCAGAGTGCCGGCGTGCCCTCGATAGGCCGATTTCGTTGCAGAAGTCATTAGGCCGTCGTGGCGCTTGGTTGGGCGCGGCAAAGCGGTCAAACAACTCTACAACATCTGATGTGCGCCTTCGATGTCTACTTTTGAGTTGAGAAAAAACGTTCCCGCGCTTCTCGCTTCAGTCAGCTTCTGACCCAAGTGGGACATTTAGACCGCGCTCAACAGCGATGCTCTTCGATGAAATTTCAGTTTCGACTCAAAGTATTCGTGTAGGCCGCAAATAAGCCGTCTGGAAACGCTCTCCCCAGCAACGAGTAAAATGAAAACGACTAGTCCAATGTTTACTCCGCAACGCCAGTCTATTCCTTCAGTTAGATTGTTTGTCAGCTCAACATTTAAGGATTTCGAGCTGGAACGAAATGTTCTTCAGACCGACGTTTTTCCTGAGCTTCGAAAGTTGTGTAGCAAGTACGGAGCGCGCTTTCAGGCGGTCGATCTGCGTTGGGGTATCGGCGAAGATGCAGCTTTAGATCAGCGAACGGTTGAAATTTGTCTTGAGGAACTTCGGCGATGCCAGATGATCTCGCCTGTGCCCAACTTTCTCCTGCTGTTGGGAGATCGTTACGGATGGCAGCCGTTGCCGACCTGGATCGAGAAAAATGAATTCGACCTTATCATCCGAGCATTGAACGACGCAACGCACGATTTAGATCTACTGTTGCATTGGTATCGGCTCGACAAGAACAAAATCCCGCCTGCTTATCGTTTGCGCAACCGCAGCCGTCATTACAAGTCATGGAGCCGCACAGAGCGTGCCTTGCTGCAGCTCCTGAGAGACGGCGCAAGAAGGGCACGCATACGAGGCAAACGGCTCGACCAATACCACCTCTCTGCCACGGCGCAGGAGATATCTCTTGGCATCGTTTCGCCGCCAACCTCGGTGCCCTCAGTGCGACAGCACGTCTTTTGCTTTTCCAGAGAATTTTCCTCGCTGCCTTCAGATGATAAGCATCCCGATGTGGCGACATATTTCGATGTGGATGAGCATGGGAACATCGATGATGTGTCGCGCAAGAAACTCCTGGCTTGGCGAAAAATAATTCACACTAAGCTCGGACCAAACATGAAGGTGGTCGCCCTGGATTGGGCTGACCGGACTTTTCGTTTCAAGGCTCTGCAGCATTTGACGAAAGAGGCCTACCGATCGCTGGCCTCCGTCATCGAAGACGACTTGAAGAGGCTCAGAAGGATCTCCCCGGAACAGGCTGAAGTCGAGCGTCACCTCGATTTCATCAACCGGCGGCTCACAAGTGTTTTTGGGCGGCGAAGGGAAATCGAAGTCATTGCAGAGTATGCATCAGGCAAGTCGCAAAGGCCATTCCTGGTCACCGGCAGTGGCGGTGCTGGAAAGTCGTCGCTCATGGCACAGGTAGCTGACCGCCTTTCGCGCGATCGACATTGTCAAGCCGTTGTTCGCTTTATCGGTATCACCGGTGCGTCAAGCCAGCATGCGTTGCTTATGCAGGGCATTGCTACAGAGATATTACAGCGAACCGGCATAAAGCTCCCGTTTCCCAGAAACATGGAGCCACAGCAATGGCAGAGTTGGCTGCATAGATTGTCCGGACGACTTTCTGCAGACCGAAGAATGGTTATCATCATCGACGCTCTGGATCAGTTGAGCGCAGACGATCAGCGACGCTTCGTGGAGTGGTTACCCCTAGCGTTACCGCCCCATATTCGAATCGTTGTTTCCGCGATCCGGGGCAAGATCGTAGATCAGTTAACCGATCGCTTTCACGGCCTTCAACTTCTGACACTGGGGCACATTGATGCTGTAAACCGCCGGCGCATTCTCGATTCGTGGCTGACGGATGCGGGCCGGACGCTGCAGCCTCAGCAACGAAAATACTTATTGCAGCAATTCAGGTCCAACGGGCTACCGCTCTATTTTCGCCTTGCCTTCGAAGAAGCCGTTCGCTGGCGCTCCGACCAACGGGAAGCCTTACCGGTTAGTCTGCCTGGGGTATTTGGCAAGGTCTTGCGTCGGCTTGAAGAACCCGCTCTGCACGGCCCCACGCTGACGCGTCAGGCGCTTTCCTACATTGCCGCAAGTCGTAACGGTCTGGCGGAAGACGAAATCCTAGGAGTGTTGTCCAGCGACGCGCAGGTCACGGATGATCTTCGGAAACGGTCACCTGCTTCTCCGAAACTTGATCAGTTGCCGTTTTCTGTATGGGCTCACTTTTACGGTGATTTTGGCGCCTACTTAGCTGAAAGGGGCGCCGATAACAGTTTGCTTCTCAGCTTTTTCCATCGAATTCTCGGAGAGCAGGTGAGGGCCAGGTACCTTACCAAGAAGAAGGACCGACGGACCGTCCATGCGCACTTGGCCCAATATTTCGGAAAGCAGCCTTCATTTATCGGTGAAGGGCGGCATCGCCAGCCAAATCTGCGGAAGCTCTCCGAACTTTCGTTCCATTTGATCAAGGGAAAGAATCGTCAACGACTTCTTCAACTGCTCGAAGATCAGGAATACCGGGATGCGAAGCTTACGGCGAACCGAAAGTACGAGTGGCTGGAGGAGATAAACCAGTGCTTCAGTTTGGCGAGAGTCTCGCTGTCCGACCGAAGACGAGTCGTTGTCATGCTCATCCGCCATTTGGAAGCGATGGGCGGTATTACCAATGGCCGGCTTACCTTGGAGGACATTCACGGTTATTTCGTCTATCGCCAAGGCGCCAACTTTTATCCCGTTCTTTTGGATGTAGGAGCGGAGTTACGTACGAGCAAGCTCGGGAGGCATACCGACGTCCGCCGTGAATTGCGCCTTGGATTTCTGGCGCGGAAGGCAAACCTACTCCGCAGGGATTTAGAACTCGACAAGGCTGAAGCCATCCTGAGACGGGTGGTGCCTTCCTTTGGTCGTCGTAGGAAGATCGCGGCTGAACTCTCGCGCGCCGAATATGATCGTGGTTACATTCATTATTTGCGCGGCGAGAATGAGCCGGCTGTGGAGTGGCTCATGCGTAGCGCCGAGTCTTCACGGCGTGCTGGAAATCAGGTTGGGTATTGGATAAGCCGCATCGTGGCTGGCCATGTGGACTTCGTTGCCTTCCTCGGACTCTCCGGGTTCGTTCGCGCTGCGGAGCGGTTTCTTCGTCTCAGCAAGAAAGGCGAGACACATTTCAAAGCTTGCGCCGAACTGGATACGACTGCAGAGCGTTGGGTGATGAACGTGAGGGCTCATCGGTTCGAGCACGCGTATTGGACAACCAATCTCGAACTTGCGCAGACGGCTTACCTCGCTTTGGAGACGGATGCCTGGATTCAGCGCTTCGACAACGGCCAGATACTCGGTCTAGCGCGCGCCCGTTTGTCACTTCTCGATCGCAAGGGTTCAGAGGCTGCGATTGCCTTCAAGAAGCTTCTTCCCTTTATCGACGGATTGTCCACGCGGAGCGCAAGCCACCGCAAGGATGAGGCTCTGGCGTGGGTTTTGCTCGATTATGGTAACGCCGAGAGATCTTGCGGCCGTGTCGCTGCGGCTCGGAAGATTTGGGAGGCCGGAATGGGTCTGCGCGCTGATGCAGGAAATACCCCGTATCAGCGTCTAATTCAGCGAGAGCTTGAACAGCTCAGTTTGAGAAAATAGTAGCGATCCGTCGGCCGGAACACAGCTCACATCGCACTAGGCAGGATGCCGTCTCGGGGTTTGCGTTCCGAATGAACATCATGTCGCACTCCCACAACTTGAAGTGACGTTGCGCTTCATGCGCGTCTCACGCGATTATCGATGGTTTCAATGATAAAACCTGGTCTCATACTCTTAATCGGTGCGGAGCATCCTCTTACCGATCCCGCCATGCTCCATGAGGAGCTGCATTACCAGCCGAGTGGCCGAAGCTGACATTGTCGCGTCTGCGCGCCACTGATTATGCCCTCCGGCCGGGCGCAGAACACGGGAAGCATCGTAACACCCAGTAGTTGCAGCTAAGGTCTTAGTGTAGCATAATAAGAACCGCTACATTCGACCCCCCTAAGCCTGCGACCCTGAGGAGCAAGCGTGGTGAGCGGTGATCCTACCTACGTCGTTTTTGATGGTGATGAAGACAAATGGGCATACGGCCGAATGAAAGGCTGGAACTCTTTGGAGAACATCGATTTTGATTTTCGCGACGCTCACGAGCTGGATTCTATGACTGCTCGTGCTCTGGGTGAAGAGTATGTAAAGAAGCAGCTGCGACAGCGAATGGAGAAATCGTCCGTAGTCATTGTTTTGATCGGCGAAAAAACGAAGAATTTGCACAAGTTCGTTAGATGGGAGCTCGACCTAGCGTTGGAGCTCGGACTTCCAATTGTTGCGGTCAACTTAAACGAGAAGCGCTTCAAGGATCCCGACCGCTGCCCTCCGATTATCAGAGATGAGTGTGTGGTCCATATCCCGTTCAAAATGAAAGCGATTAAGTTTGCGCTCGATAACTGGCCTGGAGAATTCAAGAAGATGGAAGCTGGTGCAAGAGTGCAGGGTGCTCGTGTTTATAACGACGATCAATATAAGAAGCTCGGCCTTTAGCTATCGGTCACTGAGAGGCGTACATGGTTTTCTCTTTGCTGTTTACGGGACACATGATCGACAAGCCAGATCGAGCGCACCCTCGATTTCCGCCTGATCACGAGGGCAGAGTACGAGATAGGATCTCAAGTGCCATCCTCAGCTTCTTATCCGATTGCGCCGCTCAAGAGCGGGATCCCGAAATTGTTGGGTACGCTAGTGCAGCGCGCGGCGGCGACATTCTATTTCATGAGGAATGTCGGCGTATGTCATTGCGAACTGTAATCGTGCTGCCGTTTGGTCCAAAGCAGTTCGTGAAAAGCTCCGTCGAGATTGATCCAGACGATCAATGGGCTTCGAGATTTTGGGGCCTATGGAAGGAAACGCGCTCCGAAGATCGAGGCGCCCTCGATTTGCCAGACACCGACAGATCCTATGTCGAGTGTAACCTGCGCCTTATTCAATTGGCGCGATCCAACGGTCCGATCCATTTGATTGCATTGTGGAACGGGGAGAAGGGCGATGGGATAGGTGGCCCGACAAGCATGATTGACGCCCTTAGACCGAACGAGCGTGTTGAAATATTGTCGCCGAACTAGATCAAAATTATTTTTTTCGAACCGGGATAAAAAGATGCCATCATGTTTCGTAATCATGGGCTTCGGTGAGAAATCTGATCCTGCTACGGGTCGAAAATTAAACCTCGATCAAACTTACAAGAACGTGATTAAGCCGGCTGTCGCTTTCTGCGGATATGATTGCATAAGGGCCGATGAAATTCAGCATTCCGGTGTTATTGATGTTCCGATGTACGAGCAATTGCTGAAGGCGGACCTCGTTATCGCTGATTTGTCGACCTCCAATCTAAATGCCATTTTCGAGTTGGGCATTAGACACGCCTTAAGGCCGCGATCAACAATCATTATTGCGGAGCAAGAATTCCGAAGCCCCTTCGACGTTAATCACGTCGTCATACGTCGCTACACCCACCTGGGACCTGACATCGGCTATGATGAGGTAATCCGTATGCAGAGCGTGCTAACTCGTCTGATCGGCGCAATTGGACAAAGCCAAACGAGCGATAGCCCCGTATACATTTACGTCCCGGGGTTACACGCTCCCTCCCTGCGCGTAACTTCTTTACGCTCTTCCTCTCAACGCAGCATTTCGTCATCGGGAAATACTTCCGATCCCGACGACCAGGAAACGTATGCTGCGCTTCTTCAAAGGGCTGTGGAGGCTCGGAATAAGGGTGACTTCAAAACAGCGAAAGAAATCTTGTCGCGGATTTATGCCGAGCAAACCGGCGCGGATGTGGGGCAGAAGCCAAATCAGGCTCGGCCCGGAGTAATTCAGCAACTCGCGCTGGCAATCTATAAGGCGGCGGATAAGGATTTCGAGCAGAGCGCAGGGACGGCTGATCCTACTTCTGAATATGATTTGGCCATTCGTTTATTGTCTGATCTATCTCCGGAAGTAACAACGGATCCGGAGACGCTTGGCCTGTGGAGTGCGATCCACAAAAGAAAAGCGGAACTACCTGGCGCCTCCAGGGAGTCCAAGCTTGGCGATTTGAGTATTGCTATTTTGGCTGCTGAGCGGGGCTTTTTGATCAGAAGCGACCACTATACAGGTGGAAATCTGGCCTACCTACTGGACTTCCGTGCGACTCTAAGCGAAGGCAATGACGCGGTGACGGACCGAACGCTCGCGTCAAGAGTGCGGCGCCGTATCGTGGATGTCTGCAGACAACGGCTCGATCTTTTGGAGAAGCAGAACGAAAAGTCCTTGCCGCTCAGTGAAGAGGCGTATTGGACTCAAGCTAGTCTGGGGGAAGCGTTGACGGTGCTGGGTGATCCTGCGGGAGCCGTAATTTCACAAGACGCGTTTTCGCGTGCTCCCTTCGATTGGATGGTGAACGCGACAAAGAAGCAAACGAGCAAGCCGGGATCATCGCCGCAGGGCTGTCTCTCGGAATGAGCGTGGCAGACATACTAAACTTCTATATCGAGAATGGAAAAGACATATTCGACAGGGCGTCAATTGTGCGTCGACTTCGTTATCAGTTCAATAGTGAGCCTCTAGCGGAGAAGCTGCGGGATGTATTTGGTGCGACCACGACGCTTGGGTCAGGGGAAATCGAGACCTTACTTCTCCTGGTGATGCGAAACGCCACGACGGACTCGCCGTGGCCCATCTGCAATAATCCTTTCGCTAAGTATAACGATCCGGGACATCCAGCCTGTAATCTCAACATGCGTCTCTGGCAATTGGCGAGAGCAAGCACTGCAGCGCCGACATATTTTCCACCAGAGACCGTGGTTTGCGGCGACAAGTCGTTCATCTTCGTGGATGGCGGTGTAACAATGTACAACAATCCGGCATTTCAGATGTTCCTGATGGCGACCGTCAGCAACTATTGGCCTCTCGCTCCCCTTGAAAGACGCGGCTGGAAAACCGGAGTTGAGGATATGTTAATTGTTTCAGTTGGTACCGGTACGAGCGCGGCCGAAAATCTGAGCCTTACATCCGAGGAGATGAATTTACTTTACAATGCCACTAACATACCCTCCGCATTGATGTCGGCCGCACTGAACGAGCAGGATTTCCTTTGTCGCGTGTTCGGTCAATGCGTCGCCGGCGCGCCTTTGGATCGCGAGATCGGTGACATGATTGACTCAACGGGACCATTTTCCAATAAATTGTTTCGATTTGTTCGATATAATGCAGACCTTACAGAGGCCGGCCTATCGAAGATTGGATGTTCAGATTTGGTGCCGGAACGAGTTCAGCGTCTTGATGCGGTAGACTCTATCGGCGCTCTGGAGCGGATCGGTCAGCAAGTGGCACAAAATGATATCCGTGAATCTCATTTCAAGTTCGAGACGTTCAAAGCAATGTAGTCTTCTAATATTGCGAACTTCTCCTTGTGCATACAATTTGAGATTGACCAAAGCATATGAGAATTCGAATTAGATCGTTTGAGGTCACCGGTTCGAAGCGACGAGCAGTCACTCGACCAAACCGATTGCGCTATCAGAGTTTCCAGTAGGAAAAGCCAAGGACAATGAACTGGCCTAAATGCGATGCGCTCATCTCGTATCGACACTCAGATGGTGCCGCGGTTGCCCGGCGGCTGCGGCGCGAACTCAAGGGTTTCGAGTCCCTAGGCCGCTCGTCGATTACGTTGTCTATCAGCATGAATAGACCTACCCACCACAAGAGGCGACAGTGGCCGCAAATTTAGATCCCATATTTGCCGCGGTCCGCAGCCCGACGGATCATCGATGCCAGGGGGCATGTCCGAACAGGTATCTACTTGGAGGATACGGCCTGTCAGGGCCAGTCTAAACGTCACCGAAGCTCAGCGCTTCGTCCACAGAATGTCGGCTCGAGGCGAGCCGACAGGGAGGGTCATCGTGCCCACGCATCGCAAACGCAAAGTGTGGCTTTACATGGTGGATGGCCGGAACAATGAGGATCTTGCGATCCTTGACGCCGCAGGCTTCGATACATGGCGCGGAAATCCGCAGACCAAGGCGGGCGATCTTGTTCTAATGTATAGGACGGCTCCATACAGTGATATCGCATATATTTTCGCTGCGCTCGGCGATGCACAAAAGACGCCGCCGTCTCGGCACTGGCCTTGGAACAATGCTGTTGATCTTGGCGACGGCTTCCGGTTGAGAAGGGTAATCAAACTCGATGAACTCAAGGCCGAATCTAGCCTCAAGGGCTGGGATTTTTTGAAAAATCAGCGCGGTGCCGCATCTCGCAAGGCTGATATGCAGGAGCAAGGCGTGTGGCGTGGACTGCGAAGCATGTTGCAATCTCGTGATCCCGAACTTCACCTCTATTTGGAGCGCTGGACGAGCGACAGGGAGCGCGGCGTGTTTCTATCGTATGCGTCTCCCGATAGACGCAGAGCAAAGGAAATCTATTCAGCGCTTTCCCGAAACGGACTAGAGGTATGGCTGGATCACAACGAACTCAAAGTTGGAGAGAAATACAATGTGATCATTCGAAAAAAGATAAAGTCTAGTAAGGCAGTCGTAATATGCCTGTCTAAAGCTTGGCTGAATAGGGATTATGCGCAGAAGGAGTTGCAATGGGCTATGGAACGGGTCGGGAGGCGTGATAATTTCCTGTTTCCAGTGCAGATCAAGGACTGCAAGATTCCAGAGTCGCTGAAGGATGTGGTTCACATTGCAACGTTGACCGGTCGCAACAAAGTCTTGGAATTGAACAAACTTTCACACCGCCTCCGCTCGGTGCTCTAAACTCTAGAGAGCGCCCACGGGCAACAAGGGGCTACCCTGTGGACGCGCCAACAGGAGCGATAATTGCAACGCTTGAGGGTCATGAGGCACAGGCCACCCTGGGAGCACGCGCCACCGCCACCATCTGCTGCTCGCCGCCGGACAGATAGTCCGCCGCCACGCAGACTATGTCCGCGGATCGGGGTGAAGCGGACATGACGACGTCTCGTCGCCACTTCCGAAAATGACCCAGCGCGGACGTGCAAGGTTTGCTGTCAAGGGCAGGGGAACACCCATCACCGTCGGCGGTTTGACGATTACCTATCATGCCGGCTCCGGGTCGGGAGTTGTGACGCTCAGCTTTAAGCGTGCCAAACGGGGTTGTCGTGTTTGCCTGTAAGCATGAACGATGGTAAGAAAACTTTAGGTTGATCGATGACTCGCGGAGCGAGTGCACAATATGGCGCACGGCACAGACCATCAAGACCTCGCGCTTGCGAGCAATCCCTCAGCGGTCGAAAGCCACGAACGGACCTTAGGGAGCTATGAGTACGACGCCTTTTTGTCGTACCGTCGGCGCGATGCGACCCAGCTTGCGCAATGGATCAGAGATAAGCTCCAACGCTTTCGCCTTCCTCCGGAGATCCTCCGCGAGTTGCAGCGTGAGAAGCAGGAGCTCCACGGTCGACGGCCGCAGATTTGGCTAGACACATCGTACGAGAAATCGAGCGACGATTTCCTCCTCAAAAAGATCTTTCCGGCACTTGATAAGTCAGCACGTCTTATCGTGGTTTGTACACCTGCCTCACTAGAGAATATTTATGAGAAGGATGGAAGAGCGCAGGACAACTGGTTGGTGCGGGAGGTCGACCACTTCCTCGGAAAAACGCCTGCCGATGAGATAAGCCGTCCGATCGACGTTGTCTTTGGCCCAGGGGCGATCGAAGGCCATTATCCGGGCCGTCTATCGGAGAAACTGCGCTGGGACTGGATAGACCTCCGCAGTTTCAACGCGTGGCGCGTCCGCACCTTTACTGAGACGCTTGATGATGGTCTCGCAAAGCTTGTTGCAAGTCTTTATGACGTTCCGGACCGATTTCTTCCGGTTCTGCGTCGCGAGGAACGTCGGCAACGTCACCGCAAAATAGTTGGCTTTGCTGTGGGGGCCTTCTTCATTGCCGCGCTAACGACCGCACTCGCGATTTATGGGCTGATCGAGCGCGCGGATGCGGTTTCAGCGCTTAGGAACGCGCTGGTTACACGAGCTCAGATGTCAGTCCGGCTTGCTACCGAAGAATTGCAAAAGAAGGATCCAGACCGCGCTTTGGCAACGGCGCTGGCCGGAGTTGAGACTCCGAGTATGGCCGATATGGATAGAGCAGTAATTACGGACTCCATAACGGCGATCGCCAGTAGCATAGCCAACGAAACGTTTGCTGGAACCCTGCATGATCATTCGGACGCAGTGTTAAGGGTATCTCTGGGTCCCGGCGGCAGATCTGCACTCACAGTCGGAGCCGATGAAAAAGCAATCTTATGGGGCGGAGAGAACGGTCATCCTCTACGACCAATCAGATCAAAGATATTAGCTGGAACTGTTTTTGCTATAGATCAAAATAAAGGTCTGATCGCATCGGGTTCGCCAAGCGGACAAATACACTTCTGGAATTCCTCTATGCCGGAATTGTCTCCCACGCCGTTCAATTTTGGTGAGCGTATAGTTATGCTTGCCTTCAGCGATAACGGACGATTAGTTGCCGCGCTGGGAACAGCAGGGAAACTAGCCGTATGGGACGTGCTAAAGAACGACCTCCTCTGGGCGACACCTACTCCCATTCCGGATGCGTCGACTATCGCGTTCAGCCCTAATTGCAGCTGTTTGGCTGTCGGAACACTGACCGGTGATCTGTTCGCTTGGTCGTTCGACCGCAAGGATACCATCCTTGTTCGCGGAGCATCAGGAAGGATCACCAACGGGGCTTTTGGGCTAGATGGGCAATTTCTTTTCGGCACAGATGACGGTCGGCTTTGGCTTACATCTGCGCCATTGTGGCCAACGCCCCTCAGTATCGGGCGACACGATGGAAGTATCACTGCTGTCGCAGTTTCTCCAGATGGTAAACTTGCAGCATCAACCAGCCTGGACGGCATAGCATGGATTTGGGACCTAACAAAGCGAGTGGCATGGAAGCGAATTAAGCCGTCGGCAGACACGGCCTTGAGCAGTGTTACGTTTTCTCCGAACGGTAATAGTCTTGCGTTGGCTTACGGTGACGGAACTGTTGCAATTTGGGATGTGGGTGATGCGAGGACCGATCCGTCGGAAACACTCGTCATGCGTGGTCACACTAGCACCGTTCTGGATCTTAGTTTCAGTCCGGACGGAAATTGGCTCGCGAGCGCCTCTCTGGATCGCACCGTACGCCTTTGGCAATCGCAGACGGCTCGCCGGCCCCGAATGCTGCAAGCACATCAAGGGGCAGCCTTTCATGCAGCATCAAGGGGCGGACACTACCTCATTAGCGGCGGTATTATCGACAAGAAGATACAGATTTGGACCGAGCCAAATTGGGAACTTGGAAAGTCGATTTTCTTGGAGAACCCACCGAGCGCGTTAGCGATTTCTGATGATGGAAAGAGAGCGTTCATTGGAACTGACAGAGGTGACATTCTGCAGTGGGACACGAGCGGCTCGGTCACCACGATGTTTTCTCATGACAATGGCAGGGTACAGTCAGTCGCAATTTCACCGGACGAGAAAGCTCTGGCGGCCATCGGCGTTGAGGGAAAATTGATAATTTGCGCTATCGGCACTTCGCTACCCCAATGTGAGCCGGTCCCTCTTGGAGGATGGGGGTACTCTGTAGCCTTCAGTGAAGACGGCCATTGGGTAGGTGCCACGTCCGGAGTCGAGGACGTCAGTGGCCTGGCGCTTGTCCGGGACCTCCATACAAACAAGTTTACGCCACTCAAGGGGCACACCGAGCGTATTTCTACAATCCGATTTGACCAGCCAGGAAATAGGGCCATCACTGTGTCATGGGATGGTACCGCCCGTATTTGGGACCTGTCCTCCGGTAAGGAGCTTGTGCGTTTAGTGGAGCCTAAAGGTCGTATGTCCACTGCTGGGTTTAGCCCAGACGGTCAGTGGGTTGCGACCTCTTCAAACGACAAGACGTTACGGCTTTGGAAAATTCCTAAACCGACCGATCTCAGTCCGACCGTTATCATGGAATCAGACGACAGTATCCTCATTTCAGATAAGGACACCCTCGCTCAACTCCATTTCGGCCTCGGCGGCAATATCTTGGCTGGATCGCTCGCAAATGGAGACATTCATCTGTGGCACGTGCCGGATGGGATACTGCGGGTCGTTCTGGAAGGCGGTGGATCCCCCATCAGTGATATGTATTTTCAGCCTGACGGCCTGCAGATAACAGCTATGACGCAAAACGGGCGTCTTCTAAGTTGGAGCGTTCCACCGGCCTTGGGTTTAGGGGATGAGTTGCTACTGTCTGCGGCTCGGAGCATGTTACCGTTGCCAGGCTCGTTGACGGGCAAATTAGAAGAGCCCTCGACCACCCGATCCCTTACTTCGGAGGCCTGCGTGTTTCTGCATGAACACAACGTAGGATTACCTCCACAGAACCTCTCGGGATCTGCGCGAGCGCGCCAACAGGTGAGTATTCCCGCTAGCTGCAATTCGGACCGGACGGGGAAGGGTTCAAGAATTCTTCTCGAAGGGTTAATCGCAGAAGCAGAAGGGGACCTCGTGACTGCACTTCAAAAATTTAAGGCAGCAAGCATTAAGGGAGAGCTTTCCGCTGAGATCGGCCTGGGCGATCTTAGCTTCATCGATAGTCTCAACGGCGCTGATGTAGCCAACGCCCTCGGTCATTATACACGGGCTCGGGAACTGGGTGTTCCTCACGCTGCTTCGAGGCTAGGTTGGTTGCTGCTTCTTGACGAGACGGCGGAGAAGGTAGCTCAAGCCAAAAACTATTTCGAGGAAAGCAGCAGAGAAGGGGACGCCGACGGATTTGCGGGTTTGGCGTGGGTCAACGAGAGGTTTGGCAGCTCCCCACAAGATGTGGAGGCGGCTCTTTCAAACTACATTAAGGCGCAGTATGCATACGAAAGGGATGGGGATCTTGCATTAGCCCGAGAGGTCGCAGGGCGCCGAGCAGCGCTCGCTCGTTTGATAGCACCGGAGCAAGTAGCTGAGCGTTTTATATCCACAAGACGTTCGATAGCCTCATCCAACGCGATCAAACGACAATGAACATTATTCTATCGATAGTCCTTGTCGCAGCCGCATCGATCTTTTCAGCAGTTGCCGTTGGTGCCGAAGAAAAATCACTTTCGGCCACTCAAAACAAGCCGTTCGAGTTTTCGCATTTCCTGAGAGACCGACCCCTAGATTTGGGTCTACTCCTCGGAAGGCACATTAGCGAAGTAGCACCGGAAACGACTTGGGAAAGTTTGCCAGTTCCAGAAGAATACAAGAATCCCGCTATAAGGTACGGTGTTTTTGCCAGGCCAGATTTGCATGATTATATGAAAAGCTGGGATTTCATGACCGAGAATTATTGTGTTTCGAATTACAGCATGTTCCTGATGTTTTTTAATAGAGGCTTCGTATTTAGCGTTGAACTAAGGCTCCTCCCGGACTCTTTCGCTGGGTCCGTAAAACCTGACGACCCAAAATACTGTGCCGATGAGACGCCGGTATTTAGAATGATCGCGAGGAAGTTAGGAGGAACAATTATCGCGCGAGGGAATTCTTACGAACTGACGAGATACACCAGCAAATATGTCATGACATTAGGGACAGGTGAACGCACCACAGGCCTGTCCTGGAACCTCAGAGGGGGACCAAGTTTGCCAAATTTTTGACATGAGCCTCCTGTCTCTGATGTTTCGTGGTTTCGGCTGCAACGCGGTTGCGTCGAACGATCGCGGCGCCGTTAGCATCGCGACTATTATTTCGTCCAAATAGGTTTCCAGGCTCCTTCGGTCGCGCCAGCGGCCGAGCAAATGGCTAGACTACCATTCCTTCTATTTGCCTATTTGCTCATAGCCGGCTCCAGACGAATGGCTGTATGCGGGATTACTAAGTTTCCCCAATCCTCTGACAACCGACCGCCAAGGTCCCGGAAGCCGGAAGGGCTCCTTTTCAATGAGATTGGAGGATTTTGGTCGCAGGAGGAGCAGGCCCTGAGCCGCACTACAGATTATCAGAGATGACCGGGCCAGATTTCACGGCCGGGCGGTGTTTTGGCCCTCCGGGGAAGCTAAGAGGCCCCTCCCTCGCGAGCCTCGGCTGCCACCGGGCCAGCTCTTGGCAGGGCATTTTCCGATGCGGCGCGCTGGGTTACTTTCCGTCATATTAGTCCGCGTGGAGAGGGTTCGAACCCAGTTCCTCTCCCTCCGCCAACACTTCTAGTCGTCCGCTTTCTCCATAGGCGGGGCCAGCCGCAAATCCCTCAATAAAGTTGGGCCTTTCTAAAAACCAGACAGTACTTGAAGGGTTGGGCTAGGCGCTTTGCCGCCTGGAGACGGGTATTGTTCTCGAAAGCTTCGCACTTCGTCGATTTAGTATAGTTTAGAAAAGCGAAGTGCCAGAGCGACAACTTGAAACCAAACTCGCCGCAGGTTCGAAACCCTGTTGGATGAGCGAGAGTAATTGGATTCCCAGTAACACTGAGAGCTCTCAGCGGTACCACCCAGGAATGCCCGCCATTGGCGGAAGAGCGGAAAACACTTGCTCATACTGAGTTCTTCTCAGTTTGACCCAAAACGGGCGGGGTTCAGCAAGGATCGAAAAAACCGTCAGCTTGCGCGCGGGAGGTTGCCGTTGCGGCCGCTGCTATATATGAGTTGCGACTATCAGTCGCCGCTGGCAATTTCCTTTAGAAGTTTTTCGAACTCAGTGCTCAATGGAGACCCAACAGCCGCAGCGGTCACCAGCAGAAGCGAAGCGATGAAGGCTTCGTTTTTCTTACTTTCCGCCAGAATCGCCTCAATTGCGGGCACGGTCTGCATGGGACGCGACAGTCGAAATGTCTCGTTGGCAATAATTCTGTTCCATTTCTCCTGCAGCCAACTCGCTAGAAGAGGTGCGAGCAATTTCCGAAAATTTGATTGCCGGATTTTCTCATACAGCCGTAGCCCAACTTCCCACAATCGGCGCGGCGTCAAATGTTCATCGGAACGCAGAACAGCGGTCGCCTCGCTCACCACTTTGTCCAAGGCAGCCAGCGGCACATCAACTCCCCGCCATTTATCGACAATGGCTTTGCCTGGATAGTCTTCGCCGACGACCTCTGTAAGACTTTTCTGAAATTCGATGAATGGATCAGGCGTGCCGCGCAACGCTGAAGCCATGCCGAACGCTATAAGGGCATCGACGGCAAGTCCCTCCGCCATGGGATTAGCGAGCTCAGCGCCTGACAAAGACGGCACCTCGCCCCGGGGTGGTGTCATGGCACTAAAGGTGTCGCGCGCGGCTTCCCCTTGCCCGCGCAGATATTCCATTCCTGCCAGATAATCCAACAGGTGCAGCGAGAAACCCGCAGTGTCCGAATTAAGCACATCCATAGTGATCCGGCGGTTCCGAAGCATGATTTCCATGAACAGTATCGGGCCGTCTTTCAATTGTGAGCGGAGCGATTTCACGATGCCGACGTCACACCCGGAAGAAGTCTCTGCTTCGGCGAGCATGTACCAAGCAAGATCCAGCGCGCCGAGCGGCATCTCAGTAATGGAAGCCGAAGGCTCTGGATTGCTGCATGCACCCGGTAGCATCACAATAGGCTTCCCATCGATCTGCGTATCGCGCTTATCGAGTTGAGATTCCATCCAGAGCACAGCATGGCGAACCACGCGGTGGCAATAAGCGGCGCGCAAGGACTCGTCGGGGTTGATCTTGGATAGCCGCGTCAAGCATGACGCCATAGTCTGAAGCGCCTCTTCGACACTCCCCGATGCCAGAAGTGCAACCGCCCAATCCGCTTCAAGCCCTACCGCCATAGTTTGCATATCACTCGTGCCGGACGCGGTAGCGGCCTTTTCCGCCTCCCCGAACCATGCGCACGCTTGCGTCCAATCATCGGTCTTGGCGGCGCTAATGGCCGCCTCGCGCATCGCAAAGGCACGATCAATCGGGCTATCGCGCCCGACGACGTCGGCAATGCCGCGCAAAATCCTCAGCGCGTCATGGTGTTTATTGTGCCGCCAGTAGACGCGCGCCCGGGCACGGGAAATTACAACGTCTTCACCCAAGGCCGCTGCGGCTTCATCGAGCGCAGCCTGCGAGCCCTTCTCATCATCCATATACTCGTCGAACATCACCGCGCGCGCGACATAACATTGGATGGCCAGAGCCCGCAGCTCCCATTTCTGTGCCAGCAGGGCCATGCGCTTATACCGCTCGGCAGCCTCGGTGGCATTCAGCTCGTTGCGGCGCTGTTCCTCCGTCCATGGTGGATTGACTAACAGGGAATAATCCCGGGAAACACTCTCGAAGCCTTCAAGCCAAACGGAACGCTTCGCGGCAGAGAGGCGGTCAAGGTCAATGAATATCTCCTCCAGCCGCTTGACTGATTGCAGGTGTGCGGTGCCGATGCTGAACACCATCCCGTAGAACGTTCCGCCTACGTCCTTCGAGGCGTTCTCCGTCGCCTCCTTGAAAGCGTGCAGGATTGGGCTGGATTCCACCTTCGTCCTAAAGCGTTGTAGCAGGTCGATCCAATTCGGAACCCATGATCCGATGCCGATAGTGTTCACGACTGACGCCAGCGCAATATCTTCAAACATGTCGCGCATCTGCGCATCCGGCTCCGCGCTGATCTCGCGGAAGAGTGCCTCGACGCAGGACGCCGTTTCGTTTGCGTTCTTGTCGCTGGCCACCAACTTGAACTGGGCCAGGCGCAACATCACCGATACGGCGCGGTTTGTCGCAAAGATGGGCTGGTCCGTGCGCAGCATAGGGAGCATAAAGAAATGCTCTCGCAACAGCTCCGTCGCCTTTGGTTCTGCGGTTACGACGCTATAAGCCAGCCGAAAAAGACTAGAGGTCTCTTTACCCAGCAGGCCATGCATCAAAATCCCACTGGCATCGGTGGCGTCGATGCGGCGCTTCGCGAGCATCTGGATCGCGATTGCGGCATGGATGGCTTGCTGCGCCTCGCCGGTCAGCATGCCTTGGCCTGCGTTCGCAGCGAGAGGCGAAACGCGCAGCGCATCTTTACCGACAACTTCAACCCAAGGTCCGATAAGATCGTCCAGCAATTCACCGGCTCGCTGAATCGGTTGCGGCACTTCTGCGATTTTCAAAGCTAACGCGCGATCGAAGCGACCTATCACTAAGCTAAGGCGATAGACAAGAGTCCGCGCGTCTTCCGAAAGGGCGGCGACCATGCTGCGCCGCGCCGCATCGCGTTCTGCATCGGTATCATCCGACGCGAACCCTCGAATAACAATTTTCCGGGCCTCGGACCGCGGCCATCCGCGCGCAGCCATACCCATGACGAAGGCGTGAACGAGCTGCGGGTGGCCTTGTGCACCCGCGGCGAAGACGATCCGTCCCCACCGTTCGGAATCACCGTTAGCCGCCCGAACGATTTCCTGCGCCTCTTCTTCCGTCAGATAAGGAATTTCAACGACGGCTCTGGCATCGAGACCAAGTTCCGTCAGCATCTTTTGAGAGGGGCGGCGATAGGCTGTGACGATTGCCGTCCGGTCGCGCCGATGCAGGGCCTGCACACACCGTCCAAAAGCCATCCGAGCCTGACCGTCTTCCATCTGATTAAAATCATCGAAAATCAGACAGTCGAAGTTCAGTGTGCCGATGCGCCCCAGCGTGAGGCCAAGGCGCCGACCCGCTTCGCCTGCATCCACCTCTCTAAGGTCGACCGTGACAAATCCCACAGTCTTCTTGCCCGCCACTTCGCGTGCAAGCAGGGATTTTCCCAGCCCGCTGCCTCCTACCAAAATGACCAGCCCATATTTCACCAGGGCTTGCTCGGTGCTTGCAGCCAGCTCCTGGCGCGAAATGATGGCGCGTGGAGTCGGAAAGTCGCTGCTCGGGATCAGCCAGCTTGTGTCAACCGCGGAAAAGGTGGCATCAAGGGACTGGCCGCCCGCCAAAGCAGACGCGATGGCGGCGCTAATGCCCAGCATTGATCCTAACGTTTGGCGCGGTACGCTGATCTGCGTTGCCGCATCAATCGCGCTATAAAGTTCGGCTCGGGTCAAAACGCGGTCTGCCGCGTCCTTCAGAACGCTCTTCTTCAGGACCTGATACAACAATGAATTCGCGAGCTGCCTTGCTTCCGTAGCTGGAAGGTTAAAGCGCTCGCGACCAAGTACGACCAAGCGCTCTTCGATTTCCTGCGTGATCCCGGCGAGATCGGGCTTGCCGCAATCCCAATAGATTTGATGCAGCAGGTCGCGGCGCAATGTTTCATCGTTGCGTGCTTTCACAAATGCGTGCACGTCCGCAGGAAACTTATCACTGGTTAGAATGGTGCGGAGCGGGCCAACGTCAGCGCCTGCGGCGGCCTTCCGCCAATAAAGTAGGCCTGCGTCGCCCGCCGGGCGATCGGAAGTTTTGTGTTCGGTTCCAATCGGTGAAGTGGTGAAGTACCGTAATTGCACATGGCGGGTTTTGTTGCTGGCGGCGAGCGTCACGAAGGAGTTGATCGCCTCGCGGACAGCCTCGGTGTTAAGCGTCACCGAGCCGGACTCAGCTGTATCTTTGACTTGGACTGCATCCAACGAATGCCGGGCTACGGTGGCGTAGTCCTCGGCAACTTCCAGATACACCTTGCTGCTACCATCAAGATCAAGCCATGCGAGCGCGGCAGCAGCGACCTGATAGGCATAGCCTCTGAGCGAAGCGACAGCCTGTCGCTCCACATCTCCCGCTGGCGGGGTGTCGATAGATGCGCCGGGAGTAAATGGACTAGCCGCGCTGGAATTGCTCGCCAAAAAAACCGCCGTTTCGAAGGTCGTAATAGGCCAATCATAACAGTTCGGCCGCATATACTGAAGGTTGTTTTGCGAGACCGCGCTCCAAGCGCCGCTTGGACCTCTAATCGAAAAGAATTCTGAGGGCACGCAGTAGGCGACGAAATTCGCCGGATTGTCCGCTTTAGGGCAATGACCAAAATGTCCGCTCTTGGGCACGAATCGGACGAACCGTTCCGTCCAATGGATGTCTGCGATTGACGGCTGAACAGACTCAGTGCGGACGTCGCGCGCGCGGGAGTTTAGGTTGCAGAAAAGGCTTCGAGCGTAGGGATAGTCGGCCTGAGATTGCTAGTGACACTACGGTGACACCGGCAGTACTCGGCAAAGGCAAAAATTGCAGAAATGGCTCATATT
>WNFC01002100.1_pt1 | contig 25304 bp, 27 predicted proteins | sample 5400541 | NCBI WGS metagenome assembly WNFC01 (sample SAMN13153342, study PRJNA577476) | soil metagenome | isolation source: 120 cm saprolite under Douglas fir tree site 2 hole 2 replicate 1 | place: USA:California | collected 2015-04-18 | reverse complement strand
ACCGCGAGTCCGCACGATGCATCCCTTCCCGGAGGTGCGCTTCGCCGCCACTCACCCAAGGTAGGAGCCCAGTGCGGTAGTCCCGCACGCTGGGATCTGCGCGGGGGGCCGCCCGTAAGGGCGGTCCCTACCGCGACCCATGCCATTAACGGGAGGTGTCATCCATCGGCCGTGCGCAGTTCGGCGCGAAGCGAGGACATCGCCCGGGCGATCTGGCTCTTGACGGCGGCTGGACTTGTTCCGGTCACCGAGGCGATCTCGGTTTCAGGCAGGTCGGCGAAGTACCGCAGTACCAGGACCTCGCGCTGGCGGGCGGGCAGAGCCCGCAGCGCTGACACGACGGCGGAGCCCGGGAGCGGGATGCCCGCCTCCGGACCGGCGCCTGGCAGGTCAGGTGCGCTCGTGCCCGCGGCTCGCTGGTGCCGCGACGCTGACCGGGAACGACGGACCACCGACCGGCGCAGGTAGCACAGCGCAGCCTCGGTGTCAGGTAGTGCCTGCCACGTGCCGTGGACGGCGGCGAAGGAGTCCTGCACGATGTCTTCCGCGGTGGCCAGGTCCGATACCAGTAGCGCGGCGAGCCGGACCAGTGATCGGTAATGCATCTGGTATAGCGTGGTCACCGCTTCGCAGGCGTCCCGCTCCGCCCGGGCTTCCGGGATCTGTTCGCGGACGCTGGCTCGGTCGGCCTGGAGTGGCTCCCGGCCCAGCCTGGTCTTCGGGGTCCGCATGATCGTTCTCCTGGTATCCCGGCCGCTGCGTCAAGCCGGCCCGGGCGGCTCAGTGATACGAGCCGGCCCAGCCTCCCCCAGACCCGCTCAATGATTAAGAGCCGGTGGTCTCCGCACCGCCAACAACTTCCTGAGGCCCAATCACCTAACAGCCGGGTACTTGCGGTCGAGATAGCTGTTGGCGATGGCCGCGTCGATGTGCCGGGGGACCGGGACGACGCAGCTGGTGGCGTCCACGCGGCGGCTGGCGACCGCCTCCAGGCACCGCGCCTGCAGAGCGAATCCGAGATCCATCGATTCGATGGAGTTGCCGAGCGGCCGGGGACCGGCCAGGTTGAACATGTGCCCCCGCGCCAGTAGGTGGACGCGCCGGCCGTCCTTGAGCACGAGCGTGAGCAGGTCGTCGGCGTATTCTCGCCTGCTGGCCACCTCAGCAGCCCCGATCAGGCCCGGAGCGTCGATCTCGGCCGGGAAGTGCCCGGCGTTGGCCAGGATCACGCCGTCCCGTAGCAGCGGAAGGTCGGCGGCGGTCACCACGTCCCTGGCCCCGGTGGCGGTGATGATGATGTCGGCGTTCGCGAGGGCGATACCGCGCGGCGGCGTACTGAACCCGTCCAGGTGCGCCCGGAGCCTGGTCACGGGATCGACGTCGACGACCGACACCCGGGCGTAGGCGCCGCGGAAGTTAGCCGCCACGCCCCGCCCGCACGCCCCGTAGCCGAACACCGTGACCTGTTCGCCGTTGGTGACGCGGTTGGTCATCCGCAGGAAGGACTCCAGTGAGCTCTGCCCGACGGCGTGCTCGTTCTCGGCGAACTGCTTGATGGGACTGTCGTTGATAACCAGGATCGGACGCCGGAGCTGGGCCCGCAGTGGTTCGAGCCGCATCCGGCCCGAGGTCGTTTCCTCGGTGCCGCCGAGCAGCCCCTCGTAGGGGCGGCCCAGGTACCTGGCGAACAGGTCCCCGCCGTTGTCCAGGATCAGGTCCGGCTCGGCGGCAAGCACCTCGCCGAGGTAGGAGGCGTGCACCTCGCTGTCCTTGGTCGGTCCTCCGATGACGGTGATGCCCTCGGCCCGCAAGGTCTCGACCGCGTCGGGCTGGGTGGTGTTGAGGTTCCCGGTCGAGACGAGCGTGGCTCCTCCGTCGCGCAACGTCAGGAGGAGCGCCACCGTCTTGGCCTCCAGATGGATGCCGGTGCCGATGGTCAGGCCGCCGAACGGGAGCGTCCGCCTGAACTCCGCCGAGATGGTCCGCAGCAGCTGACAGTGCTCGCGGACCCATTCGATTCGTGTGGAAACCACCTGGTCAATCATCCCTTCCCATGAACAGGACTGAGACGCCGCCGTCCTGGGCATGATCGTTTTCGTGTCTGTATCTATTTTCGAACACAAGCCAGAGTATTGTCCGTTCGGTCACCAGCTGTGGCCCGGCCGGGCGCAGGTCAGCTGGAAGCCCTGTATCTGCGCGGCGGCCCGCGAGGGAGCCGAACGCGGCCGCGGCATGGGCCACGTCTGGGTGTCCTGCCGCACCTGCCACGACCAGCTCAGGCAAACCACGTTCTACGAGCCGCCCCACGACATCAGGCACAGTCAGGCGTGTCCCTAGTGCCCCTGGCCGTGTCAAGATTTAAAACACTTAACGACCCTAAGCCGGTAAAGAGTTAGGACCGTCACCCAATCCGAAGGAGCGTCGATGAAGACCAAGGCCGCTGTCGTCTACGAGCCCGGCAAGCGCATCGAGGTCGAGGAGCTCGACCTGGATGGCCCGCGCGAAGGTGAGGTTCTCATCCGCTACACCCACGCGGGCCTGTGCCACTCCGACATCCACATCGCGCACGGGGATATCGAGGCGCGGCTGCCGATGGTGCTCGGCCACGAAGGCGCGGGGATCATCGAGGAGGTCGGGCCGGGCGTGACCCGCGTGGCGCCCGGTGACCACGTCGTCCTCTCGTTCATCCCGAACTGCGGCGTCTGCCGCTACTGCGCCACCGGCCGTCAGTCGATCTGCGACATGGGCGCGACGATCCTCGAGGGCTACCTCCCCGGTGACCGCTGGCCGATCAGCGGGCCCCGCGGCCAGTACGGCGCCATGTGCATGATCGGGACATTCAGCCAGTACGGCGTGATCAGCCAGACCTCGGCCGTCAAGGTCGACGACGACCTGCCCCTGGACAAGGCCGTGCTCGTGGGTTGCGGCGTGCCGACCGGGTGGGGCTCCGCCGTGAACTCCGCGAACGTCGCCCCCGGCGACACGGTCGCGATCTACGGCATCGGCGGGATCGGCATCAACGCGGTGCAGGGCGCCCGCTACGCCGGCGCGAAGAACGTCGTCGCCATCGATCCGCTGGAGAACAAGCGCGAGAAGGCCATGGAACTCGGCGCGACCCACGCGTTCGCCACCGCGGAAGAGGCGCAGGAGGCGATCACCGAAATGACCCGGGGTCAGGGCGCCGACTCGGCCATCCTCACCGTCGACCTCATGACGCCCGAGGTCGTCGGCGCCGGGTTCAACGCGATCGGCAAGGGCGGCGTGGTCGTGGTGACCGGACTGAACAAGCTGATGGAGACGACCATCCAGCTGCCGGGGAGCATCCTGACCCTGTTCCGCAAGACGGTGAAGGGCAGCCTGTTCGGCGACTGCAACCCGACCACCGACATCCCCAAGATCCTCGGGCTTTACCAGGCCGGCGACCTCAAGCTGGACGAGATCATCACCCGGACCTACACCCTGGACGAGGTCAACGAGGGCTACGAGGACCTGCTAGCCGGCAAGAACGTGCGCGGCGTCATCGTCCACGAGCACTGACCGTATGACGAAACAGGTGGTGGGCCGCCAGCGCGAGTTGGAGCTGGTGCGAGCGGCGCTCGCGTCTGGCGCCCACATCCTGCTCGAAGGTCCGCCGGGGACCGGCAAGTCCACCCTGCTACGACAGGTCGCGGCATCCCGGCACGCCGAATTCGTGCTCGTCGAGGGCAGCGCCGAACTGACACCGGCCCGCCTCATAGGATCCTTCGACCCGGCGCTCGTGCTGGAGCAGGGCTACCGGCCGGAGAACTTCTCCGACGGCCCGCTGGTGCGGGCCATGCGCGACGGTGGCCTCTTGTACGTCGAGGAGCTCAACCGCGTCCCGGAAGAGACGATCAACGTCCTGCTGACCGTCATGTCCGAGGGCGAGATCAACGTGCCGCGGCTCGGTCGCGTCCCCGCGGACGAGAGCTTCCGGCTGGTCGCGGCCATGAACCCGTACGACTCGGTGGGGACCTCCCGGCTGTCGATGGCGCTCTACGACCGGACCTGCCGGATCTCCGTCGGTTACCAGGACGCCGAGCACGAGCGCCAGATCGTCCAGCTCGCGGCCGAACACGCCAAGCAGGCTCTCGTCACCGAGGCGGTGGATCTCGCCCGCGCCACCCGCGAGCATCCCGACCTGCGCTCGGGTGCTTCGGTCCGGGGCGCCATCGACTACGCCCGGCTGGTCCCGGAACTCGCCGAAATCCGGGTCGTCCCCGCCGACCACTGGCAGGTCGGGCTGGACGCGGCCCTGACCACCTTGTCCGGGCGCGTGCGGCGGCACGAGTCCTGCAAGCGTTCGGCTGACCAGGTCATCGAGGAGATATTCCGGCGGGTGCGGGCCACCGCGCAAGCCGGAGATACAGCGCGAGCCGGCGACCCATCGGGGGGCGAGAACCGCCTGGGGGAATGACCAGCCCGCCGGCCGCTCCGGGGACCGGCGGGCGCCATCAGCGGCCTAGGCCCAAGTCGGGACGGCCCGAGGGAAAGACCGTCGGGCGGCGCGAGCTTTCGCGTCATGCCCGCTTCGCCGAGATCAGCCCCGAGGTCGGCGTCCTCGACGAGCAGGCGCTGAACCGGGCCCTCGCCGGCGACCCGACCGCGTTCGAGCTGCTGGCCGCCATGACCACCGCGACCGACGAGCGCCTGCGAGCCGCCGCCATCCGGCTTAGCGCAGGCATCGTGCTCGAGCGGGCCCGGGCCGGGCGCGCCTCGATGCGCGGGATCTCGCGGCTGCGGCCCGTCCGGGGGGCCACCGACGGCGACCTGGACATCGACGCCTCGATCGAGGGCGTTTCCGCGGCTCGGACCGAGGCCCGGCCGGTGGCGCTCGAAGACCTGACCACGGTGCAGTGGGCGAAGGCGAACACGGCGTTCGCGGTCGTGGTCGACCGATCGGGTTCGATGAGCGGGGCGAGGCTGGCGGCGGCCGCGACGGTCGCCGCCGCCTGCGCCCTGCGAGCTCCGCAGGAGCACGCGGTGCTGTCCTTCGCCGGCTCCGTCGAGGTGATCCGCCCCCTGGCCAGCGACACCGCGCCGGCGGTAGTGGCCGAGCGGCTGCTCCGGATGCGGGGACACGGCGTGACCAGGCTGGCCGCCGCGCTCCAGGCCGCGGGCGAGCAGCTCGCGCACGCCCGGGCCCGGCGCCGGGTGGTCATCTTGCTGTCCGACTGCCGCAGCACCGATGAGGACGACACGGTGGAGACGGCCCGGGCCTTGCCCGAGCTGATCATCCTGGCCCCGGCCGACGACCACGACCAGGCCGCGCACCTAGCCGGCCTGGCCGGCGCCCGGTGGGGCGCGATCGAGCATCCCCTGGACGCGGCCGCGGCGCTGGACCGCCTGCTCGAAGCCCGCGCCACCGCCTGACCCGGCGCGCCCCGTACCCATGCCGGCGGAAGGGGACCAGTCGGCCTCCCGCCCCCGGAAGTTCATTGATGCCGAACGATCCGGGGTTCCCGTTTCCCCGACGGCTTAAAGTCGTGCGCGTGCGGTCGGAAGCCGAGGTCCAAGCATCTCCCCGGTCTTGGCGTTCTGCTGTGCGAACTACCAGCCCGGCAGTCAGCGTGCCGATCGATGGGCGTGTCGGGTCAGGCGGGCTGGGGCCGGGCGAAGCTTTCCCGCAGCTTGAATTTCTGGATCTTGCCCGATGCCGTCATCGGGAAGGCGTCAACGAATACCCAGTGCAGCGGTGTCTTGTACGGCGCCAGCCGCTCCCGGCAATGCGCCCGCAGCTCCTCCGGGGCCGGCGCGGGCCGGCCGGGGACCGGGCGCACAAAGGCGGCTACCACCTCACCCCACTTCTGGTCCGGGATGCCGATGACGACCGCCTCGGCGACGGCGGGGTGAGCGAACAGGACATCCTCGATCTCGCGCGGGTAGATGTTCTCGCCGCCCCGGATGATCATGTCCTTGATCCGGCCCTCGATGCGCAGGTAGCCCCGGCTGTCGATGGACGCCAGGTCCCCGGTGTGGTACCAGCCGTGGGCGTCGATGGCGGCCGCGGTGGCCTCGGGGGCGTCGTGGTAGCCGCGCATGACCAGGTACCCACGGGCGCACAGCTCGCCCACCCGTCCGACCGGAACCGGCCCGCCGGTTGTGATGTCGGCGATCTGGATCTCGGTCTGCGGCAGCGGCTGGCCAAGTGTCTCGGCCCGGTCCTGCGCTGAGTCGTCGAGCTTGACCTGGGTGAGCAGCGGGGAGCACTCGGTTGTCCCGAACACGATGCTGAACCGGACGCCGAGCCGCCGTTCGACCCGTCGCACGAGCTCGGCGGGCACCGGCGCCCCTCCCGACACGGCGGCCCGCAGCGAGGACAGGTCACGCCGCTCAAGGTCGGGATGGCCGAGCATGGCGATCAACATGGTCGGCACGCCCGCGAATACCGCCGCTCGCTCGGCCTCGAAGAGCTCGAGCACCAGGGCCGGGTCGAAGGCCAGCACCGGCACGTGCACGGCCAGGCGCTGTGCTGCTCCCAGTACCCCCATTGCGCAGCTGGCCGCGTGGAACAACGGCATGGGATTCACGTACACCTCGCCGGGCTGAAGACCGATCCGTTCGGCGAAGAAGCGGGCGTTGTTGGTCAGGCCCCGATGATGCAGTTCCGCGCCCTTGGGGAAGCCGGTGGTGCCGGAGGTGTACTGGATCTGCGCGATATCATCCGCCCCCACCTCGGGCAGGACCGCCCGCGCCGGCGCGGTGCCGAGGAAGTCCGCCCAGTCGGTGAACAAGACCACCTCCCGCAGGGAGGGGACATCCGGCCGTACTTCCTCCAGGAAGGCCGCCATCGGGCTGCTGCGGAACTCAGGGACGAGGAAGATGCCGGCCGCGCCGGACTGGTTCAGGACGTAGGCCAGCTCGGCTGCGCGGAAGGCTGGGTTGACGGTGACCAGGACCAGCCCCGCCAGTCCGGCGGCGTACTCCAGGATCACCCATTCGGGCAGGTTAGGCGCCCACACGGCGACGCGCTCGCCGGGGGCGAAACGAGCGGTCAGCGCCCGCCCCGCCCGTTCAGCGTCCGCGAGGAGCTCGGCGTACGTCCAACGCTTGCGCAGGCCCGGGTCAGGAACACCACCGACCAGGGCCAGCATCCCGGGCCCGGCGGCAGCCGCCGCCCGCAGGGCTCCCCCGACTGTGGTCTCGGTAACCCGCGCCGACGTGTCGGCCGGCCAATATGACGTCGCCACCGCAGTCATAGCAGTCTCCCCAGCCGCCCACGGATGTGCACTGATAATAGCCAAGCAGGCCAGCGCGATATCGCCAGCAAACACTGGCTCCTCGTCAGGAGTATTCGGTGGCTGCGGCTGCGCTGAGTTGGCCGGCAGCGGCGTAGGCTCGGTCAGCGTGACGGGCGATGAGCGCTGGCTGGCTGCGGTCTGGCCGTTCGTGCGCGACTCGCTCCCGGCTGCGCCGGACGGGCTCGACGCCCGGTTCGACTCCCAGCTTGCGACCTACGGGCCCTACTTCTTCCCGGACCTGGCCGGCACCAGCGAAGCCGATGAGCAGGCCGCGATCGACAGCGGACTGATCCAGGCCAACCGCATCCAGTACGTGGGCCGGCGAAGAAGCCACACCCCAGCGCCATCAGCCTGACCGTTTCAGGTAGTACCGCCCCGGTGCGCTGGCGCCGCGTCACGCTTGAGGCGCGTAGATCAGGTCGGTCGGTCTGGGCGGCTGTTACCGGGGCAGCTGGCCGCGGCTGCGGCTGGCCGGCGGTTCTGGGTCCGGGGCGTGATGGGCCCGGCTGGAGCCAGCCGGATGTCGGTAGGTTTGGGATAGCTGTTGACTGTGAGGAGAACCCCATGGTGGTCCCGCTCGATGGCCGCTCGGTGGCCGCGGTGGCCGGCGGCCTGCTGGTGCTCGCGGTGTGGGCGAGCGTGGTCGGGACGGTCATCGTGCCGCGGCCGGTCAGCAGCTGGCTGACCCGGTGGGTCGACCGGGTGGTGAACGGCGCGTTCCGGCTGGCCGCCAGCACCATCCCCGATCACCGGCGGCGTGACCGGGTGCTCGCCGCGCAGGCGGCGGCGATCCTGCTGGGGCAGCTGGCCGGGTGGCTGGGGATCTCCTTCCTCGGGTACGCGCTGCTGCTGTGGCCGTTCGGCACCGGGGGCGTCACGTCAGCTTTCACCGCGGCCGGGTCGTCGATGTTCACCCTGGGATTCGTCAAGCCGGCCGGCGCGGCGTCCGTGGTGGTGTTCGCCGCGGCGGTGACCGGGCTGGTGATCATCACGCTGCAGATCGCGTACCTGCCGGCCCTGTACGCGGCGTTCAACCGCAGGGAGACCGAGGTGTCGCTGCTGAACGCGCGGGCCGGGGTGCCGTCCTGGGGACCGGAGTTGCTGGCGCGCACGCACTACGCGCTCGGGTCGGGCGTCTCGACCATCGATACGCTGCCGAACCTGTATGCGCAGTGGGAACGCTGGGCGGCTGATGTGGCCGAGAGCCACGCCACCTACCTGCCGCTGGTGCGGTTCCGCTCACCCAGGCCGCTGTCGTCCTGGGTGACCGCGCTGCTGGCCGTGCTGGACTCCGCCGCGCTGTTCCTGGCGCTGGCCCCCAAATCCGCGCCGGTGGTTCCCGCTCGCCTGTGCCTGCGCGGCGGGTTCTTGTGCTTCAGGCAGGTCGCCCGGGCGATGGGGATCGAAGTCCCGGACGAGCCCGACCCCAGTGGCGGGATCAGCCTGAGCTACCCGGAGTTCCTGGACGCGGTCGGCCGGATGCGCGAGGTCGGCTTCCCCATCGAGCGGGACCCCGCTGACGCCTGGCCTGATTTCGTCGGCTGGCGGCTCAACTACGAGCAGGCCGCCTACGCGGTCGCCGCCGCCGTGGACGCCGTGCCGGCGCTCTGGTCAGGCCCCCGCCGCCACCCCGGCCCGCCCATCCCCCCCATCCGCCCACCACGCGGACAACCGCCCAAATAAGCCCGCCCGAGGGGCAAAGATCGCCTTGGGTGCATGGCCCGGCCATCGGCCCTCGAGCTGGCCCCCACGCGGGACTGCGGGACAGTGGCCGGGTGGATGCCGATGTGGTGGTGATCGGGGCCGGTGCGCTGGGTCTGAGCACCACGCTGCATTGTGCGCTGGCTGGCCGGTCGGTTGTGGTGCTGGAACGCCGCACAGCCGGGTCGCAGGCCTCCGGCCGGGCGGCGGGCCTGTTCAAGTCTGTCCAGGCGGACGAGCTACGCACCCGGCTCGCCCGGCGCAGCATCGCCAAAGCGATCACCTTCGCCGACTGGGCGGGAACGCCGCTGGCGGTTGCCTGCCCGGGGAGTTTCCTGATCGCCCGGACCGCCCAGCATCGCCAGTTCCTGTGCCAGGAGCTGGCCCAGTCACGACGCTGGGGCGCCGACGTCCGTGAGGCAACCCGGGCGCAGCTAGCCGACCGGCTCAGCTACTACCAGCCAGCCGGCGACGACTTCGCCCTGTGGTGCCCGGAGGACATCTATATCGACGAACCGGCCGGTCTCATCCAGGCCTGCCTGGCGGCCTGCCTGCTGCACGGGGCCGTGGTGACCGAAAACGAGCCGGTCATCAGGATATCCATCACGGCGGGCCGCGTGGCCGGTGTCGAGACCGACCGCCGGCCGGTCGCGGCGCCGGTGGTCGTGGACGCGGCAGGCGGCTGGGTCGGCCACGTCGCCGGCCTGGCCGGGGCGCGGGTGCCGGTCGCCCCGGTCCGCCACCAGCTGCTGATCACCGCGCCCACGGCACAGGTCGACCCGGCCGACCCGATCATCAGGGTGGCCGATGCCGCCGTCTATCTGCGCCCGGCCCGCGGCGGGCTCATGTTCGGCGGGTTTGAGCCCGAACCGCTGCCAGTCGACCCGCGGCACCAGCCAGCCTAGTTCACCACCGATGACGTGCCGCTGGACCTCGGCGTGCTGCGGCAGCTAGCGGCCCAGATCACGGCCGAGGTCCCAGCCGCGAGCACCGCCCCGGTTGCCGAGCACCGCGGCGGGCTGTTCACGATGAGCCCCGACGGCCGGTTCGTCGCAGGCCCCGTGCCGGACCTGCCTGGCCTATGGGTGGCCAGCGGGTGCAACGGCTCAGGTCGACGCGCCCCTGCAGGAGTGGCAGCAGATGGTCGAGCTCAACGTGCTTGGCCTGCTCTACTGCGCGCACGCGGCGCTGCCGCACCTGCTCCGTGCCGCATGATCACGAAGTGTCGCTGGAGCACTAAGGCGTCTGGGCGCGGGGGATCGGCGAGGTCGGCCCGTCGACTCGGGCACCTACCCGCCGTTATCTCAAGCCGATTTTCGGTGTCTACGACGTAACCGAAGGGGCCTGCGAGCTGCGTCTTAGGCACGTTATCTTAAGCGGTGTTCACGACGCATCCGAAGCGATGTCACCCACGTTTACGTGCACCAATCCCCTTGTCGGTGCCGCTTTTGGGTTCTGGGCCTTGTCTGGGGTCGCGTGAGCGACATGTCTACGACGCAGAAACCCTTACCCAAGAGCACATCCCGCAGATGGACTTAAGATAACCGCGTTCGGCGCGCCAAGAGGGAGGACCGTCCGATTGGTCGGGGGAGGGGCCGCTGCCGGATGGCACCGAGCAGCGGATGACGGAGTTCACCGACCTGGTCGCCACCGCGGTCGCGAACGCGCAGAACCGGGGCTTGCTGAAAACCAGCCGGGACGAACTCGCCCGCCTGCTGGAGGAGCAGGCCGCGCTCCGCCGGGTCGCCACGCTCGTCGCCCGCGAAATCGACCCGGTCGAGATCTTCACGGCGGTCGCCGAGGAAATCCGCCGGCTGCTCGGCGCGGACAACGCCGGCATAGGCCGCTTCGAGCCGGATGGAACCTCGGTCGTGGTCGTCGGCATTGCCGGGAAGGCCCCGGTCAACTTGCAGGTCGGGACGCGCGTGGAACTCCGCGACTACCTTGACACGGCGGTGGTGTGGCGGACCGGCCGCTCCGCCCAGGTCGATGAGGACACATGGAGCAGCGTGTCGGACCCGGCCGCCGACGCCCTGCGCGAGCTGGGCATCCGGTCGATGGTGGCGAGCCCGATCAACGTCGAAGGCCGCCTGTGGGGCGCGGTGAACGCGTGGACGAGGCGAGGGCCGTTTCCGTCCGACGCCGCCGACCGCCTGGCGGACTTCACCGAGCTGGTCGCCACGGCGGTCGGCAACGCCGAGAGCCGGGCCGAGCTGGCCGCCTCGCGGGCGCGGATCGTCGCCGCCGCGGATCAGGCCCGGCGGCGGATCGAGCGGGACCTGCACGACGGGACCCAGCAGCGCCTGGTCTCGCTCGGCCTGGAGCTTCGCCTCGCGCTGGGCATGGTGCCCGCCGATCTGCCCGGGCTGCAGGCGGAGATCGGCAAGGTCGCGGACGAGCTCACCGGGGTCGTCGAGGATCTGCGCGAGATCGCCCGCGGCATCCACCCGGCGGTCTTGTCCGAGGGCGGGCTGGGGCCGGCCCTGCGGACGCTGGCCCGCCGGGCCGCGATCGCGGTCGAGCTCGATGTCGCCGCGATGGCGCGGCTGCCGGAGCCGATCGAGGTGGCGGCATATTACGTCGTCTCCGAGGCGCTCACCAACGCGACCAGGCACGCGCACGCGTCGGTTGTCGAGGTGGGCGCGGGAGCCTCCGGCGGCACGCTGCGGGTGTGCGTGCGTGATGATGGTGTCGGCGGCGCCGACCCGCTACAGGGCTCAGGGCTGGCCGGGCTGCAGGACCGTATCGAGGCGCTGGGCGGCGCTTTCTCCGTGCACAGCCCGGCGGGCCGCGGCACGACAGTGTGCTGCGAGCTTCCGGTTCTGGCCGGCACCGGGCAGCCGGATGCAGGTCCTGGCGAATAGCCGATGGCCGGCCGATGGTTCCGGCCGCTGTGCCGCGGTCGCTTTCCTGCCCGAACATGCGCACGGAGGCGGTGCGGGCCTCAGCGGGTTCCTGTCCTGCGGTGTTTCCACGTGTTCAACACCCTTCGGGTCGGCAGCCCGATCTGGCGGGTGCGTGCTGGCGAGCCGGGCGGTGATGGCCGGGGCTGCCTGCTCTAGCCCTACTGTGGCGGCGTTAGCTGGACCGGTTACCGCTGTGCTAGCGGGCTGGTTTCGGCCGGGTTGCCGGCGGGTGGCCGGCCACGGGGCCGCATCGGTCCGGCGTGGCGAGGTAGCCGGCCGGCGTCGGCGAGCGCGCGGCGGAGCAGGTACTCGATCTGGGCGTTGGTGCTGCGCAGCTCGTCGTTAGCCCATCTGGCCAGCGCGTCGTGGACGGCGGGGTCAAGCCGGAGCAGGACGCCCTTGCGCTCGCTCACGCGGAGATCGTGCCCGTCGTAACTGGCGCAGCCGTCACTGGTACAGGGAGCCGGTATTGACCACCTGCTGGGTGGCCTGCTCGCTGCACAAGACCACGAGCAGGTTCGACACCATCGCGGCCTTCCGCTCCTCGTCCAGTTCGACGACGCCCTCCTCTTGCAGCCGCTCCAGGGCCAGCTTGACCATGCCGACGGCACCCTCGACTATGCGCTGCCGCGCGCCCACGACGGCGCTTGCCTGCTGCTGGCGCAGCATGGCCTGGGCGATCTCCGGGGCGTAGGACAGCCGGGTGAGGCGAGACTCGATGATGTGCACGCCGGCCGGCCTGACCCGTTCGGCGAGCTCGGCGGAGAGCCGCTGGGTGATCTCTTCTGCGTTGTCGCGCAGCGACAGCGCGCCGCTGCCCCGGTTGTCATAGGGGTAGCTGGACGCGATGTGCCGGACGGCGGTCTCGGTCTGGATGGTGACGAACTGGGTGAAGTCATCGACGGAGTACAGGGCGCTGGCCGTGTCCCGGACCTGCCAGACGACCACGGCGGCGATCTCGATCGGGTTGCCGTCGGCGTCGTTGACCTTAGCCTGCGCTGACTCCTGGTTGCGGATCCTGGTCGAGACCACGATGCGGTTGGTGAACGGGTTCACCCACTGCAGGCCAGAGTCGCGGATGGTGCCGCGGTACCTGCCGAACAGCTGCACGACACGCGCCTGGCCGGGCACGACGGCGGTGAGTCCGCGCAGTACGAGGGCGCTGGCGACAAGGACAAGGATGCCGACCACTATCAGCGCCTTAGCCACCCCGCCGCTCTGGTGACCTGCCAGCACGATCAGCGCCACGCCGGCCAGCACCAGGACGATGCCCAGCACCAGCATGCGCAGGCCCGGCAAGAACCCGGCCACCCGCTCGGTCACCCGCCGGCTAGGCAGTTCGAGGCCTGCGGCCGTTGCATCCTGGGTAACCATTTCCGGGCCTGCGGCCGTTGCATCCTGGGTAACCATCTGGCGCCTCCGCTTGACGGATCTGATAACACATGCCTAGCATACTGATATCTATTTTTCTTGGCAAGAGCCGCACCGCGGCGCGCATGGCAAGCACCGCAGGCCGACCCGGGACAGGGCGGACGCATGGGCAGCGACGACGGAGCACCCGGACTGACCGGCATGGGCCGGCGGCACGGTGACAGGGCTGGGCAGCAGGCCAGCGCCGGGACTGCGGCGATAGAAGTCAGCTACCTGACCAAGGACTTCGGCGGACGGACCGCCATCGCGGATGTGTCGTTCAGCGTCACCTGCGGCGAGGTGTTCGGTTTCCTTTGGCCCCAGCAGTGCCGGGAAAACTACGACCGTGCGGACGCTCGGCACGCGGCGGTCGTGCTCATCGTCATCAAGAAGTCCAACCAGTGCTGCCGGCACGAGCCCATCGCCTACAAACTCGGAGCCAAGGGCAAGCTCCCAGACACCGTGGGCTCGTAGCCGACCGCGATGCTTGTCGTGCCGAACGCAGCGCTCGCTGCACCAGGCAGCCACTGTCTGCGCCAGCGTATAAACGCAACCAAGTGTCATGATGCTTGTGCACGCAGGACCGGGGACGCCCGGATGAGGTGGATATGACCCTTCACGCCGCAGCCGATCAGTCGCGCGGGTCCTGTGTGCGATGCGTTTCCTGTTCGGACGGGCCGACAGACCATGTGATGTCCGGGGGCCGGATGCGGGCGCAGATCGGGTTTCCCCTCTGATTACGTGACCCGGCAGAACAGGGATATCTGTAACCGACCGGGCCGCGATATCCGCATCGAGAGAACAGTAAATAATCGGCAGGGAGGATGGGGTTTAGTGCTTCCGGCCGATCCGCCGCTGAGATAGGGCACCTATCCAGTTACGCTCCGTGATAGGTGCCGGTTGGCGCTTTACGGTCCGTATTCGCCGATCGGCGCGTTCGTGATTGTCGGTGGCCGCGGTCGGCGGGGCGCAGATGGAGGCATTCTGCGTGCCAGGATGCGGTGCGGTCGGTGAGGGAGTTGGTCAGGTGACGGCGGTGCGGAAGACTGGCCAGCCGATCTCAGTGCGCCAGGTGGCGCTTTCGCGGGTATCGCGCGGTCCGATGAGGTAGGTCTCGCGCACTGGCCCAGCGACGGCGAGGGCGTGCTCGGTGACGTAGGTGCCGAGCTGGCCGTAGGACACGTCGATGTCGTCGTGCGGCCCGTGGTGCACGGTAATCGCGAGTTCTGCGGCCGGCACGACGAAGGGCCGCACACGCCCGCGGCTGGGCGGGTCGGCGACCGGGATATAAACGACAGCGTTGCCGCGTTCGTTGGTGAACAGCTCGTTGTCGTACAGGCCGCCGCAGGGCCCAGCCGACGCTATGTGCGCGGTCCCGAGTGTCCGGTTGAGCTCGCTCATGGCCGCGCCGTACCAGGCAAGTACCTCGCTGTGGTCGACGGTTGCGCAGATCGCGGCCGTTGTCAGCGCTTCCACCGCCAGCAGCTCGACCTGTATAGGCGGCCTGGCGGGCTCGAGCAGACGGCGCAGCGAGGTTACCGCCGCCCGGGTCTCGTCAAGCTGGTTCTCCAGCCGCTCAAGATGCCCGGCGATCAGGGCGCTCCTGGCTTGCGGGTCGGTGGTGGACAGCACGTCGCCGACCTCGCGGACGGGCATGCCCAGGTCGCGGAACCGGCGGATCACCTGGGCGGTGGGTACCTGCGTCAGCGCGTAGTAGCGGTAGCCGGTGTGCGGGTCGACCTCGGCGGGCTCGAGCAGCCCTGCTTCATGGTAGCGGCGCAGTGTCTTCACGCTCAGGTGCGTGATCTGGGAGAAGTCACCGATGCTCAGGCCCGCGCGCATGACTCCACTGTGGACCCTCCCCCGCGGGGAGAGTCAACCGGTGCGCGATCCCCGGAGCCAGTCACCGGCCGCGCCTTGACTCTCCCCCCGAGGGAGCCCCGACGGTGGTGTCACTAGCACCGAGGAGGACAACAACATGAGCACTACCCTGCCAGCACCGGTCCAGGGCTACATTGACGCGAGCAACGCAGGGGACGGCGACGCGCTGATTGCCTGGTTCGCCGGCGATGCGTTGGTCAACGACGCCCGCCGCGAATTCCGGGGCCAGGACGCGATCCGCGCCTGGCTTGACCGTGAGGTCATCGGCGACAAGGTGACAATGGACGTCACCGCCAGCTCCGAGCACTTCGGCGACGTAACGGTGCATGCCGTCATGGAAGGCGACTACGACAAGACCGGGTTGCCGGATCCGCTCATCCTTACCCACTACTTCACGGTCCGCGATGACCGCATCGTGCGGCTGATCATTATCCTCAACGAGCCGACGCCTGCATGGGCCCAGCATTGAGAGACATGCCGGGCAGGAAGGACTGGCAATGCCGGTGACCATCAGCGACTCGCTCGCCGGCCGGCGAGCTCTCGTGACCGGCGGGAGTAAGGGCACAGGCGCCGCCATCGTGCGCCGCCTGACTGAGGCCGGGGCCACCGTGATGACCACCGCCCGCACCATGCCCGGCAGCTATCCCGATCCGGGCCTGTTCGTGGTGGCTGACATCAGCACGCCTGGCGGCGCGCAGCAGGTCATTGACCGCGTCGGGGAGCGCTTCGGCGTCCTGGACATCCTGGTCCACACCGTCGGCGGCTCGCACGCGGGTTCTGGTGGCTTCGCCGCATTGACCGACGCGCAGTGGCAGGACGAGCTGAACCTGAACCTGCTCGCCGCGGTCCGGCTCGACCGGGGGCTGCTGCCCGCAATGATTCACGCCGGGTCCGGCGTCGTCGTGCACGTGTCGTCGATCCAGCGGCGCATGCCGCTGTATGAGGCAACGCTGGGCTACGCCGCGGCGAAGGCCGCTCTTACCACCTACAGCAAGGGGCTAGCCAACGAGGCCGGGCCGAAAGGCGTGCGGGTCAATACCGTGGCACCCGGGTTCGTTCAGACCGAGGGCGCCGACGGGCTAGTCGAGCGCATCTCCCGGGGCGCAGGTATCGACCGGGATGCGGCGCTGCAACGGGTGATGGACTCCCTTGGCGGCATCCCTACCGGGCGGCCCGCGCAACCCGCGGAGGCCGCCGAGCTCGTCGCATTCTTGGTATCAGACCGTGCCAGGGCCATCAACGGCGCCGAGTACGTCATCGATGGCGGCACCATCCCCACCACCTGACCGTCCTGCCGCAAGAGGAAGAAAGCCATGAGCAACCCAAAAGACCTCACCGACAGCTACCTTGACCTCGCGTCTGGAGACGCGGCCGCCGCCCGGTCATGCCGAGAGGCGGTAAACCATGGCTGGGCGGTCGCCGTCTAGTGAGGGACGGCGCATTGCCGTATGCGTGCGGAAGCCAGTGGGCGACGCCCGGCATCAAGGAGAAGAACATACCCATGGCGCCAACGCTTCAGGAGATCCTGCTCGCGCCAGCCACCCGGCCGAAGGTGATCACCGACTGCCACGTGCTGATTGAGCGGGAGGTCGCGGAGAAGTCAGGGGTCTCCGGAACGGCGGTCAAGCTCGCCTACAAGACGGTGAACACCTTCCTGCCGGGCCACATCCGCTACATGGTGGAGTCCCTGCTTCCGGAGATGGTGGACAAGCTTGAGCCGTACTGGGCGGACTTCAGCATCTCCGGGGGCTCCGAGTTCGGCGACTATCTGGCTAAGCGCGGCGAGGAGGTGTCGGAGGCCCTGCTCTCGGTGACCGACGCCCGCGCTGCCGCCTCCGGCCGGCCCACGATCATTAAGGCATACCGCACCGTCCGCGGCAGCGCAGTCAAGCATGTCGAGGCCGCGCTCCCGCACATCGGCGAGCTGGTCCTGAAATACGCGCCCTGACCGTCAGCCGCTGTCCGTGCGGCCCGGACTTCGTTCCCGTCGCCGCTTCACCGGGCCGAGCGGTACAAGCCCGCGGCGTGCGGGTCAAGGATCCGGCTGGCCTCTCGAGGTTCTGGCTCCGGTCAGCGAGGGCGGGCATCCTGTGGTGGGCGCGCACTGCCGACGCTCGGCGCGGGCGGGAGGTCCGTGGTGTGCACCGATGTTGCCCGCCGTTTACCATAGCGATGCTCGCATCCAGACGGGCCGCGGGCTGCCTGCCCACCCGCGTTGAGGTCACCCCAGATGCTGGCCAGATCCGGTGGCACAGGACACTTGCCGGTAAGCCGACTCTCATTAGGAGGCCATGGCCATGGACCAGAAGGGGATCGTCCGTGCGGTAGCGGAGCGAACCGGGTTGTCGCGCGAGGAATCGGCGGATATCACCCGGGCAGTACTGGAGGGACTCGCCGGCCAGCTGAGCGAAGGCGAGGCCAGGCGCCTGGCCGCAGATCTTCCCGGCCCGCTCGCGGAGCAGTTGCCGGCACCGCGGCGTCGCAGGAAGGGGGCACACCCGGCCGGTGTCGACGACTTCATCAGGCAGGTGAGCGAGCGCACCGGGCTGACCGATGATGAGGCCCGCGCTGGAACCGGGGCCGTCCTCGCCGCGCTGCGCGAAGCGCTGAGCGAGGAGCAGTACGGCCATGTCATCGGGCAGCTCCCCGCTGGGTACACCGCGCTGGTGGAAGCAGCCGGCTGATCTGGCATCTGTCCCAGGCCGGCCTCCGGGAGGTAACTGATCCAGGAGAAGGCAGCACCGGATAGCCGCCGCCGGTTATCAGGAGACGACAACGACGTCATGGCCCTGACGCCGGGCCGGAAGCCGCGGTCCCTGCCGCCCGGTGACGATCTGCCGTGGGGCCGAAGTCGCCGCGTACGAGAAGCTGATCGCGCAGCTGCGCAAGCTCAACAGCGACGTCCTGGCCGTCGCCGCCGAGCTGTCACACGGCACCATCGAGACGGTGCTGGCCAAGTCCGATCTGCAGCTGTGAGCCGAGGCGCTGCTGCGCAGGCCGCGCGCATAGCGGCCCGGGCCGTTCGTCAGCCGGCCGCGCGGCGCCGTTGCCGGGCCCGGAGGTCGTTGTCCGCGGTGATATCTGACTGTTCGGCGTACCGGAGCGTGGTCTGGAGATTCCGGTGCCCGAGCCGCTTGCGGATGGTCTGCAGTGAGACGCCGTCGTTGACGAGTTCGGTGGCGTGTGAGTGCCTGAGCTGGTGGATGGCCGCGGTGACGCCGGCGGCCGCGGCGTATTTCTGCCAGAGCTCGTGCACGGACTGGTAGCGCAGCACCGCCCCGGTGCCGTTCTTGGCGCGGAACAGCGGGCCGTGCCGGTAGCCGCGGGTTCTGAGGTAGCGGCGCAGCTCGGCGACGAAGGGCCGGTCGTCGAGCAGGATGGTGCGCCGCCGGCCGCCTTTGCCGGTCACGGTGACGTGCTCGTCGTCGGGGCTGAGGTCCAGGTCCTCGACGTGGACCGCAAGAGCCTCGGCGACGCGTACGCCAGTGAGGTAGATGAACCGGAACAGCAGCCGGTCCCGGTCCTTGCTTTTCGGGATGGCGGCGAAGATGGCCTCGATGGCGGCGGCGGGCAGGCCGCGCGGGCCGGGGTCGGGGAGCTTGATCCGGTCGAGCTTGGTCATCGGGTCGGAGGGGATCTCGCTGTTGCGGTAGGCCCAGGCGAGGAAGGAGGCGAGGGAGGCTTCGTGGCGGGCCCGGGTGGCCGGGGATTTGCCGGCGAGGGTCTGGAGGTAGCCGCGCAGCACGCCGGGATCGATGTCCTCGGGCGGCCCGGTGTAATGGCGGCGGAAAGCGCCAGGTCGCTGCGGTAGCCGCGGATGGTGTGCGGGGACTTCCCGGCGCGCTCCAGGTCGCTGAGGAAGTCGCTGGCGAGGTGGCCGAGCCGGATGCCGGTCGCTGACCTTCCCATGCGCTCTCCTCCCGGTTTCCTGTGATAACGGTGAACAGGCCAGAGCAGGACGGGTCGTCAAGACGCTGGTGAAGCGTACCCCGCAGGCGCGGTTTCCTGTGTCAACGATAATTATCACAGGATTCCGGCGGGCAGCGGCTCCTGCCGCCGCTCCCTGACCATGCCGTCCTCGGGATTCTCGCGTTCAACCCGAGGGGTGGGGAGGGTTCTCCTTCGATCCGGCGACGGCCCGCGTCGGGCCGGTGCCGCGCCGGGTCGCGGCCTTGCTCGGCCCGCCGCCACGGCCCCGGCTCCTGCTGCTCGCCGCGGCGGTCCTGCTGGTCGCGGTCGCCGGGGCCTCCGCCCTGGAAGCCGCCCGCGACCTGGGCGGCCTTCTCGCCTACGCCCGCGCCGCCGCCCCGTCCTGACCCGGCCGTGCTCCGCGGCCGCTTCCGGGGTCACGCCCGCGATCTGGCGCTACTGCCCGTTCCGTTCCCCGGGGCGCCGCATCTCAGCTTCTACACGGACGTAGTCACTGTAGTCTGGGTGGCGATGAGTGTCATTGCGGGCGCGGCGGCGGTGCCGCACGCGCTGAACGCCTTGCCGACTGCTGCCGCGGTGGCCGTGCTATGCGGGCTGGTCATCGCCGAGATCGCCGCCCTGCCCGGGGTGCTGCTGCCGGGCGGGACCGTGACGCTGCTGGCCGGGGCGCTGATCGGCGGCGGCCGCCCGGCGCTCGCGGTCGCCGTCCCGGTCGCCGCTGCCGTCATCGCCGGGGATCATCTGGCCTACCTCAGCGGCACAGCGGTGATCGGCTGGTGGCGCCGCCGCCGCCCCGGGCGCACCAGGGATCGCCGCGCGGCACGGCAGGGCAGGGCGGCGGGGTGGCTGACCGCCGCGATGCCGTCGCTGGCCGGCGCGGCGCAGATGCCCTACCGCAGGTTCGCCCTGCGGCTGCTGGGCATGCGGCTGCCGTGGCTGGCCGGGCTGCTGGCCGCCGGGGCGCTGGCCGCGCACTCCCTTGCCGCTATCGGCCGCGTCGCCGGGATCGCGGGCCTGGCCGTCAGCGCCGCCGCAGCCGCGGCCCTGCTGGCCGCCCGCGGGCGGCTGCCCGTCCGCGCGATCGCGCGCCGGCCGCAGGCGCGGCTGGCCGGGCTGCTGCTGGCCGCTGGTCTGGCCGGCTGGGTCTGCGGCGCGATGCTGCAGGACACCACCGCGCATGAGGAAACCGTGTACCTCAACCCGCGCGTCGCCGGGCTGCTGGCCAGCCACGTCCCGCCCGGTGCTGCCCACGGCGCGGTCAGCCTGTCCCACCTGGTCCAGCCCCCCGGGCTGTGGATCATGGCCGCCATGGCCGTCGCCTTCCTCGACGTGCGCCGCCGCGGCCGCTCCACCATCCGGATCGCCGCGGCCACCGCCGCCAGCCTGTCCATCGCCGCAGTCCTCGACACGACGCTGCCCGGGTGGGACCGGCACCCGCCGGTCAGCCCCGGCGCCGCCGCGATCGCCGCCCTGGCCGTCGCCGCGGTGTTCTTCGCCGCCCGCTGGCTGGGCCTGATCCGGGCCGGGATCGCCGCCGCCGCCCTCAGCCTGGCCGCCGCGGGTCTCACCCTGGCGCTGGCCGTAGCCGGGCAGCCGTTCACCGCACTGGTGGCCGGCGCCAGCCTCGGCACCGCCATCGCCGCCGCGGTGGAGGCCGCCGCCCGGCTGCGCTGGGGCCGCTGGCTCGCCGATCCGCCCGCCGGGACGCCGGCCGCCGCATGAGATGGGTGACCTGACCGTGCGGCGGCACGGCCCGGGTTGGTGTCTTGTCACGCCCGGCCAGCGGACAGGCCTCCAGCCCGCGCGAACTTCTACAGGACTGCAGGATTGCGGCGGGACGTGCCGGCGGTATCCGGGCGGAGAAGGCCGGCGGCCGGCTCGCCCGCGGCCCCGGCGACAGGGCCGCTAGCCGGCACCGGGACAGCGTGAAACCGCTGGCCCGGGTCATGCACGCAACGGGCCTCGCCCGGTCGCCACCGGCGCCGGGCGATGTCTGCGCGGAATCGGCCTCCCCGCAGTCAGAATCTACAGTATTGTAGAACAACGATCCTGACCCGGTGGCGCCCCTGAGTGCGCCCGCTGTCGCCGCGGTGTTCTTGCTGATGCTGGCGGAATCGGCGTGCATCCCGGTCCCGTCCGAGGTGATCATGCTGCTCGGCGGGGCGCTGGCCGCCGGCGCCGTCGCCGGGGCGCACCCCAGCCTGGTGCTCATCATCATCGCCGGGGTGGCGGGCAACGTGGCCGGCAGCTACGTGGCCTGGGCGGTGGGCCGGTACGGGGGGCAGGCCGCTGTGCGCCGGTGGGGCCGCCGCGTCGGGCTGCGCGAGCACGACATCGACCGGGCTACCGTCTGGTTCGACCGGCACGGGCCGGCGGCGGTGTTCTTCGGCCGCCTCGTGCCGGTCGTGCGCACCTTCATCTCGCTGCCCGCCGGGTTCGGCGACATGCCGCCGGTGCGGTTCGGCATCTACACCACGCTCGGCTGCATCCCGTGGACCACGGGCCTCGCCATCGCCGGGTACTACCTGGGCAGCAACTGGCAGAGCGTAGCCAACGCCTTCCACGGCCCCACCTACATCATCGCGGCCATCGTCGGCGTCGCCGTGCTCGCGGCCCTGGTTGTCTACTTCCGCCGCCGCCGCCGCGGAACCGGCGCCCACGCGGCCGGCAGTGAGCAGGCCCGGCCGCGCGCAGGGCAGCCCCGGTGAGCACCCCTCGCCGCCAGACCGGCAACGTCGCCCGGCGGACCGCGGCCGCCTGCCCCGGCCCGCCCGGATGACCACCCATGACACCCCCCCGGGGCAAATCCCGCTCCGGCTGGCTGGCAGCGGGGCGCGGGTGATGGCCCCGGCCCGGCGCGGGCTGGCGCAGTCTGCCGCGTGCAAGGCATCCGGGCCGTGGCCGCCGGGTCGTGACCATGGTCATCTGGCCCGGGGCGGGCCCGTGACGGCACCACCGTGTCCGCAAGCCGCCACCTGGCAGGGTGAGGTGTGCTGGCACACCGCTGTCGATGTCGCCGGTACCCGCGCCCCGGCCTGGCCGCGCCTTCCGCTGGCCCTTGCCCGCGGCGCGGTGACCCGGCATGGCTGATCCGGCCGCCGCACCGCCGCCGGCGCCGACCGCCCCGGCGGCGGAGACGCCGGCTGCCGGCCTGACCAGCGCCCAGGTTGCCGAGCAGCGCGCGCGCGGGCTGACGAACGTGGGCGGGGAGCGCACCAGCCGCTCGGTCGCCGAGATCCTGCGCGCGAACATCTTGACCCGCTTCAACTTCATCCTCGGTGTCTTGCTGGCCGTGATCCTGGTCGTGGGCCAGCCGCAGGACGCCCTGTTCGGCATCGTGCTGGTCACCAACGCGCTGATCGGCATCGCACAGGAACTGCGCGCCAAGCGCACGCTCGACCGGCTCGCCGTGCTCAGCGCCCCGCGGGTCCGCGTGATCCGCGACGGCGCGCCGCAGGACATCGCCATGGCGGACCTCGTCGCCGGCGACCTGGTCGACCTGCGGGCCGGCGACCAGCTGGTCGCTGACGGGGTGGTACGCGCCAGCACCAGCCTGGAGGCCGATGAGTCGCTGCTGACCGGCGAGTCCGAGCCGGTGGGCAAGCGGGCCGGTGACCGCCTGCTGTCGGGCAGCTTCGTGGTCGCCGGGTCAGGCGGCTACCAGGCCACCGGGGTGGGCGCCGACGCGTACGCCCGCAAGCTCGCCGCCCAGGCACGGCGCTACGCGCCGGTGCACTCGGAGCTGATGGACGGCATCAACCGGATCCTGCGCTACGTCACCTGGGCGATCGCGCCGGTCGCCGTGCTGCTGGTCATCAGCGCGATCCACGGCCATCAGACGGTGCGGGAGGCCGCCACCGGGACGGTCGCGGCGCTGGTCGGCATGGTCCCGCAGGGCCTGGTCCTGCTGACCAGCGTGGCCTTCGGCGTGGCCGCGGTCACGCTCGCCCGGCGCCGGGTCCTGGTGCAGCAGCTGCCCGCGGTCGAGGGCCTGGCCCGGGTGGACGTGGTGTGCCTGGACAAGACCGGCACCCTGACCGACGGGACCATCGGCTTCGACAGCCTCATCCGGCTCGACGGCCAGGCGCCGGCCGAGGCGGCACTCGGGGCGCTGGCCGACGACGAGAACCGCAACGCGACGCTGGCCGCCGTCGGGCAGGCCTTCCCGCCGCCGGGCGGGTGGCCGCGCCAGGCGGCCGTGCCGTTCTCCTCGGCGCAAGTGGAGCGCGGCCAGCTTCGCCGGCCACGGCACCTGGGTGCTGGGGGCGCCGGAAATGGTGCTGCCCGCCGGCCAGCAGGACCAGCTGTCGCAGGCCGCCGGGCTGGCCGCCAGCGGCCGGCGGGTCCTGGTGCTGGCCCGCGCCGCGGGCGCCCTGGACGGCGACTCGCTCCCGCCGGGCCTGCGGGCGGCGGCCTTCGTCCTGCTCGCCGAGCGGCTCAGATCCGACGCCGCCGAGACCATCGCGTACTTCACAGCGCAGGGCGTAGCGCTGAAGGTGATCTCCGGGGACAGCCCGCTCACCGTCAGCGCCGTCGCGGCGCGCGCCGGCCTGCCCCACGCCGACAGGCCGGTCGATGCGCGGGACCTGCCGGAGGACCCCGGCGCGCTCGGCCGCCTGCTGGAAGACCGCTCGGTCTTCGGCCGGGTGACTCCGCAGCAGAAACAGGCGATGGTCACGGCCCTGCAGGCGCGCGGGCACACGGTGGCGATGACCGGCGACGGCGTCAACGACGTGCTGGCGCTCAAGCTCGCCGATATCGGCATCGCCATGGGCTCGGGCGCGCCGGCGACCAGGGCGGTCGCCGAGCTGGTGCTGCTCGACAGCCGGTTCGCCACCTTGCCCGGCGTCGTCGCCGAAGGCCGCCGGGTCACGGCCAACATCGAACGCGTCGCCAACCTGTTCATCACCAAGACGGTCTGGGCGACGCTGCTCGCGGTCGCCGCGGGCATCACGTTGCTGCCGTACCCCTTCCTGCCCCGCCACCTGACGATCATCGACACCCTGGCCATCGGCATACCGTCCTTCTTCCTCGCGCTCGCGCCGAACACCCGGCGCTACCTGCCCGGGTTCACCGGCCGCGTGCTGCGCTTCGCCATCCCGGCCGGCAGCATCATCGCCGCGGCGACATTCGCCGCCTACGCCCTGGCCCGGGCCCATGGTCTCCCGCTGGTCCAGCAGCGCACGGCCGCCACCCTGGTCACCCTCATCCTGAGCCTGTGCGTGCTGATCCTGCTCGCCGCCCCGCTGACCTGGCGCAAGATCGTGCTGGTCGGCGCCGTCCTGGCCGGCTTCGTACTGCTGTTCCCGGTACCCGCGGTGCGCCGCTTCTACGCGCTGCAGCTGCCGCGCAGCGGGCTCGCAACCACGCTGGCCGTCGCCGCACTCGGCGCCGCCGCGCTCGCGGTCTTCTGGGTCCTGTCCCGCCGACGCGGCCGCGGACCGCCCCCGGTGGTCCGCCAGTGACGGCTGGAAGCCAGCCCGGACCCCGGGGCCCGCACGGCCACCGCCACGGCCAGACATCCTGGAAATGAAGTCCCCGCGGAGGTTCATGCCTTTCGTTCCCCCCCGGGGAAGCGGTGACGCCACCCCGCGGCGCATCAGCCGGGCCACCGCATACCGCTGTGCCGACGGCCGCCGCGCCGCAGATCCGCGCGAATCCGTGGCGCCCCTCATGCCCGGGCCCACTCCCGGACCGGGCCATGGGCGGGGCGGATGACGCTGAGGGCCCCGAAGGCGAGGCAGTAGATGGCGAACGGGGTCAGGGTGCGGCCTGGAAGCAGCACAGTCGACGCGGATGGTTCCGCAGTCGCTTTGACGCATCGGCTCCGTAGGCGGGGATACGATACCGGATAATGAAGCGATGACCGAGGACGAGAACCGAGCGCAAGACACGCACCCGGTGCTCCTGTGCTTCGACGGGTCGAACGATGCTGCTACCGCGATCGCGCAGGCGGGCGAGCTACTGGGTCCGCGCACAGCAGTGGTGCTCACCGTGTGGGAGCCAGTGGCGCTGTGGGCGCCCTATGACCCAGCCACGATTCTCACCGCCCCCATGTCAAAGCTAGCTTCGAAGGACCTCGGCCTCGATGAGATCGCCAGCCAGGTAGCCCGCGAGACGTCAGACCGGGGGGTAGCCCTCGCGCGCACGGCCGGATTTGAGGTTCGGGGCAGTGTCGCGAAAGGCAAGAGCTGGCGAGCGATCTGCGACGAGGCTG
>WNFC01001941.1_pt1 | contig 25319 bp, 21 predicted proteins | sample 5400541 | NCBI WGS metagenome assembly WNFC01 (sample SAMN13153342, study PRJNA577476) | soil metagenome | isolation source: 120 cm saprolite under Douglas fir tree site 2 hole 2 replicate 1 | place: USA:California | collected 2015-04-18 | reverse complement strand
CAACCAGCCCAGAGCAACCTTGTCGTCGCCCAGCGTGGCCTCTGCGGTGGCAAGGATTCTGCCGACACGGACGGCGCGTTCTGATTCTTCCAGCGAAAGAGCCTGATGTTTTGAGCGGCGATGCTTGAGCGTGCGCGGATTGATGATGAGCGAGAACACTTCATCGCGCGAGAGTCCATGCTGCTCCAGACGGGAGAGCGTTTCCAGAGGAAGCTGGCTTTCAACAAGGCGAACCATCTGCTGCTCTGAAAGTATGGCAATACCCAGAAGATCGGCAAAAAGACGCCGCTTGGACTGATGGGCCATGAAAGCCTCCATGGACATTATGCCACAAGATGGTCGGCAAATTGTACTATTTGGTTCCGCGATAAAGTCCGGCGATTCCGAAGGTGTAAGGCGTCCAGCTCACATTACTGAAGCCCACGCCGAAGGTGTAAGGCGTCCAGCTCACATTACGGAAGCCCACAGCTTCCATACGGGCCATCATCTGTTGAGGCGCGGGAAACTTACGCACTGACGCGGGCAGGTATTCGTACGGGCCGCGCACTCCTGAGATAAGCGTACCTACGCGAGGGAGAACGTGACGGAAGTAGAAGGCATAGAGCTTGCCCATGAGGCCGCCGGGTTCGCCGAAATCGAGAATGCCAACTTCCCCGCCGGGTTTGAGGACGCGGAAGATCTCACGCAGCCCAGCATCATAGTTGGCCAGGTTGCGGAAGCCGAAGGCGGAGACGACCAGATCCATCTTGCTATCGAGAATGGGAAGCGTCAGCGCATCGGCTTCTACCGGCTGAATGCCTCGGGCGGAATATTTGCTGAGCCCATGGGAAAGCATCTGGTGAGAGAAGTCGAGGGCATATATGGAAGGATTGCTGCCCTGCTTTGCCGACAGAGTGTGCAGCGCAACCGCCATGTCTCCTGTGCCGGCGCACAGATCAAGGACCACGGTGTTGGGGCGTTGGAGGATGTGGGTGAAGATGCGGGCGGTGCGTCGCCACCAGAGCCGGTCCACGTTCATGGATAGCGCATGATTTGCAAAATCATAGCGCGGAGCAATCTCATCGAACATCTTCTGCACGGCACGGGCGGCGGATTGCTCGTCCGTGGCGCCGGCGGGTGTGGTTCCCTTGGCTACTACGCTCTGCTCAACATCAACGTTTCCCGCCTTAGTCATGATTCCTGATCTGCTCCACCGCTTCGCGCACGATGGCCGGCGGCACGTCACTCAATATTTTTACTTTACCGATTTTTTGCGGCAGGACAAAGTGCACCGTCCCGGCAATTGTCTTCTTGTCCGCCGACAAGCGGCCGAGAATCGAATCAGTTTGTGTGGTCACATGCGGCAGCGGACCATACGCCAGCACGGCTGATTTGATCTGGCGCGCAACCTCAGCGGAACAGACTCCGGAGGCGTAGGCAATGTCAGTGGCAGCGATCATGCCCCAACCCACCGCTTCACCATGGAGGAACTGCGAATACCCTGTGGCAGACTCCAGGGCGTGACCAACCGTGTGGCCGAAGTTGAGGATGCGGCGAAGGTCGGATTCTTTTTCGTCAGCCGCCACCACCGCGGCCTTGACACGAACTGAATCAATAATGATTCTCTCCAGAGCCTTGGCGTTGCGATCGAGAATTTTGCGGGGAGACCGCACCATGAAATCGAACAAGCCTTTGTCGCGAATGACGCCGCACTTCAGAGACTCAAAAAGACCGGCGCGTAGTTCGCGATCGCTGAGCGTACGCAGGACTTCCGGATCAACCAAAACGGCGCGCGGCTGGTGAAACGATCCAACAAGATTTTTTCCGGCCCGGAGATTGACACCCGTTTTGCCGCCGATGCTGGCATCTACCTGGGCCAGAAACGTGGTGGGAATCTGAATCACGGGAACGCCGCGCATAAAAATCGCGGCGAGAAAGCCGGCGCAATCGCCAACTACGCCGCCACCGAAAGCAACGATCATGGCTTCACGGTCAGCGCGAGCGTCAACCATCTGTTCGGCGAGTTGCTCCACGCCGGAGAGACGCTTGGCGGGCTCACCATCATCCATCTCCAGCAGTTGATATGGGACCTTGGCTTTGCGTAGCGAGATTTCCAGAGCCTTGCCCCAGTGTCTGCGGACGGTGGCAGAGGTGATGACAAAAATGCGGCTGTTTCGCGAGGGCAGCAGGCGACGCACTTCCTGACCGGCCCGGCGCAACAGGCCTGCGCCGATCATTACATCATAGGAATTCGATTTCAGCCCAACATGGATTTTCTTCACTGCTGTGATGATAAATGGGGATGGCGTTCACGAGGTAGCGGGTAATCGGCGGCGGCAGGCATGTACTGATTCGCGATCACAGGAAACGTTTGTTAGCATTTGAAGCAATGAAGAGTCTTCCGAAACACGTGGACTTCGTGGTGGTTGGAGCGGGTGTTGCCGGACTGCGTGCCGCCATTACTCTGGCGGAAGCCGGAAAAGTGCTGGTGGTGGCCAAGCAGGAAATTACGGAATCCAACACGCAATATGCGCAGGGCGGAATTGCTGTGGCGCTCAGTGATGAAGACGAAATCAGCCTGCACTTCCAGGACACCATCAACGCCGGCGACGGAATTGTGAATGCCGCCGCTGCACATGCACTGGTGGAAGAGGGACCTGAACGCATACAGGAGCTGATTGATTGGGGCACGGAGTTCGATCGCCATGGCACCAAGCTGACATTTACCCGCGAAGCCGCGCATAGCCGCAGCCGTGTGCTGCACGCTCACGGCGATTCAACGGGACGCGAGATAGGCCGTGCACTCCACGCTCGCGCAACCAGGCTGAAACACATTGCGTTCAGCGAGTTTGAATTCACCTCAGGCCTGCACATGGAGTCAGGCCGGGCGTGTGGAGTTGAACTGATCTCAGAGAAGGGCGAGAAACATCTGGTCAGGAGCTCGTCTGTGCTGCTGGCAACGGGCGGCGGTGGCAACGTTTACAGCAACACCACCAATCCGGCGGTCGCCACAGCGGACGGCGTTGCCATGGCGTATCACGCGGGCGCTGAAATCAGTGACATGGAGTTTGTGCAGTTCCATCCCACTGCACTGTATGTGAAAAATGCGCCGCGATTTTTGCTGTCAGAGGCGCTACGCGGTGAAGGAGCGGTGCTGCGCAATGCTGAGCTGGTCCGGTTCATGCCGAAGTATCACGATATGGCTGACCTTGCGCCACGCGACGTGGTGGCCAGAGCCATTGCACATGAACTGGAGGTCTGCCGGCTGAAAGATCCATTGGTCTATCTTGATATGACGCACCTGAAAGAGAGCCATCTCAAAGCAAGGTTTCCGCGGATTTATGAGACCTGCCTGAAATACAACGTGGACATCACCGTTGACATGGTGCCCATTCGACCAGCCGCCCATTACATGATGGGCGGAATACGTACGGACCTCCACGGCCAAACCAATATCCCGGGACTGTACGCGGCCGGTGAGGCGGCTTGCACCGGCGTCCATGGAGCCAACCGGCTGGCCAGCAATTCCCTGCTGGAGGGTCTGGTATTCGGCGCCCGGGCGGCCGATGCCATGCGTAAGGCGGCTGTTCCGGAAACAATCGAGCGCAGTCACTCTCTATCGCAGGCGGCAACTGAAAACGGGAATGAAGCAAACGTGGAAGACTTCATTCACCAGATACAGGAAATGATGTGGAGCAAAGTCGGCATTGTACGAAGCCGCCCGGGCCTGGAGGACGCAGTAAAGCAGCTGGAGTCTATCGGGATTTCACTGCCGGCGCCAATTTCCCGGCGCAACTGCGAAGCGCGGAATATCCGCACGGCTGCTTCATTGATCGCGCGGTCAGCTTTGGCGAGGCTGGAGAGCCGAGGCGCCCATTATCGCATCGATTATCCCGAACACGACGATGCCAGATTGAAGAAGCATTCCGTGGTAAACAGGGCGGGAGTACGATTCGTCTGAGGATTCGCTTAGGAACTATTTCACCGGCGGCGGCTTTTTCGCTTAAAAATCCCATCCTGGCACCCCGAATTAAATTTATTAATCCATTGTCCAAATTAAGTTTAGTTACCTCTATTTTAGTGCCCCCTTTGCTACACTTATTCACTAGACGGGCATTTGTGTGAAAATGCCGATAATTTGCCGCTGCATCCCTGAACCGCCGTTTTGGCGGTCGGCAACCGGCAAACAATTGAAAAGGAACAGGATGTCTGACTCCCCCGAGACCGCCCGCTGGTTTATTGCGGAATTGATAGAAGAGTTGATTTTGAGCGGAAACGTCCGCAATGTAGTTCACCGCAAGACCCGGGTCATCTTCGCCGATTCTCATGAGGACGCCTTTGAAAAGGCCCTGGCGCTCAGCACGGAACATGAAACCTCCTACCTGAACCAGAAACATGATTCCGGACAGACGCGCTACTGGAGTTTTCACGAACTCAACCTAATGAGCGATGAGAAACCTTCCAAAGCGGAAGCCAGGAAGCCGCAGCCACACTTTCGCAGGTCAGACAATTTCACTCCAGAACAAGTTGCCCTGCTTATGAATGAGCGTCGCGGCGGTCTGCCCAACTAACGGTCTGCCGAACCAACAGCTTCTTCCTTTTGCGGAAAGACCACGGACGCCAGCACGGATAATCCCAATACCACCGCAATCACCATGAGGGCCGCCCACGTCGGCACTTGATACCGAAATGCCACCAGCATTTTGGCGCCAATAAACATCAGCACCACCGCCAACCCATAGTTCAGGTAATGGAAGAGCTTCATCAATCCAGACAGAGCAAAGAAGAGAGAACGCAACCCGAGGATCGCAAAGACGTTGGAAGTGTACACGACGAATGGATCACGGCTGATGGCGAGAATGGCGGGAATGGAGTCCGTGGCGAAGAGGATGTCAGTTGTCTCCACCACTAACAAAACGATGAAGAGCGGTGTGGCGAAAAGCCGGGCCTGGTTGCGAGTGTGGTCGCGGAAAAAGAACTTCTTGCCCTGATATTGGTCAGTTACCGGAAGGAATTTGCGTGACCACTTGAGGACAAGGTTTTTGGAGGGATCCACATGATCGTCGCCGCCACCCATCAGCTTGAACCCGGTGTAAATCAGAAACGCGCCGAACAGATACAGGATCCAGTGAAAACGCTGGACCAGCGCCACGCCCGCCACAATGAACACACCACGCATGATGAGTGCGCCGATGATTCCCCAGAACAGCACGGTCCTTTCCTGCTCAGGTGGAACTTTGAAATATTTGAATAGCAGAATGAAAACAAAGAGGTTATCAACACTCAGCGCTTCCTCAACCAGGTAGCCAGTGATGAACTCCAGTGATTTGGCAGGGCTCATGCGGACATGAATAAAGAACGCAAAGCCTCCCGCCAGGAGTATCCACCAGACGCTGCTGATCAGGGCCTGTTTGAAGGGAATGACGCGGCCTTCACGGTTCCAGACCGCCAGGTCCAGGAACAGCAACGCCAGAATGACCGCATTAAAGATGACCCAGAACCAGATGCTCATTTGAAGGCTCGATTAGAAATTAAACGGCAGGAAAGAGAAAGAGTCTTGCTGGCATTAGTCCTGGGCCTTGCCGCTGAGTGGTCGCCAGGGAAAGCAGAGGCATCTCCGGGTGTGGCCAACGGTATCCCAAGAAGTAGCCTGGGAGGAAGACATGCGTTCAAAAGCGGCGATCGCCGCGCACCCGATACACCCAATGCTGGTTTCATTTCCGATTGGACTTTGGATCACAGCGCTGGTGCTGGACCTTATCGGCATTAGCCGCGGCGCGCCAATGCTGTGGGCCGCCGGATTCTATAGCGTGATCGCCGGATGCGTGGGGGCGGTCCTGGCCGCGATCCCGGGAACTCTCGACTGGCTGACGGTGGTTCCGCCGCAATCCAGCGCCAAGCGTCGAGGACTGCTCCACGGCTCCATCAACGTGGCCGCACTGCTGCTCTACATCTATATTGCGTATCGTCAAGGATCAGCCCTGTCCAAGCCGGACGGTGTGACGATGTTCCTGCTGGTAACAGGAGCGGTGATGCTTGGCATCTCTGGCTGGATGGGCGGAACTCTGGTGTATCGCAACCAGATTGGTGTGGACCATCGTTACGCAGGCGCAGGCAAATTCAGACAGAGGACGCTTTCCGGATGGGACCGTCCGGTGTGCAATCAGAGCGAACTTGCGGACGGACAAATGCTCCTGGCCACTGTGGATCAGCAGCGCGTGGTGGTGGGAAAGTGTGCGCAAGGATTTTTTGCTTTCAGCGATGCATGCACGCATCGTGGCGGTTCGCTCAGTGACGGAACTCTGGTTGGCTGCACCGTACAGTGTCCATGGCACGGATCGCAATTCGACATACAAACTGGGAGAGTGGTGGCCGGTCCGGCGGAGCAGAAGATTGACGTTCACCCCATTGAGGTCCGCAACGGAGAGGTTTATGTGAAGCTGCGTCCAGTGCGAGTGGAGCCTAAGCCCAAGCAAGTTGCGTGAGCAACAGCGCCGGGTTAAACCGAGGGTGACGATACGGCGACGCCCTGGATCAGGTAACGCTTCATGCAGCGGATGCAGGGTGAGAAGCCTTCACGCACTGCATTGCGCGCCGTTAGTGTTTCGGTATGGTCCTTATCAAGGATGAACTCGCACCCCGGGCGATGAAATATCTTGCCGCCGACGGAAACCACCACGATCATGTCAGGTGGAACTCCAGCCCCAGGCTGCGCATGTTGTGAGCGCAAGGCGACCTGGCTGGAATTGGAAGATTTGCTGATCTCAAAAATGCCGGCAAGAAGAACAGCGGCAGCCGCGGCGCTTGCCCATCCCAGAAAACCACGGCGCGTCCAGGCCATATTCGGTGCGGAGTTTGGCGCATTACGTTTTTCTACCGAGCTGGGCTGCACGGACTTTGGTTGCACTGACCCGGGCAAACTGGCATTCAGCCGTTGCTCCATGCGCTGACTGAAGCCGCTGGGCACTTCCAGTAAACGCTCATCGCCATAAAGCTGTATCACGTTGCGGGCGCCGTCCACTACCGCCGTACAGTGCCTGCAGTCACGCAGATGTTCCTCAATGGCAGCACGCAATTCGGGACCAACGTCACCATCGAGGTAATTGGAAACCTCACTCCATACGTGTTCGCAGTTCACTACCAAGGCTTGGTCCCCTTTGCGAAAGACAATTTGCTTTTCCACTCGCCGTTAAGTCCGGGCGCCAGGAGGTCACGAAGCATCAGGCGCGCCCGCAGAAGGCGCGTCTTCACCGAAGCGATGGAAATTCCCAATGTCGCAGCCGCTTCTTCAATGCTTACATGCTGCATATCTCGTAAGACGAAGACTTCGCGATACTTCTCTCCGAGAGAGGCCAGCGCCTGTGCGAGTAGCTGCCGGATTTCTGCTCTCTCCAGAGTCTCTGACGGTATCTCACGCCAGTCAGCAAAATCTCGTGGAGTGTAATTGCCGTCCTCGTCGGCCCGGTCGGCGATGGCTTCGATGATGTGGGCGTGTTCTTTTCTTTTGCGCATGCGTGCCTCATTGATCGTGATCTGCATGAGCCATGTGCTGAATCGTGCTTCCCCGCGAAACTGCCGGATATGTTGAAACGCCTTCAATACCGCTTCCTGGGCCACGTCCTCCGCATCTGCTTCATTACGCACAATGGCGAACGCCGCGCCATACATGCGCCGCTCATACGGACGGATCAGGCTGTAAAACAGCTCACGTTCGCCGTTCTGGACCCGGCGGATCGTGGCCTCTTCACTGGATGGGTCAACCGGGGATGGGTCAACCGGCTTGCTCAGTGAGGTCTTCTCTTCCGCCATTGGGCTCCGTGGTTCCGAGGAAACATGCGCCTGACCATGCCTGGAATTGAGATTCTTCATTGACGAATAAGTTACAAACGCGCAAGCAAAAACACTACCACAAAGGGTACAAAGGAACATGAAGGAAAGCAGGAGCTTTGCCGCAGATTAACGCGGATAAACGCAGATGAAAGGCAAGAAGCTGTCGCCTAAGAGCTTTCGTGAGATTCGCGTAATTCGCGGCGGGTTCTTGCTTTTCAAATCTGCGTTTATCTGCGTCAATCAGCGGCGAAAAACGCCCGCCATGCAGCGGGCATTTGATTTGTTGAAATTAAGACTTTTTATGCCACTTTTCTGCGCTGGCCTACGCCTTCACTGAAAAGGCTGATCATCTCTTTATTGAATGCCGGGATGTCATCCGGCTTGCGGCTACTCACCCAGTTGACGTCGCGCAATACTTCCTTGTCTTCCCACTGGCCACCGGCATTGCGGATGTCATCCTGTAGACTCGGCCAGCAGGTGATGGTGCGACCATCCATCAGATCGGCGGAAACCAGCAACCAGGGTCCATGACAGATCACCGCAATCGGTTTCCCTGCCTCGTCAAACGTGCGTACAAAGTCCTGAGCTTTTTTCTCCATGCGCAATGCATCGGCGTTAATCACACCGCCAGGAAGCAGCACAGCGTCAAAGTCAGCGGGGTTGGCCTTGCTCAGTTCCAGGTCAACCGGGATCTTGTCACCCTTGTCAATATGATTGAATCCCTGCAACTGACCCGCTTTCGGTGCGATGACCGTCACTTTTGCGCCGGCATTCTCCAAAGCTTTCTTTGGTTCCAGTAACTCAACCTGCTCCACGCCATCAGTGAGTATTGCGGCTACTCTCAAACCGGTTAATTGCGTTTCTGCCATGTGCTCCCTCCTTTATAAGTTCTTTTTCACTCGACTAAGATGCGCGGACGCTGGCGTACGTGGCGCTCTGCCCGATTCAGGGCAGAGAAGAAAAAGAAATTACCGCGGACACAAAAGAGAGCCTACCGCTGATGAACGCGGATGAACGCGGATTTGAAGAGCCCTTCTACCACAAAGGCCACAAAGGAACACGAAGGACAAATAAGCGCGAGCGGCAGGGCCGCATGATTACCGATAGCAAGCGACCAATCCGACAATAGAGAAGAATAAATAATGCTAAGGAGATCTGTCGCTGACTCAGGTTCTTCGCTTTTAATCCGCGTTCATCAGCGGTAGGGTTTTGGATTACGCCACGGTGCGCTTAAGCTGTCCGCAGGCCGCATAGATATCCAGACCTCGCGGACGCCGCACAAATGCGGGCACGCCGGCCCTCATCAGGATTTCCTGGAAATCCCGCACCCTGTGCTCTTCGGGAGTCGTATAGGCAATCCCCGGGCCGGGATTCAAGGCGATCAGATTGATTTTGCACCGAATGCCACGCACAAGTTCCACGACCTGGCGGGCATGTTGCGGAGCATCATTCACGCCATTGAGCAGCACGTATTCAAAGGTGATGCGTTCGCGGTTACGCAGAGGAAAATCGCGCGCGGCCTGCATCAGCATTTCCAGGTTCCACTTGCGGTTCAGCGGCATCACCTGGTTGCGCAGCTCGTCATTAGGAGCATTCAACGAGATGGCCAGCTTGGGCCGGACGGCCTCCAAGCCAAAATCATGGATTCGCGGAATGATCCCTGAAGTTGACACGGTCATCCGCGATTCGGCAAAGCCAACGCCTTCCGTCAGAAGCCGCACGGCCTTGATGAAGTGTTCATAATTGAGGAAGGGCTCGCCCATTCCCATAAAGACAATGTTCACCCGCTGGCGCTCCATGTCCACCGAACGGTCATTGAGAACGGCCAGGATCTGGCCCACGATCTCACCGGCACTAAGGTTGCGCTTGATACCCAGTAGCGCCGTCAGACAGAACTGGCAATTGACCGCGCACCCCACTTGGCTGGAGACGCAGATGGTGGCCCGATGCCAGTCGGCATCATCATCATCGGTACCGTCGCCGGCTTCGCCGCCATCACCTTCGGGCATCCAGACGGTTTCCACCGACTCGCCGTCGGCCATCGCGATCAGATATCGGATGGTTCCGTCTTTGGATTGAAATTTTTTATCAATGCTGGGATGGGCGATCTCCAGCCCTTTGCCTTTCAGGTCGGCACGAAATTGTTTGGGCAAAGTTGAAATGGCTTCCAGCTCTGTGATGCGCTGAGGGTAGATGGCTTCAAAAAGCTGGCGGGCACGATACTCGGGCTGTCCATGCTCCTGCGCAATCTGGCTAAGTTCTTGAAAATCAAGACCAAGCAAGCCGGACTGGAGTGTCTGTGCCATCTTTCTATACGTCGCAGGTTTTAATTGTACATCTGACCCAAAAGCCTCTCCACAGCCCGAGTTGCCTACTGCTGACATGGCTAAGTCTATGATTCTTATATACATATAAATAACCAAGCGACCATTCCGTGTGTGAAAGAATCAAATGCACACAGAGATGATGGAAACCGCAGCCACAAAACGCAGTTCTAGTGAAACCAGGAACATTAAAAGAGAACTTCTTCCCAACGGATTGATCGTACTCAGTGAAGAGATGTCTCACATACGCTCCATCTCCATTGGTATATGGATGAGGACTGGTTCACGCGACGAAACGCCTGAGATCAACGGTATCTCACACTTTACCGAGCACATGGTGTTCAAGGGCACCACCAGCCGCACCGCCCGTGATATTGCCCGCCAGGTGGATTCCATCGGCGGCAACATGGACGCATTCACCGGCAAGGAAACCATTTGCTTTAACATCAAGGTCTTGGACGAGCACTTGCCCATCGCCATCGACATTCTGAGTGATCTGGTCCTGAACCCGATTTTCACGCCCAATGACATCGCGCGCGAGAAGGGCGTGATTCTGGAAGAGATCAAGATGGACGAGGACAATCCTGACTACCTGGTCCACGAAATCTTTACTCAGAACTTCTGGAAGGACGACCCGCTGGGCAAGCCGATCCTTGGCACCAAGGACACGGTCCGCTCCTTTGAGCAGGAAAACCTATTTGAGTTTTACCGCCGGCGCTTTGTGCCCAACAACATGATCATCTCCGGCGCCGGAAATCTGAATCATGAGCGTTTTGTGGACCTCATCAAATCGCGTTTCATGGATCTGAAACCCGTGCCGAACGGCTTCCACCATCCGGCGCCGGCGGTTACGCCGCGGATCGTCACCCGGAATAAGAAGTCGCTGGAACAGGTGCAGCTTTGCCTGGGCGTGCCTTCCCACCCCATCTCGCATGAGAAGCGTTACGTTTCTTACGTGCTGAATACGGTGCTGGGTGGCGGCATGAGTTCGCGACTTTTTCAGAAGATCCGCGAAGAGCAAGGTTTGGTCTACTCCATCTATAGCGACCTGAATCCTTATCGTGACACGGGCTGCCTCTCTGTTTACGCCGGCACGTCCACTGAAGCGATTCCAAAGGTCGTGGATTCGGTTCTGACCGAGTTTCGCGAGATGAAAGGCGAATTGATTCCGGAAGAGGAGTTGCGCCGCGCCAAAGATCAGCTCAAGGGCAGTCTGATGCTGAGCCTGGAATCGAGTACGTCTCGCATGTCAAACCTGGCCCGGCAGGAGATGTACTTCGAACGCTTCTTCAGCCTGGATGAGACGATTGAGCAGATTGAATCGGTCAGCGCCGAACAGGTTACGGAAATGGCCGGTTCGCTGTTCCAGACAGACAAGATCGCAGTGACGGCTCTGGGGAACCTTGACGGTTTGAAGATTTCACGCGACCAACTGATCTGCTAACGATCCCGATTTCGAATCAGTGCCGCGCATGGGAGACATCTTTCATGCGCGTTTTTTTATCCAGCGACAAAAACCAGGCACAAGGTCCCCTCCGTCCTGCTCACGCGCTGATGACAGCGCGCGTTCGCTTAACGGACGTCGGGATGACGTGATTATTGTTGTTTCTCGGGAATCCCGGCATGGTTACAAACGGCCTCGCCGGGATCTTTCGACTGCGCCGTCAACCAGACTTGTCAGGCTCTCAGCTCTGGCCTCTTCATCTCTCCAGCACAGATTCCAGCATGGAGAAAAATTCCGGGAAAGATATTCTGGCGGAATCAGCGCCCAGGATTGAACTCTCGCCTTCGGCACGTAACGCGGCAATAGCAAATGCCATGGCAATCCGATGATCTCCGCCGGAATCGATCTCCGCTCCGTGCAGCTTCTGGCTTCCCGGCACTTTCAGGCCATCTTCACGCTCTTCACAAGTAGCGCCCATGGCGCGCAGGTTCTTTGCCACCAGTGCAATGCGGTCTGATTCTTTCACGCGCAGTTCTTTGGCATCGCGAATTTCAATGCCGTCGCGCGTGTAGGGAGCAATTGCGGCAAGGACCGGAAGCTCATCAATCAGCGCCACAGACTGCCCGCCTTCAATGATCGCACCCGTAAGCTTGCCGTGTTCAACTTTCACCGTCCCCACCAGTTCGTTGTGGTGCTCTTCCAGATTGATGACCGAAATGCGCGCTCCCATTTGTTTCAATACATCCAGCAGTGACGCGCGCGTGGGATTCAGCAGCAGGTTTTCAACGAGCAGGTTGGAATCGGGAAACAGAACGGCAGCGCAGAGAAAGAATGCCGCTGAAGAAATGTCACCGGGCACGCCGGCTTCAATGGCCTTCAACTTCTGTCCGCCGCGAACAGTGATGCGATTTCGGCTCTTGCTCAGTTCCGCACCAAATGCCCGCAGCGCCTGTTCCGTGTGGTCGCGTGTGCGGTAGGGTTCTTCAAATGTAGTCTCGCCCTCGGCAAAGAGTCCGGCAAACAGCACGGCTGACTTAACCTGCGCGCTGGCAACGGGGGAAACATACTCCATTGCCTCCAGCTTCGCCCTTTCGATATGCAACGGAGGCCGGTTGCCTGCGGAGGCGGTGATATTTGCCCCCATTAGACGCAATGGGGTAATGACGCGCGCCATTGGACGCCGCGACAGAGACTCATCACCATGAAGATCGCAAGTGATGGGCCGACCTGCCAGGAGGCCCGCCATCATCCGCATGGTTGAACCGGAATTGCCGCAATCCAGACTTGAGGAAGGCTGCTGGAACTGCTCCCGACCTTCGATTTCCACCAATCCTGTACCCGTCTTCTTTACTGCGCAGCCTAGCTGCTCCAGACAACTCAACGTGCTGGCACAATCTGCGCCGCTGGAAAAATTACTGAGGCGGGTTGTGCCCTGTGCGATACCGCCGAGCATGGCGTAGCGATGCGAGATGGATTTATCACCAGGTAAACGAATGGCGCCCAACATATTTTTGGCGGGACGGATGATCACTTACTAGCCTCCACGGCAAAGTACTCTGAAGAGAGTTGCCCTTCTCTGGAAAAATATTGTCGCATCCCGGCGCGAACCGGCAGGACAACTCTGATGCTTAATCAACATCTTAATCCTTAGCACGTGCTGAAACGCACGCGTGAGCAAGAGGCAAAGCTACCGCAGACTTCGGCCGGACTGCCAGAAGCTTTCCTCTTAAAACATCAGAACCACAGGTAACTGGAAAATGAAATCCCGGGCCCATATATACACTGTTGCACTTGTTGCTGTTTCCACCTTCGCGTTAACTCAGCCTGGTTCCTTACGGGCACAATCCCCCAGAAACTTTGGCAACCTGAACACCACGCCTTCCGCTTCCTTGCATCGCTCGGCTTCGATAGAGGGCACTGTCAAGAACGTGAAAGGGGACCTGCTGACGGATGTTCGTGTTGATCTGCATGATATCAGCGGTGGCAAAATCATTGCTTCGGCTTACACCAGCTCGGGTGGCACATTCCAATTCGACTCGGTCCCTGACGGCTCCTATGAGGTGGTGGCCGTCTCGGGAACGAACGAGACATCAGAACGGATCAATGTTGGGTCCTTCAGCTCGAGCGTGAGTCTGCGCCTGCCTGTCAACGGTGTTCCCCACGATGTTGCCGGAAACACCGTGTCCGTTTCGCAGTATAAAGTTCCGGCCAAGGCGCGCGAAGAGTTCCTGAAATCACAGGAGGCCAGCCGCCGCTCCAAGCCTGAGGAAGCGGCCAGGCATCTGGCTCGTGCGCTGGAGATTGATCCCGACTTTTCTGACGCTCTTACCATGCGTGCCATCGGTTCCCTGAATGGGAATCTTCTCGCAGCCATTGCTGACCTGGAACACGCTGTCAAAATTGATGGCAACAACTCCCTGGCGCTCACCGTCCTTGGCGCGGCGATGAATGCGCAAGGGAAATTCGACCAGGCGCTGCTCTATCTGCAACGCAGTGAGACGCTGGCCCCTGATCGGTGGCAGACGTTTTTTGAGCTGGCCAAGACCAATATCGGAAAAAATGAATACGCCGCCAGCCTGCGCTACCTCGACAAGACCGTCTCGATGCTGGCGCAGGATTACTCGCCTATCCATCTGCTGCGGGGCCGGGCCCTATTCTCCATGCGTCGCTATGCGGAGGCCGCGGGAGAATTGGACGCTTATCTGCAACGGGAGCCAAACAGTCCCGGTGCCGGTGCAGCGCGTGAAATGCGCGAGCGCGCACAACGCTTGCTGGCCAGAAACTAAAATCGACGTTAAGACTGATCAGCCCTTGGCACTCAGAAGTAACTCTCTGAGCTGCCAAGGCTGACTGTCATTGGGGGCCTGCGGCAGCTCGGAATCGAGGTTTTTGTTCGTTTTTCGGCATGGCTGAAGCCATGCCCTGCTAATAATGGATTGTGGTTGCGTTCGACCTCAACCCGAGCCCAAAAAGTGTCAACTATGTCCCAGTCTGCACAACTTGTCTCGAAGGCGTCAGCACGAGTTAAAAGCCGAGAGCATCGAGGAAATTCCCTGAATCAGCATGGTCAGGTAAGCATCCTCGGGGTTCCTCTCTTCGGCGTCGTTCCGCGCTGCGGAACTCCGGCTCGCTCGGATGACAGGGAAAAAAAGGCGATGCCTGTCAGGAGCTGACGGGCCGGTTCTGCTCAATCGCTGAAATTGGCAATGCCAAGGGTTCTTCCGGCACGATGATCCAGGCGGCAACGTAGGCCACTAAACCCAACAGGCCGAAGATCGCGCACACCACCCAGACGATCCTTACAAGAGCAACATCAAGTTCAAAATAGTTGGCAAAGCCTTTGCAGACTCCGGCAATCTGGCGGCCTTCTCTGGCGCGCAACAGACGCTTAGTTGCCATCGGCGCTGCTCCGGCTATGCGCTTACCGCAGTAGGCACAAAGCTGGGCGTCATCTGGAATCTGCTTGCCACAAGACGTGCAATACATATCTACCTCCCGCCGGAGCTGCCCGGCAGATCTCTCCTGCTCACGAACTTTGATCCCTCACTCATTATGATGTTATACGCAGGAAGGCGCGAAAAAGTTTACCGTCCGTTATAGGGCCGGGCGAGATATTTTCGGGCGCTGGCCGCTTCTTCTGACGTTCCGTCCAGGGCAATTGCGGCCCGATACTGGCTTACCGCATCGTCCCGTTTGGAAAGCAGATCTGAAATCTGGGCGGCGGCCAGAAGCGCACGCTGGCGATAATCCAGGGTGTTGTTGGTGGTGGCGGCTGCCGCCTTCTGGTAATACTGCAAAGCTTCGGGCAATTTGCCCTGCCCACGTTGTGATTCGCCCATTGCATAATAGGCCAGTTCCAGATGTGGGTTGGGATATTTGCCTTCACTGCAATCACTTAGAAGCCGGTTAATGAGCACAGCCCCATCCGCCGTTTTACCCGCGGCATTGAGCAAGTTGGCCTCTTCCAGGGCGAAGAGGAAGCTCCGGGGATGATCCCGGGTGAGGGTCCGGACCACCTCCACGGCGTCAGTAAATCGCTCTTCGCGGCGAAGGAATAATGCCAGAGCGATGCGAGCGTCCGCGCTAGTTTCTCCGCCTGCTTTGCCCGCCTCCGCCAGCATTTCCAGACCTTTAGTCTTGTCTCCACGGATGCCGGCAATTCCCGCCATGGCCTTCATGGGAACGGTCAGACTGCCGACCACAAAGTTGTGGGCTCCCACAATCGTCTTGGCATCCGTCCAGTCAGGACGCAGTTTCAGCACCTCTTCATGGTCATGACGAGCGGCGAGCGCGTTGCGGAGGGCGGAAAACCAGGCATGCTCCACGATTACCTGATAGCTTGAGCGCAACCCTTCCGTGACGCCTCGGCTGTAGAGTGCCTGTACATCGTTAGGGTCCGACTTAAGGCGTTTATCTGAGAGCGCCAGTGACTGATCAGTTAACTCTTTGATCCTCTGCTTTGTTAATGCGTCAATAGGCACTTGTTTACTGTTTATAAAGCCCTGCTTGCTGTAGAGACGAGTGTCGAGTGCGTTGTAGCGATAGAGCTCGCGATAGATCAGCGCATCCAGAACGTGATTGAGTGCGTTTGCATCGTCAGGACGCGCCTCCCGGACCTTTTCGAAGGCGCTGAGAGCTTCGTCATATTCCGAGCTGTAGAAATGGTCCCAGCCGCTGCGGGTGGCGGCGTCCAATTCGGCCTTGTCCGGGGCACCCCGGCCGCACGTGGGGGTTACTCCTAAGACAGTAACCAAAATCAGGCCCAAAACTTGATTACCAAGTCGCCTGTGGATGGGGGCACGGTAAGGTGTCATCTCTGGTTGTATCGGGAAGTTTACCTGATTTCGGGTTTGACCTGGAAAGGATAAAACATCATTCGCTCCCCCGCATTCTCTGAACACGGGACAAGGAAGAAAATGACTAAGACGCTGAAGCCGGCCAACGAATTTTATACAGAATTTGAAGCCGCTAGCTACTTGAACATCTCCATCGCAGAATTACATGGCTTACTCGACGAGAACATCTTCACGGATGGGAACCGGCGACCCAATGACCTGACCTTCTGTGAAGCTGACCTGGTGCTGCTCGGGTTTTGGGGCAAAGGCAGAGACAAGGATAATCCGAAAATCCTGCGCATGCCCCGGCGTCGCGAAGCCTGAACCTTTTACCTGTAATAATTGCTCCCCCATTGCCTCCCCTTACGTTTCGCGAATAGCAATAGCTTTATTATCAAGGGCTTACAGAACTTAGCCGTTTGGAACTCAATGTGCCTCTCTTAGACAGAGACCTAATCAAGTCATGGCACATCTGGCCCCTAATTACGAAGAGCGGCAGGAGTTCTGGAAGCCCGTTGTTGCGCCTCGGGCGGAGAGCCTGCAGGCCTCAGCAACGGCCGAACAGGTATGCCAAAGCTGCGGGACAGGCTACGTATTGGGTTCACGCTTCTGCCACATCTGCGGGGCTGACCGTCACGTGAATCTGGCTGATGCTTCGGCAAACGGGTTGGGCGATGGCTTTGATCTGGCAGGCATCAAGGACATGCTCGGGCAGACCACAGCATCTTTGATTGCGTTTGTACTCGGCTTTGTTTTCCTGATTGCCGCCGCCATCACTGGATTCCTTTTCACCGCGACCACGCTGCTGGACTGGCAGGCAGTGCAGATCTGGCGTATTGAATGGCTGCTGGCTGCTGCTGCCGTGTTTATCGCAGGTCTTCTGCTGAAGAGGAAGTAGAACCTGGCGATCAAGAAACCCCTCGCATTTCAGGCACAGAAAAAATCAACGGCGAAGCGCTCATGCTTCGCCGTTTTCACTTGGCTTTCACTGTGCTAAAAGGTGCCGGGGACTTAAGGCCAATCCTAATAAATTAGAAAACACTTATTAAAGTACCCCGGGGTTTGCTGCCGATACCGCCCGAATCCACTTAAGTACATTCTTATGAAGCTGGCCTGAGTGAACAAGTTTCAGCCACGATTTTTGTAGTCAATTGTTCAATGAAGCTTCCGAAACATTGGTTGGGCCGAACTCATACCCAACTCCACGGATCGTACGAATTAACTTGACCCGGGCGCCTTCATCCAGCTTTTTGCGAAGATAGTTCACATAGACATCCACCACGTTGGTTGTAGTGTTGGGCGCCAGCTTCCAGACGTTTTCAATAATCATGTTACGGGTAATGCGCCGGCCCATGTTGCGCATGAAAAACTCCAACAGGCTGAACTCTCTTCGAGTGAGCTCAATCTCCACGCCGTTGCGGCGGACCGTGCGCTGAACGCAGTCAAGTTCAAGATCATCCACCTTTAGTACGGTGGAGACAGCTTGGCGGGTCTGGCGACGAGCCAATGCGCGCGCCCTGGCAGACAATTCAGAAAAAGAAAATGGCTTGGTGAGATAGTCGTCAGCGCCTGCATCCAGGCAGGCGACGCGTTCAGACACATGACCGGCAGCGGTCAGGACGAGGATTGGCAGGTTTTCATCATGGCTTCGAACTTTGGCAAGAACTTCAGTTCCGGAAACGATCGGCAAGCCTAGATCAAGGACCAGCAGATCAAATAGCTCCGTTGCCAGGCGCTCCAGTGCAACCTGACCATCAGGAGCAATCTCGGATTCATGCCCTTCAGAAGCGAACGTCTCGGCAATCAATGAAGCTAGCGGACCATCATCTTCCGCAATCAGGATTCGCATCCCTTACCCCTTCTCACCAGTGCTTCGCAGCGGAAGCAACCTAGCTTCTCTCTAGGCTTTTCCAAGCACCAATCTCCTGGACTGTTACAACCAAACCATAAGGCTCTTAATTGGGAAGGATGTTACCATACCCTATAGTTAAGTTATGCAACAAAGTAGTTGTCAGGTGGCTTCCAGGGACCAAACTATCGGTCGACTGCCAAGTTGTGCCTTTATTAAAACGGAATTGCGGCGCGTTTTCCTTTTAGAGCAATGAAAGTGTGTGACGCGCGATCATCAGGTCTTCATTCGTGGGAACAACTGCTACAACACATCGGGACTGGCTTCGGGTAATCACCGCCGAATGTCTGGCATTGGCGTCAGCATCAAGATCAATACCGAGAAAGGCCAGCCCTCTTGTGACACCCTCACGTATTTCCGCCGCATGTTCACCGATTCCCCCTGTGAAAACCAGCGTATCCAGGCCATTCAGTACCGCCGCGTAGGAGCCAACGTACTTGGCGATCTGGTAGCAAAACATCTCCACGGCCAGGGCAGCGTCCTTATCAGTTCCCCGTCTGGCCAGCAGGTCTTTCATATCACTTTCACCGCCGGAAACGCCCTTCAAACCACTCTTGTGGTCCAGCATGTCAGCAACCTCTTCCAGCCTGCGGCCGCTACGCAGCAGAAAAAGGATGACGCCAGGATCAAGGTCGCCGCTACGCGTCCCCATCATGAACCCACCCGTGGGAGTGAGGCCCATGCTGGTATCGACAGGCCTTCCGTTGCTGAGAGCCACCATGCTGGCGCCGTTCCCCAGATGAGCGATCACTGCCCTTCTTCCCAGGTCCGAGCCCATGGTGCGAACAACATATTCATATGAGAGACCGTGAAAGCCATAACGCTTAATGCCGGCATCCCATAAGGACCGCGGGAGAGCAAAGCGCTGTGCCACTTCCGGCATGCCGGCATGAAAAGCCGTATCGAAGCAGGCTACCTGTGGCAATTCCGGATAATGACGAGACACTTCTTCAATCAAGGCTGTCTGCACCGGCAAATGCAACGGCGCAAAGGCAACGACCCTTTTCAACTCATCGACTACTTGCGGGTTTATGCGTTGTGGCTGCGACAACCGCGGCCCGCCATGCACAATACGATGGCCGACGGCAGACAAGGTGTGGTCTCCGCCATGGCGCAGTTCATGGATCATTCGAGCAAGCGCCTGACCATGATCGCGGAACTGCTCCTCAGAATCCGCGAGCGTCCGATCGCCGGAACGAACCCAAAACCGCCCGACATGTCCGATAGCTTCAGCCGCTCCCGAAAGTAGCAGTTCTTCCCGGGAACCCATACCGTAAAGCGCAACCTTTAAAGAAGAAGAGCCGCTGTTAATACACAGTATGGTGTTCGCAGAGGAAGCGTTCTCGCTGGAAGCCAACTTACAGTTCTCCCGCCCATTGCCAGTTGACTACTTCCGGCATGTCTTCACCATGCTGGCGAACGTAGACCCTGTGCTCGGCCAGTTTTGCTTCAAACGTCTGAATGGCCTGATCAGAAGTCATCTTGAGTCGCGGAATGCGAGCAATGGCATCGATGGCAAGCTGGAAGCGGTCCATGTTGTTGAGCACCACCATGTCAAACGGCGTGGTGGTGGTGCCTTCTTCCTTGTAGCCGCGAACATGCATGTTGTCATGATTTTTGCGGCGATAGGTCAGCCGATGAATCAGCCAGGGATAGCCGTGATACGCAAAGATGACCGGCTTGTCAGTGGTGAAGATTGCGTTAAAGGCGTCGTCTTCCATTCCGTGCGGATGTTCCGACGCAGGCTGCAAAGTCATGAGATCAACTACATTGACAACTCTGACTTTGATCTCTGGCACGTGCTGGCGCAACAAAGAAGTGGCCGCCAGGATCTCCAGCGTGGGAACGTCTCCCGCGCACGCCATCACCACATCAGGCTCTCCGCCCTGATCATTGCTGGCCCACTGCCATATGCCAGCGCCGGCGGTGCAGTGTTTGATGGCTGCATCCATATCCAGCCACTGCAACTCAGGCTGCTTGCCCGCGTCGATCAGGTTGACGTAATTGCGGCTGCGCAGACAGTGGTCGGTGACTGAAAGCAGGCAGTTGGCGTCTGGCGGGAGATAGACGCGGACAATCTGCGGTTTCTTGTTCATCATCTGATCAAGAAAGCCGGGGTCCTGATGGCTGAAGCCGTTGTGGTCCTGTCGCCAGACATGTGACGTTAACAAATAGTTGAGCGAAGCAATGGGTTTGCGCCAGGGAATATGCCACGTGGCTTCCAGCCATTTTGCATGTTGATTGAACATGGAGGAGACGATCTGAATGAAAGCTTCATACGACGAGAACAACCCGTGGCGTCCGGTGAGCAGGTAGCCTTCCAGCCAGCCCTGACACATATGCTCACTCAGGACTTCCATGACGCGGCCGGTACGGCTCACATGTTCGTCCGTGGGCAGTATCTCAGCCGTGGACATGCGATCAGTGGCTTCAAACACATTCCCCAACCGGTTGGATTCGGTTTCATCCGGGCCCATGATGCGGAAGTTGTGCGCGTCCTGATTGAGTTTGAGCACATCACGCAGGAATCCACCCAGCACACGCGTGGATTCTTCATAGCGCACGCCATGTTTATCTACTTTCACGGCATACTTGCGGAAATCCGGAAGCTGTAAATCGCGGAGAAGCAATCCGCCGTTCGCATGCGGATTCATACCCATACGGCGATTGCCTTTTGGCGCAAGTTCAGCCAGCTCCGCCTTGAACTTTCCGTCAGCGTCAAAAAGTTCTTCAGCCTTGTAACTCCGCATCCAGTCTTCCAGGATTTTCAAATGTCCCGGCTTGGTAAAGAGGTCAGTGACTGGGACCTGGTGGGAGCGAAACGTTCCTTCAATCTGCTTGCCATCCACCATTTTTGGGCCGGTCCAGCCCTTGGGACTACGCAGGATGATGATGGGCCAACGCGGACGCTCAGTGGAATGCTCAACGCGCGCCTTGCGCTGAATCTCCGCAATCTCATTGGCCACGGCATCCATGGTGGCGGCCATGATCTGGTGCATGACTTGCGGATCTTCGCCTTCGACGAAGTAGGGTTTGTATCCGTAGCCAACAAACAGGTCAGTCAATTCATCTTTTGAAATTCGCGCAAGCACCGTTGGCCCGGCGATCTTGTAGCCGTTCAGGTGCAAGATGGGCAGCACAGCACCGTCAAACTCAGGGTTCAGAAATTTGTTGGAATGCCAACTGGTGGCGCAAGGGCCGGTTTCAGCTTCACCATCGCCCACGACACAGCAGACAAAAAGATCAGGATTGTCGAAGGCAGCACCGTAGGCATGAAGCACGGAATAGCCGAGCTCACCACCTTCGTGGATGGATCCGGGAGTGTCCGGCGACGCATGACTGGGAATACCGCCGGGCCAGGAAAACTGGAGAAACAACTGCTGCATGCCAGCCGCGTCCTGCGTGATCTTTGGATAGAGCTCAGTGTAGGAGCCTTCCAGGTACGTATTGGCGACAATACCCGGGCCGCCATGACCAGGGCCAGTCACATACATCGCATTCAGATCTCGCGCCTTGATAATGCGATTCATGTGCGCGTAAATGAAGTTCAACCCGGGCGTAGTGCCAAAATGTCCCAGAAGCCGCGGTTTGATATGTTCCAGCGTGAGCGGCTGGCGGAGTAAGGGATTGTCACGCAGGTAAATTTGGCCGACAGAGAGATAATTTGCCGCGCGCCAGTAAGCGTTGATCTTGTTGAGTTCTTCTTGAGTGAGTGGGCCTGTGGGATAGGGAGCCGGAACGTTTTCCTGCCGGGTGAGTACCTGCGCCATGCTACAACTCCTTGCAATTCACCGTATCAACTATTCTACGCCGCGAAAGGCGCCGCGACGTGATCCCGATCATCAGGGTTTTGAGGAATTGCAGCAGGCTCATATTGCACAAAAGCGTCAATGCTCATATTTGGCCTTAACTGCCAAACCAGGCGGCTGAAACCATCCGACTGAGTGCCGCCACCGGGAATAGAGGCGTTGCTCGGGGTCTTGACCTGACGATAGCTGAATTGCAAAGTTGTGGCTGCAGAAAAATGATACGTGCTCCAGCCCTGGTAGGAACGGCCGTCCCGGCCGGTCTGGTTGCCGAATAACACGCCCTTGTTGGTATTCGAATCGCGATACTGGTTGTTGTAGTAGATGAAGGTGGGGCCCTTATCCACTGAGGTCAGCAGTTGCGTGGAAGAAACTTCAGCGCGCAGATCAAGCTTGCTGATTTTAGGAACATGGGAAAGATACAAACCCGGGTTGATGGCCGCGCGGCGTGGGTTGGCGATGGGTGAAGGATCATCGTCACTGTAGAGATCGCTGTAGAGCGTCAGCCATTTGCGCAGACCCGGCAGGCGATACGAGAAATCGAAACCTGATTTGCGATCTCCCGGGTCATTGGCATCCCCAAAGCCACCAATCGAGTCTCCCAGTGAAGTGAAGTTGCGGGTGAAACGATGAAACGTAAACGGATGACCGACTCCGGCCCACAAGGAAGCGCGAGTAAAGCCAATCTCAAGGTTGGCTGTGGGATGAATGGTGAGCTTCTGCAAATTGAAAAACGGGCGGGCGGGAAATTGATGGCCTGACAGTTTGGAGAAGAGGATCTCACCACGAATAGGACCGAGCAGACTCAGAACGCTGGGCAGCACCAGCGGCGTTGTTCTTGAAATGCGGAAGGTGTACATGGGATCAGCGTTGTCGCTCAGCATGAGCGGGCCAGCTTCGCCCGGCCCCAGCCACAGGCTCTGCTTTCCGAAGGTCACAGCGTATTCGCCAAGTTGCACGCCTGCATACATATCAATGGGATAAAAGCGATCAATGGTGTTAACCGGAGTGGGCGTCTGCACGGGGACAATATCTTCATTGGCGATGAGCGTTGCCTGTGCGGGCGTAAGCGGGCCGCGTCCGGGAGCGTGCTGATATTCTCCTTGGGTGTAAAAGAAGAACCGTCCGGCAACAGCGCTGGCGGTAGCGCCTGTAATGAGGTTGTTACCTTCATCAAACGGGCGGCCAAAATCATTCCAGATGGTCTGGCCGAAATGATAGCTGTTGCGCAGCGGTGTTCCGGAGATGCGCCCATAGCGGGCATAAACGGAATCGATCTGGGCGGAGTAGTAGTGCTGATTATCTTCGCGGAACTCATCTTTTAGCTGCTGGATCTCTATGCGCACAGGGGAATCCGGCGAACGAGTGAGGGTGAAGTAATCGGCTTCATCCACCTGGCGTTTGCATTCGCGACGCGTCCACGGACGCAGACCGATAATCTGCGAGGGAATGTATCCCATGCCGGCAAGGCGTTCCAGCGCAGGATAGATCCAGCTATCGAGTGGCACGTAAGGAGATCCGAAGTTCACACCGGAGACATCGCCATTGTGACGCTGGAACATACCGTAGCGGTCGCTATCGAGATCAGGATCGTGATGGGCCTTGTACGCCTGCCATCCAATCAGCCAGCCCATGGCGCCGCCAATCACTACGTCTGAGGGAAAATGTTGCCGGCCAGTAACACGCGCAACACTGACCGTGGTAGCGGCTCCGTAGGCAAGGAGAGCGGTCAACGAATTCGGATATTCGTGAGCGATCACCGATGCTGCCGTCCAACTGAGTTGCGAGTGCAATGACGGAAACGACGCGTTGCTGGAAGTCTGGAAAAAGCGTCCCTGGCCGTCTGTGGCGGTGGGTCGCTCGCGCTGAAAAGCATATTTAAACGCTTGATTCACAGCAATGCTGTTGATGAGGGCTTCGCCCGCAAGCAATCCGGTTTCACGAGGATGTTGGGCGCCTTGCAGGCTGCCCCAGACATACATCGCCGCCGGCCATGCCGCGAAAGCGACCAGACCACCGTCAGATATCGTATTGCTGTGGCTGATGGCTTTGGCATTTGACTGCACTCGCGCCATGCTGTGCTGGTCACTGCCGATGAGCACACCTGAAGTGGCAGCAAGAGGCACCAGCCAGTATGTGTCGGTGGCGCGAATGTGGAAGGGGCTGGTCCAGATTGCTTTCTGGTCACCGGGAAGATTGGTAAATACTTTGCGGAAGGTTACGCCCCTGGGCACGTCGTCTGGTTTTGGCGCAGGAGTTGGCGTGGGCGACTGCACCGGTGGAATCTCATCACCGGGAATGGGACAGCCGATCCCCTGGCATTTCTGTGGAGTTGGCGCCGGCTGAGCTTGCACCGGCTGATTTGGAGCAGGCTGATTTGGCGTCGGCGATTGCTGGCACAGGCCGAGGTTCGCCAGAAAAACTGCGATGGTTGTGATCAGAATTGGACGTCTAGCTGAATTGATTCCCATTATTCTTTATTCACGGAACAATATTCACGGAACAATATTCGCGGCGGAGATGTGACTTGCGATTGATAAGCGTGGAAGGTCGCCGCAACTAATTGGGTCCGCGGGTTTTCGAGTGGTTCCGAATTACTGCGGGGTAAGCAGAAAGACGCGCGTGGGACCGGAATGAAAATGACTGTCGGTGGTGACCACGCGGTGGCGATTGATGCCGGGATTGCGAACGCCGAAGGCCACGATCTCACCTTTATCGTTGATGGAGAACGCTCCTGTCAGCACAACGTTTACCGGCAGATTTGGAACGGCTTCATTCAGATCGATTGTGCCTCCTGACGCTGTCCATAAGAAAGCGCGCGTGCCCAGCGGACTGCCGGATTGGCCCACCACCTGGCCGGTAGCGTTTACGCCGAACGCCTCACTGTAACTGCTGCCGGAAAGCGACGGGATTGCCTGCATGCCGCCATTTGCTGTCCACATGAAGGCACGGACGCCGCCACTGCCTTCAGAGGAGCCCACCACGATACCTGCGTCATTGATGTGATTTGCACGGCTTACGGTATCGCCCGGCAGGGCGCCAATTTCCTGCATAGCTCCATTCTTCCAGAGAAACGCCCGCTGCTGGCTACTGCCATTATCAGAAAATCCAACCACCTGTCCTGAACTATTGATGCTATGCGCTTCACTGGTGGAACCACCGAGTGTGCCGAGGTCTTGCATACCATTGCTA
>WNFC01007239.1_pt1 | contig 25326 bp, 23 predicted proteins | sample 5400541 | NCBI WGS metagenome assembly WNFC01 (sample SAMN13153342, study PRJNA577476) | soil metagenome | isolation source: 120 cm saprolite under Douglas fir tree site 2 hole 2 replicate 1 | place: USA:California | collected 2015-04-18 | reverse complement strand
CTTAGTCCATCCGGTGATTTTAGGCAGCGGCAAGCCTCTCTTTCAAGACATCAAGAACCAGGTGAAGCTGAAACTGGTCAACTCCAAAACGCATCCTTCTGGGGTGGTGCTCCTTTTCTACCAGCCCAGAGAGAAGCGCGACTGAGCACTTTGAAGAAGACCTGGCCGGGTCCCCCTTTCAATCTGAGCGCCTAGACAAACTGGAGTAACGCGAGGATATTGCCTTCGCTATCTTTAAACCAGGCTGCTTTGGTTGGCCCCGTGCTTGCCACACCCTTGATTGTCTTGAGGGAGGGCGTATCGTACTCTTCAAAGACCACGCCTCGCGCTTTGAGATCGGCAACTTCGCCATTGACACCGGCGCGGCCTCCGTGCTATCATCTAGCAGATGAGTAAAAGGTATATGTTCCCCTCAGGCGGTGTGAAACCGCTTTTTACCGCGTAAGCCCGGCGCTTTCGGCTTACGTGGCTGTTTGTGAGCGGCGCCACACTCGCGCGCCGCGCCTTCGGCCTCGCGTGATGGTTTAGGCTGCATCCATCCTGCGACTTGCCTCAGACCCGTGTTGATCGGACCCTCTGTGTTGCCGGGCTCCCTCTCATTGCTTCTGCCGTTCTGACGCCGCGCCCTCCTCTGTCTTTTTGAGAGGTTGCCAATGTCTCTTCAGAAAGGATGTTTCATGGTCAACATCACCCTCCCCAATCGTCGTCTGCTCTTGACGACATTAGGCCTGACGTATATCGCTATAGGCATGCTGGGCACGCTGCCGGGGGCCTCGCTGATCCGACTGGCGAGCAATACCCACGTCTCGCTTGAAGTGGCAGGTTCCATGTTCACCCTCTCGGCCTTTGGCAGTATGCTCGGCATAATCCTGAGCGGATTCCTCGTGAGATATATACAACCAAAATACCTGCTCATATTGGGCCTGTTCTTGCTGGGTTCCGGTTCCACGACGATCGCTCTGACCAGCTCATTTCCCGTGTTACTGCTCGGCCAGATGGTGATAGGACTGGGGTTCGGCTTCATTGACCCCAGTTTGAATACCATTGCCACCCTGACTTTCCAGGAGCGGCTTGCCTCAAACCTGAACACTCTTCACGGGCTGTTTGGCCTGGGGGCCCTGCTCGGACCTCTGGTCCTTGCCTTTGGTCTGCACTTTTTCAACAGTCTGGAGCTTTCCTACTTCGCCGGCGCGGGAATCGCCGCCATCACCATCCTGTCGCTTCTTTTGCAGCGGATACCCGAACTGGCACGTCAATCAAAGAATATGCAGCAAAAGCGAGCAGCGAACAGCGAACTGCACGATGTGCTCAGACAGGGATTCCTCTGGTTGATGGTCTTCCAGGTAAGCATCTTTGCAGCCGCGGAGATCGGCTTTGGCAACTGGATCGTCACAGCGGTCAGCCAGAGCGCCGGGATTTCCCTGGCACAAGCAGCCCCAGTAGCGACCGCTTTCTTTCTTGGCCTGACGGCTGGGCGGCTCTTTGGAGCACAGTTGCTCAGGCGTGGCTGGATGAGTGAGGCGTCCCTGCTCTTTGCAGCTCTCTGCGGAGGAGTTTTTTGTGGCACAATCGTGGCAATGTTTCCCGGCCAAGTGCTCGTCTCCTACGTTGCAAGCGCGCTGGTTGGCTGCTTTTATGGGCCACTCGAACCCAGCATTATGGCAATCACCTCACGCCGTTTTGTGCACGCGATTGGTCCGGTCAGCAGTATTCTGATCATCAGCACAAATGCGACCTCGATGATTGTGCCGGCAGCAATGGGTCTCCTCATTCCAGCCCTGGGCATCAACTGGGTGATGGCCATTCCCGCTCTGTGCTGTGCGTTCGCTGTGTTCCCCATGGCGCTGGCCAATCGTGCGCAACCTGAGGCGCAAACCGACCACCATGATGGGTGACACCCGACTGGGTTGCTGAGGGAACTGGGTAACAGAAAGGAAATTCTGTACAGGATTGTTTACTCGTGCAATTTTTGCCAGTCGGCTTCACTGCTTGCAAGCATGCCTCCAAGGGCGGCAACGACGATACAGATGACAGTGATACCTCCAACAATCAACCACCAGACGTTATTACCGATTAGCCCCGGAATCAAGCTAAAGACCAGGGCGCCAATGATGCTTATGACGCAGGTAGTAGTGCCAAATACGATGCTTATCCATAGGACTGGCATTGGAAAGATGAGCTGTTGGTGGAACGTTCGCCGATCAGAAAAGTAGAATTTTACGAGGTTAATGAAGAGGAAAGCTGTTGAGATTGCCCAGACCAGTGTCGAAGCTGAAATCACGACATTGTACACTTCCTGGTTGAGCGCTACAGCATTGGATACGCCGCCAAAAGCAGGGATCACGATAAAGAGGATCGCGGTAAAGACCATTGCAACCACAGTTTGGAAGATAATTGCGTTTGCGGGAACGCGGTTTTTGTTGAGACGAGCTACTCTCATAGGTAGACGCTGGTCAATTCCACCCACGAGCAGAAGGCGCGCATAGGCATAGCTGTAAATAGCGGGTGTCACGACAAAATTGCACATAATGAGTATCGCGGTAATATTACCGGCGACTGGCCCAAGAGCAGTTTTTACAGCATAGACCATAGCGAATGGGTTGCCGACGTAAAAGCTTCCGTTTGGCACATTTGGTTTCACTACCAACAGGCCAAAAGAAGTTACGAAGTAGCCGACGAGCACAAGCACGGTTCCCCAAAGCAAATGACGTGTGACAGGTTTGCGTCCGGTCATCTCCCCCCCCATATTGAGTGGGACTTCGATACCGAGGAAGGCCTGTACGATGAAAGCAAACAGGGCCAATGTATAGTACCCATGTGGATTCCAGGCGAAACCCCAATCAGAGGGAGTTTTAAAACTGGCAGCGACAGGATGGCCTTTGAGGAGCCAGACTACACCTGCTAATCCTGTCAAGAAGACCGCAAGAAATGCGATAGCAAGGACTATTTTGACTAAAGTCAGTGTAGTGGCAAGACGTCGAGTGGCTAAAACGCCTGAGAAAGCAAGGATCAGCATCAGGACGAGCCCTTGCTGCCATGGTAATAGAAGCCAATTTCCGTTCAAGCCTTGCATGTAGCCAACAACGACGTCGGCTGCAACGATCATCAAGAGTATGCATGGGAACCAGGCACAGAAGGCTACAAAGAAGGCTACAAAGCCTCCGAATGCCCTGTGAGTCCAATTATAGAGAGAGCCTTCGTGGGGGAACATGTGACCGAGTTGGGCGGTAGCGATGACACAGGGTATGAAAAAAGTGACACCACCAATTATCCAGAAAGTGAAAGTACCAGCACCCGCTTGAATAGCCGTAGGGGTGTTGGTAATAAAAAAGATGATCAGCACGAATGTGGCTGCTAAGCCGAGTGGTCCTGCAACCTTCGGCATAGCCTTAAAGGCATAGTCTTCCGAAGGTAACTCACCAAATGCATCAGGTATTACTGTTGGTTCAACTGGTGCAGGCCTGTCATATAACGTTGCCATTTTTCCCCCGCTAAGTTTCTGAGAGTATCGCTGTAAGGGTATTTTAACTTCTCTATATTAAGCTAGCAAAGCTAAATTTACAACATAAACCTGAATTGTATAGGAAAATATACCTACCTTGCTGATAGGCAACAACATTTATTGGGGGATTGTCAGCACGTGATGACCTTCGTGGCCGCGTTTTACATGGTGGGACACGAAGACTTCCACTACAAATGGTTTTTCGTAGAGAGGCTGGCGGTGCTTATCCAGGAAAGATATGAGCAATCGTTCTCGCCTCCTGCTCAGCAAGCTAGAAAGGGGCTTTATGGGGATAGTTACCTCAGCAACATAACCTGCCGCTGGAATTGTGGCAGTTGCCTGCTGCACAACAGATGTATAATTCTGGTTGAGCACAGTGCGCACCTCTATCGATAATTTATTACCCTTCACACATCTACTCAGCCCTGGAGATTGATCTACCGCCTTAACATCCAGAGGGTTGGTTGGCTCGTCTCTTCCCATGATATGGATGCGGAGAGCAAAAACCTGGTTTGGTAGCACACTCAGGGGCGATTCAATAAGGGCTGCCGCGATCATTGTATGCTGCTGTTGACCCAGAATCAAGCATTGTAATTGCTTATACCAGGTGTTTGCAGACTCGTTTTGAGTAGAAATATCTACAGTTTCTATGTTAGCTTCAATAGCCGAAGTAGCGACTTTTGGAGGTTCTTCGAGAGAAGTGGAGGGTTGTTCTTGCCACTCAGCCTGGATTGCTTCGACCTCCTCAGGTTGTGATGATGGATATGGTATGAATGGGCGATGCGGGATCCGGAAAGATGAAGTTGACTGTGGAGGAGAAGTTTGCCAGCGATCAAGGTGCTTCTGAGAAAGCGGAACCATACGTATAGTCCCGGCATCGTCTTCAGTAACAACTGTAGGAGCTGTAACTTCAGCATCACGGCGATTGAGCTTGAGCGTTTGTAGTCGGCTATAGCGTGGATTGAATAGAGCCTCTGACATCTCCAGGGCATTCTGAAAACGTTTCGATGGCTCGGAGGCAAGCGCTTGCATCACACTGTCGCTCACATGTGCGCTAACGCGACTATTCAGTTCGTGAGGTGAGCGTAGCCGTCCTCCAGTACGCAAGGGCTTTTCGCTGGGTAGTGATCCTGTAAGCAGCAGGTAGAGGACCGCACCCAGACTATAGATATCCGAGCGGGCTTCAGCTTTTCCTTGTAATGCTTCAGGAGCACAGAAGTAGGACCAGAATCTCGTCGATGCCTCGGACGAACGCAGTAGTCTCTGTAGTTGTGGAGACAACCATGAAATCATCAATGCAGGTTTGGCATTGTCACTATTTTCATTTAAAATAATTGTATATGGATCAAGCTCGCCGATGATTATTTGATGACTATGCAGTCCATCCAAGGCCTGACAGAGATACTCAATCCACTTCAGCGATTGCTGTTCCGAAGGCAACCCCTGGCCGCTCTGTAGAAAATCCTGCAGAGTGTACAGGCGATGCGTATTGCCAGTCAATACTTTTGTATTCTCGGATTTGCCAGTTGAACCCAAGCTCGTAGCAGCGAGAGGATAGCCAGAGATTACAAAGAGATGTCCCTGGAAGTACCGCAAATCAACCATAGGTAGGACATACGGGATTTGCCAAAGACGAAGTGAGTCATACTCCGGCTCGACCAGTTTGATAGACTGAACACGAGCTTCGTCACCTAGTGAGCTGATATCGATATCGCGAATAGCTACCATCCGTTGTTGACCCTGGCGAGATTGTTGATTGTCAAGGGCAAAGTAGAGGTTAACATAAGGGCGCCTGCGCACAAGCGATGTAATACGGTAGCGAGTTGTAATATCTTGTTCTTTTTGCGAGAGCGAGGAAAGAGCTTCCTTTTTATCGAGACGTTCGCCACAGGAGCTACAGAAAGCGGCATGCGGGAGCCGTGGTGTACCACATATAGGACAGCAGAAATCACCTGAGGTATCACGATATGATGTTGCTTTGGAGATACTCATAGTTCTTGAATGCCTTCCATCTCAAGAAATCGATTGCCAGGATGTCTGACAAAGATTATAACATAGTTGTACCCTTGTCACTGCTTACTCGTTTTGATACAATCTCACAAGGGTACATATCAAGGCTGTTGCAAAGTCCTTATTCCCCACCCACCTACCCACCTGAAAAGGGAGGAAAAGTGGGGACACCCCACGCCCCGGCAAAGGGCTGCCGCCCTCTGCACTCCCGCTTGTTGCTCAACTTTGCAATAGCCCTGGGGTACATATTCTATACACGTGCTATATAAGCAAGAGGATGATACAATACACATAGCATATTTATATTAGACGAAGGTTGAGGCTCTCGGTCCGTCTTCAGGGTGAAATTGGGAGAAGGGAGTTTGTAGAGATACCGTCTCCATATTTATTTGCTGCTGCTCCTAAGAACCCTGCTATACGCTAAGAGGTGTTTTTTATGGATTTAGCTACCCTTCTATTTTGGATTATCGCCATAACCCTTGTGGGTTCCTCATTACTCGTGGTGGGATTGCGCAACATTGTCCACAGTGCGTTAGCCCTGGTTGTGGTATTTGCGATGGCTGCCGGTATCTACCTCTTGCTCAATGCCGAATTTATCGCTATTGTGCAGATTCTCATTTATGCGGGAGCAGTTACCATCCTGATACTGTTCGCATTGATGCTCACACGTACTGACAATCTGCGCACGAATAGCAATCCCATCAACAAAATGTGGTGGTTAGGAGCGATCATTAGCACGCTGGTTGGTGCAGGCATCATTTTCGCAGTAACGCTCGGCCCGTACTCTACAGCCCATGCTGGTGGAGCAACTGGCTATGGTCCGCAAAACGCCGCCTGCCCATTGCCACCGAACAACGTCGCCTACATCGGCCAATTATTGTACAGTCCTACATGTTATAGCTACGTGCTCCCCTTTGAAATAGCCTCTCTCGTACTGCTCGTAGCTATCATAGGCGCAATAGTCATTGGCAGGGAGGATTAACTAAGATGGGTCTGAGTCTAAACCATTTCCTGGTACTAGGCGCTTTACTTTTCTGTATCGGTCTCTATGGCGCCATAGCTAAACGCAACGCCATCGCTGTATTGATGGGCATAGAAATTATGCTCAACGCTGTAAACATAACGATGGTTGGCTTCGCTTTCTATAACACGGTCAAGCCCTGGTCCACCTATTTGACAGGGCAGATCTTCGCCATTTTTATTATCACGGTCGCAGCAGCAGAAGCAGCTGTCGCGCTGGCAATGATTATCTCGATCTATCGCAAACGCAACACGGTCGACGTTGGCGAAATTAACCTGATGAAGTGGTGATTCCATGGCATTGTATGAATATTCCTGGCTCATTTTGCTCTCACCGCTTTTCGCATTTGCGGTGATTATTTTCGGCACGCGTATGTGGGATCTTGCTACGCGAGGACATGTAGCTGCCACCGCAGCGCATGAAATAGAGGTCCAAGCAGGACACAATGGGCACGATGAATCCGATGGTGATATTGAGCTGATGCATGAGAAAGGTCCTGGTGGTGAAGACCTTGTCTTTGAGGACATTGAAGATCCCAAGGTTCCACAGTTGACAATGGGCGCTCGGGTGAGTGGCTATCTTAGTGTTGTAATTATGGGCCTGGCATGTATTTACTCATGGATATTGTTGCTCAATACAGCAGGAACGATCTCGATCGCCCCGATGTTACCGACCCAGGGTATCTCCCTGACGCAGATATCCTATGCGTGGTGCCAGAATATCGACGCCACAAATAACTGCTTTGGTCTGGGAAGTTATTTGATAGCCTTTCACCTGGATTACCTGACAATCGTTATGCTGGTCGTAGTCACCACCGTCACGCTGCTGGTACAGTACTATTCGCAGGGTTATATGGAAAGGTCAGCGGGGTACGCTCGTTTCTTCGCCTACCTTTCGCTCTTCGCTTTTTCCATGCTTATGATTGTCTTTGCAGCGAATTTCCTGGTGATCTTCATTGGATGGGAGCTGGTAGGTCTCAGTTCGTACCTGCTCATCGGGTTCTGGTTCAACAAGCGAGCCAAGCCAGCCGAGGACCGCCTCTCACCCGCAAGCGCATCGGTCGAAGCCTTTGTCACGAACAGAGTAGGAGACGTTGGCTTTATCATAGGCATCATGATCCTGTTCGTCAATACGGGCACATTCAACTTTAGCCAATTGCCGGCAGCCGTCACGCACATGGATAAGGCGGTACTCACCGTCGCCATGATTTTGATCTTCTGTGGAGCGATAGGCAAATCGGCACAGGTGCCTTTGCATGTGTGGTTACCACCAGCCATGGAAGGCCCTACACCTGTCAGCGCACTAATCCACGCGGCAACGATGGTCGCGGCAGGCGTATATATGGTTGGGCGCACCTGGTTCATATTTGCAGCCGCAGATCCACTTGCTTTCCAGGTTGTCGCCTGGATTGGCGGAATTTCGGCTATTTTTGCTGCGTCTATTGCCCTGGTACAGACCGACTTTAAGCGTGTATTGGCTTTCTCAACCATCAGTCAACTGGGTTATATGTTCGTCGGATTGGGCATTGCAGCAGGAACCGCTTATGGGCCTGGTCTTGGCATGTTCCACCTTTTCACACACGCTTTCTTTAAAGCCCTGCTCTTCCTTTGCGCGGGCAGCGTGCTGTATGCTCTGCACCATGCAACGCATAAAGAGACGCAGGATATGCGCCTGATGGGAGGCCTGGGTCCGAAAATGCCCATTACTGCTATTGCCTGGTTCATCGGTACGCTGGCAATCGGGAGCTTCCCATTCTTCGATAGCTTTTACAGCAAGGATAATATTATAGCTGTGGCCTATGATACAGGGAATTATGCACTCTGGGCCATTACGCTGATTACAGCCGGTTTGACCAGCTTTTATATGTTTCGAGCTTTCCTTCTGGCCTTCGGCGGCAAAGACGGTGCATTAGGTGGTCTCTGGGGCGGAACGTACCGGGGCAAAATCTATCGAATTGCAGGAGTTGAAGAAGGAAATCCAGACAAGACCTATCTTGTCGAAAGGGGGCCAGGAGAAGAAGAGGTAAAAGATCCGCATGAATCGCCTCTAACGATGACCATTCCGCTTATCCTGCTAGCTATTCCCGCGATATTTGCTGGCGACTGGTTCAATTTCTATAGCTATGTACAGCCGGGCGCTCCCGACCTGACTCTTATCTATGTGTTGGATGACTGGAAGACATGGATTGGCACGGCAGTTGCACTAGTAGGGTTCATCTGGGCGTACGCGCTCTATGCCAGGCTTGAGCTTGCGCGCATTCACGACTACGTGCAGAATCGCGCGTTTTTGCGCACGGCGCATCGTGTTCTGCTGCACAAGTACTATATTGACGATCTCTACAACTGGCTGATTCGTTATGTCGTGCTTGGCTTATCCCATATCGCGCAGGCTTTTGATACCTACGTCATTGATGGGGTGGTCAACGGTGTCGCTCGACTGGTAACGACAATTGGTCGCGATGTACGTCATGTTGAGACGGGCAGAGTACAGGCCTACATGATTGGCTTCTTTGGTGGTGTTGCGGTGCTGGCAATACTTGTTTTTGCGCTGGTCACATTTGTGAAGTGAGGATAAACAGATGATATTTACGAGTCCTCTTACGTGGATACTTCTCCTGCCAGTGATCGGCGCGCTGGCAGCGATGGTGACCCCTGCACGATTCGCACGCTGGTTGGCGCTGATATTTGCTGCTGCCACTTTTGTGCTCTCGATGGTTCTATTTTTCCAGATCGCTCTCAACGGCTACAATTTCGGAAACCTCAATAGTCCGCAATATCCAATAAACTTGCCATGGATTAACTTTACGACAGACAGCTTTACTTTTCGCATTAATTACTTCCTGGGCGTGGACGGTTTGAGCTTGCCTATGGTCATTTTGAATGCCTTGTTGACTTTGTTGGCAATCATTGGCGGCTGGGAAAAACCAAGAGTCAAAGAATATATGGCATTGTTGTTGCTGCTGGAAACAGGCGTGATGGGTGTCTTCATGTCACTCGACCTGCTGCTCTTCTTCCTTTTCTGGGAAGTAGAGCTGGCCCCGATGTTCCTGCTGATTGGCATCTGGGGCAGCGATGTCATCAAGCATGGGATGCCAGGGCGCATTTACTCAGCCTGGAAATTCCTGCTCTATACATTCTTTGGTAGTGTCTTCATGCTCGCCGGAATTCTGATCCTTTACTTCAAGTCCGGTGGCTCAACGGCAAGTATGCAATATTTTTCCATGCATTTCCTGACCGGGACCGTAACGATTCCGCTGATTGGCGTGACGATGAGCCTGCAACTGCTGATCTTCCTGTTGATCTTCCTGGCGTTTGCCGTCAAAATACCTATGGTCCCTTTCCATACCTGGCTGCCAGACGCACATACAGATGCACCAACGGAGGTGAGTGTAATCCTGGCGGGCATATTGCTCAAGATGGGCGCATATGGACTTATTCGCGTTTGCCTGACACTGTTGCCAGGAGGCATCCATGAGTTTGCTGGCTGGTTAGCTGTGCTTGCAGCTATCAATATTATTTACGGCGCGGCTATCTGCCTGGTACAGACGGACATGAAGAGGCTGATAGCCTATTCGAGCGTGAGCCACATGGGTATTGTGCTGCTAGGCGTGGCGGCGGCAGCGGGCACCCTTACTAGCAGTAACCAGGTGAGTCCATTCGGTATGGCAGCATTGACTGGAGCGACCGTGCAAATGTTCAGCCATGGCATCATTACTGGGATGCTGTTCTTCTGTGTTGGTGTAATCTATGATCATGCGCACACCCGCGAAATCGCCGTCTTTGGTGGTGTTGCAAAGACAATGCCGTTGCTGGCAACCCTCTTTACATTCGCCGGCCTGGCTTCGCTTGGTCTGCCCGGGTTAGCAGGATTCGTGGCAGAATACATAACGTTTACCAGTAGCTACCAGGTCTGGAATGTAGTAACGATCGTCTCAGTCTTCACAATGATCCTTACTGCTGCCTATATACTTTGGATGCTCAAGCGGGTTTTCTATGGGCCGTTTAACACAAAGTGGAACAGGCTACCAGATGCTAACTGGCGCGAAGCACTACCATTGATTACGCTTGCAGTAGTGATCGTTTTTGTTGGTGTCTTCCCGAATTTCTTGATTGATGTGATTACTCCTGCCCTATCGGCATTATTGCATGGAGTCAGCTCGGTAGGAATAATTCGTTGAGATAGGGGCAAATATATGTTTCAAATCGTTGATCTTTATCTGGTCGCGCCGGAGTTGAGCCTGACGCTTTTAGCACTGGCAGTGATGTTGGTTGACCTGTTTATCAAACGGCGCGTCGTGACAGTCACAGTTGCCCTGGTTGGTCTTATTATTCCTATGGGCTTTGCCATCTCGCAGGTGTTTCTGGTTGGCCCACTGGTCGCTAATCATACACTGCCAGGTATTCATGCATTCTTCGGGATGTTCACCGTTGATCAATACGCTATGTTCTTCGATATTATCTTCCTGATGATCGCTGCCGTAATCATACTGTCGTCGTATAGCTACGTTGGGAAATACGTCAAGGCTGATGGTGAGTTCTACACGCTGATGCTCTTCTCAGTGACAGGCATGATGTTTTTGGCAAGCACGACCGAACTACTCACTATCTACATTTCGTTCGAGCTTACCAGTTTTCCACTGTATGTGATGGCGGGCCTGCTGCGTACTGGCGAGCGTTCAGCGGAGGCCGCAGTCAAGTTTGTACTGCTAGGCGCGATGTCTTCGGCGATCTTGCTGTATGGTTTTGCCTTGCTCTACGGGCTGACGGGAACAACGGACCTGACGGGTATTGCCACTTCGATCAAGAATGGTGTACAGAATGGCAATGTGCTTGTTCTGATCGCCAGCGTGTTGATTCTGGCCGGTTTCGGCTTCAAGATTTCGGCTGTGCCGTTCCATATGTGGGCACCAGATATCTACGAGGGAGCACCCACTCCAGCAACGGCTTTCTTCTCGGTCGGTTCAAAGGCCGCAGGTTTTGCCGCAATGCTCCGTGTCTTTATAACCGGTGGGCTTGGACAGGTCAATCTCACGTCATTGACTACTATCGTCTCAATCATCGCTGTACTGTCAATGACATTGGGGAACTTTGTGGCGGCAGTGCAAACGAATGTGAAGCGTATGATGGCGTATTCCAGTATTGCACAGGCAGGATACATCATAATGGGATTCGCGGCCAGTCTTTCAGGACAGAACTCAGATGCCAGCTCGGCAGTACTATTTTTCATACTGGTCTACGTGATAACAAATCTGGGCGCTTTTGCCGGTATTATCGCCCTCGCGAATGCGACAGGTGGAGAGAAGATCGAGGATTTTCGCGGGCTGGCAAAGCGAGCGCCGCTTTTAAGCGCGGGGACGGCGTTGTGTTTACTTTCACTCGGGGGTATTCCACCGACGGCAGGCTTTGTGAGTAAACTCTTTATCTTCACGGCTGTCTGGGGTCAGGGACTCTACTGGCTGGTGGTAATAGCTTTGATTAACACTGTAGTCTCACTTGTCTATTACGGGCGTATTGTGAAGGCAATGTATTTTGATGCGCCACTCAAAGAAGACCATTTGTCGACGCCCATGAGCTTGAGTTCGTCGATTGCCCTGACCACTGCGGCGGTGATTGTGATTACCTTCGCAGCACAGGCAGGGAGGTAAGACAATTCTGCAATTCTACCACTAGTCGGGGGCCTACCGGTTTACGATATTGGATACACGTTTATATTACTATATACTACGTCAGCCGTTGTTTGACCATCACTCGTTGCATAAAAAGCGATGTCACCCGACGAATACGTCGAATCAGTTTCTGGAGGAACAAGGAACACCCCATTGGCATAGAACAACAGGGTAACCCCCCGAGCAATCACCTGCAATGTATTACTTGCGGCAGAGCCTTGCTGCAAAGCAGGTGAAGTCGTCCAATTCTTCAAATAAGTGAAAGAAAGCACAGTAAGATGCTGGGAAAAAAAAGCAATCCTATATTGTCCAATACTGTTTATCTCAAATAAATAACCGGAATATTCACCGATCGCATCTTTGCTAACGCGGAACAAGAGACCACCTGTTAGCCCGCTAAGAATACGCATATTCACTGTAATTGCCACATTCTGATAGGTATTTGTGGCCTCTTCGCACATATGCCAATTCGTATCCTCTTTCTCATGGTAGCCGTCTGGTGCAAAAATACACTTGGTATCTTGATCCCATTTCGCGGCCACCGTATCTGCGTTAGTTGCATCATTTAATGCATCCTGATACGCCGGTTGGCCGGAAGTAGCTGTTAGCAACGGTCCGGCCGTAGCGCTGGCTTGGGCACCAGCCGTAGCAGTCATGCCAGCAATAACGATAGCGGTTTCCCGTGCCTGGGCCTGGGCTGTTGCACTAGCATAGGCTTGAGCCGTTGCGGTCGCATTCGCCTGGGTTTGGGCCGTTGCAGTAGCATTTGCCTCTGCCTGAGTTATAGCAGTAGCACTTTCCTGGACCTGAGCCGTAGCTGTAGCATTGACCTGAGCTTGAGCCTGAGCCGTAGTTGCATCTTGGGCACTTGACGTTGCAGTACTAGCAATCAATGTGGAATTGGCTTGAGATGTTGCTGTAGCATTTGCTTGAGCATTGGCATTCTGCCTGGCCATGTTCACGAAAAAGAGACCAATACTGCCTGCTATTAGCAATAGCACTAATGCCAGTATCATTATCTTGCCACTAGAAAATCCTGGACGATGATTGTTGGGCATTTGATTACGGTTAATGCTTTGCTCAGGGAGCGTATTTTCTATAGTCGTGGAGTTTAGCAAAGAAACAACAGTTTCTTCGACACGTGAAATAGCGATAGTAATGAGCAAGGCGCCTGCTGGATTACCATAGCTTGATGCTATTCTGTGATCTGCTAATTGAATGATCTGACCATCATAGGCTCCTGCTGGCACCGTTACAGTAACCATCCGCCTATCAGGAAGGGTAATTGTACGACTAGTGCCGTTGATTGCCTCCAATGGGCTGATTGTTAGCGTAATGTGAATGTTGTTGATATTGCTTACTGCCTGTTGGAAAGCCTGATCAAATGAGGCGATAGAAGGAAAACGATCTTTTGGTTGTTTTGCCAAAGCGCGTAGCACAACCGAATCGATGTCTGCGGATACACGAGAGTTGATTGAGCTAAGTGGGTTGGGTTGAACGTGAAAATGTTGATACATCAATTGGCTGTGATTGCCCTGAAATGGTGGTCGGCCTGTGAGAAGTTCGTAGGTCATAGCGGCAAGGGCGTATTGATCTGTTGCCGGAACAGGACGATCTTGCCACTGTTCGGGTGGCATATAAATGGGGGTACCACGCGTCATTGTTTCAGTACTCGAAACCGCTGTTGAGAACTTTGCAATACCAAAATCGGCTAGCAGCAAATCAGGTTGGGCTGGATTCTCTGGTCTGCCGCGAATGAGAAAATTGGACGGTTTAACGTCACGGTGAATGATGTAGTGGTCATGGGCATATTGGAGAGCGCTTGCTGCTTGATGGATAAGAAATGCGACATTCTGTATGGTGAGCCACCGGGAGCCATCAGTTTTTCGAAGCCAATCAGCTAATGAGCCTTCCTGCCGAAATGGCATGACCATATACGTAAGCTTTTCCCCTTGAAGGTTTTCCTCCCCATAGTCGAACAGAGGAAGAATGTTGGGGTGATCGAGCATAGCAACGGCGTTCGCCTCACGTCTGAAGAGATGGGCTGCTTCTTTAGCTGTATCGTCTACGGGATTAATGGCTGATTCAGACCGAATCACTTTGATAGCTACTTGACGCCGAACAGACAAATCTTCTGCGAGGTAGACAGCACTCATTCCGCCACTTCCAAGCAGACTGAGGAGACGATAATGACCCATTTGCTGTCCTTCGAGTTGCATCTTGTTGACTCCTTTTATATTCAGAAGCAAGCAAAAAGTACATTATGCGTACCGTTGTGGAAACATAAATAGTATAACATATAATTAGGAAAATGTGTGACACGCATTTGTAAAGTTACCACTGTTAGAATCTAATTTGTCACTGTAGGCAATGTAGAGGGCTAGTCTTTGAGTCCAGCATCCACGAGCGCGCGTTCCAGGAGATCTGTGACACTTAGATCTGCTGCCCAGCGCTGAAGATATGCCATATCGAGATTAGTTCCCTGGACTTTGAGTACACCCAGGATATCATTCCATTGGCGATCGGATACTTCGCCGCCCATCCTGTACCATTCGAGTTTATTGAGAATCGTGCCCTCGGGCGAGGCAATGCTTCGACAATTGGCGTTATAGCAGCCAGTACCTGCGATGTATTCATCGCAGTCTTCTCGCCAGGTCAGCACGTAGTCCATCAGCTAATGGCTGGCCGTAGTGACGAGCGACGAAAATAAGAGAGAACTCTTCTTCGCTGGCATCGGGATAGTCTTTGTGAATGTGTAGCTTGTTAGCTTCTATGAGAAACTGACTCCAGGCCTGCATAATAGCAAAGCGTTTAGTAATAGGCGCTTTGCGAATTAATTCGATCTGCACTCGCTCCATCTCGGGGCTGGTGTCCTCTGATTGTGTTCGCATGGGTGTTGACCTCTCTATGCTCGTTCTGTGGATAGTGTACCAAGCGCTGGGGAGGCGTGTCAATCTACATTCTTACCTGGGGTTGAAAAATGGTCATGTGTGAATGATGGCTTGTTTGGTGGTATATTGTGCTGTGTCCCAGTCAAGCACATCTGCTAATTCTGCTTGTAGGGGTTTTAGTTCCTGTTGTATGGCAGACTCATCCGGCATTTCGGTATCTTTCCAGATGAGAGAGATGACGACATGCTTTGGTTCTGTGTCCTCTTCAAACACATAGCGCTGCATTGTGCCAGGGAAAAGGTGGCGCTGAGCCTCGAGAATAGTATTGAGTCTCTCAATTAAGCGCATCTGTTGACCAGCGCTTATGCGTACACGTATATCCATTCCACGAACCCTGGCGCCTGCACGATATTTTCGCCAGAGTGGGGGTCGGGTACGAGTTCGACCGGTTGGTTTTGCCTTAAATTCTTGCACGGCTTTCTTCGGTATCATATAGATACCACCCACCATTTCAGCGACCAGGCGCTTCTCTTTGATGTATTCGTAAACCGTATAGTACGATACGCCGAGTACCTCTGCTGCCTCGCTTGTTGTGACAAAGTCACGAGTATTTGAAGTTTCGCTTTCTTTCACCATGAACATAGTGTAATTTATAGGTATTTTTATGTAAAGATAGCATTGTTATTAGTTATTATTGAAAATAACATATTATATCTGCTATAATCTTTTTATTGACTTATTTCATAAATCACACAGATATTGAGGCGCAGGTTATGTTACAACAGTACAGGCAACTGAGTGAATTGATGGGTGGTATGCTGCCTCCCTTATTTGTATCCTCAAATGGGTGTTCTATGTTAGATTTAGGTTGGGGTATGGGTTGGTGTGTATATGAGATGGCCTTGAAGTATCCATCATTGCATATTACCGGAATTGATATGGATGCATCTGTTGTCGAGCAGGCGCAATCACTTGTAAATGGGTTGAGTAATGTGACAGTTTTTGTGCAAGATATTCACCATTTTGAAGAAAATGTTTTCTCATCTGCTTTGTTTGATTTGATTCATCTGCACTTTCTCGCAGGAGATGTGACGTTACAACAGTTTCCTATACTCATGCAATCGTTGGCGCGAATCTGCCGTCCTGGCGGATCACTTGTCTGGACCGAGGCAGAATTGCCTATCACTACGAGTCTGGCTTGCCAGCATCTATGCACATTAATTCAGCGAGGGTTGCAGGTTAGGGGTCATGCGTTTTCCCCTGGTAACGCTGGTAACTCGTTGGGATTAATTGCACGTATGGGTCACTTGCTTAGGAATGCTGGGTACCGAATTTCACCAAGTAAGGCTTACGCCATCGATATCTCGGCGGGATCAAAAGGAAATGAGGCATTTATGACACAGCTAGATATTTCTAGTGAGCAGATATGCAGCTTTTTGTTGGAGGCGGGGGTAACGACGGTAACTGAGTTTGAGGATATTTTTTTGGAGATGCACCAGGAGATTCAGGAAGAAAAGTTCTGCGGCTTGCTCTATCTAAGAACGTTGGTGGGGATGAGGTCATAAGTTAGATCGGTGTTTGAGATCGCAAGAGAACTTTTCTCACAAGATGCATAGCCAATGGACGATAGATGTATTCATAATTGCCGAGGAAGCGTACAATCCTACCACCCCACCCACTTTTAAAACGGTAGACCCCCATCATAGCCTCTCCCTGGTCATCCGTTTCAGGAATACCCCAGAAGTCATAAGTAGTCGCACCTGCTTGTTTAGCCCAACGAATAGCCTCCCACTGTAATAGATAGTTGGGCATGAGTTGGCGCTGTTCATTACTCGAAGCGCCATAGAGGTAGATAGCCTGTTTAGCCATCAATCCTACAAAGATGCCTGCTAAGAGCTGCCCATTGTACTCCGCTAGAAATAATCGGGCCTGCTTGCGCGGAGCAAAGATTTGCCATGCCCGCAGATAATACTCCAGAGTATGGATGCCAAAGCGGTCACGAGTACTGGTAGTTTGTACCAGACTATACCAGTTATGTACATCTTCAACTGTCTCGGCTAGACGCACCTGCACGCCTTTACGTCCTGCCAGACGAATATTATAACGCCATTTCTCTTTCATGTTGGCAAGCAAAATATCCTCCCCGGGTGTGAGATCGAGCAGGATCGTGCGTCCTGGCTGTATAGTCTGTACCTGTTTAAAGTGCATCGCATCCAAACTACGGACAAGCATATTACTTTCTTGACCATCAACCTCTTGTGCTAACTCCACCTGAAGAGCTAGTGCGCCTTGTTTGCACAAATTCAAGTGTAACTGAGAGAAAAATATCTGAACAATGTTAGAATCATCTGGATTTGACCATTCGAGTACTGGCCCTCTCGGAATATAGGCAAGATGTCCAAACGCCAGAGGAAGATGAGCAGGAGTACGACGGAGAACTTGTGCCGCTGCTACTATTTGCTCTTGTTGTGTATCCCAAAGCGCGAGACGAAGTGGATGCCAGCCCGCACTTGCTTTCAGTTCTCCCCAACCCCAACTCTGTAGAAGGTGACCGGAGGGGCTTGCCGAAATAAATGCATCCCATTGATGTCGTTGCTCAAAAGGGACCGGGCGCAGTAGATAATGGCGCGACATGAAAGTAACTCCTATTTTCAGTTTCCAGGGCTATATACTAAACACCTGTATTAACGAATTAAGCACGTATGATACAATACTACTGAATAAAACGTAGGAGCTTATCTCCTCAATGATTTACAGGAGGTGACCCGTGAAAATTGTGATCCTTGGATGTGGCCGTGTTGGTTCGACATTGGCAACCATGTTGGATCATGCAGGGCATACAGTATCTGTTATCGACTATAGTAGCGACGCATTCCAGCGCTTGAGTCCTGATTTTGGCGGTGAAACTATTCCAGGCAATGGAGTTGACGAAGAAGTATTGATAAGAGCCGGGATCAAAGAAGCGGATGCGTTCGTAGCAGTCACCAATGGTGATAACCGCAATATTATGGCAAGTCAAATCGCAAAAGAAATCTTCAAAGTAAAAAAGGTCATGTGCCGTATCTATGACCCCATTCGAGAGGAAATATATCGTGAGCTTGGCCTGGAAACGATATCCCCGACAATAGTAGGTGCTCAAATGTTCTTTGACGCTCTCATTACCCAGAAGTAGCAAATATAGAATGTAGGAGCAGCTCAAGGTATGCCTTTCAAGCCGATACCTAGGAAGAAGGCCACGCCTTTAGCGGAAGAACGACTTAACAATAAGAAAAGAGAGAAGGAAGCGTATGTATATTATTATCGGAGGTGGCGGCGAAGTTGGCTACTACCTCACTAAGAGCTTGTTAATTCAGGGACATGAAGTTCTTTTGCTCGAGAAAGGTTCCGCACGCTACCAGGCTCTTAATGAAGAGTTAGGTCCTGCCGTTGTGCATGGTGATGCGTGTGAGGCCAGAACGATGGCAGAGGTTGGAGCGAGTCGCGCCGATGTTGTCATCGCTGTTACGGGAGAAGACGAGGATAACCTGGTAATCTGCCAAATGGCGAAAAAGCGTTACAAAGTCGGACGCACGATAGCGCGCTTAAATAATCCTAAACACGAAGAAATCTTTCTAAAGCTAGGAATTGACTTGACCGTTAGCCCTACGAGATCAATTCTCTCCCTAATTGAGTCCGACCTTCCCAGTTCACGTTTCGTTTCCCTTTTGATGTTGAAAAATGCCGGTTTGGAAATCGTAGAGATGCGCATCCCAGAGAAATCGCCAATTGTGGGCAAAATGCTGCGTGACATCAACTTACCGCGAAGTGGCAACCTGGCATTAATCATACGAGATAAACAATATATCACACCTACGGCTGAAACGAAGATTAATGCACATGATGATGTGTTTGCATTGGTCAACCGCGAGGGCGAAGAAGAGTTGCGCAAAGCGTTTGGTACACTTGATTAGGACAGGTGAACCTGGCAGATTTGTTCTATCGGTCCTATTCCTCACCCTCGAACTCGGAAAGTCGTCCCGAGGTAGAGTTTGCTTTCTCCTCTTGCCAGGGAACAAGACGTAACAGATCAATATGTTCAATCTTGCTCGTTGTTGAGTGCCCTTTCTGTTGCTGGTTTGTCACACCATCAGTAGGGGGAGAGGCGAAGTGTGGAGGTACTATATCCATTTTACGCTCTTCAGAACTGGTGGCCACCAAACTTTCATTGTGATTCTTAGGATCACTCTGCTGTGAACGGCGTCGAATCCAGGAAGTACGTTTAGTAGCAAGAATCTCATCTGCACTTTCACCACGAAAGGACCTGTAGAAGCTCGCGACAACAACCCAAACGGCAGCAAGAATAGGTGTCGCCAACAATGCACCGAAAGGGCCAAAGAGTTGCACACCAACAATGAGAGCAAGGATGGAGGCAACCGGGTGCAGGCCAACCGCGTGTCCTACAATTCGAGGACCCAGAATATTGCTTTCTATTAATTGAATAGCGATAAAGTATACAAGAATTGCATAAGTGCGAGGAAAAGGGTCTGGTAAAAGTAACGAAATCAAGATCGCCGGAATAGAGGCCAGTGCAGGCCCTACCATCGGGATTGTCTCAAAGAGAAAAGCCAGTGCGCCGATAATGAGCGCAAAGTTGTTTAATCCCAGGAAATAACACCCTACTCCAGCTAGCACACCAATAATTGCGGCCAGGGTTAATTGCCCACGAATATAGTTTCCAACTACTCGGTTGAGCGCATCCTCAAATAACACTACGTGGGGCATTGATCGTTTTGGAGCAAGACTAACCAGGGCATTGCGAATACGCTTGCCATCAAGCGTAAGATAGAAACTCAGCACAGCCACAAGCAGGATGTTAACAATCACATCAGTCACTATCTGTACAATAGAGACAAGATTGGCCGCTAAAGAAAGCGCAAGAGCATTTGCCTGATCTTCAATCGTGCTGATAGCTTTGTTAATGGAGGAGTTTGGAATACCTTGTTTTATTAACCAATCCAGGGTTGCAGTATATGTAGTTGGCAGATTCTGGACATACCCAGGCAAATGAGTCGAGAAGTAATCCACTTGCTGAATCAGTGAGAAGACAAGTGCATAACAAAGAGCAATCAATCCGGATAATACAAAAACGTATATTATCAGAGTTGCAAACAGGCGTGGAATGTATCTATGTAAGAAATTGACTAGCGGAGTGACTAAAAACGCTACTGCCATAGCAAGCAGAAGTAATAGAATAGCATGAACAAATATGCCTATGATTGAAAATGCTGCCCACACCAGAATACCAATGCAAATGACAACGATGAGAATATCTCGCACTCGCTGCCAGTTCACTCGTTCCATTCGATTTTTCCTTGGGTCAATCAAAATTTACTATCTCTTCCAGTATTTTGGCAGGTATCAGTCGAAAGCGCAAGCTGATACGTTGACTTCTATCAAGTGAGCTTTTCTTTACGAAGAAAACGTGCCATTTCACCAATTTTAAAATGACGGTGTTTATTTTGCACTGGCGAAACGTTTTGCAGCATGACTACATCCTCTTATCTAGAGGAAGCTAATATTGCTCAGATTCGATTGGGGCAGTGAAGATGAGGCCGATTTTCTGGTATGCGCGTTGATAGAGTTAATATCCTCTTTGCGCTTCGTCTTAGTATAGTAATGACAAACCATTGATTTCTTATTCTTGAAAAGTTTTTATAAATGGGGATGTGTCCATGAATGTTACTACCTCTAGTTTCTCACCTATACAGATGATCCTGGCCTGGACACTTCTTGGACTGCTTTTTAGCTGGTTAATCATTTTTACAGCACTGGCACTGCGTGATTTTGTAATGAAAAAAGCTGAATGGGAAGATTTACCCACACCAACCAGACCCATACCAGCCTTTAGCAAGCAACCTGAAGAGGAACAACGGCAATTTGTTGGTGTGGCTAGAGGAAATATACACCACGAAGGTACCAATACGGAACAATTGTGAGACAGAGGCACAACTCTAATCAATTAAACAATGTGATTAGATACCTCTTTAGCCAGACTTTGCAGGGCGAAATGTGCCGTTATTATTTATATACACACCTCGAATGAGAGCGTGACGGGGGCAAGATCCTGACCTGGACCGATAAGTATTGGACCACTGTAGATTCGCGCTTTTGTGGCATCACCCCCAGGCAGTTCAACAATAAGGACGTGGCGATTTAAGTTCACCGCAATGAAGTGGCTCGGATTGCTCGATGAATCGTTATGTCCAACAACAGCATCGGTTTGAAAGGTACGCGGGCGGCCATAATGCCAATCATCCTGGGTTGTCTGCCACCAACTTCCTAAAGCACTAAAAGCAACCCAACCGATAATCATAATAAACATAGCTATTCCGACAAACACAAGCCAATGGAAGTTGAATCCTTGCCTGCTACTTACACGCCTGGTATAGCTAAGAGGAGGTAGATCATCGGTGTAGACACTGCGCTGCCGACTGCTTGGTACAACAGGAAGACCTGTTTGAGTAGCTGTTCGACGAGAAGGAATTACTGCGCGGCTTTGACGCGAGTTACCTGAAGCATAGTATCTCTGATCAGTGTTTAGCTGTGTGTCACCTTGCCTGCGTGCTGTCTCTGTTCGAACATCAGGTGTACTTTGATAACGTCGTGAGCTATTGGGCATACGAGTTGGCCAAACATCATCGTACTCTTCTTCGTTTAACATATCATCTTCGGTAATTTTTATTTGTTGCGCAGGCACTCGTCGACTACGTTGCTGCATGCGGTACTGATCCACATTATCACCGGCCTCTCTTGAGAAAATGCCAAGACATATGTACTAGTAATTATGTTCTAATTATACAATTGAATGGGAGAAAGTCAAGCTTTTTTGGCACTTTATTGGAACATTGGTACTATTTTCTTTTTACTGTTCTATGCGTTAATTGCATTTCTAAGCAATTCTGGCATATACTTTCTCCAACAATTGGCAAAAAACCATCGTCTTTGAGAACGAATTGGAGGAAAGTTGTAATGACATTGGCCATCACAAATGGCACTATCATTGACGGTCGTGGAGGTGACCCACTGGTGGGAACTCTTCTAATTGAGGAAGAGCATATCATCGCCCTGGGTCGAAAGGACCAGGTGGCTATTCCACGCGAAGCAATAGTGATTGATGCAATGGGCGGGAGCGTAATTCCTGGTCTGATTGATTGCCATGTCCATTTTATGCTGGAGTATCCGGATATCATGCGTGGATTGATCACGCAGCCGTCACTGCGCTTATTGCAGGCTATCCCACGTATGCGATCAACGTTGGAAGCGGGGATAACGACGGTACGCGATGCGGGTGGCACTCCTGCTGGTTTAAAGATTGCTGTCGAACAAGGGATTGTTTCTGGGCCACGCATGCAAGTCGCCGTTTCCTTGATTTCTCAGACTGGTGGTCACGGTGATGGTTTTTTCCCTTGCTGTGTTGATATAGGGCTTTTCGGCATTCGCTTCTATGATGTACCCGATGGGGTGGCCGATGGAGTTGAAGAGGTACGCAAAACCACTCGTGAGATACTGAGAGCAGGGGCTGATTGGATCAAACTGGCAACGACTGGTGGTGTGCTCTCGGCTTCTGATGCTCCGACCTCATCCCAATTGACAATTGAGGAGATTGCAACTGCCGTGTATGAGGCTGCAGCGCAAGAGAAACGATGCATGGCGCACGCACAAGGCTCACAGGGCATTAAAAATGCGTTGCTTGGTGGAGTTGCCTCAATCGAACATGGTGTTTACCTGAATGACGAGCTGATTAATCTCATGCTTGAGAAAGACGTATACCTGGTTCCGACACTCGTAGCGCCACTGGCCGTCGCAGAATTTGCAAGGGAGCATCCTGACATCCTTCCACCCATGATGGCAGAGAAAGCGAATGGAGTAATTGAAGCTCATAAGCAGAGTTTCCGCCATGCAATAGAGGCCGGAGTTAAAGTAGCGATGGGAACAGATTCGGGTGTAGGTAAGCATGGAGAGAACGGCCGTGAGTTATTGCTGATGGTTGAAAATGGGATGACCCCGATGCAGGTTATTGTAGCAAGTACGGGTAATGCTGCTCGACTGCTGCACTTAGACAAATATGTCGGTACGCTCGAAGTTGGCAAGTTGGCGGACGTGGTTGTAGTTAATGGCGATCTATTAGGAGATATCGGTAAGATTGTTGATCAGTCAAACGTGAAGTTGGTGCTCAAGGGAGGACGAGCTGCGAAAAATACATTCGAGGCGAGAGTGCCAATGATGGTGGGAGGGATGTAAGGCGTCCTATCATTTTGCAACACGGATAGCACTCGAATCGTAAATTCTATCGGAAAAACTGATAGATAAGATAGTACTGGCCTCCGTCACATATATATCGTGAGGTTCACTCCGATTAAGAGGACTCAGTCTAACGTTAAACTACGAGGAGATGCTTTCAATGTCGGGAAACCGTGGTTGTATATTCAATTCAATAATGTTTTTGGTGATTGTGTTTATACCTGTGGTAGGTCATATCATTGAAACAATTATGGTGCTTGAGGATGATCATTCATTAGCTGGCAAAGCATTGTGGTTAGCAGTGATCTGGCTGATACCTTTCCTTGGTCCATTGCTCTACCTGCTTTTTGGACAGCATCGCCGGCGTGTGATGTTCGGTCAGCCTAGTTATGGGTACAACCAATACCAGTACCAACCTGTGCAGTACCAGCAAAGATACCCATAACACGGAGATCCCGAGGATGAGTCCATCACTATCCGGCTTGTGGCCGAACGATCACCTTTGTACTATGGATGAGTCGTCTCATATACCTTGGTTTGCTGCGACGCCCTCGGGCGTGAGCCACGTGATTGGGCGCCGCCTTTATGGCGGGAACGTGCGCGGCACAGCAGACGCTGCATGACGTACACGTTTCCAGTCATATCGCTGTGCTCCCAGTGGTTGTGGCTGTACCTTCAGGCTGCGTTGGAATTGAAGAACTCCTCCAACACGGGAGCAATCGCCGACGCAGCGACCTCATGCGTCTGACCTTCCAGGGTGCGCAGTTGTGCATTGGGAATAGCGTTTGCAAGCGCAGTTGCTGTGATGTGCATAAACGGATAGCTCGCGGAGCCGTCCATGATGAGTGCAGGCACAGCAACACTGGCTGCTCGCTCGATGGGAACCGAGGCATCTTCACCCAGGACGGCGGCATCGTAGGCCAGGGTGGGCGCGACCGCTTCCCACATCGGCCACATGGGATGCTGGCGCACCCTCTCAATGTGCTCGGCGGGCATCCCCGTCAACAGCATGAAGAGCGCGAGCGCGTCACCTCGGCGACCTTGTGCAAGCACTTCCGCAAGCTGCTTTCTGTAATCCCTCCATGCCTGCCGGGCAGCCTCATCCGAGTTGTAGGGGACCTCGTACATAGCCAGTTTCTTCACCTTGTCACCGAGCTTGATGGCTGCCTCCATGGCAAGAGCTGCGCCGGAGGAGATCCCGAACACGGCTGCCTGACCACCCGCTTCGGTGATAAGGGCTTCGATGTCTTCAATTTCACGTTCAACGGCATACGGCAGCGTATCCGTGCTCTCGCCTCGTCCCCGACGATCGTAGTGAAACACGGTGAAGTGCTGCGCCAGGAGTGGAGCAAGTTGCGCGGTCTCTGAGTCCATCGCTCGTTGTTCGAGCGCGCCACCCACCAGGATGATCGCCGGTCCCTTCCCTAACTGATCGAATGCAATAGTTGTGCCATCGGCTGACTGTACTTTCTTCATAGAAATCTCCTTTTGTTGATAGTTCATCAGAATCGTTGGTTTGCTATGATGCCCCTGGGCCTCGCGTGTGATGGAGCGCACCCGCCGGTGGCGGGAACGTGCGCGGCATGGCAGAGGCAGCATGACGCACACCTTTCCATCAAAACGCCTGGAACCTGTATCGGCGGGACGCGCGCCGGTCTTACCTGGCCGCTTGCGCATCAGCCTCTGCTGTTACTTGACGACGCGATACCGCAGATGCGTCACCGTCGGCGTAGCGATGACCCGCATTCGTTCCAGCTTGATCGGCTGGTCGCCGATGTTGGCGAACAATGGCCGACCCGCACCCAGCAGGACGTTGGCGACGTGAATCTCCATCTCGTCTACCAGTCCAGCCTTCAAGTACTGCTGACTGATATTGGCGCCCATCAAAGCGATGTTCTTGTCACCGGCGGCGGCCCGTGCCTGTGAGAGGGCGCTCATCGGACCGTCGGTGACGAAG
>WNFC01004334.1_pt1 | contig 25328 bp, 29 predicted proteins | sample 5400541 | NCBI WGS metagenome assembly WNFC01 (sample SAMN13153342, study PRJNA577476) | soil metagenome | isolation source: 120 cm saprolite under Douglas fir tree site 2 hole 2 replicate 1 | place: USA:California | collected 2015-04-18 | reverse complement strand
TCTCACTAAGCACCCCTCAGGGAGCCGGCTTGCCAAGCAAAAGACCCTTACAAATTGAGGACAACCCGCAAAACCTAATCAGACTTGGTAACCAATTTGGAGTTGTAACTCGGGCATTCCTTACCACCAGCACTGGTGGACCTGAGCTTCTCTCCCACCGCACAGGAAACCGGTTGCGCCAGACGATCTCAATCTTTGATCTCCGCGCCGATTTTTGGATCGCCAACACCGGTCCGTCAAAACCCTCGGTTCGAGGAAATGCAAATCAATGGCCACTCCTTGACTGCATTTCGATGCCTTAAAAAAATTCATCACTGAACACCTCTACGTCGATGCGGGAGTGCCAGCATGCTGACACGCGCTGGACTACTGGCACTGCATCATGCACGGCTACAAATGCGATCTTCCGCCTTGCAAGTCCGATCTTCTTTCCTCTCAACAGGTTCAATTTCGCGTTGATGGCCGGCACAATTTGGCAGGTTCTGTGCTCATAAACAAGTCGGCTGGCGTGCAATGGCAATTCAGACAGATGCATTTCAGTAGTGAGGTTGGTCATGGCGGCTGCGTCGGAAATCGTATGGCGGAATCCGGAGCCACCCGCGCAAAGTACGCCCACAATAGGGCGCTCAGTACCAGATCAGCACTTCCTGGGCGGCAACACTTTTGCGATTGTGTACCGTGCCGTACTTCGGCTAGAAGGGCGTCGAGACAGGTTGAGGAGCTGACGTTCATGTGGATGAGATCGTGCGCAATATGCAAAGCACTCCTCAAAAAGTTGAGGGTGGTCGACTCCGTTCGCTGCGAGTGCGGATGGGAATGGCGGAGTCCTTAATTGCCTGCAACTGTCGGAACCAACGAGTTCTTCTGCGTGAGCTGCGGCCTGACCGCAGGGCTGGACATACATGGGCGGTGCGCAACCTGCGGATCAGATGCTGTAACGCATCCGCTTCGTTACCGCCTGATCCTTTCGGCGGCGGACGACTGCTGCATCGGGGGGAAGAAAGTGCCGCTTGAGTTGAGTCTGAAGAATAGCGAGGAAAGCCGCCGCGGCCGGATTGGTCGTGCGGTTCTGACAACAACGGCCGCGTGCTCACGAGATTTTGCCTCGGTGCGTGAGAGCAACCCGGGCCAAGAATCTGGTAGTTCGGTTGATTGGGCCGTCAATCGAAGACCGGAAGCAGATTCCTCCCCGCTCGTTAGCAAACTTGTCGACGTCTCTCTAATGAGCGGGGGCGGAATGAAACAGGCTGCAATTGATTTCGCAGCCAAGGAAGTGATCAAGGAGTTCCACATGACAAATCTGGCCGATAGGCGTTCATACAATTTTGGCGACACTTTCGGGGACCCGGTAGAAACCGACTCCGTTCGTGGACATGCGCGACTTGAAGGCATCTGGTGCAACCAGGCAGATGGCATGAAATTACCAATCTGCAAAGGAAACCCACATGAAGCAAATGAATCTTAGATTGCTGGTATTTACAGTGGTGATGTTCGCTGCTCTTATCACAGGCCGTGGAGTGGCCTACGGCCAATATGCAAATTCCCAACCGGTTGCCCAGCCGCCCTCTGATCCGGGCCCCGATCAATACATTGAGATGCTGCGGAAGGATGTGCGCTCCCTCAGGAAACAGATCGTTGCTGCCAACCTGGATCTCACCGACGATGAAGCCGTGAAATTCTGGCCCATCTACGATCAGTACACAACCGACTTGCGCAAGATCAACGACACCAAGGTCGCGCTTGTCAAAGACTACGCCCGGAATTACACAACCATGACCGACGAGCAGGCGGAGGCATATGTAAGAGGACGTGCGGCCGTCGACGAGTCCGTGAACCGGCTGCGGCTGAAATACTTCCCCGTTTTCCATCGGGTGCTTTCGGGCAAAACGGCTGCAACATTCTTTCAAATCGATTGGCGAATAAGCCAGATGATTGATCTGCAATTAGCTTCACAGATGCCGCTGATTCAGCCGTAGGAGATCCGTCAGATCAGAGTGGAAAGCCGGCAATTGTTTCCTCTCGATTCGGGACGGTGCGAGTTCTCCTCGCATCGTCCAGGGTCTTTTTGATGGCGAATGATACCCAGATCTTCAACGCCCGGCAATCACTTCAATCCCCCGACATACAGAGCAATATCTTCACTTCTGATTGCCGATCTTTCTTCGATTCAGGGGGACTGCGCAGTTTCCGGCAAGCGTGAGTTCGACTTCTGAACCAGATCAAAGGAAAAAGCCTCTTGTTCACAACTACCGGGTGCCAGCCTGCTGGCAAGCGATAACGGGTTATCACTCCGATAAAAGCATTGCGAGTTTCTGCGATCATGTTTGTCCGTTAAATCCCAGTCCTTCAACTACTTGCGTTGTCTATCACGGTTCCCAATCAATGGCAGCATCCATGCAAGAGAACAAGTGGCAACCGAACTTACAAGGAGAACATATCGTGCCATTAAACAAGCCAATAAATCGGATTGCGATTGTCGGAACTGGACTCATCGGTGGGAGCTGGGCAGCGTTATATCTGGCGCACGGATTTGATGTAGTTGCAACAGATCCAGCGCCCGGCGCCGAAGAGAAGTTACGCCACTACGTTGATACAGCCTGGGAGGAACTTTCCGTACTGGGTCTGGCGCCGAAAGCCTCGAAGAACCGGCTAAGCTTCACTCTCGATATGAAAGAGGCCGTCTCAGGCGCGGATTTCATTCAGGAAAACGGGCCGGAACGCCAGGATTTCAAAATCAAACTGTTTGCGGACATGGATGCGGCCGCTCCAGTTGATTCGATTATCGCATCGAGTTCGTCCGGTCTGACTGTGAGCGTAATGCAGTCCGCGTGCAAGCATCCGGAGCGCTGTGTGATCGGCCATCCCTTCAATCCTCCTCATGTGATTCCACTGGTGGAAGTGGTGGGCGGCGAGAAGACCTCGGCTGAGGCAATTCAGCAGGCCATCTCTTTCTATTCCTCAATCGGCAAGAAGCCTATTCATCTGCGCAAGGAAGTTGTAGGCCACGTGGCCAACCGGCTGCAGGCGGCGCTCTACCGTGAAGTCGTTCCGGACACTGCGGTTTGCTGGGGACCTGGACTCCGCTGGGGCGTTATGGGACCCAATCTGTTGTTTCATCTCGGCGGCGGGCCGGATGGAATACGCCACTTCATGGAGCACCTCTCTGGTCCGGTCGCGAGTTGGTGGAAGGACCTGGGAACGATCACCGAATTCTCTCCTGCCGTAAAGCAGACGATTATCGAAGGAGCATTGCAGGAGGCGGGCAACCGCACCATCGAGCAGCTTGAACATGAGAGGGATGAGGTGTTACTGGGCTTGCTCAAGTTGCGGGATAAGCAAGGCAAGGCATTTCCCGTGGTGAAGAAAGTCGCAAAAGCCAAATGACCCCAGTGCATAGTCCACTAAGCAGCAAAATGCTCGACGAGTTTCTGGACACACGCAACGGATCATTCGAGCGAAACCAATTTTAAGCTTACGAAAGGAACAGAAGGATTCATGGCTACAGTTATCACGACAAAACCGCAAGACGGAACGAAGAAGGTTCGTGCTCTTCCCACGCCTAATAGTGATTTCTACGAACTAGTGGAAACCTTGCCCGCGGAGGAGTTAGAGGTTGTAAAACAAGTGCGTGCGTTCATGGAAACCAAGGTCGCTCCCATCATCACCAAGTACTGGGTTGAAGACGCGTTCCCGTTTGAAATATTGCCGGCGATCAAGGAACTCAACATCGGCGGCGTTGCTATGAAGGGCTACGGTTGCAGAGGCGGAAGCGCAATGTTGTTCGGCCTGATCGCCATGGAGATGGCGCGCTTCGATTCTTCGATCGCCACCTTCTTCGGCGTCCACAACGGCCTGGCGATGGGATCCATCTATCTCGGCGGATCAGAAGAGCAAAAACAGAAGTGGCTTCCGCCGATGGCCCGGTGGGAGAAAATCGGCTGCTTTGGACTCACTGAACCGCTGGTGGGATCGGGAACGTCCGGAGGCATGACGACGACCGCGAAGCGTGAGGGCGACACGTGGATCCTCAACGGCCAGAAAAAGTGGATCGGCAATGCGCCTTGGTGCGACATCTCGGTCATCTGGGCGCGCGACGTGGCCGACAACCAGGTGAAGGCGTTCATCGTCGAGAACAAAACCACCCCCGGCTTTAAGGTGGAAAAAATCCAAAACAAGATTGCGCTCAAGGTGGTCCAGAACGGTTTGATTACGATGGAGAACTGCCGCGTGCCAGAGGAAAACCGCCTCCAGGAAGATAAGTCATTTCGCGATACCGCGCGGGTACTAAAAATGACGCGGTTCATGGTGGCCTGGGAGGCGACCGGATGCGCGATGGGCGCTTACGAAAATGCTCTCAAGTATTGCCAGGAACGGTTGCAGTTTGGAAAGCCGATCGGCTCGTTCCAGCTTGTGCAGGACCTTTTGGCCAAAATGCTCGCCAACATTACAGCTTCACAATGCCTGATAGTTCGCATGGCCCAATTGGAGGCTGAAGGCAAGCTGACCGACGCCCACGCAGCGATCGCAAAGGCGTTCACCACGTCCAAGTGCCGCGAGACAGTCGCCTGGGCTAGAGAATTGTTAGGCGGCAACGGCATCGCTGCAGACTACAACGTCGCCCGCTTCTTCGCGGATGCAGAAGCCCTTTACTCCTACGAAGGCACATACCAGATGCAAAACCTCATCATTGGCAAAGCCATCACTGGGTTCAGCGCGTTCGTTTAAACGACTGCCGACGGCGCAAGCCGTCGGCGTAACAATCGTTGGCTTGAATGAGGAAGACCTTCAAGCCACATTTTCCTTTTTGGATATGAAGTTTGGAGCTACACGTGAAACCGAGGATGGTCGAGCCTTTGAGTATCGACAAAACAGCACAAGAAGGAGATGCCGTGCTGACTGTGACCGGCCGCGTCACTATCAATTCCTCGCCGGCCTTGCGCGATGAGCTGCTCGCCACGCTTCAGAAAGAAGCCCTGGCTTCACTGACCATTGATCTAAGCGCAGTGCCGTACATCGATTGCTCCGGTCTGGCGACCCTGGTTGAGGCGCTCAGGTTTGCCCGCTCCGCTAAGGTCAGTTTACGGTTGAAGCTGCACGAACGGCCGCTTTATTTGTTCCAGGTAACCGGCCTCCTTCCGCTGTTCGATCCTTTGCCGGACACAACAATCCACCGTGTTTCGCAGGGCGACGCGTGACAGTACTGATAGAGAACGTGGGAAGAGCCACCCTCAACCTTATGGATTATGCAGGAGGGTTGACGGTTCAACTGTGGGCAGGGCTGCGCGCGTTGCGTACAACCTTGCCGATTTCCGGTAGTCGTGATCGCTGGAAGTCGTCCGTCAGCCAGATGCTTCAAGTAGGTGTTGATGCCCTGCCCATGGTCGGGCTCATGTCGATTTGCGCGGGATTCATTCTCGCCATGCAAGGAGCCTCCGAGCTTAAGCGTTTCGGGGCGATCCGCTATGTCATCGATCTGGTCTCCCTGGGTTTTACGCGAGAACTCGGCCCCTTACTTACGGCAATTGCTGTAAGCGGGCGGTCAGGCTCGGCGTTCTCGGCCGAGATCGGGACAATGAAGGTAACGGAAGAGCTCGATGCCCTGCGCGTGATGGCGCTCGATCCCATTGAATTTGTTCTCGCGCCCAAGTTTCTTGCCGCGTTGATCATGATTCCCTGCCTGAGCATTTTCGCGAATGTTTGCGGAATTCTGGCCGGATGGATCTTCATGTTCTTCAGCACCCATCTTAGTTTTGGACTGTACGCGAGGTACGCTCTGCATTCCATCGATATCCACGACGTGATCGGCGGATTGATCAAGAGCCTGGCCTTCGCAACCATCATTGTGCAGGTAGGTTGCCTGGAAGGGTTCCGCGTTCGCGGCGGACCGGAAGCAGTAGGGCGGTCAACCACGGCGGCAGTGGTCAAGGCGACGTTCCTTGTGATCGTGGCTGATGTGATTTTTACCGCACTCTTTTACTTCACAGGAGTCTCCTGATGCCGCTTATCTCCATCCGCGACCTGGCGGTTCAGTATGATGGACGGCGCGTGCTGGATGGGCTCAGCCTCGACATAGAACCTGGCGAAACCATGGTCTTACTGGGAGGAAGCGGTTCGGGCAAGAGCACGCTGCTGCGTCATATCATCGGGCTCGAACGCCCTCACTCCGGACAGCTCATGGTGAAAGAAGTTGATATTGCGCGCTGCTCTGCCGCAGAGCTGAAAGAGGTGAGGCGCTCCATCGGCGTCGCATTTCAGAGCGCGGCATTATTTAACTCCTTTTCTGTCGCCGACAATGTCGCATTGCCGTTGCGTGAGCATACTGCACTGGCGCCCTCCATCATTGATCTTATGGTCTGGATGAAGCTGGCGGTAGTTGGGCTGGGCGACTTCGGCAGGATGTTCCCGCAGGAGCTCTCGGGTGGAATGAAAAAGCGGGCGGCAGTTGCCCGGGCTTTGGCTCTCGACCCTGAAATCCTGGTGTTTGATGAACCCTCCGCCGGCCTTGACCCAATTGTGGCGGCTGAGCTGGACGAACTTATCCTGGTCCTCAAGCGCGCGTTCCAGATGACCGTGATCGTCGTCACGCATGAGCTGGCGAGCGCATTTCGAATCGCCGACCGGATCGCCATGCTGTACAAAGGCTCATTTCTTGCGGTGGGAACGAAAGACGAGATCCGAGGGAGCCAGGATCCGCGAATCAGACAGTTCCTCGATCGAGTACCTGGCACCGCCGCTCATATTCAAACGACCGAAACACACCTGGAAAACTATCTGCGGGGAAACGGGGCGATCTTATGAGTACCGAGGCAAAGGTCGGGGCCTTCGTCCTGGCAGCTCTCACAATCTTGACGACAACGCTCATCTATTTGATGAGCACCAGTTCCCATGCCGGGAGCGTGCCGTTCCGGACCTATCTGCACTATGCAGGTGGCCTTGAATCAGGCGGGCCTGTCCTCTTTGGCGGCATTAACGCCGGCAGGGTTACCTCAGTGCGGCCCTGGACCTCTGATCCCTCCGAGATAGAGATTCTCCTGGAGCTTAAACCTGGAACGCCGGTGAATGAGAAATCTGTGGCCAAGATTGGATCAGTGAGCCTGATGAGCGGCCCAGCCTTACTCATCAGCACTGGTAGCAACGCAGCCCGGCATGTGCCTCCGGGTGGCGCGATTCCCTCACAGGACGTGGCCAGCATGGACGAGATCATGGCGAAGGTATCCACGGTCGCCGACAACGCCAATGCCCTCATGACCCAAGTGCAAGGTGAACTTACCGGGATCAGCGGCGATGCGCGAACAGTGCTTGCGAATCTGAATGCAATCACCGGCAAGCCGAACCAGGAACGAATCAACGTGATGCTGGCACAGATGAGCCGCATGGTCAGCAACGAGGGTCCAAAAATTGACGGCATGTTGGACCAAGTGTCACAAGTTACAGCGAAGCTCGGGCCGGTGGTGGACCACGCAGATGGAGCTATCCGGAACGTCAATGGGACGGTGAGTGAAATTCGTGATCCACTTCGCAACGATCTGGCCGAACTTCAGACTACGTTGCAAGAAGCCAAGGGGCTCCTGGTGAACATGCAGGTCATGGTGCGGGCCAACGACTCCAAGGTCGATGAGACGCTGGAAAACCTGCGCATCACAACCCAGAACTTGAGTGACCTGTCGAATTCGGTCAAGCAACGGCCGTGGAGCTTGATCCGCATCAAGCAACCGGAAGACCGCAAAGTTCCGCGATAGGGAGTATGCAAATGACCAAATGCTGGAGAACTGTTCTGCTAACAGGCGTGATGACTTTTGTTTTCTTGACCGGCTGCATGGGCAAGGTTAAATACCCAGCCTACTACAGACTCAATCTCGCACCCCCAACCGATCCTCCAATAAGGGGCGATGCGCTTCCGTCCATAGCAGTGCGCGAATTTCGGGCTCCCGCCTATCTGCGCGAAGGCCCTATCGTCTATCTCACCTCGCCAGAGGAGATCGGCTTTTACGAATATCATCGATGGGCTGTTGACCCACGACAGACGATCACCCAAGCGATTGTCGAGTATCTGCGTGCGAGCGGCAAGTTCAAGCTGGTGAAGATTTATGACGGGCGCAATGACGTGGACTATGTCTTCAGCGGACATCTGGAGAAGCTCAACGAGGTGGATAATGAAGGCGGCGTTCAAGTCGAGGTTGCTCTCTCAGCCCAGGTGACCGACATTCACAACGGAAACACAATTTGGGCCAATTCGGCCGCTGAGAAAGGCAAAGTGGAGGGACGCAAGGTGAGTTCGGTCGTTGCGCAGATGAGCAATCTGACGGACCGCGGCATTGAAGAGCTGCTGAAATCACTTACGCTGCCACCGCTTACTACAGCGACGCGATAATCGCTTTGTCACCAATACCCTAATGGAACGCTTTTTTGACCACATCGCCGCTCTTTCGCTGATCGCTAAACTGATTTACTCCATCCTGGGCGTTGTTCTGATCCGGAGCGCGTTTCGCCTGCTGGAGCGCACCCTGCCTCCACACTTTGGCTATGGTGACCAGCGTTACCGCGTTCGGAAAATGGTTACGGTCGCCGCCTACATAATCATCTTCACCTTCATAACGATTCTCTTCGCAGACCGTCTGAAGCACGTCGGATTCGCGGTGGGGGTTATGGGCGCGGGAGTAGTTGTCGCGCTGCAAGATGTGATTGCAAGCTTTGGCGGCTTCATTGCAATCGGCTTCAACAATCTTTACCGAGTGGGCGACAGAATCCAGGTAAATGAGACCAAAGGAGACGTGATTGATATCTCCATCATGCGAACAACAGTCATGGAAACCGGCAACTGGGTGAGTCGCGACGTCTACAACGGGCGAATTGTCAAGATTCCCAACAGCGCAGTGCTGAAGGGGCTGGTTTGCAATTATTCGCAGGGATTCCGTTTTGTCTGGGATGAAATCAAGATCCGGCTAACGTGCGGAAGCGATCACCAGCACACAAGAGAAATGCTGCTGCGGGTGGCGAAAGAAACCGTCAGCGACCACCTCGAGGAAGCTCAAAGATCGTGGAAGGGGGTGGTCGAGAACTACCGAATCCAAAACCGCCCCCTGGAACCGACGGTCACCCTTGATGCTAGCGATGGATCGTTGGAATTTTCCCTCAGTTACATTGTGGACTACACCACGCGAACCAACGTCAGGGACCAGCTGTTCACAAAAATCGTCGATGAGGTGGTGAACAGTAATGGACGGCTGGAATGGGCGTCGTCTTCGACCACTGTGGTGCTGCAGTCCGCGGCCGCCGATTCTCGAGCGCCGGCAGAGTTAGCTTCGGCAAACAGCGCGACTGCGCGATAAGAATGACGGCAAGCCCGGGATCTCAGAACACTCAACATATGTCTTGACAATAGTCGTTATAACAGATATCGTTTGAGGTGTGACCCAGTCCAGTAAAGTCCGGCATGTAGGCAGCCCCGAAGAGGCAGCGTTCCTGGATTTGGTACGCACGGCCGATATGCTGAGCCGAGGAGCGGCCGAGGTATTCAAGGTCGAGGATCTCTCGCCTAGTCAATACAATGTCCTCCGCATTCTGCGAGGGGCGCCTGAAGGGCTCCCCTGTGGGGAGATTGCCAGCCGCCTGATTACTCGTGACCCAGATGTCACCCGGCTCCTGGACCGCATGGAAAAACGCAGTTTGATTTCGCGCGCCCGCGAAAGCCGGGACCGGCGTATGGTGCTGGCACGGCTCACCCCTGCCGGCCTCAAACTGGTGGATCGCTTGGATGAGCCGGTTCAGAAAATGCACCGCAAACTGTTGGGCCACCTGGGGAAGGAGCGGCTCCGGGCCCTGCGGGAGCTTTTGTCTGCCGCCCGGGCCACGGTAGAGTAAGTTTTTTTAAGATTATATTTGTTGCAACGAATATCGTGCCCCGTGGCTGAGTTCAAGGTCAAGCACATGATGATCGCCAACGTGAAAGGCCACTTCTCCAGGGTTTCGGGCGTGTTGATCCGGGATGAATCTGACCGGGCGAGCGATCGCGTAGAAGCCACGATTGAAGCTGCTTCCATCGAGACCCGCAACGAGCAGCGCGATGGACATCTCAAGAGCGAGGATTTCTTCCACGTTGAAAAGTTTCCCACCTTGCACTTCAAGTCGACGGGCATCCGAGTCGTGGACGAGGGAGAATTGTCGGTGGAAGGCGACCTCACCATCCGCGGGGTCACGCGCAAGGTCCGTTTTGCGGTGGAAGGACCAACGCCGCCTGCAAAGGATCCCTGGGGGAACACTCGGATTGGGCTCTCGGCGAGCACCAAGATCAATCGCAAGGACTTCGGTTTGACCTGGAATACAGCTCTCGAGACCGGAGGAATTCTGGTTGGTGACGACATCACCATCACTCTGGACGCTCAATTCGTAAAGGCCTAATACGCTGAGGCCGGACCGACGAAGGAGCCGGCCTCGTCCGCAACAGAGCCGTTTGGTTAAGATTTCGTAAGCGGCACTCGATGCCAAGAGGAGACAAGCAATGTCCTACAGCATATCGACTTTGCTGACCCGCAATCTTCACGACGTCTTCGGTGAAGGCGACCCTGCGCGGCGGCGCGCGGCCATTGACGAGATCTACAGCGAAGATTGCGCATTCTACGAGCCAACCAACCCCTTTGCCGGCGGAGTAACACGCGTAGCGAACGTTTACCGTGGCCGCGACGAGATCGATCGCGTCGCGGCCGTGATCAAGGCTACTCACCCTGACTTTCGATATCAGTTAATTGCGGAGCCCGAGGAATTGGGCAATGGCGGGCGGGTCCGATGGGTATCGGGCCGCCCTGGTGAGGCGCCAGCTTACGCCGGGACTGATTTCATCATTGCCCGGGACGGCCAGATTGCCGCCGTTTATCTCTTTTTCGACAAGCTACCTTGAGCTGGACTCTGTCGTGCGACAGTCCTATGTGTAGGATTGGCAACGGCGGCCGGAATATTTCGCGGTCGCCCAAGCGACCTTGCTCGTGGTCTGGCACACGTCGCCTCGCGGTTGAGCTCACTGCTCAGTTTGGTGGGTGGCGGTGCTCCTGTGAGATTGGTGTACGAATAGCGATTTCCAATTCAGGAGAACACGCTCGGGATGATTTTCACGTCCTGTCCAGCACCAAAAAGGCAAACACGGCCGGCAGATAAAGAATGGACGCAAGAAGCAGGCGGCGCGCGGCATCATTGGTCTTGCGAACCGCAAGCTGTCCCCCGTAATACAAGAAGCAAATGCTGAAGAACAACGCTCCCGCTGTGTAGAAGAGACCGGCCTTTCCCAGCAGCATTGGGGCAAAGCTCAAGGCAATCAGGGCGAAAGATGGTAGCACCGCTTGCAACTGCATGAGAGAGTTTCGCCGCTCACCGTGCGGCAGAACAAGATAGCCGGCTCGCAGGTAATCTTTCCGGTACATCCATGCGATCGCCATGAAGTGTGGGAATTGCCACAGAAAAACGAGTCCATAGAGAACCCAGGCCTCAAGACTTAATGTTCCTGACACGGCAGCCCAACCAATCAGAGGAGGCGCTGCCCCCGGGAAAGCTCCGACCAAAGTGCATAGCGGCGTTTTTCGTTTGAGAGGCGTGTAAATCAGCAAATAAGACAACAACGTGAGAACTGCGAGCAGACTGGCCAGCAAATTCACGGCCGCTGCCAGGTAGACCGCGCCACTGACTGAGAGCAGAATTCCAAACCAAAGAGCGCGTGAAGGTTCGATTCTTCCTGCTGCAAGGGGGCGGCGTTTGGTGCGCCGCATTTGCGCATCGAACCGCCGCTCGACATATTGGTTCAGGGTCGCAGTTCCGCTGGCGACGAGCAACGTGCCTGCCAAAGTATGTACCAGCAAGAGAATCGGAAATGCCACAAGATGAGCTGGCAGAGCGAGGCAGAAGCCCGCCGCAGTTGTAATCAGAATCAGAAGGTTGACGTCAGGTTTGGTGAGCGCCCAGTAATCAGCGAGGAAGCCAGCCCCGGAGCGCCACCCGCGTGTAGATGAGGCCGCTAAAGTTGCCACGCGCTCGGTCGACACCTTACATCACCTCAGTGCGAGTGATGCCAAGTAGCTGATTGGCGGTGGTCTGCGAAGCAAAAGCAACCGCCTGCGAATCCCCACGCGCTGCGGGAGAGAGAAGACGCATCGTCAGCGTGAGCGCCGGCACCATATATATAAAGGTTATGGATACCCACATGAGCACGCCGGCCCACTCCTGGTCCTGGAGGGCTGAAATCCCAAAAGGGTTCGATGCAGAAAGATAGGAAGGATAGACCACCCGCCCGCAGAATGTGAGAAATGCTGATAGCGCGTCGCAGGGCAGAGTGGCAAGGAACAAGTACAACGGAAGAGACCATTTCGGCGAGTGAGAAGCGCTCGGCCACGGCTGGACCACAGGCCACCAAAACAGAAATCCGGCCAGCAGGAATGACACATGTTGGATCTCATGCCACGAAGGCGAGTGCAGTCCGAGCGCGAACACTACCGGGACATGCCACGCAATTACAGTCAAGGTTGCAACAATCCAGCAAAAGACGGGGTGAAGGATAATTTTTCCAAGCCAGCGTATGGGAGCCCAGCGCAGAAAAGGCCCCACAATGCCCCGAACAAGACGCTTCGGAATGCCGTGCAAGAGAGATACGGCTGGCCTTCCTATAAAGATCAGAGGCGGGGCGACCGCCATGAGCAGCAAGTGCTGCACCATGTGAACGGACAACAGTTCGTGATCCAATACTGAGAGCGGCGAAGCCACCGCGACCCAGATAGAGATGATTCCGCACGTGAAAGCTGCCATATGTCCCAAGGTGATGATTCGTGGGAACGCCTTGCGAAGATGTAGACACCCTCGCACATAGCAGAAGACCACCAGCGCCAGAAACATCGTCAACGGAATCGGGAATGACCAATCGTGCAAGCACTTTCTCCTGGAACCAAGTTCTCTTTGCGTCTTCAGTGTTGATCTGTTTCAGCAATCGTACGGGACGCATCCTGTGCAGGAGCCTGCCCAGCCGGATGTAGCGTCTCAAGAAATTTGACCAGCGCGCCCGTCTCTGCAGGACTCAGGTTCTTGCCATAAGCCGGCATATTCCCGCCACCCTGGATGACCTGGCGAACCAGTTGATCCGGCGTGAGACGGACAGCAACCTGGTCGAGTGCCGGTCCGCGCTGGCCGCCTTCGCCGCCGAGGGAATGGCAGTTGTGACACTGTTTGGATTGAAAAACGAGAGCGCCCTGGTGCTCCAGAGGAGTTCGATTCTTCAGGTATTCGCGGGGGATCGGTTGGCCGCTCCACGCGTCCATTACGGGACTCCACGGCGTGTGTTGGCCCAAGTGTGTCAAAGTGCCAAGAGATACCGCCGCCACCAGGATTACAAGAACGGCAATCGGTCTCCGTTTCCAACTCTTCTCGCCTTCCCCGGCAAAGAACGGCAGCACCAGCAGGACGACAATGCCGATCAATGGTGCAATTAACAAGATTGGCGTCTCAGCGGCTGGTGGCAGGAAGGAAAGCAACGCATAGATCCAGAGAAAGAAAGAATCGGGCTTTGGAGCGGTCTGAATGATGGTCGGATCCGGCTGCCCACCCGGCCCAAAGGGTCCTAGAAGAACGGCGCATGCGGCAATGCACAAGAGAATGAAACCGGAAAAGACAATGTCTTTCCAGATCGCAGACGGCACAAACGGCACTCCATCTTTTGCCGTGAGCTCGTGATATTCACGCACATAAGTTGCGCGCCGGACAATTCGCCCGGGCATCGGCCATTCGTTGACTCCGAGCTTGAGAACCATCAAAACATGCAAGCCGACAAAGGCAAACAGGAGTCCGGGAATTACGAAGACGTGCAAGGCAAAGAAGCGAGAAAGCGTTGCACCCGCAATGATCGGTCCTCCGAGGAGCAGCTTAACCAACGCCGGCCCCAATACCGGGACGCGGCTTGAGATCGAAGCGCCAATTCCCAATCCCCAGTAGGCATCCTGGTCAAAGCGAAGCACCTGGCCGGTGAAGGCCATTCCCAGCGTAATCAGGAGAAGGAAGACACCAAAGATCCATGTCAGCTCCCTAGGAAACTTGTAAGCTCCAAAGAGAAAGACCTGCACCATGTGGATGATTACGATAGCGAGCATGAAATTCGAGCCCCAACCGTGCAATCCGCGAATGAACCATCCCAGCGCAATCTGGTGATTTAAGGTTTGCAGGCTATTCCATGCCTCACCCGCCGACGGCACGTAGACCAGAGCCAGGAGAATGCCGGTCACGACTTGAAAGATGAAAATCGTCAGGGCCGCGCTGCCGAAGACGTACCACCAGCTCGCGGTCTGGCGCGGCACCGGATGCTGCATAACGTCGCGGATTGGTCTCCCGAGTTGAAGGCGCTGATCCAACCATTCGCCCACTCGTCCGATTAGCCGCATGAGGAACACCCTTTCGAGTTGCTGGCGGAGCGCCCGGGTGTGGGCATCTCGCCTGCGTGAATCAGCAGTTTGCCGCCGTCAACTCTGTAGGGATATTCGAACAAGCCCCGCTCGGGAGGACCGGAGGCGCGGGAGCCATCCTGGTAGTAAGCGCCGCCATGACAGGGGCACATAAACAGGTTTGATTGCGGGAACCAGCGGACCGGGCATCCAAGGTGCGCACAATTAATGGCGAACACCTGGAACTTCTCCCCATCAACATTGCGCACCCAGCAGGCGATGTCCGCGGTCTCTCCGTCCCAGGCATTCACCATCGGGTTGCGATAGGTGGCCAGGCGGGTCTGGCCGGCAGGAAACTTATCGAGGGGCCCGAGCGGAAGCCAGGAGTCATACCCCGGCTTGCCTTCGCGGGTGACCGGCGAACCGAGATAGCGAAAAATGGGAACGGCAAGAGCAAGGCCGACCATGCCATTAAAAAGCAGACCGATCTTGGCCAGGAACCCGCGTCTCGTAACGTCGTTGGATGAGGATGTCATTGAATTACTCCTGTGGGAGATTTTGTGCTGGAAGATATCGCAATCTTCCGACGTTGTGATGAGAGCCAGGCAACAACATCCGCGACATCCTGCTGCGACATAGGCCGGCCGGGCACATTGCTACGCCAGTCCGGCGCACCCAGTTCAGGTCGCCCCACAATCACGATTGTCCGCAAGTATTGATCGCTGACCAGATTCAGAAACGACTCATCCACAATGGAGCCGGCATGACTTCCACCCCGCCCTGCAACGCCGTGGCAGGAGGCACAATACGCGCCGTATACACTGCCGCCGTGTTGAGGATCGCCCGGAGCTGCTGCGCTGTATGTTGGCAGTGTTGCGGGCAAAGAATCTTGTTTGCTCCAGCGTGAGCGAATCCCGGCGACAATCGCATCAACTTGTTCATCGGTGAGCATGCCGCCCGAGCTTTGTGCAAATGCGGGCATCGCAGTTCCGGAAACTCCCTGGGCAGTTACACTGCGTAGGGTGGCATCATCGACGATTTCGAGATAAACGGGGCTGTTAAGAGAGATTGCTGCGCCGCCTCTTCCCTGCTCGCCGTGACATCCGGCGCAGTTCTGGTGATAGAGCGTATCGAAGTTCAATACCTGGTTTGGCCGGACTGACTCAGAGCCAGCCGCAGGACGCCCAGGGGCGCTGTTGCAGCCACAAATCGCCATAAAAGGCAGCGCCAATGCAAAGAGAACAATCGTAGGAGATCTCATGGCTTTTACTCCTCGTTCCTTTCTCTCATCACGCCGGGCGCTTCGATCCCGGCGCGCACAGCAAACGGCAGCCCCTGGTATGTGCGGATTCGTTGTTGTAGCGAAACCACAACGCCAGCCACCACTCCGAACCCGACTTGGGACAACACAAACCACAACCAATTGATACGGTGGTTCATTACGGGATTAATAATGTCCAGCATGGTGTAGAGCAGTCCCGACCACACGATGGGCGCGATCAGTCCACCCAGGAGAATGGGACGGCGCGGAAACATCGGAAGCATGACGCCGTAAAGCAGTCCGACCAACAGCGACGTAATCAGGTGGATCGGGATTGCGAGGAGCAAGGCGCTCAAGCGGAATTCGGCGATTTGCGCAGTGGTCGCGTTCACCGCACCGGGGAAGAAACCGGCAACCAATAAATTGATCGGATACCAGATGCCATTTTGACTGATGAGGCCGTAGAGCATGGCCAACACAGCCATGACCACGCTTCCTGCAAGCCCTCCTTTAATTCCTGCCGACACCGGATAGGTCTCAAGCGGCAGCCAGGCCCGCTGAGGCTGGACTGCGACTTCCAGCCGGGCGACATCTTGTCGCGTAGTCGCGATAGCCGGTTGCTCTGGCATGACTGGAACAGATTCGTGTACTTCGTGAGGCAGAACGTTCCGGAACCAGCCAACCGCCCCGGCGATGGCGAGGATTCCTCCCAGAACACTGACCGACTCACTGGTTACTAAACCGGCGAATACCAACGCGATCCCAAAAGCGAGCACCAGAGGCCACGCCGTGGACGCGGGCAATTCCAATGTGCTCGAATCTTTTGTTGTCGTTGTAGCCGAATTGGGAATCATGTGTTCTTACCTTTCAGCGTCCGATGACGTAAACCACGAAGAAAACTACCACCCACACTGTGTCGACAAAATGCCAATACAGGGCCAGAGTGTCCACTCGCTCTGCATGCTCACGTTTCACCTTTCCGAACATCGCGAAAAGCCAGACCGTGCAGAGGGCAAGCAGGCCCATGAGCACGTGGAAAGCGTGAAGTCCCACGAGCGAATAATAGGTAGTGCCAAAGAGATTGGTTTGGATGGTCAGCCCTTCGTCATAAATCAGGTGCCGCCACTCAACCACTGTGCCCGCCAGAAATGTGGCGCCGAGAAGCAGCGTCAGTAACCACCAGCTTGCGAAGGCTCCGGTCTTTGCGTTCCGCAGCGAACGGACTGCGAGATGGATCGTCAAGCTGCTTGAAAGCAGGCAGACGGTGAAGAGGACAGGAACGTGAAGCACTTGCGCTGGTGTCGGCCCGCTGAGACTCTTGCCCAAGTAAAACAGATAGGCAACCACGAAGATGGTGAAGATCGCTGCCTCGGCCGCGATGAGGCAGTACATTCCCAACCGCCCACGCGCGGAAGGTCCCCATCGGAGTTCAGGTTCCTGGATTGTCACTGTCGCTGCGCTCATCGGAATCTCCCTTTACTCATACTTCCAATCTGGATCTTCGGGATGTTTCAAGTCCCAAAGTGGACGACGACTCTTCACTTCCGGAATCACGGCGAAGTTATATGCAGGCGGTGGTGAACTGGTGGTCCACTCCAGAGTCCAGGCATCCCAGGGATCATTTCCGGCGATCTTGCCCCTGAAAAAAGACCAGATCAGATTTGCGGCGAAGACCAATATGCCGGCAGCTTGAAAGACAACGCCGATACTCACGATCAGATTCCATGCGTCCCAACCCCGGCCCGGTTCATAGGTATAAATTCGCCGCGGCATCCCTAACAGGCCGGGAATGTGCATGAAGTCAAAAGTCAGATGGAAGCCAATGAGAAACAGCCAGAAATGCAGCTTTCCCAGTGGCTCGTTGTACATGCGCCCGGTTATCTTGGGATACCAGTAATAGAAAGCAGCGAACAGGCAGAACAGAATTCCGCCCACGATCACATAATGGAAGTGAGCGACAACGAAATACGAATTTCCCAGTTGCCAATCGAACGGCGCGGCGCTCATCATGATCCCGGTGAGCCCGGCGGCCAGAAACTGAAATAGAAAACCGGCGCAGAACAGCATCGGCGTTTTGAAATCGATCTTTCCTCCCCACATGGTGGCGAGCCAGTTGAAGATTTTCATTCCCGTCGGAACGGCTACCGCCATCGTGGACAACACAAAGAAGGTGTTGGCATTCGAGCTCATCCCTACCGTGAACATGTGATGGGCCCATACACTCATGCCGACGAACGCGATAGCGACTGTGGCTGCAACCATCACGGGGTATCCGAATATCGCTTTCCGTGAAAAGACAGGGATCACCTCGGAAGCAACAGCAAACGCTGGAATGACGAGAACGTAAACCTCGGGATGGCCAAAGACCCAGAAGAAGTGCATCCAGATCACGGCCGAACCGCCAGCCTGGGTATCGAAGAAATGCCCGCCGAGGTAACGGTCAATGGACAACATGATCTGCGCGGCAGAAAGTGGACTTACAGCCAGAATTACCAGCCCTGCCATCACCAGATTGAGCCAAACGAAAAGCGGCATCTTCCCCAGCTTCATGCCGGGACACCGCAGGCAGAGGATCGTCACGATGATGTTGATCGCCGTTCCGATACTTCCGAATCCGGAAACCAGCAGGCTCAAGGTCCAGAAATCCGTACTATGACCGACTGAAAACGAGTGCGACGTCAAAGGCGCGTAAGCGAACCATCCAACGTCAGGAGCGTTCCCGGCTCCATACAGGCCGTTCGCGCCGATCAGGCTGAAGTAGAGAAGGATTCCGCCAAACGCCGATAACCAGAAGCTGAAGGCATTGAGGCGGGGGAACGCCATGTCCCGCGCTCCGATCATCAATGGCACCAGGTAATTCGCCAGGCCAAAGACCAGCGGCATGGCCACGAAGAAAATCATCGTGGTCCCATGCATGGTGAACATCCGATTGAAGACCTGCGGGGAAACGAAATCTTTGTGCGGAGCGCTGAGCTGGATGCGCATGATGGTGGCTTCAACTCCGCCGATCAGCAGAAACACCAGCGCATAAAGTATGTACATGAGGCCGAGACGTTTGTGGTCAACGGTTGTGACCCATTCGTGAAGTCCGTCCACAAGAGGGCGTCGCGCTGTTCCCACCGTTTCTTGCGTTCCCGGCAATGTAATCACATCAGTCGACATCCGAATGTTCTCCTCACGTTCTAGCGAAGCGTCTCCAAATAAGCCGTCACCGCGTTCAAGTCATGCTCATTGAGCTCCATCGCCGGCATGAGAGAGCCTGGCTTAAGCCGGCTGGGATCCTGAATCCACGAACGCAGATTCTGATGAGTATTAGTGGCTATGCCGGCTGCGATCGTGTTTCGGCTCATCAGATGGGTGAGATCCGGACCGAATCGTCCCTGCGCCGGCGTGCCGGCTACTGCGTGGCAATTCACGCAGGCAGTAGCTTCAAAAATGCGCTGCCCCTCGGACGCGGCATCACTCGACTGCGCGGGCTGGCTCTGCTGTTGAATCCAGTGGTCGAACTCTGTGCGCGGCTCAACGTAGATGCGTAGAAGCATCTTGGCGTGTTGAGTGCCGCAGTACTGAGCGCATTGTCCCAGATAGAGCCCCGGCTCCTGTGGGTCAATCCACATAACGTTCGGGTGATTGGGAATCAGGTCCGTCTTGCCCGCCAGTCGCGGCACCCAAAAGCTGTGATCCGTATCCGCAGAGAGCAATTTGAGTTCAGTCGGAAGCCCACTGGGGACGTGCAGTTCATTCGCGGTGACAACCTTCAAACCTGGATACCGATACTCCCACCAGAACTGGTGGCCTATCACGGTGACATGAACGGCATTGTCAGGAGCAGCCTTCTGCACGTTCGCGATCACCCGCGCCGTCGCCATGAACAGCACCACGACGATCAGGATAGGAATCACCGTCCATGCGACCTCCACCTGATTGCTTCCATAGACCTGTGCCGGCTCGCGGCTGTCGTCATCTTTTCGCTTTCTGAACTTCACAACCGCGTAGGCCAACAGACTTCCCACCACAACAAAGATGACTCCGGTAATCACAAGGACAAACAGTGAAAGGCCGAAGATGGATTTAGCGGGAGTGGAAGCCGGCGCAAAAATATTTGTAGGACTGGAGAAGGTTGGGGATTGAGCAAGACACGTAGACACCAGAAAAAATAAGACCGCCAGCGCTTTCAAAAGCGGCAGTTTTGCCGAAATGTTTCTAGTGCTTTGCATCAATAATTCCTTCTTGATATCTCTAAAAACAAACCCTCGAAAAGCAAACCCTCGATCTATTGTGGTGAATGCGCTGTCTGCTTGCTCAATGCGTTGACTTCCGGTGTGCCGCGATGGACGGCAACCTCTTTATTGAAGTTGAAATCCGTCGGGGCAACGCCGGTAATGAGCCGCGCTCCGCGGCTGCGAGTCATGTCTTGCATGATCCACTGAAAGAAAACCAGTAGCCGGCTCTGGAACGTGACGATGTATGCCAGATGTATGCCGGCCCACATCATCCAGGCCAGGAACCCCGAGACATGAAGACCGAACGCGTTGGCGACTGCGGACCAGTGGCCAATCACCGCCATGGTTCCTTTATCGAAGTATTTAAAGGGAGGCAGGGCTGGGCGACCCTTTACTTTTCTTAGGATTGCCTTGGCTGCGTAGCTGCCTCCCTGCATGGCCACTTGTGCCAATCCCGGCAAGGGTTTTCCTTTTGCATCTACAGCGGCAGCAAGATCGCCAACCACGTAGACATCGGAATAATTCGGAATTGTCAGGTCAGGTTTTACCTTGACTCTTCCTCCCTTGTCAGTTTCAGCTTTTGTACGGCCGGCCAGAATTTTTCCGAGTGGCGATGCTGTGATGCCACCGGCCCACATCACTGTCTTTGCGGTGATGTGATCAAGACGTTTGTCAACTTCGATCGCGAGGCCATCTCTGTCTACGGCTTTGACCAGAGCGCCACATTGGATCTGTACTCCTAGTTTGGTAAGCGAACGATGGGCCTTTTGCGCCAGGTCCTCTGGAAACGGCATGAGTACTCGAGGCGCGCCATCGAGCAGAATGATTTGCGCCTCGTCCGGATGAATGGAACGGAAATCATTCTTCAGTGTCTTCCGCGCGATTTCCGCAATGGCCCCAGCCAGCTCTACTCCAGTTGGCCCGGCGCCGACGATGACGAAGGTCAGCCAGGCACGCCGCTGAACAGGATCTGAAATCCGCTCCGCGACTTCGAATGCGTACAGGATTTTGTGCCGGACGGTTGTGGCTTCCTCAATGCTTTTCATTCCGGCCGCCCAATCGCGCCACTCGTCATGCCCGAAGTACGAAGTTTGAGATCCGGCCGCGACGATCAATGAATCGTAAGGAAGGACTGCGCCGTCGGCGAGAAATACCTCCTTCGAATCCGGGTCCACATCTTCCACTGTGCCCAGGAGGACGCGAGTGTTTTTCTGGCGGCTCAGCACACTGCGCAGCGGCGCCGCAATTTCCCCCGCGGACAGTGAGCCCGTTGCAACCTGGTACAGAAGAGGTTGAAAGAGATGGTGATTGCGACGATCAATAAGGGTCACGTCCACCAACTCTGATTTCAGAGCCTGGGCCGCACAAAGACCGCCAAAACCACCCCCGACAATGATCACTCTCCACGGCTTGCTCATGGACACCTCTCGTTTTTCAGAGCTTCACTAGCTCCCGCATACTCAAAGAGCAATTTCTGGGCCGCCAATCTGAAGAGTGCGAGGTCGCGTAAGTAATTGCGGGGCAATATGATAGGGCAGGCAAGATTGCAGCTTGGAAGAGGATTGGCTGCATCGTGCTGGTGAAAGGTTATCGCTTGCCAGCCCGCTGGCACCAATGGAGCTGGGCCGTTGTTCGCGCTTCCCGATTGTAGGAGGCATATTCATACGAGCTCGCGCAACCCTCGCCGAACGCAAATTTCTGCTCATCGCCTCCCGCAAATCCAGTCTGCCGCGGTACAGGCGAGCCTTCACTGCTGATAAGGTGAGGTTGAGAACCTGAGCGATCTCAATCTCGGACAGATCGTGTTTCACTCGGAGCTCCATTACCCGCCGAGAAGACTTGCGGACGTTTTCCAAATTCAGCACCACGACCTCGAATTCACGCTGGGCACAGAGCTGTTCAGGCGTATAGCCGCCGGCTGCAATTTCTGGCCTTTTGGCCCTATTGCCAACCTCCATGCCTTCATCGATGGAAACAAAGATCTGCGTATTGCCTCGGATCAGCATCAGCGCCTGATTAATGGCGATCTGGGTCAGCCAGGAGGAAAATTTGCTGGCGCCGCGAAAGCTGTCAATCTTCTTGAAGACCTTCAAGAACGACTCCTGCACTACATCTTCCGCATCTTCCCTGTTCTTAGTGAACCTCATCGCCACCGTCAATAGGCGGCGTCCATGCCGCTTCACCAGGTCATCAAATGCAGCCGGGGTTCGCGCTTTGAGGGCTTCCACAAGAGCTGCGTCGGGATCGGCGAAGGACCGGAAGTTAGGAATGCGATCCAATTCTATTGGTGGGCATGGCGCGTTGGTTTCTTCGAGTGTCTGTTGCAGCATAATTTCTCTCCACAGCAAATGGGGTGTGCAACGTGCATACCAAACCGTGCCCTCAAGAGAAGATCTGGCTATCTCCACCCGTCGGAGCTTGCGGCGGCCTTGATTCTCCAAGGAGTCAGGATGCGTTTGGGTCCGCTGAATGCTTTGTTAACCGCCTTAGAATCTAATGAGAGCGCGCAAACACCTGGCATTTCCTCAGATTCACAAACGCCCCGATGACCGCTGACACGAATGTTCATGTCGCCGAATCTTTCGGTAGCCCTTAATTGGTTCTCAATTGGTTGTGGGAAGGGACCCTGCCAGTCGGCTCACAGGTGACAACCCGTCGGCAGAAAATTGACGACCCGTGACCATAAGCTGATAGCAAATCCTGTGCTCGAGAGTTTGGCATCGTTATTGCTCTCTTTGATCGCGGAGAGAAAATCATGAATCGCCAACTCGAGTCGTTCACAACCTCGGTCCTTACATCTCATTTGTTCCGAGGTGGATTTGCTCTCCTGATTCTGTTGGCATGGCTTGCCGGGACTGCCAATGGCCAGAGCCAAGTTGAAACTTCAGCCGCAAGCTCATCGATACATGTCAAACATGTTCTGGGATTTGAAGGTGTGCGGCGCAATGCCAGCGGAGAACTCTCAATTCAGGGTGACGATCTAAGTTTTCAGCAAAAGGGAAAACCGGCTGTACAAGTAAGAATAACTTCTATTCACAACATCTCCCTCGGCGAGGAGGACAACCAGGTAGGCGGGTTGCCGATGACGCTGGGCAAAACCGCAGTCCCGTATGGGGGCGGCCGCGTTGTAAGTCTCTTCTCGCACAAGAAGTACGACAGCCTCGCCATTGAGTATCTCGACAGCAATGGCGGGTTTCATGGCGCCATATTCCGCTTGACCAAGGGACGAGGCGAGAGCGTTAAAAGCGACCTGATCGCACGCGGCGCGCAGGTAACTCCGTCTGAAGATCCAGGCCCTATACGAACTACACCAGAGGAATCTCTGAAAGCAGCGGAGGAATGGAGCGTGCAGGTCGACAGGATCGATCCTGGCGCCACAACTCTTGACCCGTCTTTCTCCGACGCAATTTACGAGAACATGCTGAAGGAGTTGCCCAAGTCGAAGCAGTTCAAACGTGTATTCCGCAGCGGCGATCGGAATGCCAACGATGCTTCTGGTGTGCTTGTCCTGAAGACACTGGTTGAAAAGTACAGTCCGGGCAGCGAAACGCGACGGGCCGTGACTACCATAGCCGGGGCAACCAAACTGAAAGTTCACATCCAGTTGCTCACACGGAATGGCCACGTCGTGTGGGAGCACACCGTCGATGGGAATGTCCGGTTCATCGGCGACAATTTGGGGGCGACCAACAAGGTAGCCCACAATGCAGCAAAAACTCTAAAACGATCACCCTTGCCACAACCAGCAACGGCAATCGCCCAACAATCAATTGGAAAGGAGCCAATACTCATACCATGAGCTCAATGTCACAATCGCCACTGGCCACCAATGCGCTTCTGCTGTTCGAAAGCGGTCTGCGAGATCAGCAGCGTGAGTTGATGCACGCAATTGAAAGGGGCCAGAAAGAAATACGCGCACTCGCTGATTCCGAGTCGGGCGATGTCGTCGATCACTCCTGTGGCACCGCCGGCAAAGAAAATATGCTTGCGAGCTATAGCCAAAACCGGACACTGCTGCGCAAAGTTGAGCTTGCTTTGAAACGCATTTCCAGGGGCGATTTTGGCATCTGTGCTGCCTGTGAGGACACGATCGCCCTCAAACGGCTGCAAGCAATACCATGGGCAAACAACTGCATCGAGTGCCAGGAGCAATCCGAGCAAGGCAGAGTCAACTGAGCGATGGAAGGCGTTTTCCCCTGCGCCCGGTTGAAATGAGTCCTGTTGGTCTCAGAACGGGCCCACATTTTTACAAGAGCAGTAAGTAGCATGCATCGCACTAGCCAAGATCCGATGAATCAGGAAACCTTGCGGCCCGAACGCACCTTCGTCCTGGACGCTGAGTCGCAGGTGGAGGCGACGATTGCCTCGCTGAAACAGCACTTTGAAGAGGTTCGCCAGCGCGAAGTCAAACGCACTCGCGGACGCCTCGGTGAGCTGAGTTGCACGCAAGAGAATGCCATCGAGTCCTTGAGTCGCGGCATTATCGATCAAATTCTGAATACACCGATAGCTGTCCTGAAGGCCGCGTCGGAAAACGATGATTCATTTGCCGTAATTAAGACAGTTCATCGTGTCTTCAGTCTCAGCGAGGGTCTCGGGCAGGATCAGTTGGTATGAGAACACTCGACGTTAATCAGCGGTAAGGGGTTTTTTCTAAGGTCGTATTTAAACCATCTTGTTATTAAGCCGTCACACGCGCGAGCGGGCCATCCGGCCGATACGCAAGCCATCGCTACGGTAGCGCCCTAAAACTCATATTTGTATTCTTCAGCGTCTCTCTCGATGCATCGTCCACCGACGCAGACCACACCACCCAATAACCGTTTGACTCCATCACAGTAAGCAACGTGTTCACATGGACCGCCTTATGGGTCGATTGATCACTACCCTCCACTGCATTAATGACGCGTTCTCCCTTAAGTATGATGATTAGACGTCCACCTACGCGATCTGCATCGACATCGGCTCCCTTTTGCGTAATGTAGGGCGTGTTCGAGAAAGCCTTTACGATTTTTCCAGCGAATTTGAGGATCTTCTTTCTATCCTCCAGCGCTTTGGGGAGCTTCGCGTCTGAAAAGCATCTCGGATCGACGGCGAAGAGAGTCGCGGTGGAATTAAATCCACCTTCGCCCGGTTGAGCTGGGTGGAGCGATAAGAGGACTTTCGAGCAGCGATTGACGGGACCGTCCGGCTCCTGAGAATCGAGGCTGACGGGACCTTTGGGGTCCGCATCTGCAACCCACCCGCTGGGAATTTCGGATCGCACGTCCAAAGCATCGTTTGAATAGGTTTTGCCGGAGATCTTTCCATCGGCTAACTGTGAAATCTTTGCCCGAGGCGCGCCCGCGCCGACCGCGCCAAGGGCCGGGAAAAAGAGAGTGATAAGGACCAGTAGATTGCGCATGATTTGGTAGACCGCAAGATAGCCTGTTCAGCGTGGAT
>WNFC01003607.1_pt1 | contig 25333 bp, 21 predicted proteins | sample 5400541 | NCBI WGS metagenome assembly WNFC01 (sample SAMN13153342, study PRJNA577476) | soil metagenome | isolation source: 120 cm saprolite under Douglas fir tree site 2 hole 2 replicate 1 | place: USA:California | collected 2015-04-18 | reverse complement strand
CGCCGTAGGATCCGTAATATCCAGGTGGTGCATTAATACTTCGGCGTCCTCGGGCGAAACTCTGAAGCAGGTGATTCGCGCTACGTTACCCAGTACCGATGCCCGCAGCTCCTTCGGGATTTGCTCGAGGTGCTGCGTGGCTATCACCAGCGACATGCCATACTTGCGGGCCTCTGAAAGTATCGTGTTAAAGTGCTCGGTAATAAAGTTCGAAAACTCGTCGATGATAAGCGTGCAGGGGATGGGCGTTTCCAAACTCTGCGCGGTTTGAAAGATGGTCGAGACTAAAATGCTGCCCAAGAGGCCGCTCGGTATCTCGCCGAGTTTGCCTTTGGAGAGGTTTACCACTACGCGCTTTGACAGGGCCTTTTCAAAGTTAAAGCAGGCTCTCTGGCCCATCAGGTCGCGTATCACGGGGTCAGCTGCAAACTGCCCGACTTTGTTAAGTACTGAAGCGGTATATTCCTGTTGCTGTTTGTCGCTCCACTTCTCAAATTCATTTAGCCAAAAAGCACGGTATGAGGAATTGCGGAGCTGTTGTTTCCGAAAGGGCTTGTTCGTCAAAATCTGTGGAACATGCAGCAACGTGAGATTGTTGTCTATTGCCAAACGTATCGAATTGTAAAGTATCCACTCAAGACGCGGCCCCCACGAATCATCCCAGCGCGCTTTCAGCGTGGCTACCATGTTGGAAGCCACGCGGTGGCGCGGTCGACCTTCGGGTACGTCATAAAGGACATTCAGCGGTATCAGCGTGTCGATTGGGTCAAAGTAAATGCAGTCGTTAGTGCTGCCGTCCCGGTTCGGGAAGTTGTCGGCAACCCGCAGGGCAAATGTTTCGTTGGGGTCAAGCACGATAAGGCCGCCCTCGACCCCAAGGGCGATGTCGGCGAGCAACGTTGATTTGCCGGTGCCGGTTGCGCCAATAATTAAGTGGTGCGCCATTCGTTCAAAGCTCGCGACCGCAGCCCATAAGGTAGAGGTCGCATCGTAACAACCTGCAGCTCTGGTAGTGCGGCAGCGAGGTGTGAACGAAGAGCAGTCCATGTTTATTGTAGCAAGCAAAAACCGCTGACACTGTCAGCGGTTTTTGCAGCACCAGTGGAGATGATGCTTTGTATTGTGGAATTGGTTGTTGTCCGCACCTGTTCGTCTGGGGCTAAGCCCCGACCAATCTGCTTCGCCGTTCGCAGCGGTAGCGTCCGCGAGTTTTATACGTAAGGATAAAAGAGGCTGAAGGCAGATTGGTCGGGGGTTTGCATAACCCACGCGAACAGGTGCGGAGCTGTTGTTTTACGCGGTTTTCCGCGGCATAAGTGTCGGAATAGTCAGTAGGAACAGGGGCTACTTCGTTCCGATTTTTCGTACCTATAGGGGGATGTGCATGGTTTTCGACAAGCGGGTGGTGTTGACCGACAAAGTAGACAACAAGCGCATCGTGGCCGCGTTGGCGGCGCTGTGTGTGGTGCTTGTAGGGTTGTTGGCGTGGTACATGGTCAGCCCGCGTGAGCGGGTCGTAACTGCGCCGGTACCTCCGGCTCCATTTCAAAATGGCGTGAGTAACCAGCCGTTCACTACGCAGCCGAATAATCAGCCTGCGCGTGTTGTCTGTATAACCCTGCGCACGCACATTGAGGGCGAAGCCCGTTGGTTGTGAGCACGGTTTGCGATGGGCGCGGCTGGGCGCCATCGCGGAGCGTGAGCGCAGGAACGGCGGATCAAGCGGTGGCTGAGGGATTGAGCTTCTCGACGAGCCTGTGGAAGATGGCCTCGAAGCCGGGATCATAGTTTTCGGGGTGGGCGCGGATCACCTCAATGACTTTTCGATAACAATCAGCCGCTTTCTGATTGTCGCCTCTCGCCTGGTAGACCATGCCGAGGCGGTCCCAGCCGTCGTGTGCGTCGGGGAAGCGTTCGAGCAGATGGCGGGCGACCTGCTCGGCTTCGTCGAGCCTGCCCTCGTCGACGAGATCGACGGCGGCATTGGAATTGGCGGTGAGCTCGTCCTCGGCATCGTCGGTGTCGAATTCGTCGAAGCGGTTGACGATGTTCACGTCGACGATGGGGCGCCATGCGGCAGCGGCAAGGCGCTCGTGCTCGAGCTCGGCGGCCACATCCTTGTCGAGGCAGCAGCGTTTGTACTTCTTGCCGCTGCCACACGGGCAGGGATTATTGCGTCCGGGCTTGGCCATCACGGTCTCCCCTTCGACAGGAAGGATGCATCCTTTGTACCGAGCGCTGCTGGCGGATGCCAGATTCCATGAGCTTCTCCTCGCATTCGATCGTGACCTTGCGGCGGCGGCGCGCGCGGCAGGATGCGCGCGCTGCGGCGGGGTGGTGCACTCGGCGCGGTTCCGGCGCAAGCCGCGTGGCGGGCCGGGCGGGCTCGGCGAGGAGTACGCCCAGCGGTTCAGCTTCTGCTGCGCGGTGGATCTCTGCCGCAGCCGCAAGACGCCGCCGTCGTTCCGCTTCCTCGGCCGCAAGGCCTGGCTCGGCGCCGTGGTGGTGCTGGTTGCGGCGATGCGGCAAGAGGCGACGGCAACCCGGCAGTTGACGGAGCTTTTTGGCGTCAGCCGGCGGACCATCGGGCGCTGGCGGACGTGGTGGGGCAGCGCGTTCGCGGCGAGCCCGTTCTGGAAGGTGGCAGCGGCCGCCTTCATGCCGCCGGTCGACCGAGGCCGGCTGCCGGCGTCGCTGCTGGAGCACTTTGCCGGCGACGCCGCGGCGCGGCTCGTCGCGCTGCTGCGCTTCATCTTGCCGATCAGCGGAGGCGCGGCGATGCACGCTGCATGACGGGCATCGCCGGCCCGCAGAGCATGCCCGTCGCCGGCCGACGCAGCCTCGTCCTACGGTTGCGGCTCCTGGCATTTGGGAGCGCTGGCGTGTCGCAACGACGCGGGTCGCGGGTCCACGAGCAGTGGGCGCGCTTTCGTTTTTCGGTGATCGGCCAGTTGCTGGCGGCGCCGCCGCGCAAGGGCATGCTGCGTTTGGAGCTCGATCAGCTCGCCGCATGCGCGTGGCGTCATCCGGTCAATGGCGAGCCGGTCCGCTTCGGCGTCTCCACCCTGGAGCGCTGGTACTACCGGGCACGCAAGGAACGGCACGATCCGGTCGCGGTGCTGCGGCGCAAGCTGCGCAAGGACGCCGGATCACAGGCTGCGATGGGCGCTGCCTTACGCCAGGCCGTGCTGGCGCAATACGCCGCACACAAGAGCTGGAGCGTCAAGCTGCATCACGACAACATCCTGGCGCTCGCCGAGCGCAATCCCGCGCTCACGCCGGTGCCGTCCTATTCCACGCTGCGCCGCTTTCTCGCCGCGCACGGCCTCGACAAGCGCCGGCGCCTCACATCGCGCCGGACCGAAGGCGCCGAGCGCGCCGAAGCCCGCCTGCTCGATCGCGAGGTGCGCAGCTACGAGGCCGAGTACGTCAACGGCTTGTGGCACTGGGATTGCCACGTCGGATCGAGGAAGGTGCTCACGCCACGCGGCGAGTGGAAGACGCCGGTCCTGTTCGGCGTGCTCGACGACCGCTCGCGGCTCGCCTGTCACCTGCAATGGTACCTGGCGGAGAACGCCGAGAACGTGGCGCACGGCTTGTCGCAGGCGTTCCAGAAGCGCGGCCTGCCGCGCGCGGCGCTGAGCGACAACGGCGCCGCCATGACTGCGGCGGAGATCGCCGAAGGCTTCGCCCGGCTCGGCATCGTGCACCAGACCACGCTGCCATACAGCCCGTACCAGAACGCCAAGCAGGAGGCGTTCTGGGGCCCGGTCGAGGGCCGGCTCCTCGCCATGCTGGAGGACGTGCCGGACCTCACGCTCGCGCTCCTCAACGAGGCGACCCAGGCCTGGGCGGAGCACGACTACAATCGCCGGCGTCACTCCGAGATCGGCGAAGCCCCGGTCGCGCGCTTCCTCGCCGGCCCCGAGGTGACGCGGCCGAGCCCGGACAGCGCGGCGTTGCGGCTCGCCTTCACCCGCACCGAGCAGCGCACCCAGCGCAAGAGCGACGGCACCGTGGTGATCGCGGGCCGCCGCTTCGAGGTGCCGAACCGCTACCGCCATCTGCGCGGCGCCGAGGTCCGCTTCGCCAGCTGGGATCTCACGACGGTCCATCTGGTTGACCAGCGCACCGGCACGGTGCTGTGCCGGCTCTATCCACAGGACAAGACCAAAAACGCCAGCGGCCTGCGTCGGCCGCTCGACAAGGTGACGGCAGAGCCTGCCAGCGCAAAATCTTCGACCGGAATGGCACCGCTGCTCGCCCGGATAATCGATCAGCAGGCCGCGGCCGGATTGCCGCCGCCTTATCTCCCCAAGGACGAAGGAGACGACACGTGAACAAGAAGCTGCTCGCACTCTATGGCCTCAAGTGGAATCCGTTCGCCCCCGACGTGCCGGTCGAGGCGCTGCGCGTCACGCCGCAGATCGAGTCGTTCTGCTGGCGGGTCGAGCAGCTCGCCGGCGAAGGCGGCTTTGCCCTCGTCACCGGCGCTCCCGGCACCGGCAAGTCGGTGACGCTGCGCATTCTCGCCGAGCGGCTGGCGGCGCAACGCGACGTCAAGGTCGGCGTGATCAGCCGTCCCCAGGCCGGCCTCGCCGATTTCTACCGCGAGATGGGCGAGCTGTTCGGCGTCGTGCTCCATCCGCATAACCGCTGGGGCGGTGCCAAGGTGCTGCGCGAGCGCTGGCAGACCCATATTGACGCCGCGTTCTCGCGGCCCGTGCTCATCGTCGATGAGGCGCAGGAGATGCTGCCGGCCGTCCTCTCCGAGCTGCGCCTGCTCGTCTCCGCACGGCTCGACTCCCACATCCTGCTCACGGTGGTGCTGGCCGGCGACGCCCGCCTGACCGAGCGCTTGCGAACCGACGAGTTCCTGCCGCTCGGCAGCCGCATGCGCGTGCGCCTCGCGCTCGATCGTACCACCCCTGACGAACTGCAAGACTGCCTCAAGCAAGCGCTGCACAAGGCAGGAGCCGCCAAGCTGATGACCGCGGAGCTGATCGCCACCTTGTGCGATCACGCCCAGGGCAACCTGCGCGCCCTCATGAACATGGCCGGCGAGCTGCTCGCTCATGCCGCCCAGCACGAGGTCCGCCAGATCGACGAGAAGCTGTTCCTCGAGACCTGCTCCCCACCCGCCGACGCCAAGGCCGCGGCCGGACGACGGCGATGAGCCTGTTGCCGGTCGAACCCGCCCATCGCCTCGCCGAGCGCGCCGAGGAGCAGCGCTGGCTGGTCACAGGCCTGTGGTCCGAGCAGGCGGTCGGCATCATCGGCGGCGAGCCCAAATGCTGCAAATCCTTCCTCGCCCTCGACCTCGCCGTGTCGGTCGCGGCCGGCACGCCGTGCCTGCGCCGCTTCCCGGTGCCGCGCTCAGGGCGCGTCCTGCTCTACGCCGCCGAGGACGCACTGCACATCGTGCGCCAGCGGCTCGAAGGCATTTGCGCCGCCGCGGGCCACGCGCTCGCCGCGCTCGACGTCCAGGTCATCACCGCGCCGACCGTGCGGCTCGATCTCGCGGCCGATCGCCAGGCACTCGACGAGACCGTCGCCACGCTCAAGCCGCGCCTGCTCGTGCTCGATCCCTTCGTGCGCCTGCATCGCATCGACGAGAACGCCAGCGGCGAGGTCGCCCCGCTGCTCGCCTATCTGCGCGAGCTGCAACGCCGCCACGGCGTCGCCGTGGTCGTCGTCCACCACGCCAAGAAAGGCGCCGGCCGCGTCCGCGCCGGCCAGGCCCTGCGCGGCTCGTCCGAGTTCCACGCCTGGGGCGACTCCAATCTCTACCTACGTCGCGACGGAGAGGATCTCACCCTCACGGTCGAGCACCGCGCCGCGCCCGCCATGCCAACTGTCACGATCGAACTCGCGCAACGCGCCGATGCTCTCGCGCTCGAGGTCGTCGACCGGCGCAATCCACCAACGCCGGCACCCAGCTCCGTCGATGAACGCATCACCACGGCGCTCACCGATCTCGATCGTCCGCTGCCATTCTCCGAGCTGCGCACGCGCTGCCGCGTGCGTACCGCAACCCTCTACGAGCGCCTCGCAGCCCTCACCGCCGAAGGCCGCCTCGTCAGGTCCGGTGACGGCTATCGGCTCATCGGGCGCCAAGCCGCAGCCGCGCGACAATCAAGATGAGAACGCGCCGATGGCCGGGATCGGCTGTCCGAAGCCGCTACCAGCTTCCGCTTCCCGCCTGCTCTACAGCGCGCCGGAAGCGGTAGCGGGAAGTCCAGCAAAGCGCGTCCTTCGTGGCATCCGCGCCGAGCTGCAACACCGATCGCGCCGCCCGTCCAATCCTTCTGTTCGATCGGCACCATCCTTCCGTCCCGACCTACGCGCCGCCTGTGCCGTCGCGCGCAACGGCGGTCAAGGATGGCCCGTCTTCGGGCCACCGCGTCAGCGGCGCGCAGCGTCCTTGACGGCCGTGAGCACGACGGCACGCTTGAGCGCGTCGGGGCCGCAATCCGCGCACCAGCGAACCATCAAATAGCTGGGATGAAGGACCGTCAAAAAGCGTGATCACGCTTACTGGCAGCCTCTTTCGCCTTGGCGATCACTTCCCTGTCCTTCAAGAAATCCCCGTAATACGTCTTGAGTCCGGCCAATGTATTTACGTGATCCTGTGCGCTGTTCGTGAAAACGTCGGACCAGCTCCATAGGATGGCCAATACTTTCCTGCTCTTCATAGAACTTGAACTGTAGTTCGTTTTGAAAGCGTCCTTTGTAAAACCGGTTGTAGTCATCACGGAAACCAGAACCGGGAATAAAGGTAATGTTGAAGCCATCCTTTGCGGCGGTCTTCTCGATCGAGAATGATCGGAGAAATTTGTCAGCGACGAGAGCATTGAGATGCGTCCCGAGTTGCGCATTCAGAATCTTTGATTTGTGAGCGTGTACCGTCAAGCCGCCTAGCCAAGACTTGCAGATATCGTCGTAGCGTTTGCGCAATTGAACGGAGTTCTGTGTCCCCGACTCTGCAAGATTGCTGAAGTGGTGGAATAAACGTATATAGAGTGTTGCTTGAATGGTTGGCACGCCGCGGATGCGATTGTAGTTGAGGCAAGAAAAGAAACGATCATCAAGACTCCGTTGCACATAGTCTGGAATTGTAATTTCACAAGACTCAATGCCGCTGCCTTTTGGCTGGATGCCGAACTCCGATGGGATGCTGAAATTGGCGATGAATGGCTCGTCTTTGCTTGGTCGATAAAACGGCATGGTGATGCGCGTGTGCGCGAGCGTGTACAGCGAATGGATAAAATCTTTGCCGGTTCGACCGCCCCATGATCGATCAGTGAGGCGCGCAAGTTCCATCTGCGAAAAGTACACTTTGTTTGGGATGGGTCGGCCGTAGTCCGAAAGCTTTTTTAAAATCGCGAGAAAGACTTTGAAGTCAGCGGGCCCAGGTTGTCCGTAATTTGGGTTAGGTTCGATACTAATCTGTTTTTTCAGAACCTTGTCGATGTCGGTAATGGGCTCCGTATGCGTTACCGCCGCACGCGGATCATGGCAAAAAAGGTAGCCCATAATTCTGAGCAAATTATTTTCCATGAACAGGCGTTCAACTTTTTCAGGCGTCTGAATTGTACCTGCTGACGTAGAGTTGGTGTCCTTCGCGATCATCCATTTAAGTATACCCCGCTGCCGAAACCGGATGGCTTGAGGCAAGGTGTCTTTAGAAAAAACGCCGCGTGTTAAGCGGCGTGTTTTTCTTCGTCTGCATCTTTTGGTGAACGCAAAAGCGGTCCTAACATTCGTTGCAAACCTTGAGTGAGAACGTTCGTCTCTTTAACGCGATCGAGCAAAACTACTGTTTGTTCGCGCAAGAATGCGTTCTCTTGCTCGAGCTGCTGAATGTATAGATCTTGATAGTTGCGCCCTGGCGCGTCCGGGCGTTGCTGGGCGCTGGGGGGCGGAGGGGGCGCGACCTTTTCTTCTTCCGATATATCTTCTAGTTGGGGAGCGTCGGTGGGCGCGTCCGGCCGTGCCCCGACGCGGCCGGCCGCGGCCTGGGCGTCGAGTATTTGTGCTACGTGTCTCTCAATTGAAATGGCAGTGATGAAATATTTTTCACCAGCATCTGTTTCAAGCTTTTTGCAATCGAGATCGCCGCGAGCACAGTATTTTTGAATGCGACGAATAGTTCGAGGAATGCCAGCTTTTTCGTATTGGGCGGCAGCTTCTTCAACCGTTACTGAATAAATGGGGGCGTCGGTAGGCGCGTCCGGGCGCGATTGATTTATTTGTTCCATAGGTTGAATGATAGCGCGTTTCTGCTTCAAATTTTATGCGAGCTATCCCCAATTGCGGAAGGCTTCAGTGAAGCGAAAAAATGCCTTTTGCCGCGATTGGTCGGGACCAAAAAGTGGAGGGGCGCGCCCCGGCGTGTTGAGAGCGATTCGGTCGCTGTCGTTCCATTTTTTTGAGATGTCTCAGCGGCAAGAGTTATCCCCAGGCCCGGCCGCGGAGAAGGCCGTTTTGACACGGTGTTCCGAATTTTCTGTGCTTGGATGAACGGTACTTGACTGCAGATGAGGTTTGAGATCTCTCACTCTGTGGTAGTATCGATCCATTGGGCAAGACTACAAAACTGGCGACAGCGAAGTGGTCGCTGGTGACCGCGATTTGGGGCAACTAAACTTCATGTTTGAACAAGCATTCAGAAATATCGACGACGTGCTTCGCAAGGAATCCGGATGCACCACAGAGTTAGACTACACTGAGCAAACCTCATGGCTGCTCTTCTTGCGATACCTCGACGGATTGGAAGAAGACAAGGCGACGGAAGCAAAACTGAACGGGAAGAAGTATTCCTATATCTTGGAAAAGGAATATCGATGGGAAACCTGGGCTGCGCCAAAAGGGAAGGATGGTGCGCTCGACCACAACAGAGCACTGACCGGTGATGATCTCCGCGACTTCGTCAACAATAAGCTGTTTCCATATCTTAACGGTTTCAAGCAACGAGCCACCAGCTCCGATACAATCGAATACAAGACGGCGAGATATTTAGCGAAATAAAGAACAAGATTCAGAGTGGGTATAATCTCCGAGAAATCATAGATCATGTTGATGAGTTGCGCTTCCGCTCACAGAGCGAGAAGCATGAGCTGTCACATTTGTATGAAGCGAAGATCAAAAATATGGGGAACGCCGGACGCAACGGCGGGGAGTATTACACCCCTCGGCCATTGATCCGCGCGATGGTGCAGGTAGTGCACCCGAAGATCGGCGAGAAGATTTACGATGGAGCCTGCGGCTCAGCAGGATTTTTGTGCGAATCGTTCGACTACCTGGTCTCAAAAGGGAAGCTCACAACTAAAGATCTCAATACGCTGCAGTCGCGTACTTTCTACGGAAAGGAAAAGAAGTCGCTCGCTTACGTTATTGCGATCATGAATATGATTTTGCACGGCATCGAAGCTCCAAATATTTTGCATACAAATACTCTTGCTGAGAACCTTGCTGATATTCAAGAAAAGGATCGCTTCGATGTTGTGCTTGCCAATCCACCATTCGGTGGGCACGAGCGTCCGGAAGTGCAGCAGAACTTTCCGATCAGAACCGGTGAGACTGCCTTCCTGTTTCTGCAGCACTTCATCAAAATCGTAAAAGCAGGTGGGCGTGGAGGCATCGTAATCAAAAACACGTTTCTATCAAACACTGACAACGCATCAGTGAGTCTGCGCAAACTTCTTTTGGAAAGCTGCAATCTCCACACCGTGCTCGACCTGCCTGGCGGTACGTTCCAAGGTGCCGGGGTGAAGACCGTTGTTCTCTTTTTTGAAAAGGGAGCACCTACGCGCAAAGTCTGGTTCTACGAATTGGACCCTGGCCGGAACCTCGGCAAAACCAATCCACTAAATGATGACGATCTCGCCGAGTTTGTGAAGCTACAAAAGACTTTCGCAGACTCACCCAAGAGCTGGAGCGTGGATGCCAAAAGCATTGACCAAACCACTTTTGGCCTTTCCGTGAAGAATCCGGACGGCGGTGAAGAAATTGCCCACCGTAGCCCGAAGAAAATCATGGAAGAAATTGCCGCACTGGACGTCGAGAGTGCAATAGTACTTGAGAGGATCAAAGCGCTGCTATGAAGAACGGGTGGCAAACAAAAAAGCTCGGTGATGTGGCCACTCTTCAAAGAGGTTTCGACCTGCCAACGCAGGAGCGGGTAAGCGGTGACGTTCCGCTGGTGACCTCAAGCGGAATCACCGACACGCACAATACGAGTGCTGTTCCTGGTCCGGGTGTCGCCACTGGCCGAAGCGGAAGCATCGGCAATGTCTTCTTCATTGAAGACGACTTCTGGCCGCTGAACACGGTTCTCTACGTCAAGAAATTCCACGGAAACGATCCAAAATTCGTATTCCACTTGTTGAAGAACTTTGACCTGAAACGCTTCGCGACCGGCTCAGGTGTTCCAACTCTAAATCGAAACTTCGTTCACGATGAACTGGTGAGCGTCCCTCCGCTATCCGAACAGCGGCGGATCGTCAGTCTGCTTGACGAAGCGTTTGCGGGTCTCGCCACCTCCAAAGCCAACGCCGAAAGGAACCTCAAAAACGCCCGCACCGTCTTCGAAAGCCACCTCCAATCCGTTTTCACCCGGAGCGGCAAGGGTTGGGTCGAAAGGTCGGTAAAGGAGATAGCCGCGCCAACCAAAGGCTCAATTCGCACCGGGCCTTTCGGCAGCCAGCTCTTACATAGCGAGTTTGTTGATGTGGGGATTGCCGTACTCGGAATTGACAATGCAGTTGCCAATGAATTTCGCTGGGGGAAAAGCCGCTTCATAACGCCGGAAAAGTATCGTGAGCTTGAGCGCTACCGCGTGTATCCTGGAGATGTGCTGATTACAATCATGGGCACATGTGGTCGCTGCGCGATTGTTCCGGAAGATATCCCAGTCGCGATCAACACCAAGCACATCTGCTGCATTACGCTTGACCGGGAGAAGTGCCTGCCGGGCTATCTGCATATGTACTTCCTTCACTCTCCGCGGGCGCGAGAGTTCCTTGCTAAGCATGCCAAAGGCGCAATAATGGCGGGGTTGAACATGGGACTTATTCAGGAACTTCCAGTAGTGCTTCCGTCGACTGACGTTCAGGCGGCAATCGTCAAGGCAGCTGACGCCCTTCACGAAGAGACCGAGCGCCTAGCCTCTCTCTACGAAAGGAAGTTAGTCGCGCTGGAGGCGTTGAAGAAGTCGCTGCTGCACCAAGCCTTCACGGGAGGTCTATAATTTCTCTATGAATGAAGCCGAGACCAGAGCCGAGCACATTGATCCCGCGTTAAAAGCGGCAGGTTGGGGCGTTGTGGAAGGTAGTCGTATCTTGCGCGAGTACCATATCACTCAAGGTCGCCTCGAAGGCCAAGGTCGAAGAGCGAAAGCACAAATCGCTGACTACGTGCTTGTGTACCGTAACCACAAGCTAGCGGTCGTGGAGGCGAAGGCGTGGGACGAGCCACTGACCGCAGGTGTTGCGCAAGCTAAATACTACGCCGGCAAACTCATCATTCGGTTTACGTATTCAACCAATGGTCAGGACATCTATGGCATCGACATGGAGGATGGGACGGAAGGTGAGTTGCCGCAGTATCCGACGCCCGACGTACTCTGGAATAAAACATTCGCGACACAGAACAATTGGCGAGATCGCTTCGCTGCCGTGTCGTTCGAAGACAAGGGAGGCTCTTTAGGTGATCGGTATTTCCGGGACATCGCAATTGAGCGCGTGCTGGAGGCTGTAGCTACCGGCCAGCAGCGGATCCTGCTCACGCTGGCGACCGGCACCGGCAAGACTATGATTGCGTTCCAGATTGCATGGAAACTATTTCAAAGCCGCTGGAACTTGAGCCGCGAACCCTCGCGCCGACCACGCATTCTCTTCCTGGCAGATCGCAACATCCTTGCCGATCAAGCCTACAATGCGTTCTCGTCATTTCCGGAAGATGCGCTTGTGCGGATTGCACCGGAGGACATCAAGAAGAAGGGGAAAGTGCCGAAGAATGGAAATATTTTTTTCACGATCTTTCAGACGTTCATGAGCGGCCCGCCGAAGGATGGACACCCTTCGCCGTATTTCGGCGAGTACCCGCCAGACTTCTTCGACTTCATCATCATTGACGAATGTCATAGGGGCGGCGCAAACGACGAGAGTAATTGGCGCGGCATTCTGGATTACTTCGCGCCGGCCGTGCAGCTTGGCCTCACTGCCACACCGAAGCGCAAGGACAATATCGATACCTATAAGTACTTCGGAGAGCCGGTCTTCATCTATTCCCTCAAGGAAGGCATCAATGATGGGTTCTTGACGCCATTTCGTGTGAAGCAAATCTCAACCACGCTCGACGAGTATGTGTATACACCCGACGACAAGTTGGTTGAGGGCGAGATCGAAAGCGGCAAAAGATACACGGAGACGGACTTCAACAAAATCATAGAGATTAAAGAACGTGAGGCGCACCGCGTTAAGCTCTTCATGGACCAGATCAATCAGAAGGAAAAGACGCTGGTCTTTTGCGCTACGCAACACCACGCCCTGGCGGTGCGTGATCTGATAAACCAGATGAAGAAGAGCAAGGACCCGAACTATTGCCAGCGCGTGACGGCTGAGGATGGGTCCCTTGGTGATCAGTATCTGCGGGAGTTTCAGGACAACGAAAAGACTATACCCACGATACTGACTACCTCCCAAAAGCTTTCAACTGGGGTCGATGCCCGAAACGTCCGCAATATTGTGTTGATGCGGCCAGTAAACTCGATGATCGAGTTCAAGCAGATTATAGGTCGAGGTACTCGCCTATATGACGGAAAGGACTACTTCACGATCTACGATTTTGTTAAGGCGCATCATCACTTTAGTGATCCGGAATGGGATGGCGAGCCTATCGAGCCAGAGCCGAAGGAGCCAAAGCCATCCGCCGGTAGCGGAGAGCCGAGCGAGCCCGGTACCGGGGAAGGCGATACTGATCCGTCGCCGCCCAAGAAAAAGATAAAGATAAACCTTGCAGATGGTAAGTCGCGCACCATCCAGCACATGATGAGCACCACCTTTTGGCACACCGATGGGACGCCAATGTCCGCTCAGCAGTTTATGGAGATGTTGTTTGGAAGGCTGCCGGAGTTTTTTAAGGACGAAGCTGAACTTCGGACATTGTGGAGTACCCCCGAGACACGTAAGAATCTCCTGGAAGGCTTGGCTGAAAAGGGGTTTGGCCACGATCAACTAGTCGAAATGCAAAAGATTATTGACGCGCAAAACAGCGACTTGTTCGACGTTCTTGCTCATGTTGCGTACGCGATGCCCACTTTGACCCGAGAGGAACGCGCAGCAAGATCCAAGGTTTCAATCTGCGCCAAATTCAATAGCAAACAGCAGGCGTTCATCGACTTTGTGTTAGCGCACTATGTGAATGTTGGTGTGGGCGAGCTTGATTTAGATAAGCTGACACCGTTATTGCGGCTCAAGTACCACAACTCGATTTCAGACGCGGTCGCTGATCTAGGTGAGCCTGAGGAAATTGGATCGGTGTTCTCTGGCTTTCAGCGATTCCTATATCAAGAGGCCGCTTCTTCCTCTGCGATCTAATTATGAGACCGATCTCTAAATCTACATTTCTACAATTCCAAATGTGTCCCAAAGACACATGGTTGAAACTACACAAGCCTGAGTTGGTTGAAAGCTTTGTGCTGACTGAATTTGAAAAGCATCTTCTCGAGCAGGGCAACGAGGTAGAGGTTGAGGCGCGGAAGCTATTTACTGGCGCGGAAATGATTTCAGCAACTGGCGACCGTGCGGTGGAGGAAACTCGTCGCTTGATGGCCGACGGTACGGACGCCATTTTTCAAGCGACTTTTCTGGCCGATGGATTTTTTGCAAAATGCGACGTGCTGAAACGTGGCACTATGCCGGGAACGTGGGAACTGTTCGAGATAAAGGGAACTAACTCAAAGAAGGAAGGGAATGAAGATAGAGATCACATCTCAGATCTTGCATTTCAGAAGCACGTACTAGAGCTTGCTGGTGTCACGGTCGGTCGAACAAATATCGTGCATCTGAACAAACGATATGTGCGGGCAGGGGATCTTGACGTTCAAGCGCTCTTTACCATCGCGGACAGCACCGACCAAGTTGGAGAAGCCTCCGGCCGCGTGGTTGAAGAAATGTCTGCGGCGCGGGATTATCTCAACCAAGCGAGCGAGCCAAACATCGGATGTGATTGCCACTTGAGTGGGCGCAGCAAGCATTGTGGGACGTTCGCGTATTCCCATCCCGAGATTTCGGAATACTCGGTGCACGACATTGTGCGAATTGGGCAGAGTAAGAAGAAGCTCGAATATTTTATGGACGAACGCATCTTCGTTATCGACGACATACCCGAAGAGTTTGAACTCGGCGACGCTCAACAGATGCAGGTTCGCGCACACAAGAGCAACAAGCCATATATAGATGTGGAGGCGATCAAGAAAGAATTGGGATCATATACGTTCCCGCTGTACTTCTTCGACTACGAAACCTATGCGCCTGCCGTTCCTGCGTTCGATGGGTATGGTCCGTATGTGAGAATTCCATTTCAGTTTTCTTTGCACACGCTGCATGACGCTGACGCGGAGTTGGAGCACGTCGAATTTTTGCAGCTCGACCGGAGCGACCCCACTCGTGCCGTAGCACAATTGCTTGATCAACATATTGATCCGAAGGGAACGGTGATTGTGTGGTACGCCCCGTTTGAGCGGGGAGTGAACAGGGAGATTGGCGAGCGTCTGAGCGCTTACGCCAGCCAGATGGAACATATCAACGGGCAGGTGCGAGACCTGCGCGACATATTTTCCAAGCAGCACTACGTGCATCCGGATTTCCGGGGCAGTACCTCGATAAAGCACGTGCTGCCGGTACTTGTTCCGGATCTCTCGTATGAAGGACTCTCAATTAGGGAAGGGGCCACGGCGTCCGAACGTTGGTGGATGATGACGGCCGAGGAAACCGACAATGGCGAGCGAGGGAGTACTGCCGCTGCGCTGCGGAAGTATTGCAAGCTCGATACTTACGCGATGTACGCGATCTGGAAAAGGCTGCAGCAGATCATAGAGGGCACCCCACAATGAGGAGTGTCGGGGGCATGCCGGCAGCTTCGTAGAGGCCGAACGCGTATCGATAGTTAGGTGTAAAATCGCTGTCGTTGGTTGTCGCGACGGATCGTTGTTTTCCATGGGGTGACGATAGCGCATCAGCCTTGTGGCGGTGCTGGTTATCCCCATGCTTAAGTTGTAAGAGAAAGTGGTTGGCTCGCTTAGGTTGTCGGTTTACCAGAAAGGCGTATTATGAAGTCCATTATGAACGATCCGAGGGGCTCCACATGGCGTAGGTGGGATCTGCACATCCATACACCTGAAACACTGAAAGCTGACGAATATTCAGGGTCTACATCTGAAGAAAAATGGAATAATTTTTGTGTAAATATTAATAACAGTGACGCGGATATTGCTGTCGTTGGTGTGACCGACTATCTGCTGTTGGACAACTATAAGAAATTTCGATCCCTTGTTGATTCTGGAAAGATAACGAAAAGATTTGATCTCATAATTCCGAATATTGAGTTGCGTCTCGTGCCAGTGACAGGCACCGGAAGCGCTCTCAATCTGCACTTACTAATAGACCCCGACTTCGTCCCGCAGGTTGAAGAACGGATCTACTCGAAGCTAACGGTAGATACGGGCGCAGGTCGATATAACGCGACACGCGACGGACTCATCAGATTCGGTAAAAGTCTCAACGCAGCTTATGACGATGATGTCGCCTACAAAGAGGGGGCGCGAAAATTTGTCATTGACTTCGATACATTAAAATCAGTCTTCGACAACGATAAGGATCTTAGGTCGAGTTGCCTGATTGTCGTGTCGAACAGTTCAAACGATGGGGCCACTGGAGTAGTCGGTCACTCCAGTTTTTTCACTGATAACGGTTCGGATCTGGATGCGAAGAGGCAGGCAATATACCGGTTGTCAGACGCGATATTTTCGGCGACTCCTAGTGACCGGACGTATTTTCTCGCTGAAGGAGTCGATGATGTCGCTACAGTCGTAAAGAAATGTGGTTCGCTAAAGCCGTGCATTCATGGTTGCGACGCACATACAGATGAAAAGATCTTCAAACCCGACGAAAGACGATTTTGTTGGATTAAAGCAGACCCAACGTTTGAAGGTCTGAAGCAAATAATTTACGAGCCATCCGGCCGTGTCTTCATCGGTGAAGAGCCTGATATTGAAATTCGCGTCAGGGAAAATCAGCGAAGATATATCTCATCAATAAATGTTGGTCAGGTTGCCGACTACGATCAAAGGTGGGGTACATGGTTCAAGGAGGAAAACATTCCGCTGAATAAGGAACTTGTTGCGATTATTGGTAACAAGGGCAACGGCAAAAGTGCCCTGACAGACATTATTGGATTGCTTGGCAATAGTCACAACCAGAAATATCTGAGGGACGAAAAGCAGGAAGAGCTCTTTTCTTTTCTAAATAAGGACAAGTTTCTTAAGGGAAACTGCGCGGCTAGTTTTACGGGTGATTTGAATTGGTACGCTGGCGCTCCTGATACAAGCCCGCTCAATGGCCAGACCGATGAAAGCATTCCAGAAAATGTTGAGTACCTACCACAAAAATATTTGGAGAAAATATGTGCGAATATCGAAGATGACGAATTTAGGCACAAACTGAATGAGGTCATTTTCGAGTACGTAAAAGAGAGCGACAGATTTGAGCAGTCGAGCTTGGACGATCTCATAAAATACCTTACGAACCAGACAGCGGCCGATATAACTGTTGCGAAATCGGCACTCCACGACGCAAACGACAAAGTGGTTTCCATTGAGAAAAAGCTAACACCGGATCACAAAAAAGACGTTCAGGAGAAGATACGCCTGAAGCAGGCAGATATCGACGCGCACAAGGAATCCACGCCCAAGGAGGTGGAAAAGCCGAAGGAGGGAGGCGATGCCACTGTTCAGAGTGCAGCGGAAATAAAGGCGATCGAAGATCAGGTCGGCACCCTAGCGACAAAGATTCGGAATGCGCAGGCAGAAGCAACAACTTTGACGCGACAAGCAGAAGACTTAAGACAGGCGCGTCAAACCATAGGCCGACAAGCAAAGGCACTTGCGGATCTCGCTACCAAATATAAGGACCTTTTCGAGGGTGAAGGAATTGCGTTTGACGACGTTGTTACGCTTAAAGTGACACACACCAAAATCGATGTTGCTATAAAGAAAAAAGAGTCGCGACTGGCCGTGCTGAACGAGTCATTGCGAAGTGACACTGACGTTGAGGCTCTAGGCCTGTCGACGGAAGAAGAGAAGACGGCAAAAGAAAAAAGTCTGCACGTACAGAAGTCATTACTCGAAAACAAGAAGAAAGAAATAATCGACCAGCTTGATAAACCGAATCGGGAGTATCAAGCGTATCTGGCGGCAGAGACACAGTGGCGACTTCGTCAGAAGGAGCTTGAGGGCGAAACTGAAAACCCAGTGCAAGACTCTTTGAATTGGCTAAAGCTCGAACTCGTTGCGGTAACTAAAACGTATCCGGAAGCCCTCATATCGGCGCGTACGGAAAGGGCGAAAGCGAGCAAAACTGTTTTAGCAAAGAAAAAGAGCCTCGTTTCATTCTACGAAGCCGTAAAGCTTTCAATCGATGAAGAGATCAAAAAGTACGGAACCGATTTAGGGGAATACAATATATCGATTGAGGCGAGCCTCAAGTTCGATCAAGGCTTTCATGATGAGTTTTTTGGATACGTAAGTCAGCAGGCGAAAGGAAGCTTCCATGGTACCGAGGATGGTCGTGCGCATCTACGTAAGTTGATTGAGGCTGTACCTAATTGGGAGGATGAAGAGGCAGTCCCGACCTCGCTCGAAGATCTCGCAGCGTTTCTCCATACAGACCATAGAGCTGCTCAACAAGGCGATGATGCGGCACGCGACATCTTTAAGCAGATGAAGCAGAGAAAAGATCCCGTAGAACTGTATGACTATATTTTCGGGTATGACTACTTGGACACAAAGTACGATTTGAAGGTCGACGGGAAAGATCTTCGAGAATTATCGCCCGGTGAAAGAGGTGGCCTCTTGCTTATCTTCTATCTAATGCTCGATAGGCGAGATATTCCACTGGTCATTGATCAGCCGGAAGACAATCTCGACAACAAAAGCGTCTACGAGATTCTGGTAACTTTCTTGAAGAAAGCCAAGAAGCGCAGGCAAATAATAATGGTCACGCATAATCCCAATCTTGCGGTTGTCGCTGATGCCGAGCAAATCATACACGTCTCGATTAATAAAAAGGTGAAGAATGACTTTGATTTTGTATCGGGTTCTATAGAGAATCCTGTCATCAATAAGCTAGTCGTCGATATTTTGGAAGGCACACTTCCAGCGTTTGATAATCGAAGACTAAAGTATCGCAAGCAAGCTACGGTTGCCTAGGGCGTGGACTCATTAGCGCGCAGCCACAGCCTGATTGATGCAAGCTGGGGGGCACTTCAGCAAGTCGTAATCGAGGGATAACGGGGGCGTAAAGACGAAGCCGCCGATTTGGGGACCAGCAGTTCGGGCGCCCTGCCCGAGAATAGGCCTCGTCACCAGAGGCAGTGCGATTGATCGAGTGTCTAAAAACCATTCCGTGGTCCAACGTCGCCAGTTTCATCTTTGGTGCTGATTGCTGTTCAGCGCGTGTGATGCCGGTTGAAAGAAAGCACCTACTGCTCATCATCATAATGGATATGGATTTCAGCTGGATGTGGTATGGTTCTGTCGCACTTGTTACGCGCTTCAAGAGCACCATGCGGAGTGACGCCCGGCCAGTGCTGCACTATGAGGGTAATCGGATGGGCAACCATTGCAGATGACAGGCCAAGCATAGAGCCCCTGCAATTGCGGGGCTTTTTATTGCTTGGGATATTGGCCGGCTTTGTACAGCCTAAGTGCCTCAAACTTCATTTCCTGATAGCAAACTGCGGACGCTTCCTTAATAACAGGATCATTCAATGGCTTCGTCGGCAACTCGGATATTGGGATTTTATCGGCCAGCGCATTTGCGTAGCACCGGCAATATCCCACGAAGAGAGAGTTTGGCACAATTTTAGAATCTTCGTCTTGAACCTTTGCGCGCATACAGCCGTCTGAAGTACCTTTGATGAAGTCCTCGCGAGCTGATCCTTTCAGGTATTGCGAAAGGCCCGGTGCCGCGTAAAGAGACACCGAAGAAACGAGTGCTGCGATTAAGAATACTCTGTTCATTCTACTGCCCCTTCATGCCCCGCAACGCCGATTGAACGGCACGACGCCCGGCATGCGATAAAGCCCTGGCACATACCCGGTGCCGTCGGGATCAACCTTCCTCGGTTTCACCTTGTCCAGCTACCGCCGGCTGAACTCGATGACGCGCCTATCCGGCCCCCGCCACTGCTCTAAGTAGAAAACAGGGATATAGTGGGACTTCGGCAGCTTGGCGGGCGGGTCTGACATGTTCGATATCAATAATTCACGGGACTTCTACCAGAAACTGCTGGAGGATTTCGGTGATTATATGAGCCAACAAGACTCGGCCCGGCACGCTATGAACTGCGCCATCACGGCGCACCACATTGCGGATTGGGTCTGGGGCGATTTTGTAAAGGGTGACGCTGCGCTCAAGGCCAAGCTTGGGGTTAATGATATCCATGACTTCCTGCGCTGGATTGACACGCAGACTGTCTGGTACGGCTTGGTGCAAGGCATCTCGAACGGCAGCAAGCATTTCATTCGCAAGAACGCAGAAGGCGCCGTGAAGGTGCAGGGATTTGGGATGGGCGGGTGCGGACAGGGTCCTTATGGCATGTCGTACTTGGCTATCCAGGTGAGCGAGACCGACCCTAAGAACCTGCCGATCTCGCAGTTGTTGGAGGTCGTTATCCGTTTCTGGAGGGACTTTCTTCGCCTGCACTCGCCGTATGCTGCGGATATGCCGGTCGGTAAGATTCAACTCTGCGAACCCTAGCGCCTGGACTTGAGCATTTCGACCTTAGCCTCAGCCTGGCGAACTTCAACCATGTCGGCAACGGCCTGCTGACTCTTTACGCTGCGCAGGACGGTGTAGTGGCAGCAGCGCGCCGCGCCCAGGCCACCACAATGGCATCTGCGTCACGCGTGGACGGGGCCCCTCGTCATGCACACATCGGCGGTCAGGTTGGCAAGATACGGAACAAAGCGGCAACGGAAGTGTCAAAAAGCGCCAGTTCTGTCTAAATCAAAAGAGGTGGGTATCATCCGCGCTATTTTTATGATTTGTAGGTCATCATGAGTGACGAGGACACCAGCGACGGCATACCGAAGGACCGCACGAGAGTGCGGGACAAATGGGGAATCGTGGCTGATGCAGGACACCTCGCGCTGCCATTCGTCCTGCTGCTCAATCAAGCCAAGCTGGGCCTGACCGCCGAGGACATGAACGTTTTGCTGAATTATCTGGCGCACTGGCATGCGGCCGACCGGCAGCCGTTCCCGCACAGCATCACGATCGCGAAGAGGATGGGCGTCAGCCAGCGGACCGTGCAGCGGTCACTGAGGTCGCTGCAGGATGGCGGGTTTATCAAGAAGATCAGGAAGCGGCACAGGAAAGACCCTATCGCCTACGACATGACGCCGCTGGTCGAGATGCTGACCCCGCTGGCTGAGAAGCGAATCAGGATCTCCGTGCCAAAAACCTTCGACGATGTGCTCGACGAGACATTCCTCAACTCAGTCACCAGGCCGAGTGCGGCCGAGATGTTCAAGGGAGTGCCGAAAAACACACCGTTTTGAGTTCCGGCGTCGTTTAATGAAAGACCGCTCGCCTTTCGAGTGTCTTTTGGTTTCCTTCCACGGAAGCCCTGAAGATACGGGTGAGATGATGCAGGTGCAAGTCCTGTCGCCCGGCCCACATCCCCTTATTTCTGAGGAAGTTAACACTTCAGGACCGCGCCTAGGTGCATAGTGCCATTGTTCACCGCAACCGACGTACCGCCAGAACACGTCGACCCGAAGATGGTTGATGCCGCGAACCTGTTCTATGACAGGCTCGTCGCCCGCAAGGTGGACTCTTTTGAGATCGCGGAGCCTCGCACGGGCTATCGGTACAGCAACCTTGCGCGTGCCTATATGCAGTCGCACGTTCGGCGCTGCCTAAGCTTTATTGACTCTGGGTACGCCGAGCTTCAAGCCGGCAGGCTCCTGCCCGTTTACGCCGCCTCACGCTCGGTCTTGGAGACGGTAGCGGTGATGTGCGATTTCGTGGCCACGATCGCGCCACCCATAAACAACGCCAACTATATGGCTGCCGAAGAGCTTATTGCGTCACGAGCCCTGGCCACGCGCATTCCGAGCTTCGCTCAAAAGGGTGAACCGCTTTTCGCCGTTCAGATCCTCAACCAAATCGACAAGATGGATAAGCGTTATCCTGGCTACCGGGATCAATACGATCACTTGTCAGACATTGCCCATCCCAATGCGCTAGGTGCAGTTGTGCACTTCTGCAATTTCGATCGCGACGTGGCAGTGTTTGCCGACGGCATAAATGATGAAAGCAAGGCTGCCGTTTCGCTTGTCTTAGGAGCGTTCAAGCTTGGTTACGCTGTTGTTGCTTGCGAGGACTTAGAACCTCTCCTGCTCAAGTTGAGCGAGCGCGCACCTCTATCAGCGTAGCAGCAGTTTGGCGAACATCAGTGCGGTGGTCCCGGTGACCCCCGCATGAACGGACCCGAGGTGAATGAGAGATGAGCACGTAACTAATTCGCGGTAATCAAGCCGTGAGTGATGCCGGAACGTCGATGCAAACACTCTTCACAAACGCTTCCCATTTCTCCATCGCTTCCCGCATTTCCGGCAGGTAGGTGTACAGGTCGTAGGTCTCCTCCATGTCCGTGCGAGCGGAAATGTGATTGACCAGACGCTCTGCTATATCGGGACGCACTTTGAGCCGGCCAAGGGTGGTGCGGAAGGTCCGGCGCAAATCGTGCAAAGTCCAGGCGGCAATAGGCGCCAGCTTATCAAGCTCAGCTTTGCATTTGCTCCACCCGCTAAAAGGATTGTCCGAGCCAACCGCTTGAAAGAGCAGGGAGCTGGGACGTTCCTTGCGGATGTTTCGGGCCAATATTTCGGCTGCCATCGGCCCCACAGGAAAGGCATGCTCACGGCCGTTTTTGGTGATTTCGGCGGGTAGGCAGAGAATCTGCGCGTTGTCGCCATAGTAGGTATCCCGCAGTGCTGCGGTCTCGCCGCGGCGTTGACCCATCAACATTAAGAGGCGCACGATTTCCCTAAAGTGCCCCGTTAGCTGGTCTGTCGCCAGCCAGACAGTGCGCAACTCTTCGTCGGTTAGGATGCGCTTGCGCTTGGGCCGCTTGTGGGGCGTGAGCCCAACCGTGGGATTGTCGGTGATGTAGCGTTTCTTCTGCGCCCAGGTAAAAAGGGTCTTGGCGCAGGCAAGACGGTGGTTGAACTCCGATGGTGGCAGCCGCTTAAGTTTGCGCTCCATGTCCTGGTGGGTCACGTCGGCCAGCTGGCCCTTGAATCCAAGCAAGTCCAGGTGCCGCTTATGATCTTTAACCGTGCGCGCTTTGCGGCGCTCCCGCTTCTCGTCAAGGAACACGAGCACGGCTTGCGGATACGTTATGGACTGCGGCCGGATCTTGCCCAGCGTGAACTCAGCCATCATCCGCTTGGCTTCGGTGCGGGCTTCCGAGAGGCTTATGATCGGGTAGCGGCCGATTGTTAGAAACGTCTTGTTCCGGTTCACGATGAATGTCTTCGAGCCGCCTTGGGAGACGCGGCAGCCGAACGCTGCAAGCGTCGTATCCCAGACAACCTTTTGCCCTGAAGCAGGTGGCTCCAAAGACCGGATCGTCGCGTCGGAAAGGTGCGCCTTAGCCATCTCTTAGCCATCCGCAAAGTTGTTGGTGCCACTTTGTGGCAGGATGCGCCAAGACGCAAGTATTTCAATTACTTCAGGTACTTTTCGGGAATTACGTTCACCAAGTGGCGGCAGGTTCTAGCATAAAATCGGTTTACAAAACCGCTGCTCTACCGCTGAGCTATCTTCTTGCATCCCCGCTGCCCATCCCCGGTGTCTCATGGCTGTTCAGGTCCCCGTATTCCCGGCCCTTGAACGAGCCGGCCGCTCGCCTCGCAACTTTGGGATAGGCGGCGGGGCGGTATCCGTAACTCTACGGGGCCCAAAATTAACGGTCGAAGAGCGCGGGTTCCCTAAAGCTGTAAAAGGCGCATTTTCGAAGGCAAGGCCGATGGAGCAGGTCAACCGTTGGGCGGGCGCCCGGCATTCGCTGCCGGCCAACCAGCCCGGAGCTTCGCGGTGACCGCTCGGCAGGTCGACCACCCAGGAATAGCAATTTGGGATCGCCGACGGTGAATTGGCTGGGGTTGTTCTGATTTAAGGTCTGCCAAATGAGCAAATCAAAATCCTTTCTGCAAGATCTCGACGAGGCCACGCCCGAGAGCCGCGCGCGGGCGTTGTGGCACGCGACCGATTTGTTGATCGCCGGCCGGTATAGCGACGACGAAATATGGACCTTTGGCGAAGTCATCGGGCGGCTGGCGGATGAGATTGAAGTCGCGGCCCGCGCCCAGCTTGCAAAGCGGTTGGCGCGCACCGACCATGCCCCGGCCAACATCATCCGCAAACTGGCCTTCGACGATTCGATCGATGTCGCCGGCCCCGTCCTGCGCGAGTCCGGGCAACTCGATGCCAAGGCTCTGGTCGCCAACGCGCGGACCAAAAGTCAGCCGCATCTGCTCGCGATCTCGAAACGAAAATCCATCGAGGAAACGGTCACGGACGTGCTCGTGACACGCGGCAATCGGGAGGTCGTGAATTCAGTCGCCAACAACCGCGGTGCGCAGTTCTCGGGTTTCGGCTTTTTGCACATGGTCAAACGCGCCGAAGGCGATTCCATTCTCGCCGAGCAGCTTGGTCTGCGCAAGGATATCCCGAGGCATCTGTTCCAGCAGCTGATTGCAAAGGCATCGGACGACGTCAGAAAGCGGCTCGAACGCGAGCGTCCCAAGATGGTTGGCCAAATTCAGACCTCGGTGACCGATGTCACGGGCGCGCTGCATTCCAAATTCGGCCCTGCATCGAAAAGCTATTTTGCCGCAAAAAGGACCGTGGCTGCGCAGCATCGGTACGGCAATCTGAACGAGAACAGTATCTCCGACTACGCACGATCCCACAAATGCGAGGAGGTCACGATCGGACTATCCTTGTTGTGCGCCTTGCCGGGCGACGTGATCGAGCGCGCTCTGGCGGACAACAGCCGGGAGATGGTATTGGTCTTGGCCAAAGCCCTCGACTTTTCGTGGGAGACGACGATGGCGTTGCTTTTCCTCGGCGCAAAACATCACCGCATCACCGCAAAAGACCTGAATGAGATGAAAAGCGAGTTCGGTCGCCTTAACATCGAGACATCCCGCAGCGTTCTCAAATTCTATCAATCCCGCAAGAATGCCGCGCGGGCTGATTCTGGTCCGAGGCGTCTACCGCCGCTTCATGTCCATTGAGATGACCAGCTGAAACTGGCTGCGCATTGTCGACAATGAATGCGGCCCGGTTCGGCGCAGTGGCGCGCGAACGGCTCAGTTCGGGCCTTACCGGGCGCGACAGCCTGGAGCCTGAGGGCCGGAGTCCCAGACTTCGGCCGTCTGCTTTTCACAAAGCAATTCAAGCTCGCATAGCCGCACGAGGTTGGCCCTTAAAAGCCCGACAGATATCCGTCGACGGCGTGGGCGATGAATATGCCTACGCTCATAACTCCGAAGAATGCAGAAGGATTCCCTTTCGAAGCTGAACTTCGAAAGCGAGTGATGATTTGATGCAACAGGGTTCAAGGACAACCTGTGATCAAACGCGGGCACAAAAGAGGCGGTCTTGCAACCGCCTTTTTTGCTTTCGTTTTTGAGCTGCTCTACTGGCAGAGATGGCGACGGCCATCTTCGCCCTTGAACCAGCTGCCGGGCTGGCAGACGAAGCCGTTTCGGGCCGCGTAGCTGCGGCCCACCTTTCGGTTCACGCATCCATCTCTCTGTTTGAGCATGATCTTTTCGGAAAAAACCGGCTCCTACCCCCGGATCAAGTCCGAGGGCATGCTTTTCCGGATCACGACTAGCACGGATACCAGCGTCCATCCGGGCCAAGATAGGTCGCGTACGGCTGCACGCCGCAGGTTGTCCTGGAATACCCGGGCCGGGTCCCGTAATAGGCGTAAGAATCGTCATACGGTCTGCCGCCGTCATAATAGT
>WNFC01001413.1_pt1 | contig 25338 bp, 22 predicted proteins | sample 5400541 | NCBI WGS metagenome assembly WNFC01 (sample SAMN13153342, study PRJNA577476) | soil metagenome | isolation source: 120 cm saprolite under Douglas fir tree site 2 hole 2 replicate 1 | place: USA:California | collected 2015-04-18 | reverse complement strand
TCGCCGAAGTCGTAAGCGTGCCGGGCGACCACAGCGTGAAACCCGGCACTGCAAGAGAAGGATTGATCGAAGGGCGATCCAGCAATCAGCATGACGCCGCGGAAGCAGCCGCAGCCGGCGCGGCGATCGGCGCCGTGAAGGGCGTAAAGGACAAAGACAAGAAAGAAGCTGCTGAGGGAGCAGCGCTGGGGGCGCTGACAGCGTACCTCATGGAATCCGGCCGCGGCCACGAGTTGAACCTGCCGAAGGGCGCGAAGCTAGAATTGGAGCTGGAGCGCGCGCTGTACCTCGTGAAGGAGTAAGGCGAGCCTCGTCTGTTGTCAGTTGCCCTGATTGGAGGCTAGTTTTGTACCCCCCCACCCCCCTGTTTTTTCATAAGTGTTCATTCTAAAGGGAGTTAAAGTGCTTTGTTTTGATACACTTTTGCAAGTGTTGATTCTAAAGGGACTTAGGTTGCACCAAAATTGTGCAAAACCGGTTTTTTCCGCCCGTTTTTTCATAAGTGTTCATTCTAAAGGGTTTTAAGTTGTTTAGAATCAACACTTATACGCATCCCATAAGTGTTGATTCTAAAAGAGTTGCAGGCAAAAATGGTAATCCTGGAAGCCTTTCTTGCCACGCTTCCGAAGGCCTCGGCAGCAAAGATTTCTCGAACAGGGCGCGAACAGAAGCAGTGGTCCGGAGAAGTTGTGCGAAATCGGGCGCAGTTCGGCTCGGAAAACGGATCCGAGAATGAGTGGAAAACGGAAGGCCGAAGAAGCTACGCAGATTTACCTGAATAGAATTGTATCGCATCGCTATCGAAAATCAAGAGGCATTTGACGAGCTGGCATTCTCCGGTGAGAACGTTCCGGATCAACTTGGCAAGGGTCGTTGCCGCCTCGAATTCCTAGAACTCCAGTTGTGGACCGCGAGAGCAACATGTTCGGTCCTACGACTAATCGGAAGTTACGCTTCCGGCGTGGAGGCAAGTAACGCGAGTGAGGAGCCCGCTACGATTTCTTCTTGCACCAGGCCTCGACTTTCCCTCGAATTCTTTTGATCCTGGGTTCGATACCTTCCTTGATTGGCTGTGTCGGATAGCTTCGCACGTGCCCTTCGACCGTGACAGTACTGCCTTGCACAAGGGCGAGCGCAGCTTCTCCAAAACCCACGGCTTTTTCGTAATGTGGGCAGCCTTTTTCCGAGTAATCGCCCACACGGTTAAAACCGTCCATTGCACTTTCCAAGATGAAAGGGTCCTTTGGGGCCGAAGTTGCAGCCTTATCCAAGTAAGAAGCTGCTTGCCGTGCCCACTTCTCGCGACTCGCCAAATCCTTTTTTGCTCGTTCCAGATAGATCCAAGCCACCTCTGAGTAATCGTGCGCATCCGGTAGCCCTTCCTTTCTTTCCATTCTTCTATCCAATACGGTTTGAACGGCTTCGTCGTACCGGCCCTGTTCCAGGAGTTTCACTTCCGGGGCAGGTGTGTTGCTGGGGATCAAGTCCTCATATTTGGCCTCAGCGCCCCAGCCTATGAAATACGCACCAACACTGACGACCAAAACTGTGGTGGCCCGTAACACTCCCGAGACAACTTTGGACTGAGACATCTTGGGCATACTCTCCTCCATCCCTCAGCAGAACCCGTGGATGGCCCAGCCAAGCTAGGGCTTATTCGCACACTTTGATTCGATCTTGCCTCTTAAGATTTCAAGGAGCTTCCCAAGCTCGTCTTGAATCGGTTGGGTAGGCATCTTTTCATCTCCAACGAATATGCTGTCGTTCTTTAGTTGGCTCATCGCATCTCGCGCATATTGGTCTGCCTTTTCATAGTATGGGCAAGCTTGGCTGGAAATGTCGCCGACGCGATCAATACTGAATGCTGCAGCCATCAAGTTTATGGAGTCATCGGGAGCCAAACTCACACTTTTGCCAATGTAGAAGGCTGCTTGTTCAGCCCATTTTTCTCGATTCGACGGGTCGTTGACCGCACGAGCGGCGTACACGACAGCTACGCTCTGATATTTGAAGTAGTCTTTCTTTTCATCCTTGATGGAATCAAGGGTTGCCTTGGCGGCTTCATCATAGCGACCTCTCCTTAGCAGCTTCACCTCGGGCGGTACTTCTGTTTTCGTCGTGATGATGAAAGGAGGATTTTCGGAACGCCGCTTCCAGCCATAAATGAACCCACATAGAGCTGCCAAGACGAGCGAACCGATCCAGAGCTTCCGCCAATCGGGACTGAACAAAGAACGGCCTCCGAAGTAGCCCACGGGGCATCTACACTCAGGTGAATCTATCTGCCTCGATGATAACCGCTGCAGTCTGACCCGAAATTAAGACGGTAAACCGGTTGTGCAGACAGTTACGCTCAATTTTTATTTCACTCGGACGTGTAACGTGTAAACCGGACAAGTGGAATCGTCCCAAAACCACATGTCCGGTAATCCGACTCAGCCAAGATTTGGGCGTGCGCATTCGGAAGCCAGGAACTTGGCAAGCTGCGAAGGGCTTGTTAGAGTCGAAGGGTCCAGCACAGTAGTGTGTACGCCAATCATCAAGAACATGCCGAAGAGAGGCTGAGACCCATGGGGGAAGAGACACGGGCGGCGGTGCGGGCCATCGAAATGGTGGAGCGGAAGGACCGCGTGCTGATTGTCGAAGATGAGGACAATGCGCGAAAGGGCTACGAACAGCTTCTGCAGCGGTGGGGCTGCGACGTGGTGGGCGTGGGAACGGCGGAAGAAGCCCTAGCAAGATTTGCGAGTTACCAGCCGGACACGCTGATCGCGGACGTGGAACTGCCGGGGATGAATGGGCTGGACCTGCTGAAGCAGCTGGGGCCGGAACTCTACGATGTGCCGGCCATCATCATTACCGGCAAGGGGAGCGAAGAGCGCGCGGTGGCGGCGATCGAGGCGGGAGCGTTCTGGTACATCGAAAAGCCGCTGAAGGGGCCAGTGCTGCGCGCGCTGCTGGACCGAGCGCTGGGCAAGGCGCGAGATGCGCGGCAACTCGCGGTGCTGCAGCGGCAATTGCGCGAAACGGGACGGCTGGGCGACCTCGTCGGGGCGTCGAAGCCGATGCAGGAAGTGATGCGCATCGTGGAGATGGCCGCACCGAGCTCGGCGTCGGTATTGATCACGGGAGAGACGGGGTCGGGCAAAGAAATTGTGGCGCGGACGCTGCACAAGCTTTCGCCGCGCGCCAACGGACCGTTTGTGGCGATCAATTGTTCGGCAATCCCCGAGTCATTGATGGAGAGCGAAATTTTTGGCCACGAGCGCGGCGCCTTTACGGGCGCGGCCGAGCGGCGCATCGGCTGCTTCGAACTTGCGGATGCGGGAACGCTGCTGCTGGATGAAATCGGCGAAATGCCGGCCCCGACGCAGGCGAAGCTGTTGCGCGTATTGGAAGACCGCAAAGTGCGGCGGCTGGGGAGCAAGAGCGAGACTCCGGTGGACGTGCGCGTTCTGGCGGCAACCAACAAAGAACCCGAGAAGGCCGTCAGCAGCGGCCACATGCGGCAAGATCTCTATTTTCGCCTGAACGTGTTTCACATCAACCTGCCACCGCTGCGCGAGCACAAGGAAGACATCCCGCTGCTCGTCGAGCATATTTTGCGCGACGTCAACGCCAAGCATGGGAGGCATGTGCGCGGGATCGGCGCGGAAGTTCTGGACATTTTCATGGGGCATACCTGGCCGGGAAACATCCGCGAGCTGCGCAACATTTTGGAGCGCGCCGCGATCATGTGCGAGAAAGATTTGATCACCCGCGCGTGCCTGCCGGGAGAGTTCGGAAAGGCGGGGGCGAAAGGGCCGAGCGATCTTTCGGCGATCAAGTTTCCGGTGGGAACAACGGTCGATGCGATGGAGCGCGAACTGATCCTGCAGACGCTGAGCGCAACCGGGAACAACAAAACGCGGGCGGCGGAACTGCTCGGCATCAGCCTGAAAACACTTCATAATAAACTCAAAGAATACGGCGGCGATCGCGCCGAAACGGAGTAGGGACGCAGAATGCAGCTGCGGCTGCGGACAAAACTCACACTGGTGATGACGGGCCTGGTGCTGCTCGTCGCAGCAGTCTTGTCTGGCGTATTCGCGGCGCAACTCCTGGAGCAACTTCTGCAGGCAACCAGCATGCGAGCCAACGACCTGGCGAGCCAGGTGTTTCTGCAGGCGCAGCATGCATTAACAGACGCAGGCGAACAGGGTTTGCGGCCGGCATCGGACACTCCTCAAGAAATCCACGATTACGTAAGGCACGCTTTCGAAATCAACGAAGGCCTGCGCACTCAGCTCAAAGCCGCAAAAGACAATCCACTGATTTATGAAGTGTCCATTGCCGACCATGACGGGATGGTGCTGATTTCGACCGATGAGACCATGCCGGGAAAATATTTGCCGCGAAGAACTCCCCTTTCCCAATTGGTGCAGAGAAATTTCCTTCATCAAGTGAAAGTCCTTGGAGGGCCGTCGAAAGTTTTCGAACTCGACTATCCATTCAGCAAAGGGGGCCAGCCGTTCGGGGAAGTCCGCGTGGCACTCGACTCCGGAATTCTTTTGAAAGAGATCGAGCCAAGCTTGCGGACGTCCGCGACCTTCGTGTTGATTGCGCTGGTAATTTCTACGCTGCTTGCGGCAATCGTGAGCAGGGCGACGCTCGCACCACTGCGGGACATCGCCGCGCAACTGGACCGCATCTCCGCGGGACAATACGACGCGCCTTCTCCGGAGGTCAATGGTTTCGCAGGAAGCGGCGATGAACTCGGACTGGTGAGCCGGAAAATTACCCAAGTCGGCCAGCAGCTGCGCGGGGTGCATGAAATCTTCAGCACGATGCGCGAAAACATGAATTCGGTCATGGCGGGACTCGAGGACGGCTTGCTGTTGTTCACGCGGGGTGCGCGCGCCGTGATGATCAGTCCCGCTGCGGAAAAATTTCTGGGCGCCCCCGCGGGACAATTTCTGGGGCGACGCGTGACGGAGATCTTTCCTCCCGGCCATCCCCTGCACGAGGCGCTGCACATTGAAAGCGATGAGCTAAGTGAAGTGGCGGCCGAAACGGAGCTGCAGACGAGCGAAGGGCCAAAGCGCGTGAGCGTCAGCGTACAGGCCATCCAGGAAGATGGCGAACGGATGGGGGCGCTGGTGACGCTGCGCGACCTCGACTCGCTGGAAAGCATTAATACGCAGCTTCAAGTGAGCGAGCGTCTGGCGGCGCTGGGGCGCATCACTGCAGGCGTCGCGCACGAAGTGAAGAATCCGCTGAACTCGATGCGGCTGTGGCTGGAAAACCTGAAGGAATCGCTCCCCGCGGAACAAGACAGCGCATCGCAGCAGGCCGTTCAGGTGCTGGACAAAGAAATCGACCGGCTGGACGCGGTCGTGAAGCGCTTCCTCGATTTCACCCGGCCGATGGATATCCGCCTGGAGCCAACGCAGCTCGCGGAGCTTTTGAAGGAAGTCCTGGAGGTCGCGCAACCGCAGCTTCAGAAATCCAATATCCATCTGGCGCAGTTGCTGCCGATCGATGTGCCGGAGGTGTACGTGGATCGCGCGCTGCTCAAGCAGGCGGTGCTGAATCTGGTTTTGAATGCCGCGGAAGCCATGCCCAGCGGCGGGCAATTGCGGCTGGTCCTGAGCCGACGCGGCGAAATGGCGGAAATTACGGTGGGCGATACCGGCAAAGGCATTCCGCCGGAAAACCGCCAGAAAATTTTCCAATTGTTTTTCACCACGCGTCCGGGCGGCAGCGGAATCGGGCTTGCGAGTACGTTTCGAATTGTGCAGCTTCTCAATGGTTCGATAGACTTTACTTCGGAGGTCGGCCGGGGCACGACGTTCCGAATCGAATTACCACTCGCGGCCTGAATATGACGGAAAACCCAGTCCGGTACCTAATGGTGTTGCCGCGCAGATCTCTCCATTCGTTCATTGTTCTTCTTTGTTGTACCGCATGCGTGTCCGGTGGATGCAGCATGAGGAAACGGCCGGGTATTCCCTGGGCCACCGCGGTGCAGGTGAGGCCTGTAGCGCAACCGCGCACGGCAGAGACGAGCAGTGTATCTGAGGACCCGCTTCCCGAGCTACGGCTTGAGTTGCCGCTTTTTCCCAACCATCTGATCCCAGTGCGGCCGGGGCCTCCGCGGCCGCGCGTGAGCACGCCACCCGCCGCGACCACGGGGAACGATGCAGAAAAATTGGATGCACCAATGATTGCCCCGCAGCTCACGGCACAAGAATCCGCGGTTGCCCAACAGCTGACAAGCCAGAGTCTGGGCATCGCGGAGAAGAATCTGGAGTCCGCGCGGGGGAAAAATCTGAATGCCGCGCAGTCGGACCTGGTCTCCAAGATCAGAGGCTTCATCAAGGACGCGCGCGAAGCCGCGCAGATCACGGATTGGAGCCGCGCCCGCAGTCTGGCCAAAAAAGCGCAGGTCCTATCTGAGGAACTCGCCAGTTCACTCTAGTTCCCTATTCACATCCAATGTTCTTTCGCTGGGTACGCACTTCTCTCAATGGAACTAATGGCCACGAAGAAAGCGCGCCAGCAAATGCGCTAAGATAACGTTATGAAGAACTTCGATGTAGCCATTGCGGGCGGCGGAGTGATTGGGGGAGCCATCGCGCTGGAGCTTGCGCGCGCCGGTCTGCATGTAGCGGTGTTTGACCGTCAGCAACCGGGACAGGAAGCGTCCTGGGCCAGCGCGGGCATCATTTCCCCCGCTCCCGAAAGCCCGGCCATGATCGTGACGGTTCCACTGGCCAAAGCAAGCGTCTCGCTCTATCCGGAGTTCGTGGCGCAGGTGGAAGAGATTTCTGGAAAGAGCGTTGGATTCCGCCCGAAGGGCACGCTCGAGGCGCTGTTCTCGCAGGATACGAAAGCGGAGCTCAGCACCATAATCGCGCTGCATCACGGGCTGGGATTGAAGGCGGAGCCGCTTCGCGCCGATGATGCGCGCGAGCTCGAACCGGCGCTGAGTGAAGAAGTCGAAGCCGCCGTGCTTCGGCCGGAAGAAGCTTCGGTTGACAACCGCGCGCTGACGGCTGCCATTTTGGAAGCTGCGCAACGCAGCGGTGCGGAGATTTTTTCCGGCAACGGAGCGAAAGCGATCTGGCGCGAGGGGAATCGCTGCGCGGGATTGGTTCTGCAGAATGAGAAGGTGGAAGCCAAATGGACGATCATCGCTGCGGGCTGCTTTTCGGCGACGATCGAAGGGATTGCACCATACGCGCCGGTGCGGCCGGCAAAAGGCCAGATGGCCGCGCTGCGCGCCGATGATTTGAAGATGGAACGGGTGCTCTGGTCCGAGAAAATCTATCTCGTGCCGCGGAGCGATGGGCGGATTCTCGCGGGGGCAACGATCGAGTATGCCGGTTTCGACAAGTGGACCACAGCGGGTGGCATCGAGAAAATTCTTTCAGCCGCCATTGATCTTGCGCCGGGCCTTGCGAATGCGCGTATCGAAGAAACTTGGGCAGGCCTGCGCCCCGACTCTCCCGATCACCTTCCGATACTCGGACCGGCCGACATCGATGGCCTGCTGATGGCCACCGGACACTTCCGCAGCGGAATCCTGCTGACGCCCATCACCGCGCGACTGATCCGCGAATGGATTACGGAACAGCGCGTGAGCGCGGATTGGGACCGCTTCAGCCCGTTGCGATTTCAGGCCGAAGGGACCACGGCAACGAAGAAAATGCCTGCCTGAAGCCGAGCGCGACCTTAGAGAAGGGCTTTCGAGAGCTCAAGGCCGCCTCTTAAAAACGCAGAAACGAAAACCGCAAGCCATGCAGAGTGCGCATTGCACTGGCTCCGTCGGCTGGCCGCGCTCAGGTGGAATCAAGGCCCCTGCTACGGCTGCTGTGCGGGCGGAGGCGTAATCGGCTGAGCCTGCCCAAGAGTGGTGAATCGAATCTGACTGCTGTCCAGAGACAGATCGTGTTCGAGGACGATGTCCAGCGTGGAGCCGCGCGGGAGCTCCGCTTCCGGCCCGCGAGTCAAGAGCACAGCGGCCAATCCCGCTGCCGCGCCAATCCCTGCGCCAATGCCTAATCCCTTTGCGCGCCCGGCAATTGCCCCAATCCCCGCGCCAGCCGCCGTAGTTTCCGCGATCGTGCCGGCGTCCTTCCCTTTGCCACCAGGGCTGGTAACTTTGCCCTCGGAATCCATCGTTTCTTTGCCGCCGGAATCGGCGCTGCGCGGGGCGGCGTTCAAACTGACAGTGTAGCCGTTCGGCAAGATCAAGGTATCCAGGCGCAGACGAAATTCGCCGCGGCCCTTGACGCGGCCTGGCCGCTTCGACTCCAGCAACTCGCCGCGAAGATACGAACCGACCGGGATTACGATGCGATTGCTCTGCGTGATCGGAAACGACGTTTGAAGATAAACCGAGTCTCCCGGCTTGGCGCTGCGCGTGGAGATACCGTTCTGAAGCACGACGCCGACTCGCGTTCCTGCAGGAACCGTGATTCTTTCGTCTGAGCCAACCTGTTGTGGCACAGCGGGCTTGGGCGCGACTGGAGGCGGGGCGTCAGCCTGCGGCCCTTCGGGCTGCTGCGCCGCGCAGGATGCGCCTGCTGCCAGCAACGCGGCAGTCAAGTAAATGTGTTGACGAATCCCTCGACGCAACTGCTCTCTCATGGCAACCCTCCGCAATGCTTGATGCGATGCATCAAGAGGCGAGCTTGGATGCCTGAGTATACCGCGAGCTGGGCAGCAAGAATGATTTGGCGCGAATGGCGCGAGATTCGATCGAAAGTGCCGGCGGGGAAGTGCGTCACGTGGTGGCATTCGGCGGCGGTTTGACGCGCGGAAGGTCGAGGGCTAGGCTTGAAGAAGAGTGAGGAGAATCGCATGGCGAAGCTGGCGTTGATTTACGGGATGAGGTTGCTGCCCGAGGAAGAGCTTGGCGAAGTGAAGGACGCAACGGTGGTACTGAAGAATGGACGCACGGCGCGCGTGACCATGCACTTAATCGACGGCAGCAAGGAAGAGATCGAGAACACGTTTCGCCAGTCCATCGAAGCCTTCTTTGAGATGTATCCGGAGATTTGAGCCATTTTCAATTTTCAGTTTTTAGTTTTTGGTCGTTAGTTCTTAGTGAAGCCCGCACCATCGAGCAGCTCTCAATCTGGGTGAAGCTCACGTACTTGTCGAGGCCGTTAAGACTAATCACTAAGAACTGACGGCTTCATCAGCCATCAAGGGTCATGGAATAGAAATCAGGATTCAGCGTCCGGTGGCTAATCCCCGCACGGGAATGAAGACGGAGAAAAGTTCTCTGCACTCTGAACTGATAACTGATTACCGATAACGGATCACTTTCTTCAGCGATTGCCGAAGTTTTCCGGATCGGCGCTGGGATCGCCGAGATTATCGTTGATGAGCACCGTCGACTGGCCGGTCAATTCGAAGCGCTTCCGGCACTTGAAGCAAGCCACCAGATCATCCAGCCGCACCATGTAAGAACTGGCCTTCGCAAACTTTCGCCGGTCTTCCTCGCCGATTCCACGCGGCAATTCTTTTTTCTTGCGGCAGACCTTCCAGCGCACTGGAGCCTCGAATTCACCACGGCAGCTCGGGCAGACCAGGTTCACTTTCCTGGTTTCTTCTTTTTCCGTGTAAAACGCGCGTTCGTCCATGATTAGGGAGCGGGTGTGCCCACCGCTTCTCTGATTGTAACAAATTCGAGGCCGAGGTCACGCCAGCGCGGCAGCCAATGCTCGAGAGAAGCGAGCGTCCGGGAGCGGTCGCCATTCAGTTGGCGATGCGCGCCATCGTGAAGGCAGAGGATATCCCCGGTGCCACTGCCGTCGACGGGTGAGCTCGAGCCGTTTGCCAAGCTCTGCTGAGCATGCTGCGTGATCGGCTGCATTCGAGAAATCAGCCACTCCGCCGGTTTCCCGCGCCAGTCTCCCGGAAGCAGCGTCCACATGACCGTGCGGTAGCCGAGTTCACGGGCCGCCGGAATGACCCAGGGATTTCGCATCCCAAACGGCGGGCGAAACCACTTTGGCGGCGAGCCCAGCGCATTGGAAATCGCGTCGTGGCAGAGGCGCAACTCAATCCGAACTTGTGTGGGTGCCAGCCACACGAGATTCGGATGCGTCTCCGTGTGATTCCCAACGGTGTGTCCCCGCGCGACGGTTTCTCTAACCAACTCTGGACATTCGCGCACGTATCGCCCAATCAGGAAAAATGTCGCCTTTGCATTGTAGCGGTCCAGCAGATCGAGCAGCTTGGGCGTGATGGCCGGATTCGGCCCATCGTCAAACGTGATCGCCAGCTTGCGGGGTGAATTGGTCCGGCAGATTGTTTTTCCGAAGAGCTGCGCGCGGGGATAGGCCGCACCATAGGCAATGGCTCCCACGGCCGTGACCACAGAAGGAACGGCAAGAGACAGAGGATTCATGCTGGGAACCTCGTCAGACAGCCGGAGCAGTGAAGGACCTAGGATACCCCATCCACGCACTGCAAATAAGTTCTTGAGATGCTAATCGTATCAGATTGAGACTTATTCATGGAATCAGGGCAAGGAGTCGAATTGCCAGCAACTTCCCAAATTGGAACATCTGTAAGTCGCGTATTCTACATCACTTAGCATGGAGAATCAGTTGATCTTGCCATCGTCATTGGAGTTGTTCTTGCATTGAATACTAGACTGTCCATGCGAGCGACAACAAACAGCAGGCATCGAAAAGGATCTGCAACTTGCGAAGCTCTCAATTCGCGGCGGCTCCTACTTTTCCGCCTGGTCCTTGCCGCCGTGATGGCAGTTTCCCCGAGCTTCGGGCAGGACCAGACATCCGAGTGGCAAACTCAAGTTCGCAAATATGGCGAGGCGCAAGACTGGGATTCGGCCATGCGCATCGTTGACCGTGAGGTCGCCCGGACTCCGCAAGACATGGACGTGCGGGCGTGGCGCGCGCGCGTTCTGACCTGGTCGGGACGTCTGGCGGAAGCGAAAAAAGAGTACCTGGAAGTCTTGAAGGTCTCTCGGAACGATCCGGATAACTGGATGGGGCTGGCGAGCGTGTATTTGCGCGAAGGAAGAGTAGAAGATGCCTTGCGGGCACTGGACCGCGCCGTGGAGCTCGATCCGAAACGCCCGGACCTGCGCGCAGCCCGAGCGCGGGCGCTACGCGCCATGGGCGAAAGAAACGAAGCTCGAATGGAATTTCAGAAAGCGCTGAATCTGGACCCCACCAGCATGGAAGCGCGGGCCGGGCTGGTTTCCGTCCGCGGCGAACCAAGACACGAACTGCGCTTCGGCCAGGACAACGACCTGTTTAATTTTGCGAGCGCCAATCACGACGGATGGGTCAGCCTGGTATCGAAATGGACGCCGCGCTTGGCCACAAGCTTCGCGGGCAGTTTGTACGAGCGAGCGGGAATCAACGCAGGGAAGTTTTCAGGCGCCATTACGGGACGCCTGCCGCGATGGGGATCTCTGACGATCGGTGGCGCAGCAGGGCATGACAATGCGGTGATCCCGAAGAGCGAGGCTTTTTTTGACATCAACCATGGATGGAAGGTCAGCGAAACGAATTTTGTGCGCTCCATGGAATTTGTTTACGGACAACATTGGTACTGGTATCAAGCGTCCCGGATTCTGACGCTGAATGGCGCGACCATTGTCTACCTCCCGCGGGACTCGACGCTATCGCTGGGAGCCACGGGCGTGCGCAGCACGTTTTCGGGGACCGGCTCGGAGTGGCGGCCTTCCGGAATTACACGGCTAGGCTTTCCTCTGTCCAGTTGGGGCGAGAAGCGGCTTTCCGGAAATATATTCTTCGCTGTGGGCACGGAGGATTTCGCGCAAATCGATCAGATTGGGAGATTCGCTTCGCAAACCTACGGTGGAGGACTGCGCTTCCAGATGAATGCCCGGCAGGACGTCACGGGCTACGCCTCGTTTCAGAAACGCACCCAGGACAGAACGGACACCAGTTTCGGATTGAGCTATGGAATCCATTTTTGAAAAACTCTGGAGGCTGGGGCCGGCAGCGTTTGTGCTCAAGGCCATTGTCGCGGCGACCGTGGCCGATGGGCTGCTATTGGGTTCTATTTGGCTTCGGCGAACGTACCGAAAGCGGTATTTCGCGAAGCGCGACGCACACGTCTTCGAATTGCGCCAGAATTGGGACCGGCTGATTTCCGGAGAGATTCCGTACGAGACGTGGCGTCAGAAATCCTTCGACCGGCGGATTGTCGAGTCCATCGCGCTGGACGCGCTCGAAGCGGCGGGAGCAGTAGAATCGGCGCAATTGCTGAAATTCCTGCGGGAAAGCGGGCTCATCGAAAAACGAATTTTTGAAGCCCGGAAACTCACCGGCTGGCGGCGCATGCGGGCGCTGGTGGCGCTGGGACAAACGCGCGCACTAGAAGGCATCCCGGCGCTGGCCGAAGCATTGCGTGACCGCGATCTGGAAATACGACTGGCGGCTCTGCGAGGCTTGGGGCGGACAGCCTCTCCACAAGCGGCGGAGGAGATCCTCGCTTGGGTGGGCGAGAGAGGATTGTGCGTGCCGGCGCTGCCGCTGCAAACCGCGCTCATCCATTGTTGCGCGGAGCGTCCCCAACTGCTGATTCCCTATGTGCAACACGCGACAGGTACGCTGCGTGAAGTGCTTGGCCGCGTTCTGGGCGAGGTGGCGACTCCCTCGCTCAGCGTGGACCTGCTGGAGTTCGTAGGAGATGACCTCGATGAACTGCGCGCCGCGGCGGCCCGGGCGATGTCTCACGCGGAACGGGGCCTGGCCTTCGACATTCTCAACGAGCTGGTGGGAGATCCCATATGGTTTGTGCGGCTGCGCGCGATCATAAGCCTGGGCGAACTCTGCGAACCCCGCGCGATTGCCGATTTGATCCGGGGGCTGACGGATTCGCATCGGCTGGTGCGCCTGCGCGCGGCGGAGGCACTCGTAAAACTCAAGACGGACATGGCTCCGATTTTCCAACAAGTGATAGCGACGCAAGATCGCTATGGGCTGCAGGCCTACTTGACCGCACTCGAAAATGCCGGCTTGCGAGGAAAGCTGGAGGAGGAACTGCAAGCCGGCACACCGGAAAGCAACGATGAGAAATCGCGTCTGCGGAAAATTCTTCAGACGGGAGTGCTGCCGGCAGAAGAACCTGCGCTGGCGGAGAGTGGCCCGGCGAAATCGGCGTTCCTGTCATGATTCGTCTGCTGGAGATTTCGAATCACACGCTCTTCTGGTATTACCTGGCCAGCAATTTAGCTTACCTGACCATGCTGATTGTCGCGCTGAAGACGAGTGCGGCGCACCAGCGTAGTTTGAAAAGCCATCGCCTGGCGTGGTTCAAAGAATCACCGCTGGCGCCGCCCATCACGATCATTGTCCCCGCGCACAACGAAGAGAAATCCATTCGAGTGGCGGTGCGAAATCTCCTAGAGCTGGATTACCCGCAACTTGAGGTCATCGTTGTCAACGATGGATCGGAAGACCGCACGCTGGATGAGATGCGGGAAGAGTTCCGGCTTCGGCCGGTCCGGGCGGTATACGTACCCCAAGCGGAGAGCGCGCCGGTGCGGGGTTTGTTCCGCAGCGAGATAAACGCAAGCCTGTTGGTCATAGACAAAGAAGCCGGAGGCAGCAAAGCGGATGCGGTGAACGCGGGCTTGAATGCGGCGACCTCACCCTATGTGTGCATTGTGGACGCCGATTCGGTTCTCGAGCGTGACGCGCTGTTGCGAATCATGTTGCCCATCATGGCGGACCCGAAACGCGTCGTGGCGGTAGGTGGAATCATCCGCGTGTTGAATGGCTCGGAGATCGAAGGAGGCCACCTGAGGCGCGTGCGTTTGCCGCGCAAGAGCATTGAGGTGATCCAGGTCATTGAGTATCTGCGCGCGTTCTTGATCGGCAGAGAAGCGTGGGGGCAGGGAAACATGCTGACGATCATTTCCGGGGCGTTCGGCGTATTTCGAACGGATCTGGTGCGCGCGGTTGGCGGCTATCGGCCGCGCGCGATTGGTGAGGATTTCGACCTGGTGGCGCGTTTGCATCGGCACTTGCTGGAAAAAGATGCGGACTACCGCATCCACTTTGTTCCTGATCCCATGTGCTGGACGGAAGTCCCATCGGACCTCCAATCGCTGGGAAGGCAGCGAGCGCGCTGGCAGAAGGGTTTGTTGGACGTGCTCTGGCCGAACCGGGATATGCTCTTCCGGCCGCGTTACGGCAGGATCGGTTGCTTTGCGTTCCCTTATTTGTGGGTGTTTGAGCTGTTCGCGCCCCTAGTTGAGACAGTCGGGATCGTAACAATCGTTCTCGCGGCTTGTTTGGGTGTACTGAGCCGGGAATTCTTTTTGCAGTTCCTTCTGTTCGGCTACGCGTTTGCGACGGTGATCTCCCTCGGTTCCGTCTTGCAAGAAGAAATTACCTACAAGCGGTACAACGACTGGCAAGACGTAATACGGCTCGTCAGCTTTTGCTTCTTCGAACATTTTCCTTACCGGCAAATGCACATGATTTGGAGGCTTCAGGGCCTTTGGCAGTACTTGCGCGGCGACTTCGCCTGGAAACCCTTAAAGCGCAAGGGGCTCGAGTCGGCCCGAGCCCGATAGGCAAGCAGTGCTGCTAACCGCAACTCCTGTGGCGTCTGTTCGCCCAACTGCTAGCTTCGAGAGAATCGGCGTGTAGTGCTCCGCATTTTGCCGGCACGTTGCCGACCGGCATTCGTGGCCGATCGATAGCGGGTCAGGCGGGCAGGCCGCGCCGGGCTTTCAAATCTGCGAGGAGGCGGTCGACCTCGGCGTCGCGATCGAGGCGCGTCAATTTCTCTCCAACATCGTCGGTGAGGAGCTCGACTTCGGCGGTGGCGACCGCTTCAGTGTGATGCACGCGGTCCTTGAGCCGGTCGAACGCGGCGCTCTTGGAGTTGTCGCCCATCGCGGTTTGAGCGTGCGCCGCTTTGCCCAGGGCAATGCCGCGCCGATGGCGTGCGAGAAGCAGATCGCGCTTGGACTTCGCTTCGTCGAGCTTTTGTTCGAGCTTCATGAGCGCCCCCTTCAGCGTCTCAACCTGCACCTTCTGGTCGTCCACCTGTTCGCGGTAGCTTTGCGCCAGCCGCTGCGAGGTTTGGAAGCGGTCGAGCGCAGCGCGGGCCAAATCATCCTGGCTCTTGTCCACAGCGGTTTCGGCCTTGTGCATCCAATCTTTCCCAGAGTCCTCGTTTTCGCGCCACTTTTTTTCCAGCATGTGCTGGTCGGCGATGGAAACCGCCACCTGCGTCTTGACCTGGAGATACTGGTTCTCCATGTCGAGGATAACCTGCTTGATCATTTTTTCGGGATCCTCCGCGCGATCGACCATGTCATTGATATTCGCGCGAATCAAAGTGCCTACTCTTTCCAAAAGTCCCATGATGAATCTCCTTTCACGAACCAAATGATGCGAACTACTCAAACCTTTCAAAGACGATCGAGCACACCTGCAAGCCCCCAAGCTGAATCAAAGCAAGAGGTGAACTCCGTAGATTCCCGCCGCGAACTTCGCCGGGCCGGCCAAAGAAACGATGTTCAGCGCGACGACCCTGCCAAGCGCATAGACCGTGCTTGCCCAAAAGTGGCGGAATACAAAACTGAATGCCACCACCACGAGAAGCCAAACGATGAGAAGTTTTTCTTTCATGCTCATGGCCATCCCCCGAGACCTTTGGGCGCCCGGTGGGATTTCACAAACCCACCGGGGCGGAAGCAAACATTACGCCTTCTTCACTGGCGCTTGCGGCGGCTCCGGCTTCGGTGCATTGTCGCCGATCAGCCGCACTTTGCTAAGTAGCTCCGACATTTGCATGCCGGAGAGCGCTTCGAAGAGCGCGGGCACTTGCGCGGCAATTCTGGTGATGTCCCCGGTCAGCTTGTAAGCGCCGGCGGCATCGCCATTGCCCGTCGAAACGATGGTCACCTTATCCACCTTACTGAGCGGTTCGCTGAGCGCGCGCACCACTTCCGGCAGTCCGGTGATGAGTTTGTCGAGCACGGCGGCCTGGTTGTATTCCTGGAAGGCCTCCGCCTTGACGTTCATGGCCTTAGCTTCGGCTTCGCCCTTCTTGAAGATGATTTCGGCTTCGGCTTCGCCCTGCGCACGAATGGCAGAGGCGCGGCCTTCGGCTTCAGTGATCAAGCGCTGACGCTCGGCACTGGCTAGCGTTTCGATGCGCTGGCGCTCGATTTCCGCCTGCTTCAGCACGGTGGCGATGAGCTCGCGTTCGCGGCGCTCGATTTCCGCATCCTGTACCTTCACTTGAGCTTCGCGCTCGACTTGCTGCACCTTCACCGACTCGGAAATGACTTGCTGCTGCATGATGTTGGTCTCAATTTCGTAGGCCTTGTCGGCGGTTGCTTGCGCCTTCTTGGTCATTTCCAGATAGCTGGCTTTCTTGAGGTCCAGGTCGCGCTCTGCTTCGGCCTGCTTGGCCAGCGAAGCCGTTTCGGCGGCGACGCGCTCCTGGTCGGCCTGTGCTTTCGCGACAGCCGAGGCGCGCGCCGCTTCGGCGCGCTTGATGGCGATGTCGCGGTCGGCTTCGGCGGCGGCCACTTCGGCGTCGCGCTTGATGCGCGCGACGTCCGGCCGCCCCATGTTGGTGATGTAGTCGCTCTTGTCGCGTACTTCCTTGATCGTGAAGCTGATGACTTCCAGCCCCATTTTGTTCATGTCCGCTGCGCAAGTTGAACGCATGCGGTCGCCGACCATCTCCGGCTCTTTGACGATTTGTTCCACAGTGAGCTGGCCGATGATTCCCCGGAGATGGCCTTCCATGACCAAGCGAATCAAGGCCTCGCGCTGCTCCGGCCGCTTGGTAAGAAACTGCTCGGCAGCCGTCAGGATCGACTCTTTGTCGTTCTTCACCTTGATTTGCGCAACGGCTTCGACAGTCACGGCGACACCCTGCTTCGTATACAAATTCTGTTGCGGGGCGACGTCGAACGACATCAACTCCAGCGAGAGATCCCTGCAGGTCTGCACCATTGGAAAAATCAACGCGCCTCTTCCGCAGTAGACCTCGGTCCCTCCCAAGCCGTATCGGATCAAAGCTTCATTCGGCCCGACTTTTCGATACATCTTGGCAATCACAATCATGATCATCAAAATGCCTAGAACGAGAAGCCCGGCGATGACTACCACTTCGTTTGGCAACCCGAACATAAAGCCTCCTTTTCGACCCCCTCCGGACTGTTTGTGTCGAACGCCAGTCCGAGAAAACTTTTACTTCGTAAATTCTTCCCACCTCTTCACGTAGGCGATTCCCTTTTCGTACCGCTCGATGACGACCTCAGCCCCTTTCTCGATTGCTTTGCCGTCATCGCTGCGCGCGCCGGCACAACGCCGGACTCCCACCATAGAGAAAATGATTTCGCCGGTGCCGTTCTCCCGGATCGGCATGCTGATGGTCCCGAGCGAACCCTCCATCCGGTAGTCTTCGCTCTTCATCGGTGCATCGGTCGAATTCATGAGTTTCACCATGAAACGGAAGACGACCCATCCAGCCGCCAAGCCGGCGATCGTGGCAAGCAGTAGGCTGATCACAGCTACCAGGTGCGAATGCCGCGTAAGCAGATAGCCCGTTCCACCGAACCACGCCAGGAAAGCCAATGCCGACGAAGCGTTGAACCAGGAAATGTGCGTGCCGCCTCTGAACCCGCCGTGGGAAGCGCCGGCTCCCCCGTGATGCGCGCCATGAAATGGCAGGTGCCACTTGAACGGCAGATGGAGGTGCACCGCGCCGGCCAGAAACGAAAGAACGCTCAGCGAAAAGCCTACAAGGAAGCAGAGAAGATAAAAATCAGACCAGGTCATGGCACACCTCGAGCGCACTTTGTGCGCGAGCTGGAATTCGAGACGTAGTCCCTGTCACGTCCTACCTCGACCCTATCGGGGTCGATACGGCTCAGTTCCGGTGAGAAGCAGACGGCGGCGGATGGCCACTGCCCTTCTGTTGTCCCCCGTTCTGATGATTGCCCGGACGCAATACTTCTCCGAGGCGCTCGGCTAAGTCGGGCGTCCGGAGAATTTCCGCCAGGAGCAAAATCGCCCGGCGAGAGTCTTCATGCTCCGCGATGGCCAGAAGCGCACGCTGAAGCACCGGATCCGCCGTGAACTGTTCGGCGCCGGCAAAAAGCCAGGAATCGACCTTCGCGTCGATGGCACGCAATTCAGACTGGAGCCCCGGCGTATAGCCTTCCGGGTCGTCCACGAGAAATCCTGGATAGACGCGGAAGAATCGCGCCAGCAGCTCGCGCGTTGTGTGTGTCAGATGGGGCCGGGCGCCATTCTCGATCTGCGAGAGATACGCCTGGCTCAAACCGCGGCCAATCTCGCTCTTCATCGCGGCGGCCAGTTCCTGCTGAGTCATCGAACGGCCCAGGCCGCGGAGCGAACCTTCGACGGCGCGGAGGGAGCGGAGTTTGTCGCCAAGTTTCATGGGAGAATCCTGACTATTGCAATATGCAAACTGTATATTGCAATCTGTAATTTGTCAAGCGAATTCGTACCCCTCCCTCCATTACCCTATGTCTATGAATTTAAATTGTTTAGGTGTCCCTTCGCCGGAAATGCAAAGCCGCAAACTAGTCTACGCCGCAAACCAAATCTATTCCGGCTTCCGCAGCGACTGCAGGTCGATTCCCAGTTGCTGGCACTTCTTATAGAGATGACTGCGCTCCAGGCCCAACGCCCGAGCCACATTCGTCATATGAAAGTTGTGGCGCCGAATTTCCGCCAGCATCACTTCCCTTTCGAATGCTTCCGTGCGCTCGGCGAGAGTGCCCGTTGCATTTCCGGCGGAGGCGGCAGATAGGCCAACAGAAGGAGAGTCGGAGATAGGGAGAACAAGGCTGACATCGGCAGCTGCGACGTTTTCGTCCGATGCCAACAGGATGAGACGTTCCACGACGTTGCGCAATTCGCGGACATTTCCGGGCCAGCCGTATTTGCGCAATTCCGCGATGGCTTCTTCAGCGAAGATTTTTTCTTTCCAGCCGTTTTGCGCCGCCACCTGGCGCGCGAAGTGCGCAACCAGTTCGGGAAAATCTTCCGGGCGCTCGCGCAGGGGCGGCAGCGTCAGCGGAAAAACATAAATGCGGTGAAAAAGATCGCGGCGAAAGGCGTTCTGCTTCACAAGATCTTCCAGGTTGCGATGCGTGGCAACCACCACGCGCACGTTCACTTTGATGGGCTTGTCACCGCCGACGCGCTCGACCTCGCCTTCTTCCAGCACGCGCAGCAACTTTGCCTGCATCGCCACCGGCATGTCGCCGATTTCGTCCAGGAAAAGCGTCCCGCCGTCCGCCTGTTCGAATTTGCCCAGATGTTTGGCCGCGGCGCCGGTGAACGCGCCCTTTTCGTGGCCAAAGAGTTCCGATTCGATCAATTCCGCGGGTACCGCCGCGCAATTCAGCGTGATGAACGAGTTCTCTTGCCGCGGCGATTTTTCATGGATCGCGCGCGCGACCAACTCCTTGCCAGTACCGGTCTCGCCAAGAATGCAGACGCGCGTCTCGCTCGCCGCGACGCGATCGATCTGGGCAACCAACTTCTTCATTGCCGGACCAGAACCCACTAGCTCGTGTTTTCCCAGGCGATGGCGCAGCTCGCGGTTCTCATCTTCGAGCCGCGACAACCGCAGCGCATTTTCTACCGTCACGAGCAGTTTCTCGGTGGAAAGCGGCTTCTCCAGAAAATCAAGCGCGCCCAGCTTCGTGGCTTTCACCGCCATCTCGATATTCGCTTGCCCGGAAATGAGAACGATCGGCGTTTTCACACCGGCCCTCTTCAAATCCTCGAGCAACTCCAGGCCACTCTTGCCGGGCATCACCACATCGGAAAGAATCACGTCGAACGATTCCGTGCGGAGGAGTTCGACCGCACGGGCCGCGTTGTCGCAAACGGTGGCTTCGTGTCCCGCCAGCCGGAAGGCGCGGGAAAGCGAAGCCAGCGTATTGGGATCATCATCGACGAGGAGGAGATGAGCTTTGCGGGGCAAGCCTCGGTCCTTTGTGGAGCGTTAGTCGGAAGCCGCCGCCAAAGTCGGCGGCGTGCTCTTGGATTCTTGCGCCGCCTCGCGCGGTGTGGCGGCACGCCCGGCTTGGCGCTGCGGCAAATCGATTCGAAAAGCAGTGCCGCGGCCTTCATCGCTCGTCACTGAAATGGTGCCGTGATGATCGCTAACCACCGACTGCACGATCGCGAGCCCCAGCCCCGTCCCTTGCAACTTCGTCGTGTAATACGGCGTGAACAGCCGCGAGCACTCTTCCGGCGTCAGGCCTTTCCCGGTGTCGGCCACTTCAATGCGCACATGGCCATCCTTTTCCGAGGTTCTGAGGGTCAGAATTCCGCCGGCAGGCATGGCGTCCAGCGCATTCAGCACCAGATTCTGAAACGCGCGGTGGAGCAAGTCGGGGTCCGCATCAATGTCGGGCAGAGGTTCGGTCAGGAACAATTCCGGGGTGATTGTGGGCTTGCCGACTTCGTTGAATTGCGGCTCGAAGAGGCGCACTGCGTTGCGCAGCGCCTCATTCACATTCACGCGCACAAACTGCGGAGCGGGCATCTTTGAAAAATCGCTGAACCGTCCAACGATGGTATTGAGATTGGCAAGTTCCGCTTTCAAAGTGGCCGTCGATTCGTGAAAGACTTCAAGGAACTGTTTGGCGTCGAGTTGGCGGGCTTTCTGCAAATTTTCAACCGTGATCTGCATTGGAAAGAGCGGATTGCGCAGCTCGTGCGCGAGGCGCCGCGCCAGTTCCCTCCACGCGGCAACGCGCTCGGTTTGCACCAGGCGCTCCCTCTGGGCCGCAAGCGTTTGCGTCATATGATTGAAGGCTTCGGCAAGCTGGCCGATCTCATCCCGCCCATGAACATCGATGCGCGTATCCCATCTTCCGCTGGCGACCTCACGGGCGCCTTCGGCAAGCTCTTCGACCGGCTTGGTGAACCGCGCGGAAATCCAGAAGCTGACGAGCAATCCGATGAATAGGGCGGCAGCCGCAACCGCGGCCGCAATTTTCAGGATTTGGCGGGTTAACAGCACCAGCTCTTTTCGCGAGCTGCCGACGAAAAAGATGCCAAGAAGTTCATTGTTGCGGCCGGTCAAGGGGATGGCATGAAACGTTTCCGCATCGGCCGGATCTCTGGTCCAATCAATCGTTCGCTCCATGGGCTGCGGCTGCTTCTGCAACTGCTCGACAAGGGGAGCGAACCGTTCCGCTTGCTCCGCATCGATCTTCTCGCCCATCAGGGACGTAGGCACAAAGGCAGGCTCGAGGTTTGTATAGATGATCGCCCGCATCCCGGCAGGCAAAACCAGCGAGGCGAGGAAATTCTTATCCAGCCGGTGCCCCCCGATGATGTACAAACTCTTGTCCGCCACGGTGTTGTTCGTACGAACGACGCTGAGGGAAAGCGACACGCCGTCTGGCAGTTCTTCCTTTTTCAAGAATGCAGGCGTGTCATTCCAATCCTTTACGGCAGTCACCCAGTCATTTTTATACCCGACACGCGCTGGAAACTGCGCCGACGAAATAAGCACACCGTCGTAATTCACAAACTCCACATAGTCCAGCCCGTGTTCTTGAGCAGTGCCGACTGCGTCTCGCACATAAAGCGACTGGTCGGCATTGGGACGGGACAGGTCGATCGCCATGCGCTCGGTAAGGTTGGCTTCCGCAATGTTTTTTGCTTGATGGGCGATTTCCTCACCGCGCTGGACGAACTCCTTCTTGAATTGTGCAACGAGGGCTTCGGTGCGCTCCGCGTCCATCGCTTCGAACGCGGCCTGCGTGTAATGTGTCACGGCGTAAGCAACCACGGAGACAGACGCGAAAATAGTGAGCAGTACAACGAATAACAATTTCGTTCGGAAGCTCATGGTTTGGCTCCGGGGGACGCGGTAGGTGGCTGAGTGACAGGACTTGCCGTGGCGCTTGGATCGCCCGTCTGCGCAGCGCCAGGTTCGGGAAGATCGAGCCACACGTCGGCGAGATGCCATTCGCCCCATCGCGCAGGCATCCAGTCGCGAACATTCTGGCTGAGACCGATATATTCCGGCAGTGTGACCAATGGCAGGACGCGTCGTTCCTCGAGCAATTTCTTCTCGCGCGCATAGAACTGTTCCGGATCGGTTGAAGACACCGCATTCTCGGAAGATTCACCGAAGTTGAGTGTGGACACCATCGATTCCAGCTCCACCCTAGGCGAAAGCGACGAATAGCGCCAAGAAAAAAGATGTATGCCGGTGGCGGGATCGCTCGAAGTGGTCGTCCCGTTACTCACGCCGCGTTGGGCGGCGCTATTCACCACCTGTACCAGAATCGCCGCCTGCCTCGCATTCACCGCCACGCGTTCGCCCAGCAGTTTTGCGAGGTCACCCGGCGCGTCCACGCGAAGCCGCAACGGCTCCGTGACGGCTGCCATGTTTGCGGGAAGCGTGGCGCGAATTTCCTTCGCGCGGTCGATGTTCGTCTCCATGGTGAAGAGGAAAGCATATCCCGAGAGCCACTGTGGCAGAAGGGCTGATGCGGGTTCGGCTTGCCTTTGTAGCAACATGTTGGCCATGGTCTGCCGGTCGAGCGAGAGCGACAGCGCCTCCCTCAACTTCGCAGCCGCAGCCGAAGGTTGCGCAGAGTCAAAACGCAAACCATAAAAGGTAACCGGTGCCGAAGCCCACACGCGCTGATTATCCTGCATGGCCCTGCGCACCAACTCGGGAGACAGCTCGACCAGATCGGCCTTACCTAATTGCAGATCGAAAAGCTGCCGCAGCGGCGGCACTCCCAGCATCACCTCAATCGCATCGAGGAATGGCCGCCCCGACCAGGTTTTCTCATTCGCGCGGAATCGAAAATGAGTCGGCTTATTCACGCCGGGTGATGATGCTGCCAAACTCGAATCACCTGCCGCAGTTGTTGAACTAGATGGACCGCGGCTGCCACCGGCCGCCTCTGCAACAAAAAACGGTCCCGTGCCCATCAACGTTCCATCCGGCTGCACCCGATAAACAAAGAAGCTGCCGGAGGCCAATTCTTCGAGCAGATCCGGCATAGCCGCTGCCGATTGAATCGCGACTCCGTTCCCGGTGGCGAGGATTTGCTGGCCATTGGGGAGCAACGGCTGGAGCGCGGCCACCACGTCAGCAGTGTTCAGTGCCGTGCCCTCAGAAAATTTGACGTTCGCGCGCAGTGTAAACTGCCACCGCTTGAACGCCCCGTCGTGCGTCCACTCCGTCGCCAATTGCGGCTGGAATCTCCCGTAATTGTCCAGCGCCACCAGCCGGTCGAACACCAGTGCGCCCATTTTTTCATTCGTGGCCGACTCCATCGTTCCCGCCTTCCACTCCCGCGGATCCAGCGACACCGACGCTGCTCGCAGCTCCACCCGCAGCGTCCCGCCATACTGCGGCCATCTCGACCCGCGCGCGGATGGCAGCAGGGTCAGTGCGAGAATGGCAATAACGACCGGCCTAGTTCGCGCAGGCCAATGTGATTCGATAAACCTCATATTTTCCCGTCAAAAGGTTGAATACTACAGCCGTATCGCTCTGCATGCGCCGTCCCGTCGAAATGGACAGTGACGGTCCCGGCAGGTCAAGGTCAGCTGCAGACGGAGCGGATTTCGGCATTGACGGATTCCCGAGCAAAAGCCGATCCGGCACGCTCCAATCTGCCGGCTCCGCCCGAAGCCACCAAACACCTCGGCCACAGGGTGAGGCGAGAAACATTCCCTCCCTCCACGCGTGAGAAGCCGCTCGGCAATTCAACTCGATCTTTTCAGCGATGGCTACGTCGCAGCTCTGACCGGGAAGCACAATGCTGTCCTGCTTTTCACCGCCAAGTGAAAACCGGATTTCCCCGCGCGGAGCTCGCATGGCTTGCTCGGATGTGGGAATTCGCTGGGCATCCTGCAATTGCCAACGATCGTTCTCGCGGCGATAAAGCGAAAGGCTGTCTCGATTGAGAATCAGCAGAGGGCCCAGTTTGCTGGGGTCTTCCCCCGTCTCAACCGCGTCCAGGATTGGCTCTTGCTGCTGCCAGATCAATTCCTTCAATATGCGGTGCTGGACACCGGAAGTTCCCCCTGTCGGCAGCGCCGCGCGAGCAAATCGGCTGATTCGAATTCCCTCTCCAGTTGCGGTTGGTACGTTGGCAATCAAAACATAGAATGCCGGTGTCTCTTCGATGGAAACCTGGAGTACATGCGCGCCAGATTCTTGCTTCTCAACAAGACTCTCAGCGCCGAATTCATCTGTGAAGGATGCTTTTAGCGCTTGGGAGTGCTCATCTGCCAGCGAGGAATGATTCTGCCAGGAGAGGAAAAAACGGCGCTCTCGCTGCGGAACTGCTGCGGCCTTGCGCGCCAGCGTCCGGGCAACATCTTCAATCGAATCGGCGCGCGAGGAGCGCGGGAAGGCGACGAGAAAAACCATGAGCAGCAGACGCAGGGAAAGCCAGCCGCGCGAGCGCAGCGGGGACAGTTTTTGCTTGGCGGACACGTGGTTACGGGTTGATGATATCACGGCTGCACGAAATGGATTGTGCGCCCCGGGTACGCGTTGAAAGCGCGGCGTTCTCGCAGCAACCCGGCGTCGAATTCAATTCCGGCCGCATGTAATTCTGAATCACAGCGGAACGATTTCACCGGGTCAGCCGTCCATGTAAGAGGTCTGTTGTCCCGGGCAAGAAAAAATCTTCAGGAGAGTTCGTGATGAAGCCCATGCCTTTGCGTCCCCCTCTACTCTTGTGCCTGAGTGTGGTTTTAGCAGTTTGCTTGGTGGCAATTCCTGCAAAGACCCCCGCCCGAGCCGCCGCAGATCAAGTGCCGGACGGCCCCACCAAGCTCCTCCGCTTCGCTGACATTTCGAAAGATAAGGTGGTCTTTGCCTACGCGGGTGATCTATGGATCACCTCACGCGAAGGCGGCAAATGGATCGCCTTCACCGGCGAGTACGACGGCAATCCGGACGTCTACGTCATCTCCGCCGAAGGCGGCGAACCGAAGCGCCTCACGTCTCATCCTTCGAATGACATCGTCCTCGGCTGGACTCCCGACGGCAAGGACATTCTCTTCCGCTCCGACCGCTTCAGCGCGCCCCCGGGCCGCTACACCAAGCTGTTTCTCGTCTCCCCGCAAGGCGGTCCAGCGAAGCCACTTCAAGTTCCTCGCGCGAGCCTGACTACTTTTTCCCCCGACGGCACCAAGATCGCCTACCTCGAAACTTCCCAGGAATTCCGCACCTGGAAGCGCTACCGCGGCGGCTGGAGCCTGCCGATCGCCATCTTCGACCTCAAGAAAAATTCCTACGATGAGTTGCCGAAAACCGCAG
>WNFC01001386.1_pt1 | contig 25341 bp, 24 predicted proteins | sample 5400541 | NCBI WGS metagenome assembly WNFC01 (sample SAMN13153342, study PRJNA577476) | soil metagenome | isolation source: 120 cm saprolite under Douglas fir tree site 2 hole 2 replicate 1 | place: USA:California | collected 2015-04-18 | reverse complement strand
TTAGAATCCGACGCAGATGTGCCTCGCCCGAGACAATGATGTGGTCCAAACACTCGCGCCGGATCGATCCGATCAGCCGTTCGGCAAAGCCGTTCTGCCAAGGTGACGCCGCTGCAATCGGTTTGTCCCGAATGCCCATAGCTCGCAATCGGCGTGTGACGACGGCGCCATAGATCCGATCGCGGTCCCGGATCATGTAACCCGGGGCACCGTCCCAAGGAAAAGCCTCGGTGAGCTGCCGTGCGATCCACTCCGCCGTCGGGTTGGTTGTGACGTTGATCCAGACGAGATCTCTGCGATCAATCCGTACAATCACGAAGCCATACAGCAGTTTGAAGCCAATGGTCGGGACCACGAACAGATCCATGGCGGCAATGTCGGGAGCGTGGTTTCGCAGAAGGTCTTCCACCCCTGACTCGGAGGTCCACGTCGTTTCACCATGTACTTGGCAACGGTTGATTGAGCGACGCTAAACCCAAGCTTGAGCAGTTCGCCGTGGATGCGCGGCGCACCCCAAAGCTGGTTCTCCGTGCTCATCTGCCGGATCAGCGCGCGCAATTCCATCTCGATTCGCGGGCGCCCTCCCCGCGGGTTGGATTTCCAACGCCAATAGCGACGAAAGCCGGCCCGATGCCACCGCACCAGCGTTTCAGGTTGGACAATCGTAACGACCGTCAGGATCGATGGAAACCATCGATACATCTGGACGAGGAACCAGCGGTGGTTGTTGGTAAGCTGGGCTCGCCCCCTCACCTTGCGCCGCAAAACGATCAGCTGATGTCGGAGCACCGCATTCTCCGCCTCAAGCCTGCTCTTCGACTTGAACGGAGAGGCCAGCACGGCCAGAACAAACCAAATCAGCGCGATCATCGCGCCAGTTTAGCCGATTCTGTTACGCGAAAAATCCGGATAAGGTTTTCGGTACACACAGGTGATGAGCGGCTATTGGGGCGATGAGCAGAGCACGCGAGCAGCGCTTGTTGGCGGATGGTTGATGACAGGCGACCTCGGCGCGATCGATGAAGACGGTCTGTTGACGCTCAAAGGCCGGGCGAAGGAGTTGATCATCAGCGGCGGCTCGAACATTTATCCGCGGGAGGTCGAGGAGGTGTTGCTGAGGCACCCGGCGGTCGCGGAGGTTGCCGTAGTCGGCACACCGGAGCCGGTCTGGGGCGAAAAGATCGTGGCTTTCGTCGTAGCGCAAACCGGATCACAGGTGACCGCTTCCGAGCTGGACACGCACTGCCTTTCGGAGATCGCACGCTTCAAGCGACCGAGGGAATACCGTTTCCCCAGCTCTTTGCCGAAGAGCAAATACGGCAAGGTGCTTAAGCGCGAACTGCAGGCCGAACTCATCTCCACTTCGAAAGCCCGGTAATTCAATCGCTGCTCCCGCCTTGAGTAATATTGTGTTTGCGCAGTTCCAGACGAGCAATTTGGTTCCGATGGACTTCATCGGGACCATCGGCCAGGCGAAGAAGGCGGGCCGTGGCGTAGGCCGCGGCAAGACCGAAATCGTTGCTGGTGCCGCCGCCACCATGCGCCTGGATTGCCCAGTCGATGACCTGGCACGCCATGTTCGGTACCGCGACCTTAATCATTGCTATCTCGGCTTTCGCCGTTCTGTTTCCCACCGTATCCATCATATGAGCCGCGTTGAGGGTCAGCAAGCGCGCCTGCTCGATCATGATGCGTGATTCCGCGATACGTTCCTGCGTCACGGTCTGTTCGGAAACTGGCTTACCGAAAGCAACGCGGTTTCTGGTTCGAACGCACATTTTCTCAAGCGTCCGCTCGGCAAGTCCGATCAGCCGCATGCAGTGATGAATCCTTCCAGGACCGAGCCGGCCTTGTGCGATCTCGAACCCGCGCCCCTCGCCAAGCAGAATGTTCGTCGCGGGAACCCGCACATTGTTGAAGACGACTTCCGACGCGCGATCAGGGACACCGTAGAATCCGAATACCGGTATCGGTCGTAACACTTCGACGCCGGGCGTATCCATCGGCACGAGAATCATCGATTGCTGGCGATGGCGGTCCGGATTGTCAGGATCAGTCTTGCCCATGAAGATACAGATCTTGCAGCGCGGATCGGTGGCATTGGTGGTGTACCACTTGCGGCCGTTGACGACGTAGTGGTCGCCCTCACGAACGATCGAGCTTTCAATGTTAGTGGCGTCGCTGGAGGCGACGGCCGGTTCAGTCATGGCAAAGCAGGAGCGGATTTCGCCGGCCAGCAGCAGCTTGAGCCAGCGCTGCTGGTGCTCCTTCGTACCGTAGCGCGCCAGCACTTCCATGTTTCCGGTGTCAGGTGCCGAACAGTTGAAGACCTCTGGCGCGAGATGCGAGCGACCCATCATCTCGCATAGCGGCGCATATTCGAGATTCGTCAAGCCGGCGCCGTGTTCGCTTTCCGGCAGGAAGAGATTCCAAAGGCCTTCCGCCCTGGCCTTCGGCTTCAATTCCTCGACAACTGGATAAACTTTCCAGGGTCCCAACTCCTCAGCCTGCTGATAGAACCGCTCTTCGTTCGGATAGACATGGCGGTCCATAAACGACTGGAGACGACGTTTCAGCTCGATGACTTTGTTGGACTCGGAATAGAGCATGAGGATTTCCAATCCTGGGCCGGCGATCGTGGGTTTCTGATCCGCATCGTGGGCGGACCAGCGTAATAACCTCAAGGAAGCATTGGCAGCAGAACGACTCTGCCACCAATGCCGACCGAGGCCGCGCGCCAGGCGAGCGCTATTTCCGGGGTGGAGCGAGATCCACTCCGAGAAACTCGAACGGGGCGGCACTGGCATTTTTCCAGTTGTGAAGCGTGTTGGGCTGGAAGACGATTACGTCGTCGGGCTTGTACTTGATCTCGCCGATTGTCGCGCCGGTCTGGTCAACAAGACCAAGCGTCCCAGTGCCGCCTATGACATAGAGAATGTATTGCTGACGTCCGTCGTGGGTTGCCACGGTTCCACCCGGTTCGACGCGGCCCCTTGCGATCTGAACGCCGGTTCCGGCGAGCTCAAGGGCCGTCGTGTAAGCGAAGCCCTCATTCGGCTTGCCCTCCCCCATGGCCGGCACTGCGGTCAGCGCGAAGGCGTCCTTTTTGATCGCCACCGGGGTTTTTCCCGCCGCATTGTCGATGACATAAACATCCCCAGCCCGGGCCGAAAGTGTACCCAGGGCCAACGCGAACAAAGCAAGCAACCATCGTCCACGCATTGTCTCCTCCTATTGTATGACATTATCGTAGGTCAATATGATAGCACATCGGCGTTCCGGCGCCACCGCTTGCTGCACTCGGGCTGCCTCGACCTGAGAATTCCCCTCGACCCGGAAGGGTCCCCCTCCCTCTTGGCGTCCGTCCTCGGGACGGACGACGGTCCCCGTTTTCTCCAATTACTGTCTAGAACAGGATTGCAAGGCCAATTCGCACATTGCTGACCGACAATTTTGTACGACAATAATGCATATATCGCGTTTGCCACAGAATCATTTCCCGCCTATAGAGTGAGAATGAACGTGAGAAGCGGGCATTAGCAGGATGGCAGAAAGTCTTGGACTGATCGTACCCACTCGCGGCGTGACTGATGCTGTCGATACGCGATCGGAAGGCGAACGCGCGAGTTTTCCTGACATCGTCGTCAATGCCATCATCCGCGGCGTCCACGCCGGCCGCCTGGTGCCCGGCCAGCGTCTCGTCGAGGCGGATTTGACGCGCAATCTTGGCGTGAGCCGCGGGCCGGTCCGCGAGGCACTGAAACGGCTTGCCGCGGAAGGCATCGTGACGCTGAACCGCCATCGCGGAGCCTTCGTCCGCGCCATGACGCGCGACGAGGTGCGCGATACGCTGATGATACTGGAAGTTCTAACCGGCTTGGTCGCACGGCTTGCAGCGCAGCATATCGACCTGAAAGGGAACCGCGAGACCTTCACCGCCGAGCACGAGAAGCTCATGACGTTCCGGGATCAGGGTGACAGCATCGCATTCCTTGACCAGCGCCGCTCCTACTATGACACACTCCTTCGCATCGGCGGCAATGGTGAACTGAAACGTTTGATGCCGCTGATGCAGATCCACCTGCTGCGCTTGCAGTTCCAGCCTTATGTGACGGCGCGTCAGCGCGAAAAGCAGTTCCAGGAATATGAGGCGATTTCGCGCGCCGTTCTGAGCGGCAATCCTCGCCTGTCGGAACGGGTGATGCATCTTCACATCAGGCGCACCCGTCTGGCGCTTGACCGCCTTTCGCAAGAAGCCTTTGCACCGGTCCAGTCCTAGGCCGCTCCGCCCGCTGGTTTTCGAACCGGAATCTTGTTGCGCCCTCCCCAGCAACGAACTCGTGCAGTCTCGCGAAAATACGCTGCACTCGATTCACAAAGCAGCAATAGATCCGATTAGACGCCGGGCCGGATCAGAACCTTGATCTGGCCTTTCGGCCTGCGCAAGGCCTCGAACGCGGCCGGCAGTTCCTCGAAACCGACGATGTCGGACACCAGCGGCATGGCGTTGATGGTCTTCTTGGCGATTGCATCGAGCACGATATCGAAATCCTCACTGAGATAGCCGAGCACAAACTGGATATCCAGTTCCTTGAGGATCGCCGAGATCGGCACGACCGTGTCCTCCATCATGCAGACGCCGACAACCACGATCTGGCCGCGCGGACGCGACAGGTCGATGCATTGCTGGATGAGGCCGCGCACGCCGACACATTCAAAGATCGCGTCGGGCGGACAGCCCGCGATCCTGGCGAAGGCTTCGGCGGTGTCCGCCGATGCCGGATCGATAACCGCGGTCGCGCCCATTGCCATCGACTTCTCGCGCCTTGTCGCGTTCATCTCGCTCACCACAACCTCGCGCGCGCCGGCGAGCCTGGCGAACGCGGCCACCGACAGGCCGATCGGCCCGGCGCCGATGATCAGGACGCGCGCGCCGACGCCGAGCTTGGCCTTGCGCACGGCATGGAGGCCGACGGCGAGCGGTTCGACCAACGCACCCTCTTCATAGGACACCCCGTCTGGCAGCCGGAGCGCCTGCCGCGCGCCGACCTTGACATATTCGGCATAGGCTCCCGGCACATCGACTGCGAGACCGGTAATGCGATTGTTGGGACAGAGAATGCCGAGGTCGTTCTTGCAAGCACCGAGCCGCTGGCAAATCTCGTCGGCACAGGCATTGACAGGAACAGAGGTCAGCCGGTCGCCCTTCGTCCAGGCAGCGTCGGCGCTTTCCACAACCTCGCCCGAGAATTCATGACCGAGCACCGTGCCATCCGGAACGACGAACACGCCTTCTGCGGTCGCATGCAGATCTGACCCGCAGATGCCACAATAAGCGACCTTCAACAGAACTTCGCCATCCCGGATTTCCGGATCGACGACCGTTTCAATGGCGAGCGGATTTCCGAGCCCGCGAAACACGGCGGCTTTCATGACTTTTTCCTCCCAGAGTGACAAAAATTGTTGTGCAATATTGTCATACGATCTAGCCTGATATCAACCACAAAAACTCGAACTATCGAGCATTTTCACGTCCGCAAACCGGGAGGAACCTATGGGACGGCTGGAAGGAAAGATCGCACTGATAACAGGCGCCGGTTCTGGCGTCGGCCGCGCAGCGATGCAGATATTTTCGAAGGAAGGTGCGAAGGTCGTCGGGGTCTCGCGCACCCAGAGCGCACTCGACGAAACGTTGAAGCTGGTCAAGGCAGCCGGCGGCAAGGGCGCGGTCGTATCGGCCGACTTGGCCAGCGAAGCCGGAGCGGCCAAGACGATGAAAGCCACCCTTGATGCCTTCGGGCGCATCGACATTCTCGTGAACTCCGCCGGCGTCGGCTACAGCTGGATGGAAAAGAGCGAAGGCTCGATGAACGACATTGCAACGACGTCGCTCGACAAGTGGAACGAAGTCATTGGCATCAATCTGAACAGCTGCTTCCTGATGTCGAAACTCGCCGTGCTGGAAATGAAAAAGCACGGCGGCGGCGCGATCGTCAACGTCACCAGCATTTCGGGCTTTCAGGGCCTTGGCGTGGCACATTCCTACTGCGCGGCCAAGGGCGGCACGATCAACCTGACCCGCGCGATGTGCGTGGCCTATGCCGCGGACAATATCCGCACCAACTGCATCGCGCCGGGCTTCATCAACACGCCGATGGTCGCCTCGGTGATAAACTTGTTTGACGATCCCAATATGGCAGACCGCCTGACGCCGATGCGGCGTCCGGGGACACCGGAAGAAATGGCCTATGGCTGCCTCTATCTCGCGTCCGATGAGGCGAGCTATTGCAATGGAACCGTGCTTGTGATCGATGGCGGTACGACGGCGAGGCAGTAGGCGGAATAGATCAACGCGGGTCGGAGCGATCCGACCTGCGTTTATCCGGCGATTTCCTCGCCGATCAGGATGATCGGCTTGACGTCGGTGAAATTCGGGATGTCGGCTTGGGTGCGAGGACCGTGGGCGGCGAGCGCGGTGTTCGTCGTCTTCAAATCCGTGAAACGCAGTTCGGCGACAAGCTGAAAGGCCGCGCCGGGATCGGTGACGATCGGCCGGTAGAAGGTCAGCGATTGCATGCCCATCGGCGCCGGCAGGTCGCGGCAAAGCGGCAGATGGCTGTTCTGGTAGTAGGCGAGGTCGAATTTCGATTCCAGATCGCTGGGATAAAGCACGCTAACGACGATCATGGACCTGCCCTCCGTTCAATGGTTCCTATGATAGACGCTGGACCAGCGTGGCGTTGGCCATGCCGCCGGACTCGCACATCGTCTGCAACCCGTATCGTCCGCCCGTCTTTTCCAGAGCACGCAGCAGGTTGCCGGTCAGCCGGACGCCGGACGCTCCGACGGGATGTCCGAGCGCGATAGCGCCGCCGAACATGTTCACCCGTTCGGGATCTGGCCTGAACTCCTTCTGCCAAGCCAGCACCACAGGCGCGAACGCCTCATTGACCTCGAAGGCGTCGATGTCGCCAATGCCGATACCGGCTCTGCCAAGCAGCTTCTTGGTTGCCGGAATGACACCGGTCAGCATCAAGATCGGGTCGTCTCCAGATACGGCGAAATGCGTGACTGCGGCGCGTGGCGTCAGGCCGAGGACACGGGCAGTCTTCTGTTCGGCGATCAGCACGGCGCCCGCGCCGTCGCTGACCTGGCTCGAATTCCCCGCCGTCACGCTCCAGCGAAGCTGGGGATAGCGCGTCGCCATCTCGGGATCGTGGAACGATGCTTTCAACGCCCCGAGCTTGCTAACGCTGGTGTCGCGGCGCAGACCCTCGTCGCGAGACACCAGCCCGGTCGGCGTTTCGACTGGCGCGATATCGTGCGCGGTCGAGCCCGCATCCTCGGCCTGTGCTGCAAGACGGTGCGAGCGTTCAGCAAACATGTCCTGTGATTTGCGGGGGATATTCCAGCGCGCGGCGATCAGCTCAGCCGAGATGCCCTGATGGACAAAACCGTCCGGATAGCGCTGCCTGAGCAACGGTCCGAGATTGTCCTTGCCGAGCCGGTTCGCGCGCATCGGCACGAGGCCCATCATCTCGACGCCGCCGGCGATCACCAGATCATAGGCGCCGGCTATCACACCCTGTGCGGCAAAATCCATCGCCTGCTGGGCCGAGCCGCATTTGCGGTCCAGCGTTACGGCGGGAACGGATTCCGGAAAGCCGGCCGCGAGAACTGCCTGCCTTCCGATATTGGCGGCCTGCTCGCCGACCTGGATGACGCACCCCGTGATCACGTCCTCGACCAGGGCCGGGTCGATCCTCGTCCGCCTGACCAAAGCCTTTAGCGCATACGCATAGAGATCGACCGGGTGGCAGGCGGCAAGCGCGCCGGTCTCGCGCGCGCGCCCAAACGGCGTGCGAACAAGATCGATGATGACAGCGCGGCGCACCGCTCAGGCCCGATTTCGCCGGAGGGACAAGTTCATCGCCGATGACTTGATCTGGACCACTGGCACGCGCGCGGTCCGCATCAGCCGCCGGACCTGATCGAGTTCGCTGGATGACAGCAACGGATAGGTCGTCTTTACCGGACCCGCCGCCCACATGCGATCGAGATCGGCTTCAGGCACTAACGCGCGGAGGATCAGCTCATCGTCGTTGGTCGTACCGTAACGCTTGCGCAATTCCTCGATGGTCGGTTGCTCGGGCGGATTAGCCAAAACCTCCTTGGCGCGGGGCGCTGACATAATCATGTCGAGCACGTTTGGATCAATCGGGGCCACCGTTTGACCGTAAAAGCCCGCAGCATACTGGATCACTTCGTCGGGCACGATCGCATAACGCTTGCCGGAAACGATGTTGAGCACGGCCAGTGTGCCGACGAGCTGGCTGAACGGCGTTGCCATGCCGGGATAGCCGAGCTCGCGTCGGACGCGGGCGGCTTCGGTCAGCACCTGGTCGAGCTTTTCGCTCATATTGTGCTGGGCGAGTTGTGCCTTCAGCGTGCCGGTCATCCCGCCCGGGATCTGATGCTCGATGGAGAGGATGTCGTACTCGCTGTACTGGTTGACGAGATAGCCGGCCGCTTTTCCGATCGCTTCGAAATGATCGGCAACTGGCTTCAACAAACTGATGTCGAGGTTGTGGGTATGGCCCTTCAGCTCGATGTTCTTGACCATAATCTCGGTCGAGGGAACAGAAGGACCATTGGCCAACGGGCGGCTCGCGGTATGCAAAATCGAAACGCCAAGCTCGATGGAATCAAGATAGGCCTTGGCCGACATGCCGAGGATGTTGTTGGAATGGAACTCAATCTTCTTGCCGCGCGCTTTGGCGACGATGGCCGGAACAAGCGTCGTGAGCCGCTCCTTGTCTAGCGTTCCCGCCGTATCGTAGAGCAGCAATGTGTCGATGTCGGGCGAGACCGACAGCTTGTCGGCCTTGTCGGCGTAATATTCGTCGGTGTGGACGGGCGATAACGTGTACATGATCGCGCCGGCGACTTCCGAGCCGAACTCCTTGGCGACCTTCGCAAGGCGATGCGTCTTGTCGATGTTGAACAACACGTCATAGATCCAGAACGAACGAACGCCGTGGCGGTTGAGTTGCCGCATCCAGGCATCCATTAGCGAATCCGGCGTCACGCCGAATGTCACCGACGCGTTGGATCGCATGCCCCCGCGGATCGGCGTGCGCGGCATCGACTGCACCAGAAGATCCAGTCCTTCCCACGGGTTCTCGCGGCAATGGCGTATCAGCACTTCCATCATCGAGGAACCGGCCAGGTCGATGACACGGAAACCGGTGCGGTCAATGATCGGAGACACCGGAAGTGCCATGCCTGCGCGCATCCGCATGCCCCACAGGCTCTGCTGTCCGTCGCGCATCGTCTCGTCGAGAAACTCAACATGGGCCATGGCCGAACTCCTAAGCTCTAGCAAAGTCTGGAAGACCCTTGTCCTCCAGCCAGCGCGTGGTGATCCGGTTTTCCCGGAAATCGCTATGCGCCGCTACGAAGGAAATCAGCGGCAGGGTTGTCTTGGGGCCTTCCAGGCGGAAATCGCGGATGGCCTTCAAAATGCGCTCGATAGCCTCGCTACGGTCCCGACCTTTGGCAATCAGCTTGCCGATCATGGAATCGTAGAATGGGGGCACCAAATAACCCATGCGGGCGTGGGTATCGAGCCGGATGCCCTCGCCAGAAGGCGGCGTCCAGGCGGTTATGCGGCCTGGAGCAGGCATGAAGTTGTTGAACGGATCTTCAGCGTTGATCCGACATTCGATGGCGTGGCCACGGAAATGGACGTCTGCTTGCGAAAGCCCGATCCCCTGACCCGCCGCGACGTTCAACTGCCGCGCGATCAGATCTTCCCCGGTCACTTCCTCGCTGACGGGATGCTCCACTTGGATGCGCGAATTCACTTCGATGAAATAGAAATCCTCCCGATCGACGTCATAGAGGAATTCGACCGTTCCGGCGTTCCTGTACTTCGCGAAGGACGTGATCCTGATCGCCGCTTCATGCAGTTTTGTGCGCAGACGGATGGGTATCGCAGTCGACGTCGCTTCCTCGATCAGTTTCTGATAGCGCCGTTGCACAGTGCAGTCGCGCTCGCCGAAATGAACGATCGTTCCCTCTCCGTCCCCGACGATCTGGACCTCGACATGGCGCGCACGTTCGACAAAACGCTCCATGTAAAGCCGGCTGTCGCCGAACGCGGTTTCGGCCTCGCGCGATGCGCGCTCGAAGGAGATATCGAGCTCTTCAGCCGAACGTGCCATGAACATGCCGCGTCCGCCACCGCCGGCCGAAGCCTTCATGACGACAGGATAGCCGAGCTGTTCGGCTGCGTGCTTGGCGTCGGCAATTTTGGCGACATGGTCCGTGCCCGGAACAGTCTGCACGCCCGCTTGCAGCGCCATGGTGCGTGCCGACAGCTTGTCGCCCAGCATATCGATGGTTTCGGGCCGTGGCCCGACGAAAACGATGCCCTCCTCCTCGCAGAGCGAAGCAAGTTTCGCCTTCTCGGAAAGAAATCCATAGCCGGGATGAAGAGCATCGCAGCCGGTCATCCTCGCGGCGTGAACGATCAGGCGTTCATCAAGATAGCTCTTGGCCGAGGGTGCCGGCCCGAGCACGACGGCGCGGTCCGCCATCTCTGCGCCCATGCTTTCACGATCGGCCTCGGAGACTCCGATGACGGTCTCGAGACCAAGACGTTTTGCGGTGCGCAGGATGCGCACGGCGATCTCGCCCCTGTTCGCAATAAAGAGTCGGTTCAGTGCCATGGTCAGGCCGGTTCGATGTAGAACAGCGTCTGGCCGTACTCGACCATTTCGGCATCGTCGATGCAGATCTCGCGAATGACGCCGGCTGTTCCCGCACGCACGGAGGTGAACAGCTTCATCACCTCGATCAGACAGATTTCCATATCGGCCGTTACGCTCTGGCCGAGTTCGACATAGGACGCCGCGCCCGGCTTCGGCGCGCGGTAGAACGTACCGAGATTGGGCGCCTTCACCGCGATGCATCCCTCCGGCGCGCTTGACACTTCCTTGGCCGGAGTCGGCGGAGGTGCGAGATGGCCCATGCCCTGCGGGGTCGTTGCATGCGCGTGAGCAGAAGCCGAAGCATGCGTCGCAGTCGGATGTTGCGGCTGCGCCGAGATCCGGGCCTTCGGATCGGAGGACAGGAAGAGTTCGAGCCCCTCGATCTCGAGATACATCTCGTCCCAATCAGACGCCTCGAACAGCTCGATCAGTGATTCGATATCTTCAGGTTTCACGACCGCTGTCATTTTCTTCTCGTTTTCCGTCATGAACTAGCAGTCTCCGCAGCCAGCATTTCTCCGGCTGCTTTTTTGGTCTACGAACGGATGGCGGCGATGAGGAGCGGCAGAACCGGCTCACCAACGACGAATTCCAGTTTCTCTTGCAGCGCCGCCCGGATTCCTTCGTCGCTGGCAATGGCCCCACCTCGCGCGCCACGATACCCGCGGATCAGGCCGGGTAGCCGTTTTAGATCCTCGCCACCTTCGACCGTGTTGAGGTCGATCAAATCTTCCGAAGGCGCTTCCGATGGAAGGTGAACAATGAGCCGGCTTCTGGCTTTCGCCCATCGGGTCAGCACCGTGAGCCGCTCGTCGGACGTCTCGTCCGGAGTCACCACATCAAGCGCGCCTTCGAAGATCCGGCCAAGCGCGCCATCGACGGTGACGATCCGGCCCGAAAGGAATTCAAGACTGCCCGAGCCGCAGCCGACCACGCAGGGTAGACCGAGCGCCCGACTGACGACCGCGGCGTGCGAGGTTGAGCCGCCCGCCTCGGTGATGATCGCCTTGGCGGCAAGCATGCCGTGCACGTCATCGGGACTGGTTGTCGGCCGAGCCAGAATGACGGCCTCACCGGTCCTCGCTCGCGCCTCGGCTTCGTCGGAACTGGTCACGACGATGCCGCGTCCGACGCCCGGGCATGCGCCTTCGCCACACGCGATCACCTTGGCATTGTCCGACTGTCCGTCGGCCAGACGCGGCGCCAGGATCAGCCGCACCTGTTCGGGCGTGATGCGGTCGAGCGCGGTTTCCTCGCTAATTGCACCTTCGCGCGCCATGTCGATGGCGATGCGGATCGCGGCGGCAGGCGCCCGTTTGGCCGAACGGCTCTGCAGCAGGAAAAGCTCGCCCTTCTGCACTGTGAACTCGATATCCTGGACATCGCCGTTCTCGCGTTCAAGCATCGCCGAAGACGCCATCAGGGCTTCGTAAGCCGCGGGGACGCTGGTCTTCATCGTGTCCAGCGTATCGGGGGTAAACTTGCCCGAGACGATATCTTCGCCCTGCGCGCGGGCCAGATACTCGCCAAACGGTTTGTGATCGCCCGTCGACGGGTTACGGCTGAACAGCACTCCCGTGCCGCTGCGGTCATCCAGATTGCCGAACACCATGGCCTGCACGGTCACGGCGGTTCCCAGATCGTGTGGAATGCCGTGATGCTCGCGATAACGCTTGGCTCGGCGCGAGTTCCAGGAATCGAACACGGCGCGCACCGCGGCCAGCAGACGCTCGGGTGCCGTGCAAGGCAGCGGCGAGCCCGTAGCTACCGCGACCTGCCTATTCCAGCTTTGCGCGTTGCCTTCCTTGGAGAAATCCTCGACACCGCACTTGAGCACGATATGCGCAAAAAGATCGAAGAAGCGGCGATGGACATCGCGGGCGAAAGCCGGGTCGCCGCATTCGACGACGAGTGCCCTTTCGGTGTCCGGTGTGATGCCGAGATTGAGGATCGTGTCCATCATACCGGGCATCGAGACGGGCGCACCGGAGCGCACAGAAACCAGCAAGGGCCTATCGCCCTTGCCAAAGCTGCGTCCGGTGCGCTTTTCCAGGCCGGCGATGCCGTCGGATATCTCGGCTTCCAATTCGGCCGGAAACGCGCCGTCCGCGAGGAACGCCTTGCAAGCTTCGGTCGTGACGACGAAAGCAGGCGGCACCGGCAGGCCAAGCGACATCATGCGTGCGATCGACCAGGCCTTGCCGCCGATCAGCGACCGATCGGGCAACACGCTGCCGTCCAGACTGATCACCCATCGATGTCTGTTCGATCCCATGCGACGAAATCCTATTCGACGCGTTCACGGCCGAGCGCGCGAAGAAGGTCTTCGTGCATCTCGAACCAGACGGTGTGATAGCTGGCGATGCGGGCGTCGCTTACCCATTCGATCGCACCGTCCTCGGCCCTTTCGAGCGCGGCCGTCAGCATCTGCAAATATATGCAAAGGCGCGGTAGGCTCGCCGCCATCCGCTTCAGGATCGGTTCGGAGCGCTCATGCAGATCGCCGAGCCGGTCGATGATCTTCTCATCGCGGTCCTTGTTCGAATGGTCGTTTGGCAGCTTCTCGCCACCGACATCCATCGTCTGCCAGTCGGTGATGAGCTGCTTCAACAAGACATTGACCTTCTCGAAATCGTCATAGGCTGCATTCATCGCGGCGCTTGAGCGCTGCTCGGCATAGACGCGCGAATATTCCGCGCGAAGCGCCACCTGCGCCGGCGCGGTCAGCACGAATTTGCCACCGGCCCGCGCCACGCGGCCCCGACTTTCTGCCTCGGCCAACAGCGACGCCACCCTCTCGGCATCCATGCCGACGATCTCGGCAATGTCCTTCGGACTCGCATGCTTCTTTATGGCCAGCCCATGGAGGGCGAGATGCATGTCGCTCATTTCAGGAAATCACCTCTTTACGTATTTCTGTGCCGGCCTTGCCGGCCGCGATGACCCTGTCGCGGACGGTTCGCCTGAGAATCTTGTTGGCCGAACTCTTCGGCAGTTCGGACCATATCTCGATGCCCTTGGGGCATTTGTAATTGGCAAGGCTCGCCCGCGCATGATCCAGCAGGGCGGCGCCGGCGAGGCCCGGCCGGCCTGAGACGACGGCATGAACCCGATCGCCCCAGCGCTCGTCGGGAAGGCCGATCACCGCCGCCTCGACGACACCCGGAAAAGCCAGAAGTACATCTTCCACTTCGCCCGGATAGACATTGTACCCACCCGAGATCAGCATGTCGTTCTTGCGATCGAGGATATAGAAGAAGCCATCACGGTCCATCCAGCCGATGTCGCCCGTATGCAGCCAGCCGTTGCGGAAGACCTCTGCGGTTTGCTCCGGGCGGTTCCAATAATGGGCCATGGTCTGCGGGCCACGGCAGACGATCTCGCCCTTCTCGCCGGGCTGCTGGGGCTTGTCGTCATCGTCGAATATGGCCACGTCGACCATCGTGAACGGCCGCCCGCATGAGCCGATGCGATCATGATCTTCGGGCTTGAGGCAGGTGATGACCATCGGGCTTTCGGCCTGACCATAGCTTTGGGCAAAGACGCGGCCGAAGCGTTTTTCCGCGCGCTGAAGAAGAGTGGGCGAAATCGGAGACGCGCCATAGGCGATACGCCGAAAATTGAGTTTTGACTTCTCCAACTCCGGTTCTTCCATGATCATGGCGAGCATGGTCGGTACCAGGAAGGTCAGGCTCGCCTTCTCGCTCTCGGCAAGAGCGAGGAATTCGGCCGGGTTAAATTTGCCCATGATTAACGAGCGTGCGCCACGTGCGAGCGCGGGCAAAAAGAACGCACCGGATGCATGCGCAACGGGCGCGGCATGAAGGAACGTGTCGCCCTGTTTGATGTCGGGTATGAGGTCGGTGAGAAACGCCGTCAGTTCCGCCAGCTCGCCGCGAGTCGTCAGCGTCACCGCCTTCGACTTGCCGGTTGTGCCGCCAGTGTAGCCGAGGCGGAGCGGCGCATCGAGCGCACGGTCGATCGCGCAGGCTGCGGCACGCCCATCGCGGATCATCGCGACGAGCGCGTCTGGGCCTATCTCGATCTCAACGCCGAGATCGGAAATGCCGTTGTGGATGACCCCGCGTGATGCACTGTCCTCGATCTTGAAGCGGTGGTTCTCGATCGTCTCGCGGGTGTTCATGGCGACGCGCACAAGGCCGGACTTGGCCAGCGCATAATAGGCCACCAGACACTCAATCGAGTTGGGCAGCAGCACGCCCACGCGGTCGCCGGGCACCAGGCCTGCGTCGAGGAGCGCATTGCCGAGCCGGTTAGTCTCAGCGTCGAACTCGCGGAAGCTGATCGTTCTTCCGCCTTCGCTCAAGCATGGCGCGTCGCCGAAATGCAAGGCTGCGCGCCTGACGAGTGATCCGATTTGCATAGATCTCAATCCGTATGGCGCTGACGCGGTGGATGACCGGCGGGAGGCGAAGCAGGCCCCCCGCGCGCGGCAGAATCAACCGCGCAGTTTTTCGATGTCGGCCCGCTTCAGCATCGAGCCCTTACCCTTCAGCCTGCGGGAATGCGTCTGGTCCGCTTTGTACAGGTCGTCGGCCAACGGGGTGCCGGCGTGGTATTTGACCCAATTGTCACAGAGATAACGGTACTTCTCGGCCAGCAAAGGCGGCACAATTTCCTGGCTGAGCTTGTTATATTCGGCGAGCGTAATCGTGCCGCGCGTGGTGTTGTAGGCGTCCTTCTTTTCAGGAAGAAATGTGACGCCGGGATAGACGGGTCCGCTGGTCACCGTATAGGGCTCGCCCTTGAGTATCGAATACGGAATGCTGGTGTACATCCTGTTCGGTTTGTTCGAGTGCTGCGCCATGGTGTATTCCATGACCTGCTGGCTCGGATGGGAGACGAGGCCAACCAGTTCGCCAAGCGCGTCGCGGCTGAATTCGTCGTTGAGCAGCGGACGAAAGCGTTCTGCGCGTTCGTCGATCTTCATCCAGTCATCGACATCGTAGACGCCCGCGACGTGGGCCAAATCCTTGATGATGGCGAAGTAGGTGATCGCGCCGGCATCGATCATCTGATCGCGCTTCCATCCGGCGATGCGCTTCCAGAGCTGCGTCGTCGCGTCCTTGATCTTGTCGTTGAGCGATTTGAAGGTTTTGATCAGCTCTTCGCGCGAGTCCATACCAAGCGGCATGTAGCCATCTGACAGATTATCGGACGTATAGAGCCCGACGCCAACTAATTGCTCGGCCTTGAAACCCGGCTGCGATTCGAACGAGCCCCAGTCGTCGACCAGATAGAAATGACAATCCTTCACCGCCATTGTCACGGTGATGTTGTTGTGCGGGACACCCTTGGCTACGTCGTCGAGCCAAGGGAAATCGCTCTCGGAAAGATCCATGAAGTCGCGGATGAGCAGCTCGCGGTCGTCGGCAAGCTTGTACGGGCCTGAATTGTGCAGCGAGATCCGGCTTTCGCACGAGATCAGAAAGCCATACTGGGAAGCCGAGGCCATGAAGGCCTGGGCGGCTTGATGCAATTCGTCGCCATACTTGCAGTCGTACATGTCGGCATGGAAGACCTGCAGGCGGCTCTCGGGAAGGATCTGAGCACGATGGCCGAATTCTTTGTTGGTGATGTGGCCATCGTTGCGGTGCCACGACAGCTGGAAACGCTTCCAGAAGTCCATGACATAGATGACATCCTCGATCGCGTCTGTTGGCTTGAGCAATCCCATGTTGATCAGCCATTCGCGCCCGAGCAGGTAGAAGCCAGGCAGCGCCCATCCCATCGACGGGTTCTGGATCTTCATGCCCATGTTACGAGCGCGGTCGCCGACCTCTTCGGCCCGCATGCGGCTCTCGATCTTTCGCAGCAGCGACGGATAGCGGTAGAAGGCCATCAGATAGCTGAGCATCATGTAAGCGGGAACTGGAAATAGCTTTGATTCCTGCACAGTTCGCGTGACGCAGAGCCAATAGGTTTCGTCCGAACAGGTCTGTATCAGATTGTTGGTTTCCAGAAGCTGCGCATAACTTATGCGGTTCTGCGGCATGGTTGTTCCTCCCGAAGAAACAGAGCTTGTCGTTGGCGTTGCTCTTAATCACGCGCTCTTCAGGCGCCAGATATTCGCGGTCATTTCGATGCCCTTCTGATAGGCTTCGGCGGTCTTGGCCGCGGCCGTGACCTCAATCTCCACGGTATCGCCATTGCGAATGCCGCTAATCTTGGCGTTCATCAGGCACGGCACGCCGTATTCGCGGGTTAAAATGCCCAGATGCGAGCGGGTCGAACCGCCGGCGCAGATGACGCCCTTGAAATGCTCGAGAATCGGTGCTGTCAGCGTGCCGCCGGAATCATCGATCACAGCAATGGCGTCCGCCGGGACGCCGTCGGTCAGGTACTTCAGGACTTGGTCGGGTGAACGGATGTAGTGTGCGATCCCGACCGTGTTCTTCGGGAATTTCGCGACATTGTCGCCGATGCCGCGCAATTCGCGTCCGTTCTTGTCGGCAGGCGCGGTCTGCGCGTCGGCATGCTCGAACGAGAACGTCTTCAGGTCGGCATCCGAGGTGCCGGCTGCCGACTTGTAGATATCCGGACGCTCGCGCGGCGAAATTGCCGCCGACCAGTCGAACTTGTGACCAGCACCGAGCAGCAACTTCTCGACGCTACGCATGTCGTCGGCGGTGACCAGGTCGTAGGATTTGTCGAAAACGAAGGAATCCCAGTCGCCGCCGGATTTGGCGAGTTTCGCGCGGACGATGTCTTTGATCGAGCTGTGGAATGCTTCGACGGTCGGCGACGCCGCCTGATAGCCGAATTTATCGGAATCGACGTAAAGCCTTGCCACGGCCTCCTCCCTGGTTTTGCTCTTCTTCCCCGGCCGATCTTTGCAGCGGCCTTGTCATCAGACTGCAAGGGGAGGCAGCCGGTGTCAACCTATGTTCATACAAAATTGTCAAACAATCCTATTTTCCTGTATCGTGCCGGGAAAAAGGGGGAAGCAGTCTCGACATGGTTCAGCTTTCAAAACACCGCGTCCTCATCATCAATGATGACGGCATCCACGCGACCGGCATTCTTTTGCTAGAAAAAGATCGTCCGCCAGTTCACCGAGGATGTCTGGGTCGTTGCCCCCGACGAGGAGAAATCGGGCGCCTCGCATTCGATTTCCATGAACATCCCGGTTCGCGTGCGCGAAATCGACAGTCGGCATTTCGCGATCAAGGGCACGCCGACCGACTGCGCGCTTCTCGCAATCTACGAGATCATGAAAATGCGTCCGACCATTCTTCTGTCGGGCATCAATCGCGGCGCCAATCTCGCCGAAGACATCACCTATTCGGGTACAGCCGCTGCCGCGATGGAAGGAGCCCTGCTGGGCGTGCCGTCGGTGGCATTGAGCCAGGTGTTCACGCCGCGCGGCCAAGTACCTTGGGAAACAGCGGAGAAATATACGCCGCTCATTCTGGAGCGCCTGCTTGCTGCGGAATGGCAGCCTAACGCCTTCGTCAACGTCAATTTTCCCAACACCGCGCCCGACGCCGTTAGCGGCATTCGGGTCGTGTCGCAAGGACAGCGTCCGCCGGGCTCGTTCCTTCCCGAAGGGAGAATCGACGGCCGCGGCGTGCCCTACTACTGGATCAAGCTTGCCTACAAGGATGGCGGCTTCGAGCCGGGTTCTGATCTGGAAGCGATCCGGGACGATGCCGTTTCGGTTAACCCGATCCAGCTCGACATGACGGCGAACCCTTTCCGCGAACGACTTGCATGCAGTTTCACCTGACACGGGATGGGTCTATTCGGTCAGGAGATCGCGCAAACGAGCACGCCGGGAAGGGTTCAGGCCGAGGCTTTCCAGCCAGGCTTCCGTCGTGCCGAACCGGGCGTCGATCTCGTCGAGAGCAGCTTCGAGATAGCGCGGATTGGCGGAGGTCAGCACATCGATGGTTGGTTTCGAGACGGCGTTCGAGAAGAGATGCCGGATGTCCCGCCGAAAATCGTTAGTCAGCGCGTAGTCCCTGACAATGATTTCGCGGGAAACGCCAACCGCCAGTAGCACGGCAGCGGCCGCGAAGCCGGTGCGGTCCTTGCCGCTGGTGCAATGCATAAGGAGTGGCAGGCTGTCCTTGTGGAGTATGACCTCAAAGACGCGGCGATATTCAGACGCGTGGTCGTTGACGAATTTCTTGTAATGGTCAAGCACCTCGCGTTCGACGTCGGCCGGGCCATACTGGCCGCGGTTGATCGCCGATAGCATGTCGAGCGTACCTTCCGGAATGAAGGGCAGAAGGACAACATTGATCCTGTGCCCGTTCGGAAGACGGTTGGGCTTGCGCTCGCTCTCGTAGGATAAGCGGAAGTCGCAGAGCGTTTTGATGCCAAGTTGCTGCAAATCGCAGACGTCGCTCTCGGTCAGATCGGCGAGCGAGTCCGACCGGTAGATGGTCCGCCAGCGCGTGCTACGCCCCCCTTCTGCCGGATAGCCCCCCAGATCGCGAAAATTGACGGCCCCTTCGAACTCGATTCGGCGTCGGTTCATTTCGGCTCGCCTCCTATCCGTTCTTGCCATGCAGAGAATACCCCAAACTCGAACGAAGATTGTTTTACAATTTTGTTAGGCAAGAATGTTGACGCTTACCTGTCGATAAAGGACGGAGGCCGGCAGCACCGACCCACCGCCCGAAGGGATTGCCGGCGCGCAACCAAAGGGGGGGTCTTCACTTGGCGCGGCACGCGTGGGCCTGGAAGTGGCGCAGGCGACCAGAGGCTGCATGTTGCGTGCAAAAAATCAAAAAAATGACCGATCACATCCAGGGAGGAAAAAACATGGCTGCTAGAAAGCTTATCTTTATCGTGAGCGCGGCAGCGCTTGCGCTGTCGACCGCCGCGAGCTTCGCCGCGGACAAACCCAAAGTCGGTATTGTCGCCGTCAATCAGAATTCGCCGACGATCAATCGTATGGTTGTGACCGCGACCGAGGCCGCCAAGGCCAAGGGCTGGACCATCGAAGGCTTTGACGGACAGGGTGATCGGGTCGCCACCAACAACGCCGCGATGGGCTTCATAGACCGCGGCTTCAACGCCATCATTAATATAGCTTCGCCGAACCCGCAGATGACGGCTGTCATCAACCGTGCCAAGGAAAAGAACATCCCGTTCGTATCGACATTCTCCGGACTCGCGCCGAACATCACGGCCGATATCGGCTCGAACAACACGGCCGACGGCGTGATTTCCGCAACCGAGCTCATTGGCCGCCTGGGTGGCAAAGGTCACATCGTCAAGCTTAACTGGAACGTGCTTCCAGCCCTGCGAGAACGCGACCATGGCTTCAAGGCTGTCATCGTAGATTATCCTGAGATAAAGGTCACCGAGATCGAGGTTAAGGTTCCCGGTCAGGTCGACGATACCTACAACCGTGTCACCAATCTTCTTCTGGCCAATCCGGATATCAACGCGATCTGGACAGGCTGGGACGAACTGGTAGCACCGTCCGTTCGCGCCATCGAACAGGCCGGCAAGCAGAACAGCATCATCGTGGTTAGCCAGGACGGCATCCCGGAAGTGTTCGACCAGATCGCCAGCGGTGGCCCCGCCAAGCTGACGGTTGCCTATGACGTGGATCGCAAGGGAACCACCGCTGTCGACGTGACGGCCGCGGCCCTCGATGGCAAGATGCCTGCATCCAAGCTGCTCACGCTGGCCCCGTGTCTCGTCACCAAGGACACGGCACCGGCCAAGGGCGAGAGGCCGAAATTCGGCTTCTGTGTCCTCTTCTCTGGCGAAGCTCTCGCCGCGAAGAAGTAGTGTTTGCTGGAGATCTCGCTCACGTTCCGTGCCGCGGAACCCGCTTGGACGTCTAATGAAACGACGGTAACGGCATGGCCCTCACTGAAACTGTTACTTCCATCCCGGGACCGGCTTACGATTTGGCCGTGCCGGTGCTCGAAGTTCGCGGTTTGACCAAGGAGTATCCCGGCACGCGCGCGCTCGATAGCGTCAGTCTCCACGTCGGGCATGGCGAGATCCATGCACTTTTGGGCGAAAACGGCGCCGGCAAATCAACGCTGATCAAATGCGTCGTTGGCGCGCAACGTCCAACCGCCGGCGACATCCTCGTCGATGGAAAGGCCGTGGAATTTTCGGGCCCGTATGAAGCAGTCGCGGCCGGGATCGCGGTCGTCCACCAGCATTCCAACCTTATTCCCAGCCTGGCGGTAGAGGAAAACATCTGGCTTGGCGAACCCCTGCCCCGCATCGCCGGTACACTGGTCAACTGGCGCGCGGTCCGGACGCGGGCGGTTGAGATCATGAACTATGTCGGTCTCGACATTCCGCCTGACGCATACGTTGGTGAACTGCGCCCCGACCAGCGCGCGATGATCTCGATCGCCAAAGCCATTGCGAGCAAGGCGAGGCTTATCATTCTCGACGAACCAACGACGGCGCTGCTCCCGCATGAAGTGGACATGCTTTTCGGCCAGATGCGCCGGCTGTCGCGCGAAGGCCACGCCTTCCTCTACGTCAGTCACCGGCTGACCGAAGTCTTCAATATTGCCGATCGCGCCACCGTGCTGCGTGACGGGCGCAACGCCGGCACCTTCGAGCGCGCCGCGATGGACCGTCACGCCGTGATCTCCGCGATCGTTGGTTCGCAGAAATCGCTGCGCAAAGGCCGGCCGGCCGCAGTGACAAGGGAACGCGTCGTCATGACCGTCGATGGCCTTAGCGGCTCACGAGTCGACACGGTCGGGTTCGACTTGCGGCAGGGAGAAATTCTCGGCATTGCCGGCCTTCCGGGAAGCGGGGCGGACGAAACCATTGATCTTCTGTTCGGACGCACCCACCGCAGCGGCGGCACAATTAGCGTCGACGGCCAGCCGATCCGCCTGCGCCACCCCAAGGACGCAATCTCGGCCGGCATTGTGCTTGTGCCCAAGGACCGCCTCGCCGAGGCGATCATTCACGGCTACTCGGTGCGCGAGAATATTACAATTCCTTCGCTGGCTAAATATGTCCGCGACCCGATCGCGCGCTTCATCAACCGGGGCGCCGAGGATCGTGCCGCCAAAGATGTCGTCGAGCGCATGCGCGTGCGCGCACGCTCTATCGAAACGCCTATTGAATCGCTCTCGGGCGGCAACCAGCAGAAGGCGGTGCTTGGCCGCTGGCTGACCACCGGCGCCAGGATATTCCTGCTGAATTCGCCGACCGCGGCGGTGGATGTTGGCGCGAAGGCCGAAATCTACGAACTCATCCGCACCCTCGCGTCCGAAGGGGCCGCCGTCATCTTCTCCTCGACCGAGGTCGAGGAATTCCCGGCGCTGTGCGAGCGCGTTCTCATCTTTTCGGGCGGCAGGATAGCCGGTGAGTTGACCGGAGACAGCGTCACGGAAGCTAACATCATGACAATTGCGGTAGGAGGAGCCATTGGAGGCCACCGGGATTGACGTAACCGAAGGCTCGCGAACCGCCCGCTTCGACATGGTCGCATTCCTTGCGCGCTACGGGACGATACTTTCCTTGGTCCTGCTTCTAGCGATCTTCAGCTTCGCTCGTCCGGAAGTGTTTCCGAGCGTGCGCAATTTGCTCAATATCCTAAACCAAGTCTCTATCCTTGGCATCATTGCGATCGGTTTGACCGTCTGTCTCGTCATTGGCCAGTTCGATCTATCCATCGGCGCGCTGGCTACCTTTGGCGGTTATTTCGCCACCCGCATTCTGATGGAAACCGGGATCGATGCCGGGTACGCCGTTTCTCTCGTCTGCGGCCTTGTGCTGATCCTGGCAATGCTGATCGGCGTCTTGAACGGCGCGCTGGTGTCCTATCTCGGCATATCGGCGATCGTCGAGACGCTGGCGATGGGCTTCATCGTCAATGGCGTCATTCTCGGCATCTCTAGCTCACGCACCATCTCGCCCTCCGAAATCCCGGCTGCCTTCAAGGTCATCGGGCAAGGCACGGTTTTCGGCGTTCCCAATCCGGTGCTCGTCATGATTGCAACCGCGGTCGTCCTCTGGCTGTTCCTCGAACATACCCAACCCGGCCGCAACATGTATGCGATCGGCGGTAACAAGGAGGCAGCCAGACTTTCAGGCATCCCGGTCAAGCGCTATGCGCTGGTCGCGATGGGCATCTGCGCGGCCTGCGCTGCGCTAGGCGGTATGGTCGCGGCCGCAAATCTTGGCGCCGGCCGGCCGCAAGGTGTCGGTGAAACTTATTTGCTTAATGCCTTCGTTGCGGTCTTCATCGGCGCATCGACGCTTCGGCCAGGCAGATTCCATGTCATCGGCACCGCGATCGGCGTTCTCCTGATTGGCGTCATCAACAACGGCCTGTCGACACTGGGCGTCCAGACCTATTGGCAATATATCGTTCAGGGCGTGCTGCTCATTCTCGCACTGATCAGTGCCAGCATGGTGACGCTGCGGCGGCGCTGAGGAGACGAGCACCCCGGCCGGCCGGCAAGCCTGTCGCGAGACCGATAGCCACCGCAGGGAACGGTCAGGGAAGGACCACGACGAGCAAGCGCGTCCGCGTGCTCTTGTTGCGCCAGCCGTGCGAAACGTCGGGGGCGAAGGTTATCGTATCGCCGCTGGCATAGGCTATGTCGGGCTGGCCTTCGACCAGTATCGTGCCCTTGCCTTCCACTATGTAGCAGACGGAACGCTCGGGCTGCGAATGCATCGCGATGAAGCCATCCGATTCGATATCGACGAAGAGGACCTGTGCTTTTTCGGTTGTGATGTCGGCCGCCAGTTGCACGCCCTTGTTGGCAGCACCGTTGATTTCATCAAGATCCTGCCAGGCAGGGTCGGTGCGCGACGCGCCTTTGTTCGTGATGAAGACAGCCATGGCGGGCACCGACGGTCAGTACTGGTGGAGGATACGGAACGTTTCCGGGTAGAGATCGTCCATGGTCCCGTACATCACTTGTGACACGGTGAGCGGCGCCAGCCGCGTGACCGGATCGTCGGACTTGTCGTCGAAAACGAACGTGCCAGGACCGGCCTGGAAATCGAGATTCTCGAACAGGGACGTCGTGGTGATGAGGCGGCCGACATCGCGGCTGGCGCCGTCCAGGCTGGGGATCTCCTTGTAGAGGATGATGGGAAGGAAATCCATTTGCGTGATCTTGTCGCCGGCGACGGTTGCGGTCACCTTGATCAAATCGCGTCCATTGCGGAAGAGGCTGGCCCGCACCCGGCCTTGCACTTCGTCGATGGTGACGTGCCCGAGCCGGGCCGGCCAACCCTGTACTTCGCGATAGCAGGTCAGGCTCTCTTCCGTGCTGGTGTAGAGGTAGGGGACGTACTGCCCCACGAAATCACCGTATTTCACCGGAATGCACGGCATCGCGAAACTGTGCGCTCCGATATTGGGGACATCGGGGCAGATGAAGAGGCACCAGACGACGAGATTGCCGTCCAGCGGCTCTAACTCGCGCGGCAAGACCTCGCGAATGGCGTACTCTGCAGCGTCCGCCACCACGATCACGCAGCGGTTGTCGCGATATTGGTACGGGCCGGGGTGATAGAGCGGCGCGAAGGCAGGAACGCCGGCCGGCTGCTTCTTCGAAAGGTCGAGCTTACCAGCGCGCTCGCTGATCGGATGCGTCATGGCCCCCTCCACTATACAATTTTGTCTTATTTTATTGTCCTACAAATTATACTTACTTTCCCTTGTCAAGCTCGTTTTGCACGCTGAGGTCGCGCGCCTTGCCGAAATACATCAGTTCCCAGATGGCACGATCGTCGAAACGCTCCACACGCAGACCCCTCTCGAACTTCTCGATCGTGACCTCGCCGGTGAAGCGGTGATAGGCGCCGTCGAAGCCGACCAGCCGGGCGACGATCCGCTTCAGAAGCGGCATGCGCTCGGTGAAAATGGCTTGCAGGATGGTCTTCTCACGCTCGAATGACACGACATAGCGTGTATCGGCATCGTGATAGGTGTAGCGCGTGACATCCGCCACCGGCTTGCCGGTCTTGCTGTCGATCGCGACGCGATCCGTTTCAAAGGATACTTTGGCATCGTCGTCAGCGATGATCTTGCCGTCCTTGGCCAGCATGTAGACGATCTGCGTTTCATAGCCGTAGGCGGCGGTGGCTGTGATGTAGGATGCGATGACCGTGTAGGGCCCGACGCTGGCACGTGCCCAGTACCAGTTGTGCATGAGCGTCTGCATGGGGACGTCGCCCCAATTGTGATCGTGATATCCGCTGCCGGAGGCGCGATATTCCTCTTTGCCGATGCTGTAGCGGACGTTGGCCAGTCCGTGGGGCACCGAGGGAAGCCAGGCAAAGAGTTTTTCTCGCCCTTCGACACCAAAATAGGAATGACCGGATTTGGGACGCCAGGCGGGAACGTCTCCCGTCAATTCGATGTCGACCGATATTTCCTCGATGGTTGCCGTGATATGGTAGTGCTTGAGATCGCCGACGAAGCGGTTCGTCCCGATCCTGACGTCGCAAGTAGACTTCGATGCGTTGAACAGCTCCGGCCTGGTGTCGAGAAGCTTCACGAAGGTGCGCCCGTCGGGCAACGTAATGTTGATGGTGATCCTCGGCGCAAGAGGACTGTTCGGGCTGACATTGG
>WNFC01004259.1_pt1 | contig 25356 bp, 21 predicted proteins | sample 5400541 | NCBI WGS metagenome assembly WNFC01 (sample SAMN13153342, study PRJNA577476) | soil metagenome | isolation source: 120 cm saprolite under Douglas fir tree site 2 hole 2 replicate 1 | place: USA:California | collected 2015-04-18 | reverse complement strand
CGATGAAGATGGTCGCCGCCTCGCGGCTGCGCCGCGCCCAGGAGCAGGCCGAGGCGGCGCGGCCCTATGCCCTGCGCATGGAGCGGGTGCTCGCCTCGCTCGCCGCCGGCATGGCCGGCCAGCCCGGCGCCCCGCCGCTGTTGGCCGGCACCGGCAGGGACGATGTGCATCTGATGGTCGTCGCGACCTCCGACCGCGGTCTCGCCGGCGGCTTCAACACCTCGATCCTGCGCGAGGCGCGGCGCCGCATCCGCGAGCTCGACAATGCCGGGAAGACCGTCAAGATCCTGACCATCGGGCGCAAGGGGAGGGACAGCCTGCGCCGCGACTATGGCAGGCTGATCCACGACAGCCTCACGGAGATCGGCCGCCGCCGGGTGTCATTTGACGAGGCGCGCGACATCTCGGCGCGCATCCTGGCGCTTTTCGAGGCCGGCGAGTTCGATGTCTGCACGATCGTCTTCAACCGCTTCCGCTCGGCGATGACCCAGATCGTCACCGCCCAGCAGCTGATCCCGTTTGCGCCGCCCGCTGCCGCGGCCGACGCGGCCACCGCCGGGCTGGCCGGGGCGGTCTACGAGTTCGAGCCTTCGGAGGAGGAGATCCTCGCCGAGCTCTTGCCCAACAACCTGGCGGTGCAGATCTATACCGCGCTCCTGGAAAACGCGGCGAGCGAGCAGGGCGCGCGGATGACCGCGATGGACAATGCGACGCGCAACGCCGGCGACATGATCGACCGGCTGACGATGAACTACAACCGCACCCGCCAGGCCGTCATCACCAAGGAGCTGATCGAGATCATCTCCGGCGCCGAGGCGCTGTGACCGCCGGTGTCATTGCGAGGACATTTCTAGGAAGCCATACCCACAGGGAACCTTGAGAACATGGCAAGAAACAATTCCGGGACGATCGCCCAGATCATCGGCGCGGTCGTCGATGTCCGCTTCGAGGGCGAATTGCCGCCGATCTTGACCGCGCTGACGGTCGACAACGCCGGGCGTTCCCTGGTGCTCGAAGTCGCCCAGCACCTCGGCGAGAGCATCGTGCGCACGGTCGCGATGGACACGACCGACGGGCTGGTGCGCGGCGCCGAGGTCGTCGATACCGGCGGCCCGATCACGATGCCGGTCGGTCCGGAGACCTTGGGCCGCATCCTCAATGTCGTCGGCGAGCCGGTCGACGAGCGCGGCCCGGTCAACACCAATCGCCGCGCGCCGATCCACCGGGCGGCGCCCGAATTCATCGACCAGTCGACCGAAGCGGAGATCCTCGTCACCGGCATCAAGGTCGTCGATCTGTTGGCGCCCTATGCCAAGGGCGGCAAGGTCGGCCTGTTCGGCGGCGCCGGGGTCGGCAAGACCGTCATCATCATGGAGCTGATCAACAACATCGCCAAAGCCCATGGCGGCTACTCGGTGTTCGCCGGGGTCGGCGAGCGCACCCGCGAGGGCAACGACCTCTATCACGAGATGATCGAATCCGGGGTCATCAACCCGGATGGCCCGGGCTCCAAGGCGGCGCTGGTCTATGGCCAGATGAACGAGCCGCCCGGCGCGCGCGCCCGGGTCGGCCTCTCGGGCCTGACCTTGGCCGAATATTTCCGCGACGAGGAAGGCCAGGACGTCTTGTTCTTCGTCGACAACATCTTCCGGTTCACCCAGGCCGGCTCCGAGGTGTCGGCGCTCTTGGGCCGCATCCCGTCGGCGGTCGGTTATCAGCCGACCCTGGCGACCGATATGGGCGCGCTGCAAGAGCGCATCACCACGACCAAGAAGGGCTCGATCACCTCGGTACAGGCGATCTACGTGCCGGCCGACGATTTGACCGACCCGGCGCCGGCGACCTCATTCGCCCATCTCGACGCGACGACGGTCCTATCGCGCCAGATCGCCGAGCTCGGGATCTATCCCGCGGTCGACCCGCTCGATTCGACTTCGCGCATGCTCGATCCGCGGGTGGTCGGCGACGAGCATTACCAGATCGCGCGCGACGTGCAGCGGGTGTTGCAGACCTACAAATCCTTGCAGGACATCATCGCGATCCTCGGCATGGACGAATTGTCGGAAGAGGACCGGCTGACCGTCGCGCGCGCCCGCAAGATCCAGCGCTTCCTGTCGCAGCCCTTCCATGTCGCCGAGGTGTTCACCGGTAGCCCCGGCGTCTTCGTCGCCCTCGAAGACACGATCAAGGGCTTCAAGGGCATCGTCGCCGGCGAGTATGACGAGATGCCCGAAGCCTCGTTCTACATGGTCGGCACGATCGAGGAGGCCGTCGACAAGGCCCGCAAGATGGCCGCGGAGGCGGCGTGATGCCTGCTATTATTGATTCTCACCCCGGCGGAGGCCGGGGCCCATCGTCCCGCCATCTCGTAAGCGGCGGGATGGGTCCCGGCCTTCGCCGGGATGGCAGCTTGTTTGGCGACTGATGACAGCTTGTCTAGGTGAGTGATGGCCGATCGCATCCAGTTCGAATTGGTGACGCCGGAGCGCCTCATTGTGTCGGCCGAGGTCGAGATGGTGGTGGTGCCCGGCAGCGAAGGCAATTTCGGCGTTCTGCCGGGCCACGCGCCGCTGATTTCGACGATCCGGCCCGGCACGATCGACATCTATGAGGGCGGCGCCATTACCGAGCGCATCTTTGTCGTCAGCGGGATCGCCGAGGTGACGCCGGAGCGCTGCACGGTGCTCGCCGACGAGGCGACCACCCCCGACGCGCTCGACCGCGCCGCGCTCGACCTCGAGCTGACGGAGGTCGAGGGCAATCTGCCGAGCCTCAGGGAGCAGGTGGCGCGCGCCCAAGGCACCGAGCGCGAGCGCCTCCTCACCGAGCTGCGCCGCCTCGAGCGCCAGCAGACCGTCGCCCGCGCCAAACTCCAGGCGCTGGCGGAAATCGCGCGCTGAAACTAAATCCCTCTCCCGCAATGCGGGAGAGGGGGGACCCGGCCCGTAGGGTCGGGTGGGTGAGGGTCTTTTGGTGGCGACACCCTCACCCGCCTTCGAGCTTCGCGCTCAGGCACCCTCTCCCGCATTGCGGGAGAGGGAAATGTCGCGCTCGGCACGCTCCGGGCCTTGGCGTATAAGACAAATTGATGACGATTGGCCGGAGGGGCGGCGGCATGGGTTTGTGGACGCTCGACGATATTCCCTGGGACCGCTTCGATGCGACGAAGCTCGATCCCGAGATCGTCCGGATCGTCAAGGCGGCAAGCCTGGTCGAGCATAATGGCGCGGCCTATGCCCATCATCTCTGCCGGATTTTCGCCGATGACCCGGCATTCCAGGAAACCGCGCGGCGCTGGGGTGAGGAGGAGATCCAGCACGGCCACGCGCTGGCGCGCTGGGCGGCGCTTGCCGACCCCGAATTTGATTTCGATCGGGCGTTTGCCCGATTTCAGGCCGGTTTCCAGGTCGATTTCGACAGCGCCCGCTCGCGCCGCGGTTCGCGAGCGGGAGAAATGGTAGCGCGTTGCGTGGTTGAGATCGGCACCAGCGCCTATTACACCGCACTACGCGAGGCGGCGGCCGAGCCGGTGTTGCAGGAAATCTGCCGCCATATCGCCGCCGACGAGCTGCGCCATTACCGGCTCTTCTACAAGCACCTCGACCGCTGCCTGGCGAAGGAGCGGATCGGCCGGCTCGCGCGGCTGAGCGTCGCGCTCGGGCGGGTCGCCGAATCCGAGGACGACGAGCTGGCCTATGCCTATTACGCCGCCAATGAGGGGGAGCTTCCGTACGACCGGCGGCGCTACACCCGCGCCTATGCAAGCCGCGCCTATCCGCTCTACCGGCCGCACCATGTCGAGCGCGGCGTCGCGATGTTGCTGAAGGCGGTCGGCCTGACCCCGAATGGGCATCTGAGCCTCCTCGCCAGCCGCCTGGCCTGGCGGGCGATCCGCTACCGCGCCGCGCGGCTCGGCAAGATGGCGGCGTGAGGGGACGCAAGCAGGTTGGATGCGCCGCGCGGGCCGTTCGACGAATTCGCCATCGCCACCGCCGTCTTGACCCGGCTGCCGGTCGGCGCGGCGCTGCCGGCGGACGGGACGATCGCCGCTTCGGGTTGGGCATTTCCGCTGGTCGGCGCCGGGATCGGCGCGCTCGCCGCGCTCGCGTTTCTGGTCGCCGAGCTGTTGGGGTGCGGCAACGCCCCGGCCGCGCTGCTCGCGGTGGCCGCCGGGCTCGCGGTGACCGGCGCCTTCCATGAGGATGGCCTCGCCGATACCGCCGACGGGTTTGGCGGCGGCAAGAGCCGCGAGGAAAAGCTCGCGATCATGCGCGACAGCCGGCATGGCACGTTTGGCATTGTCGCGCTGGTGCTCAGCATCGGGCTGCGCGCCGCGGCGCTCGGCACGATCGGCGAGCCGATTCGCACCGGGCTCGCGCTGATCGCCGCGCATGCCGCCTCGCGCGGCGCCCTGCCAGCGCTGATGCGGATCCTGGCACCGGCGCGTGCGGATGGCCTGGGCGCCGCAGCGGGGCGGCCGAGCCGCACGGTCGCAATCATAGCGGCTGGGCTCGGAGCGGCGCTCGCGCTCGCGCTATTGGGACCGCGCACCGGCGCGGTCGCGCTGGCGTTGAGCGGCGGAGCCCTCGCGCTCGCCGCAATGCTTGCGCGCCGTCAGATCGGCGGCTACACCGGCGATGTCCTCGGCTTTTTCCAGCAGATCGGAGAGATCGTGATGCTGCTCGCAGCTTCGGCCCGATGAGCGGGGCGGCACCGGCCCCCGCCGGCGATTGGCGCGTGCGCGTTGATGATGCTGCGACGACGACGCGCTTCTGGTGGGTGCGGCACGCGCCGGTCCAGCATGACGGCCGCATCTACGGCCAGAAGGACATGCCGTGCGACTGCGCCGACACGGCGGTGTTCAGCGGCCTCGCGCGCCAATTGCCGCGCGAGGCGGCGTGGGTGACGAGCAATCTGCGCCGCACCCACGAGACCGCCCGGGCGATCGTGCGCGCCGGGCTGCCGGGACCCGACTCGATCCCCGGCCCCGACGCGCCGGCGATCCCCGACCTCGCCGAACAGAGCTTCGGCGAGTGGCAGGGCCTCACCTATGACGAGCTGCGCCAAGCGCGCGGCGGCGCGTTTCATCGCTTCTGGCACGCGCCGGCGCATGAGCCCGCACCGGGCGGCGAGAGCTTCATCGATGTGATGCAGCGGGTCGCGAGCGCGATCCATGCGCTGATCGAGCCCAATCGCGGCCGCGACATCATCGCCGTCGCGCATGGCGGCACGATCCGCGCCGCGCTCGGCCTCGCGCTCGGGCTCGAACCCGAGGCCTGCCTCGCCTTCACGATGGAAAACTGCTCGATCACCCGCATCGACCACATCGACGGGCCGGGCATGGGCCACGGCTGGCGCGTCATCACGGTCAACCGCCCGCCGCGCTAGGAGGCGCGTGACGGCCCCGCCCCGGCATGCTAGCGTCGCCCGAGCGATGCGACAGGGAAGTCCGGTGCAAGACCGGCGCTGCCCCCGCAACTGTTAGCGGCGAGTCCGCGGCAACCGCCACTGGCCCCCACCCTTCCCTCCCCCGCAAGCGGGGAGGGAAGGGTGGGGGTTGGGAAGGCGCCGCGGGCGACGACCCCGAGCCAGGAGACCTCCGCATCGCGCGAAACGGCACGAGTCCTCGGGCGGAGGAGGAGCCTTTGTCGTCACCCCATGCGGGGCAGCTGCCCCCGCTGACTCTGATCCTGGGCGGGGCGCGCTCGGGCAAGAGCCGCTTTGCCGAGGCGCTCGTCGAGAGGGCGGCAAGCTGCGGCGCCTATTGCGCGACCGCCGAAGCGGGCGACGATGAGATGGCGGCGCGGATCGCCGCGCATCGCACCCGCCGCGGCGCCTTCTGGCACACGATCGAGGCGCCGCTCGCCGTGGCGCAAGTGATTGCCGGCGAGGCGAACCCCGAGCGGCCGCTGCTCATAGATTGCCTGACCTTATGGCTGTCGAACCTGATGATGGCCGCGGCGCCGATCGACGATGAATTCGCGACATTGCGCGCGGCGCTTGGCAGGGCTGCCGGTCCTGTCGTGCTGGTCGCCAACGAGGTCGGGCTCGGCCTCGTGCCGGAAACCCCGCTCGGCCGCCAGTTCCGCGACGCCGCCGGCCGTCTCAATCAGGACATTGCCCGGCTCGCCGACCGCGTCGTCTTCATCGCCGCGGGGTTGCCGCTGATCCTCAAAGGCGATCCCATTAGCCCCTCTCCGCCCTTCAGGGGGGAGAGGGAGGGGCCCGCGCCGAAGGTGTGGGAGGGTGAGGTGGGTGTCGGCGAGCCCTCTGGAATCCGCCCCCTCACCCCGACCCTCTCCCCCGATGGGGGAGAGGGGGAAAATCGGCGGGGCTGAGCCATGCGCCGGATCCCCGCGACGATCGTCACCGGCTTTCTCGGCGCCGGCAAAACCAGCCTCGTCCGGCATCTGCTCAGCACTGCGGCCGGCCACCGCCTCGCGATCATCGTCAACGAGTTCGGCGAACTCGGCATCGACCGCGAATTGCTGCTCGGCTGCGGCGATGCGGCGTGCCAGGACGAGGATATCGTCGAGCTCGCCAATGGCTGCTTGTGCTGCACCGTCGCCGACGATTTCCTGCCGACCCTGACGCGCCTCATAGATCGCGCCGCGCCGCCCGGCCATATCGTCGTCGAAACCTCGGGGCTGGCTCTGCCGAAGCCGCTGGTCCAGGCCTTTGCCTGGCCGGAGATCCGCACCCGCCTGACCGTCGACGGCGTCGTCACCGTGATCGACGCGGCGGCCGCGGCCGAAGGCCGCTTCGCGGCAGACCCGGAGGCGGTCGCGCGGCAGCGCAAAGCCGACCCGGCGATCGATCACGACAACCCGCTCGAAGAGGTCTTCGGCGATCAGCTCGCCTGCGCCGATCTCGTCATCCTCAACAAGACCGACCTGGTCGCGCCCGGCCGCCTCGCCGCGCTGCGCCGCGACATTGCGGCCCGGCTGCGCCGCGGCGTGAAGCTCGTCGATGCCGAGCAGGGTCGAGTCGCGCCGGCGGTGGCGCTCGGCCTCGCCGCCTCGGCCGAGGACGACCTCGCCGCCCGGCCCTCTTGCCACGATCTTGAAGAGCAGCACGACCACGACGATTTCGACAGCTTTGTCGTCGAGCGCGGGCCGGTCGGCGATGGTGCCGCGTTCCGCGCCCGGCTCGCGGCGCTGATCCGCGCCCATGACGTGCTCCGCGTCAAGGGCTTCCTCGATGTGCCGGGGCGCGACCGGAGGCAGGTCGTGCAGGCGGTCGGCGACCGCATCGAGCAGCATTTCGACCGCGCCTGGCTGCCGGGCGAGAGGCCGGCGAGCCGGCTCGTCGTGATCGGGCGCAAGGGGATTGACCGCGCGGCGATCCGCGTGGCGCTGGCCAAGTAGCCGGGGGCGGTGTGACATGCACCTCTTGGCTACCGAGCCCGGGATCATCGCCGACGGATCGGCCGCAATCGATCTCGCCCAGACACCGGGCGACATCATCGTCCTGGCGAGCGCCGACACCGAGATCGCGCTCATTGCGGCGGCGCAGGCGCGCTGGCGGGCGGCCGACCCCGCCGCGCCCAGCCTGCGGCTCGCGCCGGTCATGCGGCTCGGCCACAATTTCTCGGTCGACCTCTATATGGAGCTGGTGGCCGAGGCCCGGCTGGTCGTCGCGCGGCTCCTCGGCGGCAGCGCCTATTGGCCGTACGGGGTCGAGCGCCTCGTGGAGACCTGCCGCGAGCACAGCGTCCCACTGGCGCTGCTGCCGGGCGACGACAAGCCCGACCCCGAACTGGCGCGGGCATCGACCGTACCGCAAGCCGCCTGCCGGCGGCTCTGGCGCTATCTCGCCGAAGGCGGCCCCGGCAACGCGGATAATTTCCTGCGCTACGCGGCGAGCCTCGTCGGCATGGCCGCCGAGTGGGCGGAGCCGGCGCCGCTGCTGCGCGCCGGGCTCTATTGGCCAGGGCGCGTCATGCCGGGCCTCGACGACATCACCGCCGAATGGCGCGGCAGTGGCGGCGTTGTACCGATCGTCTTCTATCGGGCGTTGGTGCAATCCGGCAACACGGCGCCGGTCGATGCGCTGGTCGAGGCGCTGCGGTCGCGCCGGCTGCGCCCGCTGCCGGTCTTTGTCCACAGCCTCAAGGACACCGAAGCCGCGGCGCTGCTGGCGCAAGCGTTTACCGCCCATCCGCCCGATGTGATCCTCAACGCGACCGGGTTTTCGATCGCGGCCGCCGGCGGATGCGACCCGCTCTTGGCCGGGTGCCCGGTGTTGCAGGTGGTCTTCTCGGGCGGCGATGAGGAAGCGTGGCGCGAGGGGACGCGCGGGCTCGGCCCCCGCGACCTGGCGATGAACGTGGCGCTGCCCGAGATCGACGGCCGCATTCTGTCCCGCGCAGTCTCGTTCAAGGCGCCGCTTGGCCGCGATCCCGAGACCGAGGCCGACCTAATCGGCTACCGGCCGGTCGCCGACCGGGTCGCGTTTGTCGCCGACCTCGCGCGCAACTGGGCGCGGCTGCGCGCGACGCCGCCGGCCGAGCGGCGGGTCGCGATCATCCTTGCCAACTACCCCAACCGCGACGGCCGCATCGGCAACGGGGTCGGGCTCGACACCCCGCAATCGGCGATCGCGATCCTCAATGCGCTCGGCGCGGCGGGGTACCGCACCGGCGGCATGCCGCAGGACGCCGCCGCGCTGATGGAGCGCCTCCTCACCGGCCCCAGCAACGCCAGGCCCCATGCGCCGGCCGAGGAGACCCTGGCCCTCCCCAATTATTCGGCCTTTTTCGATGGCCTGCCGGCTTCCGTACAACAGCGTGTCGCGGCGCAATGGGGTGCGGCCGAGCGCGACCCGTTCTTCCGCCCGGGGCGCGTCGATTGCGGCCGGTTTGCGATCCCCGGCTTCTGCATGGGCAATGTCGCGGTGCTGATCCAGCCGGCGCGCGGCTACAATCTCGACCCGAGATCGACCTATCATGACCCGGCATTGGTGCCGCCGCATTCGTATTTCGCGGCCTATGCCTGGCTCTGCGACAGCTTCCGCGCCGACGCGGTCATCGACCTCGGCAAGCACGGCACCCTGGAGTGGCTGCCCGGGAAGGCGCTGGCGCTATCGTCGGAATGCTTCCCCGAGGCGGTCCTCGGGCCGCTGCCGCATCTCTATCCGTTCATCGTCAACGATCCCGGCGAGGGCAGCCAGGCCAAGCGGCGCTCGCAGGCGGTGATCATCGACCATCTGACCCCGCCGCTGACGCGCGCCGGCAGCTACGGCCCGCAGGCCGAGCTGGAGCGCCTGATCGACGAGTATTACGAGGCCGCGCGCGGCGACCCACGCCGCGTCGCGCCGCTCGCCGCCGAAATCCTCGAACGCGCCCGTGCCGCCGGGATCGACCGCGATTGCGGCATCGCCACCGGCGAGGATCTGCCCCGCGCGCTGCAAAAGCTCGACGGGTTCCTGTGCGAGCTGAAGGAATTGCAGATCCGCGACGGCCTGCATGTGTTTGGCGAGAGCCCGGCGGGCGCGCGGCGCGAGGCGCTGCTGCTCGCCTTCGCGCGGGCCCGGCGCGGTGGTGGGCCAGAAGCCGAATCGCTGCTTCGTGCGCTCGCCGCCGACCTCGCCCTCGGCGCCGACCCGCTGATGCTGGAGCTCGCCGAGCCGTGGGTGGGGCCAAGACCGCGCGCACTCTTAAACTCCCTCTCCGCCCCCGGGGGCGGAGAGGGTTGGGGTGAGGTGGGGGATGCCAGAGCGCCCGCTGACACCCACCTCACCCTCCCCATCGCTGATGCGATGGGTCCCCTCCCTCTCCCCCCTGAAGGGCGGAGAGGGCAATCGGCTGGCGCACCGCCGGCGATACGGTCGAGCGGCTCGAGGCGCTCGCGCTGCGGCTGGTCTCCGGCGCGGTTGAACCGGCGCCGGAGTGGCACGCAACGCGTGCCGTGCTCGGCTGGATCGGGCGGGTGTTGCGCCCGGCGGTTGCCGCCTGCGGCGCGGCGGAGATCGCCGGCGTCTTGGCCGCGCTCGACGGCCGCGCCGTCGCCCCCGGTCCGAGCGGCGCGCCGAGCCGCGGCCGCCCCGAGGTTCTGCCGACCGGGCGCAATTTCTACTCGGTCGACACCCGCGCGGTGCCGACCCCGGCGGCCTGGCTTCTCGGCTGGCATTCGGCGGGATTGCTGGTCGAGCGCCATGCCCAGGAGCACGGACGCTACCCGGCGCGCCTCGCGCTCTCGGCCTGGGGCACCGCGAACATGCGCACCGGCGGCGACGACATCGCGCAGGCCTTGGCCCTCATTGGCGCGCGGCCGGTCTGGGAGGGGGCGAGCGGGCGGGTCACCGGGTTCGAGATCCTGCCGGCCTCGGTGCTCGACCGGCCGCGGGTCGATGTTACCTTGCGCATCTCCGGGTTCTTCCGCGACGCGTTTCCTGGCCTCATCGACCTGTTCGACAGCGCGGTGCGCGCCGTCGCCGCGCTCGACGAGTCGCCTGAGACCAACCCGCTCGCCGCGCGCATCGCCGCCGACCGCGCGGCGCTCGCCGCCGCCGGCATCGCCCCTGACGAGGCCGCGCTGCGCGCCGGCTACCGGATTTTTGGCTCGATGCCCGGGGCCTATGGCGCCGGCCTGCAAACCCTGATCGACGAGCGGATCTGGCAGGACGAGGGCAATCTGGCCGATTCCTATCTCGGTTGGAGCCAGTGGGCCTATGGCGCCGGCGGCGAGGGGCGCGCCGAACGGGGACTCTTCGAAGCGCGCCTCACTGCGACCGACGCCGTCATCCACAACCAGGACAATCGCGAGCACGACCTCCTCGACAGCGACGATTACTATCAGTTCGAGGGCGGCCTCGCGCTCGCCGTGCGGCATCTGTCGGGGCGCGACCCGGCCGTCTACCACAATGATCATTCGCAGCCCGACCGGCCGCGCATCCGCACCTTGCGCGAGGAAATCGGCCGCATCGTGCGCGGCCGCGCCGCCAACCCGCGCTGGATCGAGGGCGTGATGCGGCACGGCTACAAGGGCGCCGCCGAGATCGCCGCGACGGTCGATTATTTGTTCGCCTTCGCGGCGACGGCCCGCGCGGTCGATGATGCGCATTTCGCGGCGCTGTACGACGCCTATCTCGGCGACCATGCGGTGCAAGATTTCATGGCGGCGCACAACCCGGCGGCGCTCGCCGAGACAAGGAGCCGCTTTCGCGAGGCGATCGAGCGCGGCCTCTGGCGCCCCACGCGCAACAGCGTGCGCGCGGAGTTGATGCGCGATGAGTGACCCCCTGACCGAAGACGAGATCAACCGGCTGCATCGCGAGAAGATGGAGCGCCGCCAGGCGGCGCGCCGCCGCGTGCTCGCGACCAAGACCGAGGAACGCGGGCTCCTGATCGTCCATACCGGTTCCGGCAAAGGGAAAACAACCGCCGCCTTCGGGATGGTGCTGCGGGCGATCGGCCATGGCATGCGGGTCGGCATCGTGCAATTCGTCAAGGGCGCCTGGGGCACCGGCGAGCGCACCGTGCTGGCCGGGTTCCCCGATCTCGTCACCTGCCGGGCGATGGGCGAGGGCTTCACCTGGGACACCCAGGACCGCGCCCGCGACATCGAAGCGGCGCACGCCGCGTGGGGGATGGCGCAGGCGATGCTCGCCGACCCGTCCTACCGGCTCGTTCTCCTCGACGAATTGAACATCGTGCTGCGCTACGGCTATCTGCCGGCCGACGAGATCGTCGCCGCGCTGAAGGCGAAGCCGCGCAACCTGCATGTCGTGGTGACAGGCCGCAATGCGCCGCCCGCGCTGATCGAGGCCGCCGACCTCGTAACCGAGATGACCCTCGTCAAGCACCCGTTCCGCGCCGGGGTCAAGGCGCAGCAGGGGATCGAGTTCTGATGATTCGGACCCTCACCCTCCCATCGCTGCGCGATGGGCCCCTCCCTCTCCCGCATTGCGGGAGAGGGGCTTTAGGGTGGCGCCTTCCCAAAATTCCCCCTCTCCCCCCGATTGCGGGAGGAGAGGGTTGGGGTGAGGGGGGCACTGTCCACGCCATCCGATCGGCTAGCCCATGACCCGCGCGTTGATGCTGCAGGGCACCGGGTCGGACGTCGGCAAATCGCTGCTGGTCGCGGGGCTCGCGCGGGCCTTCACCCGACGCGGGCTCACGGTGCGGCCGTTCAAGCCGCAGAACATGTCGAACAATGCGATGGTCACCGCCGATGGCGGCGAGATCGGCCGGGCCCAGGCGTTGCAGGCGCGCGCCTGCGGTGTCGCGCCGGTGATCGACATGAACCCGGTGCTGCTGAAGCCGCAATCGGAGGGTGCGGCGCAGATCGTGCTGGGCGGCCACGTCTATGGGGCGGCCTCGGCGCGTGAGTACCGCGCGCTCGCGCCGACGCTGTTGCCGGCCGTGCTCGCCGCCTTCGACCGCCTCGCCGGCGCGGCCGATCTCGTCCTCGTCGAGGGCGCCGGCAGCCCCGCCGAAATCAACCTGCGCACCGGCGACATCGCCAATATGGGCTTTGCCGAGGCCGCCGATGTGCCGGTCCTCCTGGTCGGCGACATCGAGCGCGGCGGCGTCATCGCTCAGCTCGCCGGCACCTACGCGCTGTTGGACGCGAGCGAGCGCGCCCGGCTGGCCGGCTACATCGTCAACAAGTTCCGCGGCGATAAGAGCCTCTTCGACGGCGGCATCACCGCGATCGGCGAGCGCACCGGTCTGCGCTGTTTCGGTGTCGTGCCGTATTTCCCTGCTGCCGCCGCGCTTCCCGCCGAAGATTCGATGGCGCTCTCCGTGCCCGCCCCTCACCCTCCCACGCCTGCGGCGCGGGTCCCTCCCTCTTCCCGCGGCCGCGGGGAGAGGGCTGGGGTGAGGGGCAGGGACAGTCGTATCAAAATCGCTGTCCCACTCTTGCCGCGCATCGCCAATTTCGACGATCTCGACCCGCTCGCCGCCGAGCCCGCGGTCGAGCTCGTGCTGGTCAGGCCGGGGACGCCATTGCCGCGCGATGCCGCGCTGATCGTCCTGCCGGGCTCGAAGGCGACGCTCGCAGACCTCGCGTTTCTGCGGCGCGAAGGCTGGGACATCGACATCCTCGCGCATCGCCGCCAGGGCGGGCACATCATCGGACTGTGCGGCGGATACCAGATGCTGGGCCGCGAGATCGCCGACCCCGACGGAAGCGAGGGCCCGCCCGACGTCGCGCCGGGGTTGGGGCTGCTCGACGTCGAGACTGTGCTCGGCGGCGACAAGCGGCTCGGCGAGGCCGCCGGTGTGGAGATCGCGAGCGGCCTGGAGGTGCGCGGCTATGAAATGCATCTCGGCATGACGACGGGTTCCGGGCTCGCGCGTCCGATGCTTGAGCTTGGGAGCCGGCCCGACGGCGCGGTCAGCGCCGATGGAAGGGTCGCCGGCTGCTATCTGCACGGGGTCTTCGCCAGCGACCCGTTCCGCCGCGCGTTTCTCGCGCGGCTCGGGGCGGCGACGGGCGGAATGCTGGAATATGATTCGATGATCGAAAGGGTGCTCGACGGCCTCGCCGATCATCTCGAACAGCACCTCGATCTCGCCGCGCTGCTCGCCGCTTCACGCCCGCCGCGCCTCACCCGGGCGGCGTGACATGCGCCATCAGCCACGCCCCAAGAACCAGGCCGGCCAGCAGCAGGCAGGCCATCATATAGAGCCGCAGGCCCCGCTCGATGTCGGCCGGCGTCGCGGCGGGAGTGCCGTCGCCGAGCCAGGGGTCGTGAACCTCGCCCTCGGCGTATACGCGCGGGCCGGCGAGGGCGAGACCGAGCGCGCCGGCCATCGCCGCCTCGGGCCAGCCGGCATTCGGCGAATGGTGCTTCCTGCCGTCGCGCAGCATCACCGCGAAGGCGTGCCCCGGCATCGCTTCGCCGGCGAACAGCGCGGCGCTGCTCAGCAGCAAGCCGCTGAGCAGCGCCGGCACCAAGTTCAACAGATCGTCGAAGCGCGCCGCGGCCCAGCCAAAACTGCGGTAGCGCTCCGAGCGGTGCCCGATCATGCTGTCGAGCGTGTTCGCCATCTTGTAGGCGAAGAGACCCGGCAACCCCAGCATGAGATACCAGAAAACCGGCGCCACCACGCCGTCGCTGAAATTCTCGGCGAGGCTTTCGAGCGCGGCGCGCGCGATGCCATGGAGGTCGAGGCGCATCGGGTCGCGCCCGACGATATGGCTCACCGCGTTGCGGCCGGCCGGCAAACCGCCCGATGCGAGCGCCCCGCCGACGGCGGCGACATGCTCGAAGAGGCTGCGTTGCGCGATCAGGATGCCGATCGCCAACGCTTCGACGACCGCGCCGGCGGCGCTGCCGCGGCCGAGCCAATGCAGCACCCAGCCGAGCGCGGCCGCCGCCGCGACCAGCACGACGACCGTGACGATGCCGCGCTCGCGCCGGCTCCGTTCGCTGCGGTTCGGGCGGTTGAGCTTTCGCTCGAAGAATGCGATTCCCCGGCCGGCCAACACGATCGGATGGGGGACCCGGGCGAAGACCGCCGGCATGTCGCCGAACGCCGCATCGAACGCCAGGCCGGCGAGCAGCACCAACAGCGGGTCGTGCAAATCCGGCGGGATTATCGTGACGGTCATGGCGCCGCCAATGTCGGGTGCCGCGTTGCCGCGATCAACCGATTGGAGAGTATCGAATGAGCGAAACCGCGGTGCTGCTATGCGGGCATGGCAGCCGCGACCCCGAAGCAATCAGCGAGTTCGAAGAGGCCGCGGCTGCCCTGCGCTCGCGCCTCGCGATCCTTTCGCCGGGGGCCGATTTCGCCACCGGCTACCTCGAATTCGCGAAGCCGACGATCGGCGAGGGCCTTGCTGGGCTGACGGCGCGCGGCGCGCGACGGATCCTCGCGATCCCCGGCATGCTGTTCGCGGCGAGCCACGTCAAGAACGATTTGCCGTGGGAGATGAACAGCTTCATCGCCGACAACCCGGGCATCGATGTCCGTCTTGGCCGCGACCTTGGGATCGAGCCGAAGCTGCTCGAGGCCGCCGCCGAGCGGATCGCCGCCTCGGTGCCGGATGAGCGTCCGGGCGGGCGCTCCGAGACGCTGCTCGTCGTCGTCGGCCGCGGCACCAACGACCCCGACGCCAATTCCAACATCGCCAAGATCGCGCGCATGCTATGGGAGGGCATGCGCTTTGGCTGGGCCGAGGCGGCATTCAGCGGGGTCGCCGATCCGCGCGTCGACGCGGCGCTCGAACGCGCGGCCCGGCTCGGCTTCCGCCGCATCGTCGTGTTCCCGTATTTCCTGTTCACCGGAATCCTGGTCAAACGCATCTATGCCCAGGCCGACAGTGTTGCCGCGCGGTTTCCGGAGATCGAATTCGTCAAGGCCGGCTACCTGCGCGACCATGTCAGAGTGATCGATACATTTGCCGATCGAATCGGCGAATTCGCCGCCGGCGAGCCGAAGATGAACTGCCAATTATGCAAATACCGCACGCGGATCATCGGCTACGAGGATGCGGCCGGCGCGCCGCAACAGGGCCATCACCACCACGTGCGCGGGGGCATCGAGCATCATCACGGCCACGCGCCCCCTCATCGCCATGATGATGGCTAGGTCGCTTACCCTCGACCCCATGGCCGGGCTTGACCCGTGGGCCTTCAGCCCACGGACTAGATCCGTGGGCACCCACGTCTTTTTCCGTTCCGGAATTGCGCACCAGGAAGACGTGGATGCCCGAGACAAGCCCGGGCAAGGGGATTTTGTGGTGTGGGACAAGCGATGTTCGATACCTACGTGATCGTCGATTGGAGCGCGGCGAGCCAGCCGAAGACCGGGCGCGACAGCATCTGGATCTGCCGCGTTGGTGCGGATGGGGAGAGCGTCTGCAATCCGCCGACCCGCCATGCCGCCAAGGGGGTGCTCGCCGAGATGCTGGCCGGAGCGGTCGCCCGCGGCGAGCGGGTCATCGCGGGTTTTGACTTTCCATTCGGTTATCCCACCGGGTTTGCCGCTCGGCTCGGCCTCGTTGGCACACCGTGGCGCGCCCTGTGGGACGAGATCGCCGGCCTGTTGCACGACAATGCAAACAACAGGAACGACCGCTTCGAGGTTGGCGCCAAACTGAACGAGCGTGTCTCCGGGAGTCCGTTTCCGTTCTGGGGATGCCCTGCCAAAAAGGCGGGCGAGTTTCTGGGTCCGCGCCATCACCGGGGCCATACCAGCGATGAGCCCCTCAAGGAGCGCCGGCTGATCGACGAGTGGATGGTGGGGGCGCAGCCGTGCTGGAAGCTCGCCTATACCGGGTCGGTGGGAAGCCAAAGCCTGACCGGCATCCCAGTGGTGCGGGGGCTGCGTAGCGATCCGCGGTGGGCCGATCGCGCGCGGATCTGGCCGTTCGAGACCGGCCTCACCCTCCCCGCCGACGCACAGATCGTCTTTGCCGAGGTCTGGCCGTCATGGTGGCGGAAGGAGATCAGGCCCGACCATGGCCCGCCGAACGACAAGGCCCAAGTGCGCACCGTCGCCGAAATATTCGCTGCGCGCGACCGGGCCGGCGAATTGGCCGCGTGGTTCGCCGGCGCCCCCAATTTGACCAGCGCCGAGCGGCAGGTCGTCGAGAGCGAAGAGGCCTGGACGTTGGGTGTGACTGCGCCGAGGCCCTCGCCAAAGACTCCTTCGACATCGCGAGCGGTTGTCCCGAGATTGCTTCGCTCCGCTCGCAATGACACCAAAGGGGCGGGAAATGAGAGCTGTCATTGCGAGGAGCGGTGCGACGAAGCAATCTCGATCGGCCCCGGTCGCCAGGAGAAAAGTTCCTACGCCTACCTTCGCGATCCGGTGGCGATCTACCGCCGGTCGTTTGCGCTGGTCCGGGCCGAGGCGGACTTCGCACGATTTCCGGCGGCGTTGCGCCCGGTGGCGGTGCGGCTCGCCCATGCCGCGGGGGATGTTGCGATCCTCGATGATCTCGCCTGGTCGCGGGGGGCCGCTGATGCCGGGCGGCGCGCGCTGGCCATCGGCGCGGCGATCCTGGTCGACAGCGAGATGGTCGGCGCCGGCATCACCCGTGCGCGGCTCCCAGCCGACAACAAGGTGATCTGCACGCTGCGGGACCCGGCGGTCCCGGCGCTCGCGGCGCGGCACCAGACCACACGCAGCGCCGCCGCGGCCGAGCTGTGGCGCGCGCATCTCGCCGGCTCGGTGGTGGCGATCGGCAATGCCCCGACGGCGCTCTTCCATCTGCTTGAGATGCTGGCGGCGGGGGCGGGCAGGCCGGCCTTGATCCTCGGCTTTCCGGTCGGCTTTGTCGGTGCCGCCGAGGCCAAGGACGCGCTCGCCGGGTTTGGCCGCCGCCTCGCCTTCGTCACGCTCAAAGGCCGGCGCGGCGGCAGCGCGCTGGCCGCCGCCGCGGTCAATGCGCTGTGCGGCAAGCCGCCCCCATGACCCCGTGGCTCAGCGTCATCGGCATCGGCGATGACGGGCTCGCCGGGCTGAGCCCGGCCGCGCGCACCCTCGTCGAGAGCGCTGAGACGCTGGTCGGCGGTGCCCGCCATCTGGCGATGGTGCCGGGGGGCGGGGCCGAGCGGCTCCCGTGGCGGCAACCGCTCGGCGATACGATCGCCGACATTGCGGCGCGCCGCGGCACAAGGGTCGCGGTGCTGGCAAGCGGCGACCCGCTGTGGTACGGGGTCGGGACCGTGCTTCTCCGCCATTTTCACCGCGAGGAGATGACGATCGTGCCGCAGCCGAGCGCGTTCAGCCTGGCCGCCGCCCGGCTCGGCTGGGCGCTCGCCGAGTGCATGTCATTAAGCCTGCACGGCCGCCCGCTCGACGGCTTGCGGCTCTATCTAGCGCCGGGCCGGCGGTGTCTGTTGCTGTCGGAAGACGGCACGACGCCGCGCCGTGTGGCGGGGCTGCTCGCCGCGAGTGGGTGGGGACCAAGCCGGATGAGCGTCTTCGAGCATCTCGGCGGGCCGCGCGAGGCGGCACATTGCGGCACGGCGCAGGATTGGGGTGAGCGCGACACCGCCGACCTCAACACGATCGCCCTCGAATGCGCCATCGCACCGGGCACCCGGGCTTTGTCGCTTCTGGCCGGGCTGCCCGACGATGCCTTCGAGCATGACGGCCAGCTGACCAAGCGGGAAATCCGCGCCGTCACCCTGGCGCGCCTCGCGCCGCTCGCTGGCGAGACGCTGTGGGACATCGGGGCCGGAAGCGGCTCGATCGCGATCGAATGGCTGCGCGCGGTCCCGGATGGCGCCGCGATCGCCGTCGAGCGGAACCCCGGGCGCGCGGCGACAATCGCGCGCAACGCCACCTCGCTCGGCGTGCCGGGGCTGCGGATCATCGCCGATGCCGCGCCGCGGGCTCTCGGCAAGATCCCGCCGGAACTCGCGCCGCCCGATGCGATCTTTGTCGGCGGCGGCATCGCCGAAACCGGCTTGCTGGAGGTGCTATGGGACGCGTTGCGCCCGGGCGGCAGGCTGGTCGCCAATGTGGTGAGCCTCGAGGGTGAACGCGCAATCCTCGAATGGCAGGCGCACCATGGCGGCGAGCTGGCGCGGGCCGCGTTCACCCGCGCGGAGCCGCTCGGCGGCGGCCACCATGCCTGGCGGCCGTTGCTGCCGGTGACCCAGCTGGTCGCGACAAAGCCCGGCTGAGATGCGAGGGTCCGCCGGCTGGCTCCTCGGGGTGCGGCCCTACGCCCTGCTCGTCGGCCTCTGCCTCTTCCTCTATCTCCCCGGAATTTCCGCGATCCCGCCCCTCGACCGCGACGAAGCCCGCTTTGCCCAGGCAACGCGCCAAATGCTTGAAACCGGCGATTTCCTGCGGATCCGCTTCCAGGACGAGGCCCGCAACAAGAAGCCGGCGGGGATCTACTGGCTGCAGGCCACTGCGGTCAGCGCCTTCAGCACTCCGGGCGCCACGGCGATTTGGCCTTACCGCCTGCCCTCGCTGTTGGGGGGGATCGCGGCGGTGCTGTTGACCTTCGGCTTCGGCGCCGCGTTGTTTGGCGGCGCGACCGAGAAGCAGCGCATCGCGATGATCGCGGCGGTGCTCTTGGCGAGCGCCCTCGGCATGGTCGCCGAGGTGCATATCGCCAAGACCGACGCGGCGCTCCTGGCCGCGGTGATGGCCGGCGAGGGGGCGCTCGGCCTCGCTTACGTGCGGGCACGCAGCGGCCGGCCGGTGCCGGTGTGGATCGCGATCGTGTTCTGGATCGCCGAGCTCGCGGCAATTTTTCTCAAGGGGCCGCCGGGGCCGGCCTTGGCCATCGTTACCGCCACCTCGCTGTCGATCGCCGATGGCGAGTGGCGCTGGCTGCGCGGCCTCCATCCGGTGGCCGGAATCATTACTTTGGGAGTCGGGCTGGCGCCATGGCTGATCGCGATCCAGCGCGCCACCGACGGCGGCTTTCTCTCCGACGCACTCGGCCACGATCTGCTGATGAAGCTGATCGGCGCGCAGGAATCGCACGGTGCGCCGCCGTTTTCGTATCTGGTCATGGCGCTGGCGAGCTTCTGGCCCGGCTCTCTGCTGCTGGTTCCGGCGATCGTGCGCGGCTGGCGCCGGCACGAGGCGCCGGCCGAGCGCTTCTTGCTCGCTTGGCTGGTGCCGGCCTGGGTGTTCCTCGAGCTGGTGCCCACCAAGCTGCCGCATTATGTGCTCCCGCTCTATCCGGCGCTCGCCCTGTTGGCCGCGGTTGCGCTGGCCGATGGTGTCAGGGCCCCACCGGCGAGCTGGGCGCGGCGGTTCGATGTGCTGGTGCGGGTGCTGTGGGCCGCGGTCGGCTTCGCTCTGGCGGTGTTGCTGATCGGTTTGCCGCTGCGGTTTGGCGGGCGGATCGCGATCGCCGGCATATTCGGCGCCGTGGTGCTGATCGCGCTGACGGCGACGGTGCTGTGGTATCGCCCCGGCCCAGGCATCACCACCGGATTGATCGCGGCGCTGTCGCTCGCCTTTGCGGTTCCCGCCGCGCTCGGCGTGCTGCCCGGGCTGGACCGGCTGTGGCTCAGCCGCGACGCGGCCGGGCTGGTCGCGCGCCACCCTCCTGCTGCCGGGGCTCGGCTTGTCGTGGTCGGCTACAGCGAGCCGAGCCTGGTGTTCCTGCTCGGCACCGATCTGCGGCTGGTGAGCCCGCGCGGCGCCGCCGAGGCGCTCGCCGGCGGCGGCGAAGCCCTGGTCAGCAACCGCGAAGACCCGATGTTCCGGCAGGCGCTCGGCGCGCGCGGTCTCCGGATCCAGCCGGTCGGCAGCGTTCCCGGGTTCGATTATTCGAACGGCCAGCGGATGGTGTTGACGCTGTACGATGTCGCGCCGAACTGAAATGAGGCCGATATGACAACCGGCCAACTGTATGGGCTGGGGCTGGGGCCTGGCGATCCCGAGCTGGTGACGCTGAAGGCGCTGCGCCTGTTGCGCGCCGCGCCGGTCGTCGCTTATCCGGCGCCCGAGGATGGCGAGAGCTTTGCCCGAACCATTGTCGCCGAGTGGCTCGACCGCGGCCAGCGCGAGATCAGAATCCGCTTTCCGATGCGCCCCGGGCCGCCGCCGGCCGCGATCTATGAGGCAGCGGCGGCGCAGCTCGCCGCGGTCATGGATGGCGGCAACGACATCGCTTATTTGTGCCAGGGCGATCCGCTGTTCTACGGAAGTTTCGCCGGGATCCTGACGCGTCTCGCGGCGCGCTATACCGTCACCATCGTGCCCGGCGTGTCGTCGCTGACCGCCTGCGCCGCGGCGGCGGCGGAGCCGCTCGTCCAGCGCGACGAGACCCTGTCGGTAATCCCCGCCACCCTGCCCGAGGACGAGCTTGCCGCGCGACTGGCGCAAGCTGAATATGCGGCAATCATCAAACTCGGCCGCCATTTCGCGAAGCTGCGGCGGGTCCTCGCGCGCCTAGGGATGCTCGACGGCGCTCTCTATGTCGAGCGCGCCAGCCTGCCCAACCAGCTTGTCGCACCGCTTGTGACCATCGACCCGGCGAGCGTGCCGTATTTCGCGACGGCGCTGGTGCGATGCCGAAGGGATGGCGCATGAAACCCGGGCTGCCGACAGGCGCCGCGGTGGTCGCGTTGGGGCCGGGCGGCGGCGCGCTCGGCCGCCGGGTTTGTGACGTGCTGCCCGGGGCGCGGCTCTACGGCCCCAGCGCGCGGGCCGGCGATTGGGACGAGGCCTACGACCGGGTGGTGCCGCTTTTGGCAGAGCTGTTCGCCGCCGGCCGGCCGATTGTCGGGCTGTGCGCGAGCGGCATCCTGATCCGCGCCCTCGCGCCGCTGATCGATGATAAGCTCATCGAGCCGCCGGTCGTTGCCCTGGCCGAGGACGGTTCGGTCGCGGTACCGCTGTTGGGCGGGCATCGCGGGGCCAACGCTCTCGCCCGCGCGCTCGCGGAGGGGTTCGGCTGCGTCGCCGCGATCACCACCGCCGGGGATTTGCGGTTCGGCATCGCGCTCGACGAGATTCCGCCCGGCTGGCGCATCGCCAACCCCGAACAGATCAAGCCGGTCGCCGCTGCGTTGCTCGCGGGCGAACCGGTCTCGCTCGTCGAAGAAGCCGCCCGCGCCGATTGGCTGCACGCGGGTTCGGTAAGCTGGGACGGCGACCCCCTCCCTAACCCTCCCCCGCTTGCGGGGGAGGGAAGAGTGGGGGCTGGTGCGGGGAACTCTGGCACGGCATTGAAGATCATCGTGACCGACCGCGCCCATCCCGCCGAGACCCAGGCCCTGATCTTCCACCCGCCGGTGCTGGCGATCGGGATCGGCTGCGAGCGCTTCTGTCCGGCCGGTGAGATCGCCGCACTGGCGCATGCCAGCCTCGAAGAAGCCGGGCTCGCGGCCGGGGCGGTTGCCGCGATCGTCTCGATCGAATTGAAGGCGGACGAACCGGGGATCCATGCCCTTGCCCGATCGCTCGGGATTCCGGCGCGATTTTTTCCGGCGGCGCGCCTGCTTGCCGAGACGCCGCGGCTGACGCGGCGCTCGAAGGCTGCGTTTCGTGCGACCGGCTGCTGGGGGGTGGCCGAGGGCGCGGCGCTGGCTGCGGTTGGCGCCGCGGGCGAGCTTGTCGTCGCGCGGCGGCAGTCGCGGCATGCGACCTGCGCGGTGGCGTGCGCCCCCGCGCCGATCGACGCGGCGACGCTGGGTCGCCCGCGCGGCCGGCTGGCGATCATCGGCATCGGCCCGGGCGACCCGGCCTGGCGCACGCCCGAGGCGAGCGCCTTCATCGCCGCTGCCGAGGATGTCGTCGGCTACCACCGCTACCTCGATCTGCTCGGCCGGGCGACCGTGGGCAAGCGCCGCCATGACAGCGCGATCGGAGCCGAGGTCGAGCGGGCGCGGCTTGCCCTCGACCTTGCTGCCGCCGGAGGATCGGTCGCGCTGGTCTCGTCGGGCGATTCCGGCATCTACGGCCTTGCCGCGCTGGTGTTCGAGCTGCTCGACCGCGAACCGCGTCGCGACTGGGAAGCGGTCGACATTGTTGTCGCGCCGGGGGTCAGCGCGATGCAGGCCGCCGCCTCCCGGGTCGGGGCCCCGCTCGGGCATGATTTCTGTGCAATCTCGCTGTCCGACCTCTTGACCCCGTGGGAGCGGATCCGCACCCGGATCGATGCGGCGGCGCGGGCCGATCTGGTCATCGCGCTCTACAACCCGCGCTCGGCGCGGCGGCCGGGGCGGCTCGCCGAGGCCGCCCGGATCGTGCTCGCCCATCGCCGGCCGGACACCCCTTCCCTCATCGCCCGCAATCTCGGCCGCGCCGGCGAGACCCAGCAGATCCTGCGGCTAGACGAGCTGGCTGGTGCCGCGGCCGACATGCTGAGCCTCATCCTGATCGGCAGCTCCCAGACCAGGCTCATCGCCGGCGAGACGCCGCGTCTCTATACGCCGCGCGGCTATTTCGGTGGTGAGGATCGATGACCGTGCATTTCATCGGGGCTGGGCCGGGAGCTGCCGATTTGATCACGGTGCGCGGGTTGCGGCTCATCGAGCGCTGCCCGGTCTGCCTCTATGCCGGGTCGCTCGTGCCGCGGGGCGTGGTCGCCGCCGCTCCGGCAGGGGCGCGGGTGGTCGACACCTCAGGCTTGACGCTCGACGAAATCATCGGCGAAATCGCTACGGCACATGCTCAGGGCCTCGACATTGCCCGGGTCCATTCGGGCGACCCGTCGCTCTACGGCGCGACCGCCGAACAGATGCGGCATCTCGATGCGCTCGGCATCCCCTACGATGTGACCCCCGGGGTCCCGGCCTTTGCCGCCGCCGCGGCGGCGCTCGGCTGCGAGCTGACGCTGCCGGGGGTGTCGCAAAGCGTCATCCTGACGCGCACCGCGACGCGCGCCTCGGCGATGCCCGATGGCGAAAGTCTCGATCGCCTCGCGGCGAGCGGCGCGACGCTGGCGATCCACCTGTCGATCGCCAACCTCGCGCGGGTCGTCCGCGCCTGCCTGCCGTATTACGGCGCGGATTGCCCGGCGATCGTCGCCTATCGCATCAGCTGGCCGGACGAGCAGCTGATCCGGGGCACCCTCGGCGATATCCGCGACAAGACAAAGGAGGCTCGCATCACCCGGACGGCGCTGATCCTGGTCGGCCGGGCCTTGGCCGGCGGCGGCAGCGACAGCCGCCTCTACGCCGCCGACCACCATCATGTGATGCGGCCCCGCAGGGAGGAAAAGAATTACGAGCCGAAGCCAGCCTCGTCGCGATAGCGGTGCGGCGGCCAGGGGCCCCAGCGCTCCTCGAAGATCACCCGATTGCGCGCCATCTGTTCGGCCGCCTTCGCTCCGAGTTTGTCGAACGACACCGAATGGGCATGATGGACAAACACGTCATCGGCGATGACCAGTTTGTAATTCGCCCGGGCGGCCCGTCGGCAATAATCGTCATCTTCGTAGTAGCCGAGGCCATACACCTCATCGAGGAATCCTATTTCCTCCACCACATCGCGGCGTATCGCGACGCAGAAGAAGGCGAGGTTGCCGACCTCCAGGGTGCGGCGCAGCCGGTCACGGACGAACCGACGCGCGGTCCGGTGCATCGCCTCCATGGTGTCATACGCGATTTTGACTCGCTGCTCATTGCCGATGTCGTTGGTCAACGGGCCGGTCAGGCCGATCCGCCGATCGAGTTGCATCGGACGGATCAGGTCGCGCACCCAGCCGCGTGTCACATAGGTGTCATTGTTCAACAGGATGACATAGTCGCCCCGTGCAACGCGCAGCCCGACATTGTATCCGGCAGCAACTCCCAGATTGGTGCCATTGAGGATGACCTGAATGCGTTCGTCCCGACGCTCCAGTTCGCGGAGCTTCTCCCGGGTTTCATCGGTCGATGCATTATCGACCACAATGATTTCGAGATTTGGGTAGTCGCTCCAGTTGCGCAGGGAGAACAGGCAGTCTTTGGTGTATTCCCAGTTGTTGTAGGTCAGCACGACGACCGACACCAATGGGAAGCTCGCGTCGAGCGCCCGTGCCAGTTGGCCCACCCGGCTCGCCCAAGTATGCTCGCGCGCCCATTCCTGCCGCCGCGCGCGCAGGACCGAGCTGTCCTCGGCAAGGGCCTCTTCGATCCGATCCATGAAGGACTTGGCGCCATCGGCGATGTAGACCAGATCGGTCGCTTCGATCACTTCCGGGATCGCTGCCGCAACCACCGGCTTGCCCGCGGCCATGTATTCGTAAAGCTTCACCGGATTGGTGCATCTGGTCAGCTCGACCATCTTGAACGGGATGATCGCGACGTTAAACTCGCGCAGCAATTGCGGCAGTTCCTGATACGGCTTTTCGCCGTAAAAGCGGACATTCGAGTGCGTAGCGGCGCGTGAGGTGTCGCAGCCTTCGGTATGGCCGATCAGCCGGAAATCCCAGTCGGGCCGGGCAGCGGCACAGCGTTCGATCCACTCGATGTTGAACCACTCGGCGATCGCCCCGAAATATCCGACGACCGGGCGCCCGCCCGCGACCGGATTCGACGAGGCCTGCGCGAAAAACTCGACCTCGGCCGCATTGCGGATGAGGACGCTGGGGCGCTGGTGCGAGACATGCTCGGTGAGCGGCCGGGAGGCGGCGATCACCAAATCCGCGCCGGCGAGCATGGCGGCTTCCGACGCCGCCAGTGAATTTGCCACGTTGTTGAAGCCAGTCGCCAGGTCGAGGCAGTCGTAAACCACCGTGGCGCCGGGGACCCCGCAGGCGATCTTGTGCCAGGCGGGATGGTCGACCAGCACGATCGGAGCGTGCATGCCGACGACGCCGATCAGCTCGTCGAGCGCCAGGTGGAGCTCGCCAACCGCAGCCTCGCTCAGGCCTCGATAGATCGACTCGGATGGATCGCTCCACAGGCGCATCCTGATTTCGAAGACGCCGGGATGCGGCGACCCGATTATCCGGAAACGGCCCTTCGCATCGGCCGGTTCGA
>WNFC01001384.1_pt1 | contig 25357 bp, 23 predicted proteins | sample 5400541 | NCBI WGS metagenome assembly WNFC01 (sample SAMN13153342, study PRJNA577476) | soil metagenome | isolation source: 120 cm saprolite under Douglas fir tree site 2 hole 2 replicate 1 | place: USA:California | collected 2015-04-18 | reverse complement strand
CTCGTTGGATTGAGGAGTACAATCACGACCGGCCTCACCGCGGAATCGAAAATCGCACTCCGCACGAGGCTTTCTTGGCTTTCGCAGTTCTAACTAAAACCGAGGCCCTGACGGTCTAAATTAGCGGGGAGCACTACACAGGTGTCACTAAACCGGAGTGCCCGAGGCCCTTCTAATACACGAGCAGGCACTTCTGAGTCAACAGCTTTCGGAGAAATTCTCGGATTTGGCGCTACTCATCTTTGCCTAATATTGCTAAGGGGATTGCGTTTTCACTGCATCCAACGAAACTGAACGGGAGATTCGCTCTTCAGCTTCTTGACGCGCTCCAATACCTCTTCACCTGTCAGGATGCCTTTCTCCGCCAGCAGTTCTAAGATCGCTTCAGTCAAAAACATGTTGTAGTAAGCGATCTCCTGAATCGTGGCGGTCACCTTGCCAGTCTTGTCGTCCTGCTCCATCGTGGCCTCCTCAACCCTCTTGACACAACATAGCTATCTGAGATATGTATGTTGCAGTAAACACGTCCTTCCGGGTGTTGTCAAGGAGACCTCCCATGAAAACCACTTCTTCGGCTCCGTTCGTGCAGCCCCGCCGTTCGTCTACAATCAGCCCTGATGGATAAACTGAAGCTGGCGTTTTCACCATTGCCAAACGATTGGAGGTTCGACATGAACCAGCAGTCCGGCCCTCAAAGGTCCTTGGTACTTTCTTACCTCGGTCTGCGGAAGGCAGTTGGGATTATCGGATTCGCGCTTCCCTTTGTCCTAGCTTTCGGAAAGCTTCTCATGCAAGGTCCCGGAATACAAAGCTCGATTAGCGGCTACTACTACACCGACATGCGGAACGTTTTCGTGGGGAGCTTATGCGCAATCGGAGTCTTTCTCATGTCTACCAGAGGATACAACCGGAAGGATGAAATAGCCGGGATTCTTGCTTGTGTCTTCGCAGTTGGCGTGGCGCTCTTTCCAACGACTCCAGACATTGGCGCAACGTCGCAAGATAAGCTCATCGGTACGCTGCACTTGTCATTCGCTGCGTTGCTCTTCCTGACGTTTGCTTACTTTTCTCTCGCTCTGCTCACAAAGACCGCGTCGGACAAAAATCCCACGCGTCGAAAGCTCCAAAGGAACACCGTCTATCGCGTTTGCGGATATACCATCCTTGTTTCTATTCTCTTGATGGTTGTTGTCGCTGTGTAGTTAACAGCCTAACAGCCGAAAGTGGCAAAAATCTAAGTGTCGTACCTTGTGTCGCTTACAAGAAATCGGGAGCCATTTTTCCTCCTCTAGCCGCACCCAAGGTCGTACCTAAAAATGGCTCGTCCTTTCTTCACCCAGAGATTCAGTTGCCAGGTCGATTGAAGCATTGAAGCAGACAAATGCAGTAAGATGCGCTCCTAGTCCTAGTCCGTGTCCATTCTGACCGCATCTGGTGCTGATTAGAACACGAAGCGAATCCCGGCCTGGAGCGTCGAGAGTTTTGTTGCTGCCACCGGAGTGTTGACCGCATGGAAGTTGTAAGAGCCTTGCAGTCCCCAATGCGGTGTGATGATGTAAAGCAAGCCCCCGCCGAAATTGCCGCTGAAGTACGACGATCCAGGACTAAACTTATAGTCGCCTATCCCAACGTTGACGAATGGTTGGATCGAGCCCGTGGTTAAGTAAGCTTTCCCGTTGACCGAGAATTGGTAGAGGTTCAGGTCGCTCCCTATCTTTGCGGGAAAGTGGTGATAGCCAAAAATCCCGTCCACGGAGAAGTGACTGGTCACGATGTACTCCAATCCCGTGTTCAGACTAAATCCGGTGTTGAAGGCGCTGCCAAACGTTCCGTGCGGGATGTCGGCCCCGACGTCGAAGAAACCAGCGAGTTTTCCTCCCCCGGGAGGCGGAACATCAGTAAAGATGTTCCGTGGTCCCAAGGGATCGGGGAGATGGTCGGGCGCAACCGAGTCGGCGATCTCCGCCAAAACATTTTCAAAGTGGACGGAGACCTGGGGCGGTCTGGCACCCGTGAACCCCAGGGTAGCCGTGTAGGTCCCATTCAGGTTGTCAGTGGGTTTGAATGGCGTCTGGCCGGGTGTTGTGAACCAGAAGTAGTTTGCCCAGCCGGGCCCCATTCGACCACACTTGGGGTCAGTTTTGGCGCACCCCGGCCCGGGCTTGACACGGGGTGTCATAACAATTGACAGTACGCTACTCTTGTCACGGCGTAGGACGCTGGATTGAAAGACTGTATTGCCTGCATCCGGAACAGCACGCACGTACGCGGTCCTCAATTGCTGGCGCGAGAAGCGGACAGAACTCGGATCTGTGCGCTCTATTGAAAAGAGGAAATTGTATGGGCCCGGCTTTACTGTCGCAAAAAGCGCACTGTAGATTCCGTCGCCGGCTACGTCATCACCGTGTTCCGGTTTGCCGTCGTCGAACAGCTGCGGTATCGTATCCGGCGCATGCGTTAGGGCCGAAGGGTCATTTTTGAGCGCGTTGGCAAGTTTAGCTTCCGCCGCCGACTGGGGGTCACACGAGGGAGACTGAGGGTCTGGGCAAGAGGGAACCGAACTTGCCGTGTTGTCTGACAACATGTCCCCAATACTTTGGCCGGGCTTAATCAGATCCACGTAGATTTTGTCGCCGGCGTGCGTTCCCAAGCCCAGTATAGGACTGCCAAACTGAGTGAGCTTGGCGCGCAGCCGGATCTTGTCTCCGGATTTATAATCTCCAGGTACTACCGACAAATCGCTCTTCACAACCCCATCATCAGTCATTGCATGGAGATCAAATGGGACGCGGCCATTGCCTGTAGTTACTGCGGCGGTATGCTGAGCAAGGTCTATCGCCTTCACCTGGATACTCCAATCACCAGCCGGGTTGAATGGAACCGGTAACGGCAATGGCTGGACAATGGTAATGAATCCTGATGCACTTTCCTTCACGATGGGCGGCCCGCCGCCAGGGGGGCTTATGGTTATCTGCAACGCGCCAAGGTTGCTCGGCCACATCAAGCTAAACTCCACATCGTGACTGGTAGGCGAAATCGGAACCATGGCGGAGTAAGGTGTCGTACGCGAGATCAGTCGAACCGTATCGTAGCTGTAGAACTTAAGGACATTTTGCAGTAGTTCCAGAAAGAATGGACTCAGCACGCCCGCGTCCGTCTCCGTCTGCAAGTAGAAGCCTAATGTAGCATTAGCGATGTCCTGCTCAATCGCTGGGCCCAAACCTGTGCTTGGCCCAACTCTGACGGTGTAGCTTTGGAGGGCGTTCGAGAGCGGACATGGGTTTACTGAGGTATAGTCGCAGGTAGGCGTTGTCTTTAATAGCGTCGCGCAGTTCGCTGCACTGTTACAGTAAAGCCCCAAGCCGTCCTTAACGAAGGGGTCTGTATTTTGTTGGCCGTCGGTCATCAAGAGGATGATCCTACGCGGAGAGGTTCCTGCAGTCAGACTCTGATCGGCAGCGTGAAGGCCTGCACCGACACTTGTCGAACCGCTAGGCGCAGCTGAATTGACAGTGTTGGTAATTGTTGCCGCGCTAAACGGTGTTAGGGGCACGGTTGTATTCACTGCGGAATCAAAAAGTACACCGCCGATGTTGTCGGTAGGCGAACTTCCAGATACTGCTTCCCGGCTGCGAAGGTCACTCCAAACTGTCATAAGACGGCTAACCGCAGTCTGTAGGGCTGCCATTCTGGTCGAACCCAAGGCAGTTGTCGAGCTCGCCATGCTGCCCGACTTATCGAGCACTAAGACCACATCTACTCCTGGCCTCTCTTTAAAGCATAGTGCGCGCGCTTGCGTGACGTTGTTGATTTCAAGGTCGGCTGGAGTATCGGCTATTGGCACGAAATGCGTGGGCGTGCCCAGGCAATTTGACACTCCCATTACGTCGTGATCATAGCTCTCCAAGCACGTCGATAGTATTGGAGAAGGAGCAGGTTGCGTCGGATCGACTACTACTGTGACAGGAGTCGCTATGATCGTGTAATGGTCAAAGCTACCGATGAGTCCGCTTTGTGTGCCGTTACAACTCGTCAGTACATAATTTGACTTTAAGTCGATGTCGAGCTCGTATCGCTGATAGTGGTCGGAATCGTAGCCCGGTGGATCAGGGTGTGAGAGTGTCGCGTGGTCAACTCCAACTCCCGCAGGCGCGAAGTCGTGGCAAAAATCAGTTGATGAGGGAGGGTTGCTACACACAAAGTTACCATTAAACGTCAGCATGGGAGGAGTCCATGGTTGACCGGGCAAGTCAGACGAGGTGACCGTCAAGTTCACCCCTGTGATTCTCACGTTTGGAACGGAGGCAAAGCTAAAGGTTAGCTTTACAGTTGCGATCTGGAACGGCGGATGTAGATTAAAAGTCTTATTCGGGATGTCAATTTGAAGAGTCTGGCCGAAGAAGGGCGATGTAAAGCCTCCGACAGCAGTGACCCATAGACCGACGATGAACAATGCCCTAGACCTCGGCATGACCTTTTCTCCTCGCGCTGGCCAGCTCTCATCGCTTGGCTTGTGCACCGCCGTCTTTTATCAAGGCCGTACTTACCTGAGTGGCTAAAATGTGTACGAAACTCCTAAAAGTGGTACGATCCGGGCAGCTCGAAGGCCTCCGTCATTTAGCCTTATCAGTACATTACCGGTAACCAATATTCCGCTGAATGGCTTAACCCTCGCGCCTACGGATGCGTTTGTCATATTGAAGGTAGCCGTTGACTGGGTAAGGGTTGAGTCGCTACGGGCAGGCGCGAATTTGAGGCTTGGGTCGCAATTCCCAGAAGTGTCAAGACACTTCCCAAGCTCTTCAAACTGTGTCACCGACGTGCGCCGCGCTTCAAACACTTGCTGTCCGACCAGGTCGAAAGCGGCAGTCAGCGACTTAGTCAGCCACACGTCAGCTCCGCTCGAATACGTCAATTGACTTGGCAACCTTTCCTTCTGGCCCGTCGAGAGGTCACCGGCAATCTTAGAACTCCCATTCGTTTCATAACCCACCGAAACATGGGGTGAGACTCTGGCCCGGTAGGACCAGACCAGGAAGGGCTTGAACCCCGCCGCTCCTGAGCCGAGGAAATTAAGCGCGTCGCCTGTCGGGACTCGAACGTCTACGCCGATCGCCAAGCCAGCCCTCTCGCCTTTCCAAGCTGTTCCCTTCACGCGCAAGGTCATGTCACTGATTCCGGAGGCAGTACGAACACTCGAAAACAGATGGTTGAGACACAGCTGAGGAGGCGTGGCGTTCGAGTTGCCGCAGATGCCATTCTGAATGGGGAATGTGTGAAACAGACCGTTAGAGTTGTTCATAATGGTGGCGTTGGAGAATACTCCCAAGCGCACATTCTCAATGGGGATGACGAGAGACACGTCAATTCGATTCGTGAGCCCAAAGGTTAGAAATGTCGTGAATTGATGAATTTTGAGGTCGACGTTGGTACTAGTCGTGATGACGTCTCTGATATACCCACAGGGACCAAAATTGGCTGGTGTATCTCGCGGGATGCTTGGAGTGGCGGAGCATGCTGCAACGCCAGTTGGCGCGTTGAAGGTATTATCTGGTTGCGGGAACACGACAGGGAGTTTCTTCATGTCAACTCCATCTAGGCTGTGGAACTTGAAGTACTGATAGCTGATTCCAAGTGACAAGCGGTACTTACCAACGGTCTCCGCCCGTTCCCCCAGAATCGGCCCGAAACTATCGGTAGTAGAAACAAACACTTTGGCTGCCGAGTCCCAAGAGCTAGTAATTCCGGACGACGGTGAGGCGAGGGGCAAAAGAGCTGATTGCCTGCCAATCTCAGAGTTTAAAGGCGTTAGGCTACTGCTGAGGAAATCGCTTCGGAAGTGCGGGTCTTGCAAAGTGTCCAGAACGAGCCCGTTCACTCCGTAGACCTGAGGTATCACGCAAATTAGTTTGTCGCTCGCTACACCTGGGGGACAGAGATTTTGGGCATTTGCGGCAGTGGAAGTCAGAGCAGCCAGGAAAAAAAAAGTCAACAAGAGGTGCTTTAACACGACCCGGCTCCTTCCCCTTTACGGGTAACCGAAGCCGCTCAACTACTTCGCACCGTGACCCCTGGCCTCGGCATTACAAGGCCCCTCAAATCCTCGGGTAAGAAGCTGTCGCAGTGGGCAGTTACCTGCTCATGTGATTTTTGACTATAATACCCGTTACGGTAAAGGGGAGCTTACTGTACCTCAAGAATCGTCCATACTCCATTATATTTTTTTAGCTTGAAGATGATGGCGCCCTCCCTAGTATGTGCGTCGCCCGCTTTCGAAATAAACACCTGTGCAAATTGGCCACTTACCGTTGCGGTGACGCCATCTATCTTAATCGCCGAATCAGCATAGTGAAGCTTCATAGAAATCGAACTGGCGGTGGGGAAAGACTTCTCGATCGCTCCTCTTGTCTTCGCAGCTGGGTTCGGCCAAATTCTCCAAAGAGCCGCCGCGTCTTGTTGATCGTAAGCCGCTTCATAAAGCTGGAGCACGCGCTTGATGGCGTCCGGATCTGATATTGGGGGGACGTCCGGGAGATTGTCTGTGGGAATTCGCCAGGCTGTGAGCTGATCGAGAATATCCTTGGCCTTTGTGGCAATTCCATAGCTAGGGTCAGTTCCGGTGTGCATTCCGACAAACTGGCCATCTGAATTGAACACTGGCCCGCCCGAGTACCCTCCCACGAGCGATCTGTCGAGATTGGTGATGAACTTATAGGGTTCTTCATTCGGGCCGTACTCCTTCTCAACATTGCCCCGCCAAACGCTCCAGCTAACCTTCTGTGGGTGTCCAATGATGCGAACTGGACTGCCCGCAGCGACATCTTTTCTTACCGTCAGCGGCAGCCCCGGTGGGAGATTTGTGATAGCGGTCTGCACGACACTCAAATCGAGAGTTGGGTTGTACCTTTCAAACACAACCGCGTCGAAACTCTGAGCGCCGGCGCGAAACTCAATTTGAACTGACCGTACTTCAACTCCTCTGTCGTTTCGCTCTACGGCATGGGCGGCAGTTATGAAATACGCAATTTGTTGGTCCTTGCCGACAAACAGGCCGGCGGCAGTCTCAATCCCGCCATCTGCGCGCTGGATCTTCAGCTTCACGACCGCCACCCTCAGCGCGTCCGAGTTGTCTTGGGCTAGCGCTGCTCCCGAGACACAAATCGCCATGGTGACGATCCCGCCCAGCAAGAGCTTATGCAGGGTTTTCATTTTTCGGGCAGCAGGCCCAGTTTTTCCAGGATTCCGAGTATAAGTCCCACAATCGAGGGGACTATACCGTAGATGCGCTTTATGTTGTCCAGATGATCCAAAGACGAAGGCATGAGGGTTGCCAGGGCGGTAGCGCCTGCACCCGCCCTCACGTCACGAGCCACGCCATGCAAGCTGAGGTGGATACCGTCTCTTACTGTAAATTGGCTCAAGTAGAACTCATTCTTCGGAGCTACCACCAGGAGGTCAGCCTCATCAAGAGTTACGCTCTTGCCCAGCTTCTCGAACGAGACTTCATTCTTGTTCTTCAGCAAAACGGTTTTTTCTTCCAAAGTACGAGGATCGATGTGGGAAAAGCGAACCTCATTGAGGATGGGGATTTGAGTATCCCCGATCTCGGCCTGAGCGGTGAGGTCAAAGCTAAGCTGGGCGTCGGAAGAAGTGGCAAAGAATATTGAATCGCCACCTTGCGGAGAAAAGCTGGCGGCCACGTTTCCTGCGGGCGCTCCGTTTGCGTGCACCCTTGTGCACTCAAATCCAGGCTTTAAACCAGCTTCACCGGGCCGGCTGGTGAGGTGGCCGCTCAGCGAGCCATGCACCTTCAGGTTGAAGGACTTCGTGCCTGCGGCAGTGGGCACTCCGAACGTAAAGATCGAGGGCCCCCTCAGATCGAGACCGCCACTACGTACTCGGGAAAACGTACAAGAGGCGGAGGGCTCGCCCTCAATCTGAATTGAGGTGGCGCGGAATGGGGGCCCCCCGGTTGTGACTGTCTGCTCACTGTTGAGCAGAATCTGCAACGATCCCACCCCGGAGACCAGCAATTGTTCTTCATCGCTGGGACCGAGAATGCGGCTGGCGTTGGTTCGAAAGGAAATCTCCCGGACGCCGAGTGAAATCTTGGCAGTTGTCGCCGGGTGCGTGTGAGTAGCTATGAACACAGCGAGAATGGTTGCGATCCAGACACCAGCAATCGTCCAGGCAAGCCAGCGACGTATCGGTTTTTGGGGACTCAAAGCTTAGCACTCCCCCTAAGGATGATGGTAAAGCACAATCTCCAAGGAAGTAGGGGTCGAATTGCCTGGGACATGGCCGGTTAACTTCAAGTGGTACTCACCTTCTGGGAGTGAAGACATATCCAGATCGAACGCCAGCGTGCTTCCGGCCGCATACAATTTGCAGTTTGGGTTGAAGTCCTTGTTGCACATAAGCTTCGGCTTGGGCAGGCTCACCTGCGCGCCGGCTTTGTTGGTCACGGACATGTCCAAAGCCTGGAGGTCCTGCCCGGTGATTAAGTGAAATGTGTAAGGGCGCCTGGCGAACTGCTTCCCATTCTGATAAACGTCCACAGGCATATACACTGGTAGCATTTTGGCGATTCGATATGCTGCAAGCACGCCCAAGTTGTCGGCCTTAATGTCCCACTTATCTATGACGTCCTTGGTTGGCCATTGCCCAAAGACATTCCAACTACCCCCTATCGAGGGGGCACTCTTGGATTGCATGAGATAGTGAACTGAGTCTTGGAGTTCAACAGCTTCCACGACAACATCCCAACTGGGACTATCGGGCAGCTTCGGAAGAAAGAAGCGAACATTCAGGTTCGCATTGCGTGGAAAAGATTGGAAGTTGCGGTGCACCGCAACCAAGGTAAAGTCTTCCAAGGCATCTACATGGACAGTTGTTCCTTCGCGGCGGTTACCAAAATCTTTCATCCCCTGGGCTTCACCGTAGGTTGCCGCCACCAGCGCCAGAAAGATTCCTACAATGACGGGACGTTTGCGAATTGCAACGGAGTGGAACATATCGGCCACATTTTAAGAAGGTTAGACTTTATGTGATTATAGAATAGTTTGAGTGGTTAAGGTGGCCAGCGTGTGGATGATGTAAATCCTGCGTGAACCGGAGTGCGCCTGACCTGCTTCCCGAAATTTAGTCCAGCCGAAACTTAGCTTCTCGGGTTGTCGAGGACTTCCGTCCTAGCAGCTTGTTGAACAACCGAGCGTCGAGTGGCTCTCAGCTCTAAATTTGATTTTTTGCGGCGAGGAGAAGAAGTGCTTTTGGGCCGTTCTAACTGCTGAATGGGCCCGAATCAACACTCCGTGTCACGCGCTGACCATCAGGTTTCGCAATCGGCGCAGATTGTAAGCAGCCCCGGTGAAGGTAAACAGCCACCCAACCTTGTCGATCCCTCGTAAATTCACTTTCTTAGCATCCCGACCATCTTCATCCACCGGAACGATTGCTCCACTCGCTTTCGCTTCCGCTGACTCACCTCAAACCCAGCATGCCGTGTGGTCGGCTCGTCCACCGCGCTCCTGCGCTTCGTATTGTTCTGCGCCACAGGCGGGGTGATGTTCATCCCACGAAGTTCCTGTACCACTTCCTGCGTGTCGTAGTTTTTGTCCCCAGACAATGTCACGCGCTTCCCGCCTGGAATCGTCTCCGCCATCAGCATCGCGGCATCCCGCTCCGCTCTTCCGTTGGCTTCGGTCAGAAAAGTCTGCAGCAAAAGCCCGTTGCGGTTCTCCATCAATACATGTCCCAGGTAGCCGAGCTTTGCCTCGCTGCCTGTGGATTTCTTGAACAGCCGGGCATCAGGATCTGTCGTCGATTCATGGGTCTGGTTCTTCCGCTTCTCCCCGTGAAAGTCGACCTCCCCTCCTGCGCCCGGCGGGTTGCCCTTGCCGTCCTTCCGTCCGAAGCTCTTCTGACTTGCCCAGGCCTCGATTAGTGTCCCGTCCACCGTGAAATGTTCATCCGACATGTGCGGCTTTGCTCGTCCCAGCACCCGTTGGAAAAATGACTCCGCGATCTCCTCGTTCAGCAAACGCTCCCGGTTCTTGCTGAACACCGCGTGATTCCATACCGCCTCGTCCATCTCCATCCCCACAAACCACTGGAACAGCAGGTTGTACTGCAGTTGTTCGATCAGCATTCGTTCACTGCGCACCGAATAGAAGACCTGCAACAGCAAACGACCTCAGCAGCCGCTCCGGTGCAATCGACGGACGTCCCACGTCGGAGTACAACTTCGCGAACTGCGGCGACATCTCCTTCAGAATCTCATCCACCATCTTGCGAATCGCTCGCAACGGATGATCCGTTGGGACGCGCTTCTCCGGAGAGATGTAGCTGAACATTCCTTCTTGCTGGTTATCGTCTCCGCGCATTCACTCGTCTCCTTTGCCTTCCTTTACTCAGACGAGTTCGTTTAAATTAAAGTTGCAGTCGAACGGTATTTTTCAAGAAGCTGCTAGGTCACAATGATGATCCGAAGAAGCAACGTATTTTAAATTCTCGACGCAGCTCCTAACATACAAAGGTTTCCAAAACCGTTGTAGCTCCCGAGCTGATTCGCGCGAAGTAATTCAGGACAAATAAGGTCTCGCCCCTCAGTTGTACCGAAAACCGCCCGGCCGCCCGCGAATGGGAGCAAGACGTAGCGCCCTCTGGGTTGCATTCCTCCCAAAGGATAGTGCAGAAATTGGCGCTACCGTATCACAGGAACATACTTAATGAAGGCATTGATAGAAATACCAGTAGGGCGCTGAGGATGGATTACTTTGGTCTGATATTGACAGGAGGGGCGTTTATAATTATGCTCTCGGCAATCTTCCATTGGCCTTAGGTGTCCTGCATGAGCTTGTGGTGTTCATGTATCGGGCTTGAATTCCGAACACGAAGAATCCATCGGCCAGACGGTAAGGCGCCCTGTGGGCTTGCAGCGACCTCCGGGACTCGTGCAGCTCGTGTGCTGTGCACATTGGAAGTCAAAACAAGGGGAAATTATGGACAAACTCACAAGTCTCCTGAGTATCTTGATCGCCTTGAGCCTCGCGACCGAGAGAATTACTGAAACCATTAAAGGACTCCCCTATGTGTCTGGCTGGCTTGCCATGGAGAAATCTCCCGATTCCAGCGCCGAGGAATTCCGGAAAGCATTCATACAGCTACTGGCTATCGCCATCGGAACGGCTTTGACATACACGGTACAGGGACAAGTCTTTCCCTCACTCGGGATCCCCAGCGGTCACCTTTCGATCTGCTTGCTGTTCGGCGCGATGGCCAGCGGTGGATCGGGCATGTGGAATAGCGCTCTGGACATCGTCCGAGAGGTGAGCAAGCAAAAGGAACTTCTTGCTAAGGGATCAAAGTCCAAGGCCTCCTCAGCCACCTCAACCGCGTGAATCGGGAATGATTGGCAATCGCCAATTCCCACTCAATGAGTGTGGCCGGAGCGAAACGCTCCCGTACTCGGTCGTACAAATTATCGGATAGCATTGGCTGAGAGCCGCCGTTTGCCTCGTCGGACAAAGCTGTCTTATTCAGTTGGCAACCGCGAATCCCGCGGCTCTGGAGCTAGGTCATGAACATGCAATCCAGTGTTCCCCTGTCTCCCTCGAGTCAGGGAGCCATGCGAATCGCGAATTGGCTGGAGGCCTCAGATACGGGCGCGTGGAGAGAGATCCAAGTCACTCGCCTCGCGAACCGGGTCCGCCAGTGGCGCGGTTCTCCCACCGCATCGAGCTGGCTTGAACTGCTCCGTCGGGCAAACAAAGCCTGCACCCCGTATGAGTTATACCGAACTCAGCCTTATGGAGCCCATCTCTTCTAAGAACGAAAGCCTGCCAAAGCCGTAAACGCCGATACGCCACAAGTAAACGCCTTTCTAACACATCACCGCTTTGGCGATGAGTGAGCGCCTTTGGCCGCGCGTAGTCCAGGACCGCCACACGTTCCCCATCAAGGAGAACACATGTGTCTAACAACGCCTCTGGTTACCGCGACGCAGGACTCGTCACGGAGTGACAGTCCCGTTTGCTGCGATCTTCTCCATGTAGAGAGGATCCGCAGGTGCGATGTCTTGGAAGTAAGAAACGGTGGCTGTCGGCCCATCGAGGTCCAGGATGGCAAAGCCATGCCGGAAGAAACTGAGGCCTTTATCCAATCTAACGTTCGCCTTGACCGGGACGCCTGGGAAGGGTTGCTTGTCCGCTTCGTCAATTCCGACTGGAAAAGCCCCGTGCCCGATACAGCGACCATAGACACCTTGGTATTGGTCAAACACGACCATGTCATGTTCGTGGCCCCAGAACCACATGGCGGTTTTATCAAGAACCGATTTCAGTTGCTGGAGGAGACTCTGGTTCACTGGAGAATCGCCGATGTTCTCATAGCCGCTGAACAGTTGATGGTGACTGAAGAGAATCGTCTTGCGCGTTCCTTGGTTTCTGATCTTGTCGCAGGCCCAATCCGCTTCGTCTCGATCGAGAAACGTTGGAGTACGACCTAATGAGACAGGCGCGGAATCGTGGAGGCCAGTGTCGAGGGCCAACAATTGCCAGTTCTTGTTCCGTGAGCTGAAGAAACTGGCCGGCTGTCCGAGGGACGGGAGGAGTCCGTAATACGCCTGCCCTCCCGAATACATGTCATGATTGCCGGCTAGGTTAAACAATTGGGGACAACCAGGCTTTCCGGGCGCGACTCCAAACACTTGATTCCAAATACCGGAGAAATAATGATCGTATTCGTACTGCGTGCCTGCGTAGTAGACATCACCCAAATGAATGATGATGTCCGGCTTCTTGTCTTTGATCTGACTGAGGACATTGCGGGCCGCCGGTTGTCCGGTACCCCAGTCACCTACGATCGCGATCCTGGCCTTGTCGGGAAGATTGTCGAGGACCGGGTCCGGGATGGTCTTGATAGACTTGTAGGGAATGGATCTCCCCTGAGCGACAAAGTATTCGGCATAGACGGCTGCGGCTTCGGACCAACGCGGATCACACTCGGTGAACTTACTCAGCTGATCCTTGTAGCGCTGGATCTCTTTCTCATCCCCCGTAAAAAGGGCCTTCCCAAGGGCTTCACCCAGCTTGAAACTCATGTTGGCGCAATATTTCGCGCCGTCCACTATGCCAAGCGTAACTGCGCCGGGAGCCGTCACTCCCCCTGTGCTCGCCGCGTCCGCATAGCTGGCGACGGCTTCCAGGAAGGGATCCTCGGTGGTGGACCGCAGAGGAATGGGTGCGCCACCAGCCACACTGAGCACCTGATTCCCGGCGTTTTTTTCCACGACTTGGCTTACCGCAGATTGGAACAAAGATAGCTTTGCGTCTCGATAGGTCTTCATGTGCGCCATAGAAATCTCCTCATTGCTAACAACTGGTCAGTGCACGATATAGGTCGATAAGGCCAGCCCCTTGAAACGCTTTGTCGCGCCCCAAGTCGCTGGCGGTCTCCATGAAAATCTCCTTGATCCTTCGTGGATTGCCCCGAAACTCGGTGTGCACCGACAGAAATGCTGCGATCGCCCCCGAAGCGTGCGGCGCGGCCATGCTCGTGCCACTATCATCCTTGTAAAGATATTTGCCCGAAGGATCGACGGCACAGGAAATGATCTTCTCGCCAGGAGCCACAAAATCCGGTTTCATCCGTCCATCGCCGGTCGGTCCCTTTGAGGAAAAGTAGGAAACACCATAGGTGTGCGGCGCACTCTTGTGCACAGAACCCACGGCAATGCCCTCCTCCGCATTTGCCGGATCCGCGATAGAGAGCCCAATCGAAACCGGTACGACCTGGGAAGTATCCAAAGTGGCTTTCCCATATCCTGCGTTCCCGCACGAAATCACCACGACGATGCCAGATCGCACCGTCCGATTAACTTCTTCGCACAGCGGGCTATGCCCGCATCCGTACCACTTGGGATCAAAAGGATAGCCAAGGCTCATGTTGACCCCATCAATCTTGATCTCCTTTCCCGCACTGTTAAGGCTTCGCAGGTACTCGAGCGCGAGAATGGCGGAGGAGGCATCCCCTTGTCCGTTATCGTCGAGAACTTTGATGCTGACCAATTGACATTTCGGAGCGATTCCGGCCGGATATCCAGACAACTGCGTTATCCGTATACCCTCCTCGAATTGCTCCGAGGCGGAGGGCAGGCCGCTGCTGTCGTTCTTCATCACGCCCGCTATGATTCCGGCAACATGCGTTCCGTGCCCGTTCGAGTCCTTCAACGGATTTGCCGATTTTGGATTGTCCGGATCGGAAAAGTCTCGGCTCAGTGCAGTCGAAACGTTGGAATATTGGGCGAACTGCGGATGCGCCGCTTCGATGCCGGTGTCCATGATGGCCCAAGTAATTCCCTGCCCAAACGCCTCGAACGTCTTCCAAGACGCGCTTGCTTTTATGGTCTTAACTGAATCCAATAAGTGCGCTTCACACTTTTCATCTTTCCAAATGTGGTCGATCAACCGGAGATACTTGGCGCCGAGTTCCTCAATCTTTCCGGCTGGCAGCTTCGCAAAAACATAAAACTGGCTGGCTCGGGGTCTGTATTCCTTGAGGAGTTCGAGCAGGGCTTCTTTCGAAGGATTGATGCCGGCCTCGGGATGGTCGACCGATTCTTTCGGGCTGATGATAACGGGGACCAGGACCGCTTCACGTCCGCCGGCCGACGCCGCTTCCATTGCGTCTTTGACGGGAGGCGAAATCAGTCGTTTCCGAAAATCAAGGCGCGGGACGGATGTTGGAGTTTCATCGGCCATGAGTATGTTCTCCTCGGAGTTCCAGACACTCGCGTAGGAATCTGAGATCCACCTTTGTTCATGCTCACCGAAATTCTCGCGGCGAGAGCCCCAATGGTACGGGACGGGTTGACTCCCAATGCGCGCGGCACGATCGCTCCATCCGCAACGTACAGTTCCTTATAGCCAAATACCTCTCCGGCGTGATTCACGCGGCCTTGTCCGGAGAGACTTCCATATCGCAGCCGCCCAAAGCGTGCAGATCTAAATACCGAGCCGCGCCACATGCCACTCAGTGTACAGAGTGCTCCAGCTCTGTAAATCGGTGCTGGTCCGTCGGACTGAGGTTTTGCAGGATCGGGCGCACGCGATCAAGTGCCTCACGAGCCTCCTCGGAATGACCTTCCTGAATATAGACGTCGGCTGCTGCGAGAAATTGCTGTCCAGCGTCTTTCTGTAGATTCGACGCAATATAGACCTCTCCGAGCTGGACATACAGTCCGGGTGACCTCGGGAACTCAGGATGTTGTGAACGGTACTTTTGCTCAGCCTGCAGCGCGTGTTCGAATTGGAATCGAGCACCCCGGGGATCGCCAGGTGTGCCCCATTTTTTCTGGCGGTTGTAGATCGTCCCAAGAATTGTATGCAGGCGAAGGATGTTCAACCAGTCGTCGCCTTTGTAAGCTTCTCCCTTGGACATAAAAAGCTTCTCAATGAACTGATTCAGCAGCATTCCGTCAGGATCCACGTCCGAGCCGTGTTCCAGGAGTACGTCTGCAGCGAACAGTGCGGCTGAGGCCTCTCCACGGTTTACGGACCATGCGAGCGCATACCTGGCAAGCGCATCACCAAAGGAGCCCCGATTGCGGTAGTAGTCGCCCAACCGGCTGAGGAGAGCGCTGTAGGATTCCTCCTTCCAAGGAGTTCCCCGCCACGCGTGAACGGGACCCGGATCGAACGGATCGTAGAATTGCGGTGTCAGCGGGCCGAGGAATGCCAGTCGAATCTCTTTGACCGCAGTGCCGGAGGGTCCAGAGGTCAAGCCTCTGAGCAGGGGCCACTCCGCCGTCTCGAATGCGTCCGGCTCCATCGCCAAGTTTGCATAGCAATGCACCAGCAGCGCCAGGAGTTCCTGTAATTGTGGATCGACAGCCCAGACTTTTAACGACTCGTGCAAACGGGGCAATAGGTTTGCCGGTTGCCGCCCATCCAGCAGGCGTTGCCCCATGCTGACTACGGCCGAGCGACCCTGCGGTCCAGATCTCCAGGCGACACGAAAGATGCCCTCGATGGCTGGATCAAAACCGGGCTGGCTTCCAAGTGCTTCGCTATAGAGCTTGAGCGCTGAAGCCGTATCACCCGCCTGTTCAGCTGCGCGCGCCGTATTGTACAGATAGACGTAGCGTTCGGAGGCCGGAACGTCGCCGTAGGACATGGTGCGCAGGAGCTCCAGTGCCTCCTGTGGTTTCTTCTGCCGCAACAGGAGCGTTGCCAGATTGTTTTGCGCCACGCGCTTCTGTGGCGGAGTGCCCGCCTCGATCACCAAGCGATACGATTTTGCGGCTTCGTCAAGTTGTTTGGTTGCCCCGGCTGGGTCCTTCCCCGCGTTCCATTCAGAAGTCCGTGCGTACTTCAGCGAAGCATCGGCCAAGGTCTGCTTGTCACCGGTTTGCCTGGCCAGTTCCACTGCCTGCCCATGCAATTCCGCCGCTTTGTTCCAATCACCAAGCGTTTCGGCCTTCCGTGCTTCATCCTGCTTCGCGCGCACCACTGCACTCTGATGCTCCGTTCTGGGCGTTGCCTGTGTAACCTTTTTTGCTTCTTTCGTCGCCTCTTGAGCGGCCAATCGCGCTGCAGCCTTTTTCTTTTGCTCCTCCGTCTGGGGCCTTTCTTGAGCCCCGGTGGGTGCTTGCGCCCGAGCATCCCCCGCCATGATAAGGATCAAGACCGACACGATGATCCATCGTGAATTTCTCCGTGGCGCGATGAAAAGTTGATTTCGCATCAACCCCCCCTCACGGCGCCACGCTTGGCGCCGGAACCGAGTCCTCGTCGCACGATGCAAAATGAGCGTTGCCTTCCTTCAAGTGGAATTCAATCGGCGTCAAGTGCACCACTTGTGCCTTTGCGCTTGAGTCCAAAGCCTGCGGCGCCGGATCGCCCGCCTTTTGGACGAAGTTTACCTGTACGCCCACGCCCGAGAACTGCTTCAAATCCGGTCTGTAGTCGAGAGGTTGGCTCATTCCCTTGGAAAGTAGCTTCACCTTTTCGTTGCTTGCCGTTCTCGAAAGAATTACGAACTCCGATTCGGCAAACTCGTGGCAGTGGTCTTTCCACTCGATCGGCAGGACCGCTTGGGGATTTTCGGAACTGAGTGTCGGTAGGATCAGCACAACACTCCCACCAAGCGGCACTGCGTCGCTCAGCGTCGAGAGGAGTTCATGAACCGTAGCCGGATTTGAAAGGATTTGTTGTTCGAACGCGTCGCTGAAGAATTTGGGAGCCTCCGGCTGCTTGGGCAGCACGGGTGAAAGAAGGAAATCCCCTGGTGCGAACAGGGCATCCTTCCACGAACCCGCCGGAGGGCTCGCTCCGCCCGGCGCGAGCAAGAGCGACATTCGGAGAAGCAGCTTCCCACTGTTCTCCTTGAGTACTTCAACGCGCAGTTGTGGAAAATCGCTATCCCCTCCTGCCTTGTACTGCCAGTAGGGAAGCTTCTCCGCAACACTCTTCGCCACGCGACCGCTGATCTCTTGTTCGACGGTTGAAGATAGCTTATAGAGTGGAAGCTGAGCGTGAAACACCACCGCCACTCCTGCCGGATGCTGGGCGCGCGCTGGCGCTACGGGTACCAGGCTCAGCGCTGCTACCGCCAGAATGGCCCGGCGCAACCTATTCCGGCGTAACTGACAGAGCAAGTTTGGGTATGCAATTTGCATTGTCTGACTCCTTAGCGTCGAGTACTCCCACTTGGCGCGCGTCCGCGCGTTCCGCCAGTGCCCGGACCGTGTAGGTCCCTCCACAGGCCACCAGGTTGTTCCTGTCATCCCTTAGTTCAAACTCTACCTTTTGACCGGGCTCCAACTTCCAGACCGGTCGATCGAGTGACTGAGGATTGGTCCAGTGACCGAGCAGTTGCACCGCATTCAGCCTTTCCAGCTCCGCGCGCCAGCCAGCAATCGTCTCCGGGGGGATGTCCACATCCGTGTCGCAGTTGATCCACAAGGACTGGCCATGATAGTCGCGCACCTCGCGACGATCGCCACGGTATCGCGCCACCAAGACTTTCGGTTGGCCTTCCAGTTGTTGCGTCAACGCCGCCGTCGGGCGCAGCATCAGCACGGGACGCCGAAACGAATCCGGCACCTGCATCTCCACTCGCGTAAAACCCCGCACGGTTTCCGTTCGATCCGGTAGGCCGCTGACCTTTACGAGTATCTCCGTTCGCTTCCAGAGCGGAGACCAAATCACGAAACGCGCATGGCCGTTGGCGGAAAGCAGTTCCCACAAGGGCTCATCCCTTTCCGTTGCCGTTGCCTTGTGAATCCGCACCGGTCCGCCGGCACGAAGCGCCTGCACCTCGATCGTACCTACGCACAGAGCCCCAACAAACAGTACAGCGCCGACGATAAGGACGGCCAACCAAAGCTTCGGACGGGTCAGGACCGAGGAATCCACCCAGGCCTGCATTTCCTTGAGCCGCTCGTCCGGCAAGACTTTGGCAACAAAAGCCAACCAGGAAAAAATGCCGCCCAACGCCAACAAACTCGCGAAAGCCTCGAACCAGTCGGTGAAATAGTAGATCCACCAGCAAAGAGCAACACCCAGGACACCTATGAGGAAGAGATTCAGTTTGTAGGGACCGCTTTGTGGCACAGGGCTGCCCTGCATACCTCCGGACGAGCCAGAGGCCCCTTCATCCCTCGAATCCGCCAACTAGGTGCTGGGATCCTCCATGAATCACCTGCCTAGAAAGTGCAAATGACTCTGATGCTCACCTCGAAGGGATCGTCAGGCGTAAATTGTGAGTATCTTACCTCCTGATATAACGCCTCTGTCAAGCCTTAAAGCAGGTCGAATCAAAGGTTTTCTGCGATCCTCCAAATCCGGCCCTCAAATCGTCACTACAGCTCCGCGATGATTTTGGTGGCGACTCGCAGGGACAAGGAGGAGATCGTTAGGGATGGATTCACGCCCAAGGCTGTCGGGATGATCGACGCATCCGCCACATAGAGCCCATCATAGAAGGGTCGCGGGCCAGACTTCGTCTTGTCGAATACGCGTCCGAACTCGTCCACCACACCTTGGGAAGCGTCTTTTGCCATTCGACAGCCGCCCAAAGGATGGGCCACGGGAATTGCGCTTGCTTTCAATTCCCCGGTGAGCAGGTTTACAAACGGATTCTCAAATCTCTGGTTGGTATCGGCGGCAACGATAGGCGCCAAACGAGCCAGGGTAGTATCAATTTCTTGGTAGATTGGATCCTGCCAAAACTCCTTTCCATCGGTTCTTTTCACACGCAAGGGGGTATCGCGTCCGCTTGCGCCCAGGCGGAATTGGCCGACCGCGGCTTCACGTCCCTGAGCGACCACGCAAAGCATTTTGGCGAGGATTTCATCATCGGTTTCGAAAATGTTTTGCCGGACGGCAAAGTTCTTGAAGAAAGCAGTGATGAAGTGAAGGAGGGTCTTCCATCCCCATCGGATTGCTGTCCAGACGATGAAGAATCGGCTGTGGTGGGAACCCGATAACCTACGGACAAAGGGAACGCCGCTTCCGACGATTGAGGCAAGAGCCGGTGGAATCCCCTGGTCTTCGACGTTGTGGAATTTCGATGTGTCGGCCCCAGTTTGCTGAGTCCCCGTATTGAAGTGGCCGAAGGAGGTGGTGACGGGGCCTCGCGTGAGGCGCATGCGACTCTTCGTACCTTCGATAAAGCCAAGGTAGTCTCCATTCGTGGAGAACCCGAATCCGGTCTTTTCGCTGAGGTTGGGTAGGGTGCCACGTTGTTTCGACCGGAGAAGGAGTTCGTTCGTACCGAGACAACCTGCGGAGACAACAACCTTATCCGCCGTGACGACCTGAGGAGTTGTGCGCCACGGTTTTTCCTTCTGGCGCTGCACGTAGCGAATCTCGTACCCGCCTCCGGGCCGCGCGACGATGACATCCACTTCGGCCAAGGGCTGGATTTCCAATTCATTGTTCTGAAAGATGGGCGGTGTGCCGTTTGGCAACGGTAGGGGTGATCCCAACGCAGCGGCCATCAATTGCTTGTTCAGTGTATGGCGCGCTCCAGGCAAGCAACCGACATTGCAGCGCCCTTGCCGTTCGCAATAATTCTTCGCGTCGCGCTGATTAGTTGCGATGGAGGGGTCAAAGTCGTTGATCGCCAGATCCACGGTGCCGAATTCCGGCGTCAGTTGAGAAATGGCGGTCTGGAAAAGACGGGCACGATCGATCCAGAGATCGTTGTTCGGGTCCTTCTGGCCCGATGGCGGACTGAGATTGATCTGCTTCAGTCCCCCCGCGCTGGTTGGACCCCAGTGCGGATCGATGCCCGCCGTGCGGGTGACAATGTTGCTCAATCCCGTGTTGACAGGGTTTGCAGCTGCGACCGCGGGCGGAGGCATTGGCGGAATGAGATTCTGGCCGGACTGGTTCAAAGCCCACAACAAACCCTTTCCGATGGAGTTGCGCGCGAGCTCGTAGAAGGCGTCGCGGTCGGCGCTGGTCCAGGTGAGGGGCCAGCGCGGATCATCGAAGATGAAATTTGGAGGCCTAATCGTGATGTTGGAATAGACGAGAGAACCTCCGCCCACGCCGCACGCGCGGACGACGTTGACGCCATCATTCTGGCGACCGAGAAAGCTCAGCAGTCCACGCCGTCCCATCAGAGAGAAGTCATAAAGGCCATCTTCGTTCTTCTTCCGGTGCAGGCATCGAGTGAAGATGTCCACGAAGCCGCGGAAATTATTCAAAGTGGACCAGAACTGAACGGGCTGCCCTTTCCGGGCTAGGAAATCGTAGGTCTTGACCTCCTTATCCTGGACCGTGCCGACTGGGGTCGTCCACCAAGTCCCACGCTCCAACATGAGAATCTTTTCGCTTTTGTTCCTTCGGACGATCTCGCGCGCAATCGGAAGAGCAGTCATCGTTCCGCCAAAGCCGGTCCCGATCACAACGACTGTGTAATGAGTTGCTTTAGGCATTACGACACTCCCTCGGAGTTCTATGTCCCCTAACGGATGGAAGGTTGTAGCGTGGTCGAGTCGGGCGCAGCTGAGATCCCAATGCTTCAGCGGCGTGGGGTAGATTCTGCTTCCGCTCGATTGTTCAAGTCAAGGGCAATTACACTCCTGTATAACCCCCCAGAATCCGCTATTTGCGCTGCCGTAGCGGGAATGCTCTTCGAAACCGATCCGAGCTGAGCGAGCAGGATCATGGCAGACTCCTTAATTGCTTCGACACACTCTAGATGATGGGAGTCAATCGACGGATTGCGCGCTCTACGCCTTCACTCCCCATCCAAGAAAATAAAATTGAGAACCATGTTGTATCTGCAAGCTTCCACTCTCAGCACGAGCTCAGCTTGCGATCTCTCTCGCTCGGCAGCTAGCATGGGCTGGTACATCTTCATGCGTAGAACGCAGGTGCACTCAACTCTTCCACGAGGCGAAGAACTACCTCAATTGCCGAATCTGCCCAAGCGCAAGTTGCCTGACGAGATCGTCGATACCTTCTAGAAGCCTGTCTGGCACATACATCTTGGCCGACGCTACCTGAGAGGGGTGACCTCAAATTGCTCAATCGCTGTACGCTTCCCGTCTCCAGAACGTTTGTGCGAAGTCCGAAGGCCTATTCAATAGTGTAAGGCGGGTTAAACTCGGGCACTCCGGCACGCCGTCCGGCAATCCACCGCAGCACATAGACGTTCTTCGGGTCAGTCAGAGTTCCTGCAATACCGTTCACAAGGACTTCCAACAAGGCGTGGGCCAGGAAATCCTTGTAGTAATCAATGTCTGGCTCGACCACGATGCACTCTTTCCCATCAATTATTTGCGTGTCACCTTCGTGAAAGGTCAGCTGGACGTTTGCTTCTCCGAACTGAATTTGTTTGTAGCTGCTCGTAGCCCCCTTATGGAACGTGGCGGGGTCCAGCTCAGGCGCGAATTCGTTTTGCTGGGCAGCTAGCTGGACTTGATTAACGAGGGCCTTGTCAGCATAAGCGTAGAACCGGTCCTGTTTGGGCGCAAAGATGTTGCGGTCGGGCACATCTACCCAAATCAGCTGTTTCAGATAGGTCAGAGGTGTCCCGGAGGGCAGATCAATGTCCCTCATTGCGGTCATCAGGTTCCAAAGACAGGCCAGAGTGGATGGATCCTTCTCCATCAAATTTTCATAGCGCGCCTGCGCGTCTGCTTCGGTCGCAGCTCCTCCCGTAAGAATGAAGTGAATTTCCGGGAACTTCTTAGGGAGATCGCTCCACCTCGCATTCGCAAACCGGAAGGTCGCGTTCTTATCCAAAAGCATGAGATCGACAGTTTGCGGGATGGCTCGCTGAACGTTCACGGGCGTCGCGCCGGCCTGCGAATGATGGTCCGCAGACGCGATCACGGCATAGCGGTCACCGAAATTGTCATAGAAGGGGACTTGAAATTGAAAACTGGAACCGTTGCGAAAGTCGCTGAACAGCTGTTTCTGATTTCCGTCGATGATGCGCACAAGGAGATTCTTGACTCCCGGTCCGATCGGTTGACGCGATCCGTCGAATAGGTTCAGCAGAATGGTGGCCTGGTCCTTTGCAATGATCGCTGGGGTTGCCATGGTTCTCCTTTCACGATGAAACTTGCCGTCGTGCGACGACTCTGAACTTGGAAGCGATTCCTCAAGCGATCGATTTTACCGCTCTCGCCGCCATGGACACGATGCTTAGCGTTGGATTCACCGCCACCGCTCCCGGAATGATCGATGCGTCCAACACGTAAAGCCCGTCATACACCGTCTCCGCGCCGGTCTTCGTGTTGTACACCTGGCCGTTGCTGTTGACGACCCCGTCCGTCGAGCTGCCTCCGATGGGACAGCCACCCAGAGGATGCACGACGACCAACTTCTTCGACACGAATGGTTCCAAACCGTGCCACAGCGGAAACGCTCGATAGGATCCGCCCATCGCCTTGGCCAGTTCCTGGAGGACGCTTTCCGCCTTCTGAAACGTAGGGTGCTTGGCGATCGCGCCTGTGAACTTGAGCTGCAGATCGCCACCGTCCAAAGTGAGGATTCCGGTGGCGTCGTCCATTCCCATACAATTGAACCAGCATGTGTTCATCAACATTTCAGCTTCTGTCTGCATGTCATTGGGATCGCTGTAGTCAGGCAACTGTGCGTTGTTCCAGAGTAGTCCCAGCATGTCAATTACGTCGGCCTGCCCTTTGTCTTGCTCCAGCATTTTCAGTGTCTTTTCGACTAGCGATGCAAACATGGCCGGTATGCCGGCATCTTCCACATTCACCAGAAGCTTCCCGTCCCGGAAGGTAACATGCGACGTGTTGATTGGCCCGCGCGTCGCATAGATTGGGTGCTGCAGCTTGTCCGGGGCAACCGTTACGAAGCCGGAGAAGTCTCCATTCGTCGAGAACTTTGATCCAAGTGTTTTGCTTACCGCAAACTTTCCATTGCTCTTGTCCCGCGAGCGCAGCAGGATCTCTGTGCTCCCCAGGCATCCGGCCGCCAGGATCACAGTCTTGGCCGTGGGATGATACTCGGTGTCGTCATCGAGACCAGTGTAATGCGCCGTGTAACCGCCGCCTGGGATGGCCTCGATGGATTCCACATTAGCAAGCGCCCTTATGAGGACTTTGTCCTGTGCGGCCAAAGGTAGCTGGTTCAGCAATGTCTTGTTCAGCGTGTGCCGCGCCGCTGGCAGGCATCCGAGAAAGCACCGCCCCTGGCGTTCGCAGAAGTTCTTGTTCGTGGCCGTATTCCCCGGATCTGCTTCCTTGATCTGCAGCTTCAAGGGCGTCCACGGCTCCACGATTTGCCCCGCCAGTTGCGGCGACAGGTTCGGGCTCGTGGAGGCGTCTCTCAAGAACCGAGAGCGCCCGAGCAACCTCGGGTCACTGCTGTTGACTGCCTTCAACTGATTCTGGGGGATAGCCTGCGGGTACTTGGTGACTACCTGATTCGGGGCCCCGCGATTCGTCGTCATCCAGGCCAGGCCATTGGCATAGTCCGCCGGAAGGAGCTTCGCCTTTTCGGGCCAGCCCGCCATTGCTGGATACTGTTTATTCGTCGTGTCGAAAAACGGCTCGATGGTCACGTTGGAGTAGATCAGTGAGCCGCCGCCTACGCCGCTCGCCGAAATCACGTCCGCCTCACCGAAAGTGTTGTAGCGGTACAGCGGCCGGGGCCTCGGTTTATCGGTGAAAAACTCAGCCACACCATTGGCAAAGTCTTGCAGCGCGCCGGCTACCCCATTCGCCTTGACGACCGCCAGAAAGTCTACAAGCCCGCGGCGGTGATCCGGCCGCGGCCAGTATTGCACCGGTTGCGTCTTCAAGAACGGGTTCATTGGATTCTCGGCAGACAATTCAGACGTAAGCCACCACACTCCCCGCTCCAGGATGAATACGGTTTTCCCTTTTCCGGCCTGGTCGATGGCAGCAACCGCAGCCCCGAATCCCGAGCCGATCACGATTACATCGAAATCAAGGGGCATGATTCCTCCTCAGATCTCCATACAGTCCAATAGCGTCAAATGAGCGGAACAATGCGAGCTACGACGTTGACGAGTGAGCTAACTGCTTTGAGGACCGCCTCGACCGTAGCCAATTTATCGAGTTCCGCCTGAAGAGCCTTTTGACCGTCTAGCAAGTTCTGTTCGTTCGCCTTCAATTGCTCCGCGATTTCTTGCAGCACAGCGTTTGCCAGAACCAGCCGCGCATGCTGCACACGCAGGAGCTCTGCGAGCGCTTTCTGCCGCTGTTCGGGTGGTGCTCCTTGTACTTTGGCATCCCACTCCGGTGACGTCAGCCTCACCACTGTCTTGTTCAACTGCTCCAGTGTGGAAGAATAAATTTGTGCTGAATCCATAAGAACCGGCCTCTCGTTTTCTGAATTATTGGGTAGGCGTCGCCTTTTTGATTGCCTCGGTTGAATTCAACATCGAATTAATTGCAGCGATGATGCCTGCGATGGAAGGCTCACTGAGGCGGTTCTCTACCAGCGCGACAAAACTTTCCCTGAGTTTCGCCGCGGCCTCCTGGGCCGCTCTTGAGGAGGCTGCTGCTACTCGGGCGCGGAGAATCTCTTCTCTGCGCGCCGCCCAGCCTTTCGGCAGGTCCTTCGGGGCAGCAAAGGGCTCGATCACCTCTTCCGTCTCTTCAAGCTGCAGTTGGACGGCGAGATCCGTCTCTAAAGTGCTGGTGATGACGGTAAAGGCCGCCTCCTGCAAGGCTAACTCACGTTCAATGGCCTTAGATCTTGCCTTCAACTCGTTTTCGAGTGCCTTCGCCTTGAAAACTTGGACCACAAAATTCGTCGCCTGGGGGATATGATCCCCGATCTTCACGCCGCCCAAACTGGCGCTCTTGATCGCTGGACTCAGTCCTCCGATGGAATCG